>Ga0114970_10003138_pt1 | contig 12213 bp, 10 predicted proteins | sample M_140205_XF_Meta_FD_87030 | JGI IMG/M metagenome (GOLD analysis project Ga0114970, IMG submission 87030) | Freshwater microbial communities from Lake Montjoie, Canada to study carbon cycling - M_140205_XF_MetaG | ecosystem: Environmental > Aquatic > Freshwater > Lake | place: Lake Montjoie... | reverse complement strand
TGGTATTGGAGGAAGTATTGGAGGAGTGATTGATAAAAGATTCGGATTCGCAGTCATTATTGAAAACGACAAAATCGTCGTCGTTATTTTTGGAAATGGAATTGAATTCATTGAAAAGCGCCCAATTGATATTAGGAATCATTTTGAGCTGATTGGTTTCATTCTGATCGTAAACTTCGAGAAGATCGCATTCTTTGGGATTGTCGCCGGCCCAGGAGCGAATGCCGACCAAAACGATGGAAGAGACGGAAATGATATTAGCGCGCTTGTTTCTGCCGCGAAATTTGCCGCGAATGAAGCAAAGAAGATCCTTGCCGTGTGAAGTGGTAGCACGACACATCCCATTGCCCAACAATCGCGAAATACAAGCATATTGTTCATTCTCGTCCATAGAGACCCTTAATTTACCGGAATTGTTGGTATTGGTAAGCTTGCGCGCCATACCTTTCGATTTATTGCCGCCAGTCGTATTTTTGACCATTTTTGGAAAAGTATTAGTTAGTTATATATTATTTTGGTTTGTTCTGCGAAATAATATATGAAATAATAAATCAATTTTGTGATGTAAAAAACGAAAAAAAATGATTTTATTTAATAAAAGAGATTACAGTTTGAAAATATAGTATAAAATGCAGGATAAAATGCAGGATAAAATGCAGGATAAAATGAAAATATATATAATTTGTTTTTTTGTTTTTTTGTTTTTTTGTTTTTTCTAGTTTTGTTTAAAAGTGTTTTAAATAAAGGCAATGTCGTTAGTTTCAGGATTAAAATTGGCGACGTGGTCAAATGATGTAGGATTATAAAGGAAATTAGTTGCTTGGTCAATGAGATAGTATTGCTGGTCGAAAACGAACTCGCGAGTGTGAATGACTTCGTCGTCGTCTTCTTCCGCAGCAGGAGTGGTAGTAGCGGGAGCAGCAACAACGGCTTCAACAGTCTTGGGTTTGCGTTGCTTCTTTGCCTTGTCGGCAACAACTGTATCGGCAGCAGCCGCAGCAGCAGCAGGAGCAGCAGTAGCAGATGCATCAGTAGGAGCAACCGTCTTGGGTTTTCGCTGCTTCTTTGGCTTGTCGTCAACAACTGCATCGGTTGAGGCGGCAGCAGCAGCAGCAGCAGTAGCAGCAACTTCAACTGGAACCGTAGCAGCAACAGTAGCAGCAACTTCAACTGGAACAGTAGCAGGAGCAACTTCAACGGTCTTGGGTTTGCGTTGTTTCTTTGGCTTGTCGGCAACAACAACTACATCCACAGGAGTGTTAGTAGTAGTAGCAGCAACAACAGCAACAGTAGTCGCGGCATCAGCAGAAGCAACCGTCTCAATATTGTTGGCAGCAGCGACTAATTGGCCGATGATATCGTCCTTCGCGTCGGTCGCAACATTGACATTCTTCTTGCGGCTTTTCTTAACGGGAGCGATCTTAACCTCGTCGGAGACCGTCGTGGCAGTAGTAGTAGTAGTAGTAGCAGCAGCAGCAGCAGTCTCATCGGAACTGGAACCTGTAGTATTGGAAATGGTAGAGATAATGGGTTTAGTTTTAGTTTTTGGCTCTTTGGCAGCCTTGGGTTCTTTGGGAGCCGCAGCAGCCTTGGTTGCTCTGGCCTTTGGCGCCTTGACGGGCTTGTTGTGTTGAACAACAAATTTGCGCATCGTCTTTAATGTATCTGCGGATTGGTCGAGGAAATTCTGGTAAAATCGAGTTTGTTCTTCGACGGGTGAAAACAACATCAATTGGCCATAGGCGGCTTCTAGATTTTCTTCGGAAATAACATTGGCAGCAGCAAGACTCTTGGTGAAAGCATATCCGAAAGCGGCGAACTTCTGCAACTTGGCAGGAAGAGTAGGCTTCTTGGTACGAACGGTTTTCACCTTGGTTTCGACGTTAGTCGAAGTCTCATTGTCGGACGACAATACGGGAGTAGTAGTAGTATTATTAATAATTTGAATAGCGGACATTTTTGATAACGTTTTGATAACTTTGGTTTTGTAATTGATATTATTAATTTATAATAAAAAAAGCCTTTCAATTTTATATATTTTAAGCCCAAAAAACATATAAAATAAGGTGATTATGCCTCGATCGGAATTACCGGAACTATATCGAATATGTGGTTTATCGATATCCCACTCATTTCTCGATATCCTACTCATTTCTCGATAACCCACTCATTTCTCGATAAGTGGTAAATGCAGTGTAGTAGGACTCGGACCGCTAGTGCACCGTAGTAGGACTCGGATCGCCAGTGCACCGTAGTAGGACTCGGATCGCCAGTGCACCGTAGTAGGACTCGGATCGCCAGTGCACCGTAGTAGGACTCGAACGAACTCGAAAGAACTCGGATCACCAGTTCAATAAAAACACTCCCAAAAAAATGAACATTATTCCTACACTATGTGCGATCGAAATGTATTCATTCAATAAAAAATATCCCAATATCGCCGTGAATATAGGGTATGCAGCGACGATAGCCGTAATCAAATAAGCACTGTTGTTCTTGATTACGGTCAAATAAAAATAATTGGCAACAATAAAAATGAAAAATGCGGATACACCCAACAACGCATATAGGTGTTTATTTTGGTTCAACGAGTGAAAATCCTTTGTAATGTTATCTTGGTAAAAGAATAATAAATAAAGCAAAATGAATAGGGAATAAAAAAGTCCCGAAAAAAGGATGATCCCTTCGACGGATATGAATTTTAAAAAATATTTATTGATAACCGGCGAAATCCCAAAAATCGAAGAGGTAATAACACATTCCAGCAACATTGTATATATAATAAACAAAGATTTTAGATAATATTATCACATTTTCGATAATTTGGCTAATAAAATTGAAAGGCTTTTTTGTCAATAAAACAAATCCACCTCCCCCCGCCCCTATAAGTGAAACAGTTAAACAAGGTAAATAAGAAAAATAAAATTAATGTGAAAATGTCCGCAACAAACCAAGAATATATCTCAATCGACAGCGTCGACAATATGGTGTTTGCTTCCATCGCAGAAAAGATGGGACATATGTTCCATCTGCTGGATATGCTGAAAAACACATTTCCGACGAATACGGCATCGATCGCGATCATTCGCCACGCGTATTTCCAAACAATGGATTTATTGATGAATGATATGGAAAAATTCCCCCCCACCGCCCGCGAGTTGGGGCTGCATATATGTAATGTAAATACTCGCATCGTCGCGCCCAATTTGAAAATAGGTACAGACGATATCAACTACGTAAATGACGATATCCGCAATCGTATTCGATACGGTGAAAACGTGCACTATTACGAATACAATGTTCCGGACCGTTTTGATATGTTCGCTCCGTCGCCAATCGCAGCGGATTTGGAGGAAAATGGAGATGAAGTGGAGCGAATCGAAGTTTTCCGTGTGAACTCCGAATACGCAGTCGAAGGGATCGAAGGAGTTCGAATGAGTTTGCCGATAGCCCGTATGGTAGTCGAGGCAAATGATACGGATGTGGATACGGATACGGATGAAAGCAATATTGACGACGAACTGAACGAAATCTCTGAAATCATCCGAGATGCGAGCCAAAACGAATTATTGTTGAACGATACATTTCTATATTCCGATGGAGATGCAGATGATTCAATGGGTTTCGGTGCCGAAAACATCTGGTCGGAGCGTGCAGTAGTATCCGGATTCTACCACCCATAAAAAACATAAAAAAAATAAACTATAAACTATAAAAAATAAAAAACATATTAAACCATAAAAACAAAAATACTCTGGTATTTTTTTTGATCCGACCAAGATTAGAGAAAGCGATTAATCTCTGGACATTTAATGAAAATGTATAAGGAAATCGATGTTTTTTGGTATTTTATAAATCAAAAAGTGTAATCTTGGTCGAGATGTTTAAAAATGTTGATAAACATATTTATAAAAAGATAATACAACGACAATCCTTTTTCAATATACGACATCTTCTAGGCGACTCTTTCATTGTATTACCAAGAAGGGTATTATTTGCGTATCATTAAATCCTGTCTTATATATTTATGGATATTTGCAATAATATTTTCATCAAATATTTCGTTCGGAAATGCAATAGAATTTCTACAATCTTCTCTACAACCAGGAAGTATCTCGTTTATTAAAAAAACCGTGTATTGTTTATTGTTCAAATATGCTAATATTTCGTTATAATTATCAATTTCCAAATGTTGTTCATATGATATTATAGGTCTATTGGTATCTATTATATGACTACTCCCCAATAGTATTCTATATTCCATACCTTCTACGTCTAGATGTATGTATCCAATTTTTTCTATTTCTGCCTTCTCATATAAATAATCCAATGAAACCGCATTAACTTTGTAATTTCCATTTGTGAAACAATTCCCGTAAACAAATGAACAATGATTTATATCATCATTTGTAGACAACAATTCATTTTTATCGCTGATAGCATTTTGCAATATTTTAACATTTGTTATTTTATTTAATTCACACATTTTTTGAATAAAATTGCAATTATCAGGTGAAGGATCGATTGCATATATGACGCCATTTACATTTTTCGACCAAGGAATACTATTATCGCCAATCCACGCACCCAAATCTATTATATTATTTTTAATAAATTTATTATTAATTAAAAAAGTATTAATTTTTCTAAATAAAACTTCATGATTGTCTCTAGTCGCAAACATTTGAGAAAATGGATGGTCCAATAATGAAACAATAACGTAATTATCGTTTGTAAAAACACAACTATTCATTCTAATATTTATTAATATATTTTTTTCTTTATATTATTTTTTATCTTTGATAATCTCAAGGAAAACGTAGATGAAGCGAAGCGGATCGCAGTTTTCTGAATAATTAATCATCAAAATGTGCAATCTTGGTCGATATGTTTAAAAATGTTGATAAACATCTTTATAAAAAGAAAATATAACGACATTCCATTTCCAACTCCTTCGGTCCCTTCAGGCACTACGGAGTTCAGTCGCTTACCTACGCTAACGTCCCTTATAGCTCCGGCTCGCTCCAAATATACACCATCTTTATCGCGATACTTTTATTTAGTACATACTGGTAATTATTTCCCCATAACCGCTACATAATTGGTAAAAAAGGTGTTTATTATCCTTGAATATATGTGTTAAAACGACTTGGTCAGTCCATATATTATTATTATCAAGCATTTTATCCAAGTAATTGTCATATATCTTGGTAAAATCGTTAATTATATTTTTATGTAAAATATATGTTCCACTAACGTGATGATAATAATTATCAATTCTTACATCTATTTCGCGATATCGATAACTGGAACTATATATAAATTTATCTTTGGGCAAATGAATTAATTTATCTGCATTGGGGAACGGGATTGTTGGCGGGGCACAGTCTCTATAAGTACATATACCAGCATCAACCCAACAAAAAAAGTCGGAAAAAAAAGGATTTAATTCTGCCGCTTTCTTCATTAAAAATATTTTTTCGTTCCATATTAAATTCAGTTCTACACTTGGGCAATGTATCGGATGAGTTTTCATTCTATCTTTGTATTTATATGTATGAAAATCTTGGATATCACATTCTATATAAATTGTCGGAAAATTTTGTCTATATTTTTTAATAATTTCAATGCCTTCTTTATCTGAAAAAAACACATAGGGGCTATTTATTTTCAATGAATTTTGAAACCAATCTGTATATTGATCGCCGTGTTTATTGTCCACCTTCCAAAACCCAGATACACAAGTCATATTATATTTTTCAAACTCCTTCACTAAAGTTTCTGAGTTCGGTCGCTCACCTACGCTACCTTCCGTAATCCGGCTCGCTCCATATTGTTCGTTCATTTTGTATAATAAATAATATATAAATAAAACCTCGACATTCAAACGACTAAACGTCAAATAATGAGCGTTTTTATGATAAATCATGTAGTATTATAAACAAAATGTGCAATCTTGGTCGATATAATTAAAAATGTTGATAAACATATTTATAAAGGAAAAATACAACGACAATCCTTTTTCAATATACGATATCTTTTCCGCGATTCTTTTATTGCATTACCAAGAAAAAGGGGTTTTTATTTATATAAGTTTACAGTGAAAACAAAGGGTAAATGGTAAAATGGTAAATGGTAATATATATAACGATGAAATATTAAAATGCTTTTTGTGTTTTGTGTGTTTATGCTTTTTGTGTATGTATTTTTATGCTTTTTGTATGTATTTATTAAAATTCCGATAGAGCGGAAACGTCGTCGTCGGAATCAGAATCGTCATCCGCCCAAGATCGTCTGGTAGGATCGATTTTAATGGGTTCCATCCGAAACTGGGCGATCGGCAGATTGATGGTTTTGCGCATCTTGAGCGACTCTTCAAGCTCGAGCTTATTGACAACTTCAACTACCTGACCTTCCTCTTCCTTTTCTTCACTAGCATAGCTTAAATTACTAAACGAATTCGGTAGGAAGAAGGAAACTTTTTTCGCAGTTTTTTTTGCCTTCATTTGCGTCGCACGAGGAGTGAATAGTCCGTTCATGTACGCGCCACTACTCATAACACTCATCGCCCTGTCGATGTCGCATCCACTATATGCGGGGCAGTGCGAACGAGTGTGCCCTTTTCCGCCGCATAATCTGCATTCGGTCGACGCCAACAGGGGACACGTTATGTTGTTGTTTCGGTCGCGCAACCAGTGCTGGTGGTTTTCGAGACCAAGATTACTGCAATGTTTACAGTGGGGGATAGGAATTGGAGAAGAAGATGTATATGGTTTTACATTACCTTGGGGAGCTGGCTTACCGCGAGAACGGCTGCATCCACTTGATGCGCGATTATCTTGGTAAACGGAGGGCGCTTGGATCATTTTTGCTAAGTTTGTTATTTTGATATCTTGGTATTTTGGAGGTGTATTCTGTTTTGTTTATAAAAAAGCATTTCAATTTTTTATACATTTATCACACAAAACGAAGATTACCGTAATTATGGCGAAACGAGAAATGAGTGGGATATCGAGAAATGAGTAGGATATCGAGAAATCGCGTTATCTTGCAACAAAAAACAGTATGTTCAATATATACAACGGAAACATTCTACTAGCTATCATACACTATATAAGTACGGTGGCCCAGTACGACAGTACGACAGTACAGTAATATACAGTTTGTTTTTTTGTTTTTTTTGTTTTTGTTTTTGTTATAGTTTATGTTATTTTTATTTTAAGTTAATTTTTATTTTGTTTTATTTATTTGAGCAAAGGGTATAGTTATTAGATTTCTTCTTCTTCTTCATCATCTGGAACACGGGATTGTTGCATACAATATTTCCGTGCAACACGCAAATAGACGGAGTTTTCGCCGACACAAATGCATTGATATTTGACTTTTGTACAGTGTAAACAATAGTGTGTCTGGTTTCGCGATTCTTCGTTGCAACTACAAATATATCTTGGGTTTTCGCAAGTATAACAAAATACGCTCTGATGTATTAAATCTTCGTCGCACGCACAGGTAAATTTGGTATTTTCACAAATCATACAATGTACCGCCTCGTCGAGTTCTGGTTCGCGTTCACTGAATGCACAAGATTCGGATTCGGAATCGGATTCGAAAGGCATATCAGGTTCGGGCACAGACTCTTGTGTATTCAGTGAAGACGCCCGCTCCGCTGCGCAAAAGTTCCATATATAATCAAAATCATCTTCTGACATAGAAAGTCCAATGTCTTCAAACTCCTTCGATATGCGGCGCACATCTCCGGAGTTCATCACCGCAGGAAGCTCTCCAGTATAGTCAGTGCCATATTCAAATTGATGTTTGACACTTTCATTCCAGGATTTCCCGGTGCCGTAGTGGATGAAAGTATCCGGTTTCTCAACCTCCTCACGGTCATACTCCGACATAGGAGTAGGAACGCATTCGCCTTTTGAAGGGATATACTGCTGATACCGATGTTGAGTATGTTCGTCGTCGCTTTCATAGCAAACCGTTCTACTGTCGCGGCAGTTGCGACGACGATCGTACTCGTCATCGTCATCAGAATCATAGTTCATTCTGTACTCATCATAACCCATTCCGTAGAAGCGGCGGCGACCTGATTCATCCCAATCGAAAGCAGATGGGCCAGCCTCAGCGACGTTTTCATTGTTATCAGAAATATCAGGACCACTAGCCCCTTTCCCTTGTGTACCCTCATACACGCGAATTGCGCAATCTGCACAAAGCATTGGAGGTTTCCTACTACAGTCGAAGGAGTTCATAAATGCGCCGTTCCATTCTCCGTTCTGCACACAAGACTGACATACTCCATGTCCCGTATCGTACGCATCATCGTCGCGTTCATCAACATCGTCAACGGATTTATCGTCGTGATAGTCGGTCATTGGGTTGGGTGTGCCGTTGGTGTCGATAAAGTATTCGACATACTCTTTTGATTCACCATCATCATCATCATCATCATCATCATCATCGCGCAATTCACCGTCCAATCGCTTTAACCCGGCCAAGACAGCTCGCGGGTTAAAGCGATTGAACTTGTCGAAATATGCATTCATGCGATGGCCTAATGTATCATGAATGTCGGGGTCGCCTACGTCGTTCAGGTTGATATTGTATAAATACGTGTCGAACGCACTATCGAAGCCACGGTTTTTGGGAATATCAAATTCTTCTCCTGGACCACTCGCCCCTTTCCCGCGTGTACCCTCGTACACACGAATTGCGCAATTCGCACAATATAGCATAAATACACCGTTCCAACATCCATTCTCTCTACAATTCTCACAATCTTTCGGTCCTGTTTCTGGTGCGTGGTCCCTTGCCCACGTTTTTGGGAATGTACCGGCGTACATTATTCCGTTGAGCACATAGTAGGCTAATTTACCTCTGCGATAAAATTCTCGAATCACACTAGGATCGTATTGTTCCATCTTAGTTTTTTGAGGAAAACGGAGATATAAGGGACGTTGGTGTGGAGATTTCCGGAACCGTTAGGTGTAGGTGAGCGAGTGAACTCCGCAGTTCCCGAAGGGATCGAAGGAGTTTGAAGAATCTTGGTTTTATTATTATTATTATTATTATTGTTATTGTTATTTACCTTTGATTTTTATTATTATTATTATTATTATTATTGATTTGTTGTTTGGATTTGATGTGTTTTATCAAATTGTAAAAAAAGCATTTCAATTTTATGTAAAATTCCGTATTATTTTGATTTTTGTTATATCAAAATAATATAAATATATTCGGAACACTTCTGTTCACTTCGACTACGTATGTGGAGTTTGGAGCTCACTTAATGGAGCGAGCCGGAGACGTTGTGAAGCAATGTCGTAGGTGAGCGACTGAACTCCGGAGATGTGCGACGCATATCGAAGGAGTTTAATCAGTTCTCTATATATGATATCTGGAGCGAGCCGGATTACCGTAGGTAGCGTAGGTGAGCGACTGAACTCCGGAACTTTAGTGAAGGAGTTTACGATCTACGATCTCGCCTGGTCTCTCGAAACTCCTCATTTGCTCCATAATTAAAATTATCGATTTGCTTATCACTGTTCACCTCTGGAAATATTTTGTTCGTTATAGTAAAAAATATAAAAGCTAGTATTAACACAAATAAACCATGGGATAATTCCATCGTCTGACCCCCTCTCTTTTTTTTAGTGTATGATTTTCCATTTTTGCGTTTCATTCTACTTCCCTTTCCACCATTTGTTATAAATGATTTAATAATACCATTACCATTACCAATACCACTATTCATAATTTCGCTGCCTATGGTGGGATTTTTATCAAGGATCAAATTCACTTTTTGCAAAAGCGGTCCGAAATATTTTGAATTTTTAATAGATTCCATAAATAATGTAAGAATTGGTGGGGTTTTCAATAACGCGTGTGCTAATTTAATAGTATTTGTAATATCAGTTTGATTTAGTCCTAAATCAAGACCATTTAAATTTAGTCCTTTTAACCAAATCATCGCCGCCGCCGCCGCCTTCTCATCGTTCTGTTTAACATAAATAATATCACTCATATTTATGACTAATATAAAATATCATGAGAAAAGAATTAAGTTATTGTACGACTAAATATAAAATATTTTTATATAAAATTTTATATTATTTTGGAGCGAGCCGGATCCATATGGAACGTTAGGTGTAGGCTAGCTTCCTGCGGTGATGAACTCCTTCGATGTGCGACGCATATCGAAGGAGTTTGAAGTAAAAAATACAAAATTCAACAGATTATGGAGACAAATGCAAGTAATATTATATTGCGCCGAATGGAGCGGGTCGCAGTTTTCTGAATATACATTATAGTTTTGGGTTTTTGTTTATAGTTTTGTTTTTGTTTTTGTTTTTGTTTTTGTTTTTGTTTGTTTGTTAACAATATTTCACATTTGGATGAAGCGAGCCGGAGCCATAAGGAACGTAGGCGAAGGTAAGCGACTAATTCATATACGTAGACGAAGGAGTTTAAACGTTGGATCCTTCTTTATCGTCGTCCAAATTATCATCGTCATCATCACTAGTTTTGGGAGACTGAGTATTTCGTTGTGAAGCGAACCGGATTACCGAAGGTAGCGGAGGTGAGCGACTGAACTCCGGAGATGTGCAACGCATATCGAAGGAGTTCGCGAGCGAACCATCAACGCATTCGACTACATTTTCCTGTGCGGTCGCCCACTTACTCCATTCTTCATCTTCCTCTCGCAATTCGGCCCACTTTCGCCGTTCTTCTTCTTCTTCATCTTCATCATCATCTTCGTATCCGATATAATCACCATCCGAATTATAATGCGGTCCCCACAATTGAGCCCAGTTCCGATTATACAATTGCTCTTCGGGAATATTATTAAGTTCTTCAATTCGTAGAAGAGCCTCTCTTGGCTTATTATATAAACTACGCACATAGTTCGCCAACCCGAGAATCGCCGTTTGTTTATCAGGGCCAAATTTCCTAGTTAGATCAAGTATTAATTCATCCACCATTTTTCTTATTGTATTTACATAATTTTTATCGCCAATATGTTCAAGGTTCCAATCTTTTTTCAAATACATATTAAATACACTGGGTCGATTGGCAGATGATTCATCGTCTGCTTCTTTGAAATATTTACCAAAGCCTTTTTGAGTACCAGTATCCTCCCCGCAATTCTCACACATCCCAATACATTCACCGCACCAAAATGCATATTCTAAACAATTCATACAGGTTGATATTCCCTTGGCATATTTCAACGCCAAATCTACCGGAAATTTCCCGGTAAATGCTACCTCACCGCCAATGACACCTAATGTAGGTACATTGAAATATTTTAACGAACCGTTCTCATAGAACCATTGAATATTTTTGAAATTTTTTTGGTAGTCGTGTTGGTTTGGAGCGAGCCGGCTACCGAAGGTAAGCGCAGGTGAGCTACTTAACTCCGTAAACGAAGTTGAAGGAGTTTGCGTTGAAGTCATTTTTTTTGAGTGAATTGAAATAATTACACAGCAAGTATGAAGAAGTTTTGAAATTAATTAATGTTTGGAATATGTTGATATGATTATATCAATAAAAAAATCATTCAATTTTATATATTTTATGATAAACTCCCATATTATCATAAACCAATTAATGAATATATTGCATAATTTCTTTACTCATATCCGGGCACGTTTTTATGTTCAAAGTTATTATAATAGATGTCCAAAAATGTTCGTAATTATGTTTGAATTTGGCAAATTGCAATAAAGTATTATGACACGATTTTAATGATTTTGTCGGATTTTTCGCCATATAGTCGCATATTTCATCGGTCAATATGTTTATTCTTTTATAAGCATTATCTATTACGCAATTGCTAGTATAAAATATATCAGTATTGTCGTTCAATAATTTATAAATGCGATGACAATTTGTAATATTTTTTGAAATATCAGATGTCGTTTCTATTTTTGTAGCATATTTACTTATCTCAGCAATAAGTTTTATTTTCAAGGTTTCTTTATAATTATTTTGTCGAAGATTATAACGAGTAGAGGAAGACATTTTATTGGGTTTTGATTTGATTATTTTGATAAATTAGGATACGATACAATAAAAATAAAAAAAACAATATATTTCAATTTTATTACATATACTATAGGTTTTTGTTTGTTTTGTTTTGTTTTGTTTTGTTTTGTTTTGTTTTGTTTTGTTTTGTTTTGTTTTGTTTTGTTTTGTTTTGTTTTG
>Ga0114970_10003137_pt1 | contig 12215 bp, 9 predicted proteins | sample M_140205_XF_Meta_FD_87030 | JGI IMG/M metagenome (GOLD analysis project Ga0114970, IMG submission 87030) | Freshwater microbial communities from Lake Montjoie, Canada to study carbon cycling - M_140205_XF_MetaG | ecosystem: Environmental > Aquatic > Freshwater > Lake | place: Lake Montjoie... | reverse complement strand
GTAATGGTCCTGGACGCCCTGCTTGCCTACGCGCATTTCGCCGCGCTGTTCATCATGGTGTCGTTCATCGGCGCCGAGGCCATGCTGCTGCGCACCCAGCCCGGGGCGTTGAGCATCCTGGCGCTGGCGCGCAGCGACATCGGCTACTTCTTTTCCGCCATGCTGGTCATCGCCACCGGGCTGCTGCGGCTGTTCTTCGGCGCGAAGGGCATTGACTTCTACAGCGGCAATCCGCTGCTGTATGTGAAGCTGGTGCTTTTTGCCGTCGTCGGCATCATCTCCATCAAGCCGACGCTGCAGTTCATCCGCTGGCGCAAGGCCGTCGTCGCCGATCCGTCCTTCCGTCCCGCAACGACCGAGGTCGCTTCCGCCCGTCGCCTGGTATTCATTGAAATGCATCTCATCGCCCTCATTCCCCTGGCCGCCGTGTTCATGGCGCGCGGCATGGGGAATTGAACGCGAACAACCTCGTGGAGACATCGTGAACCGCGCACTCTTGCCCGTCCTGATTTACGTTGCCTTGATCGCAGCGGGTTGTTCTTCCGGTGACAAGGGCGACAAGACGGCCGTCGTCCGGCCAGTGATGGCCATGACAGTCGGTGCGGGAGACTCCGCCGCTGGTGCAGTGTATTCCGGTGAAATCCGTGCCCGTCACGAGGGCGACCTCGGCTTTCGCGTACCGGGAAAGATCACGGCACGCGTCGTCGACGTCGGCACCAACGTGAAGAAGGGCCAGGTGCTGGCGCGACTCGACCCCACTGACAATCAGATGAATGCCGACGCATCGCGTGCCGCCGTTGCCGCGGCGAAAACCGACCTGCAATTCGCCAGCGCAGAACTGGATCGTTACAAAACGCTGTTCGAGAAGAATTTCGTGGCGAAGACTGTGCTGGAACAGAAGTCGGCCATCTACGATGCGGCGAAATCGCGCCTCGATCAGGCCGAGTCGCAGGCCGGCATCACGCGCAACCAGGTTGGCTACACGACGCTCGTCGCCGATCAGGACGGCGTGATCACGGCGGTACTGGCCGAGGCCGGGCAAGTGGTGGGCGCCGGTCAACCGGTGATGCGCCTGGCCCGACCGGAAGAAAAGGAAGTGCTGATCAGCATTCCTGAAACGCGACTCGCGGCGACCCGTGCAGCGAAAGAAGTCGCTGTTCGCCTCTGGGCCAACCCGGAAAAGATCTATCGCGGCCGCGTGCGCGAAGTGGCGCCCAGCGCCGATGCCGGCACGCGCACCTTCGCCACGCGGGTCTCCGTCGTCGGCGCCGACGCCAATGTAGCCCTCGGCATGACCGCCAATGTGCTCTTCCCCAACGACCTCGCGACCACCAGTAGCGCAGCCGGCAAATCAGCCGGCGCCGGCTTCGTCATTCCGCTCACCGCCCTCTCGCGCGAGGGTGACAAGACGGCGGTATGGATCATCGACGCCAAGAGCAACCAGGTAGCGCTTCGTCCCGTCACCGTGAAGCAGTATCGCGAAGACGGCATCGTCATCGGCAACGGCCTCGCCGCCGGTGACCTGATCGCCGTCGCCGGCGTCCACAAGCTGGTCGCCGGGCAGACCGTTCGGCCGGTCAGCGCACAGGCTACCAGCGCTGTAGCGCCTGTCGCCGCCGCAAAGGCCCCGGCGCCCGCCGTCGAAGTGCTCGCCAAATGACCCACCACTTCAATCTCTCGGAGTGGGCGCTCAACCATCGCGGCTTCGTGCTGTTCGTGATGATCGTGCTGGCGGTGTTAGGCGTCATGTCCTACCAGAAGCTCGGGCAGAGCGAAGATCCTCCGTTCACCTTCAAGGTCATGGTGATGCGCACCAACTGGCCGGGCGCCAGCGCGCGCGAAGTCGAACAGCAGGTCACCGACAAAATCGAGAAAACGCTGCAACAGGCGCCGCACGTCGACGTCATCCGCAGCTATTCCAAGCCGGGCGAATCGCTGGTGTTCCTGATCCTGAAGGACAGCACGCCCTCGTCGGAAGTGCCCGAGGCCTGGTACCAGGTGCGCAAGAAGATCGGTGACATGCGCCAGACACTGCCGGCCGGCATTCAGGGGCCGTTCTTCAATGACGAATTCGGCGACACCTTCGGCAACCTGTATGCGCTGGTCGGCGACGGCTTCGATTACGCGGCGCTGAAGGATCGCGCCGAGCACATTCGCAACGAACTGCTGCGCGTGCCGGATGTGGCCAAGGTCGATCTGCTCGGCACGCAGGACGAAAAGATCTTCGTCGAGCTGTCCAACGTACGCCTGGCCACGCTGGGAGTGGATCCGAATCAGCTGGTGGCCATCCTGCAGGGACAGAACGCGGTCACGGCCGCCGGCGCCTTCGAGACCGCCACGGACAAGATCTTCCTGCGCGCCAGCAGCGGCTTCGATACGCTCGATTCGCTGCAGAACCTGTCCATCCGCGTCAACAACCGGCTGTTCCGCCTCGGCGATATCGCCAAGGTGTATCGCGGCTATGCCGACCCGCCCCAACCCAAGGTGCGCTACATGGGCAAGGAGGTGGTCGCCATCGCCGTCTCCATGACCGCCGGCGGCGACATCATCGATCTGGGTGGCCATCTCAAAGCCGCCACGAAGAAGATCCAGGACGAACTGCCGGTCGGCATCGACCTGGTGCAGTACTCCAACCAACCCGATGCCGTCGCCGGTTCGATCCGCGAATTCGTGCGCACGCTGGCCGAAGCCATCGTCATCGTGCTGGCAGTGAGCCTGTTCTCGCTCGGCCTGCGCACCGGCATCGTGGTGGCGCTGTCGATTCCGCTGGTGCTGGCGGCGACCTTCCTGTTCATGGCCATCTTCGACGTCGGCCTGCACAAGATTTCGCTGGGTGCGCTGATCCTGGCGCTGGGCCTGCTGGTCGACGACGCCATCATCGCCGTCGAAATGATGGCCATCAAGATGGAACAGGGCTGGGACCGCTTCCGCGCCGCCAGTTTCGCGTATACGTCGACGGCCATGCCCATGCTGTCCGGCACCGCGGTCACCGTGGCGGGCTTCCTGCCCATTGCCACGGCGCAATCGACCACGGGCGAATACACGCGCTCGATCTTCCAGGTCAACGCCATCGCCCTTACCGTGTCCTGGATCGCGGCCGTGGTGTTCATCCCCTATCTCGGCTACAAGCTGCTGCCGGACCTCGGCGCCAAGCGCGGCCACGTGCATGCCGACGAATCCCCGTCTGTCTACGACGGCGCCTTTTACCGCCGCTTCCGCGCGCTGGTGGAATGGTGCGTGGGTCACCGCAAGACCGTGCTGCTGGTGACACTGGGTGCCTTCTTGCTGTCGCTGGGCATGTTCGGCACCTTCGTGCAGCAACAGTTCTTCCCGGACTCCACGCGCCCGGAACTGGTGGTCGACATGCGCTTGCCGGAGGGCTCTTCGTTTGCCGCCTCCGAAGCGCAAGCGAAGAAGCTCGAAGGCTTCCTCGCCAAGGAGGACGGCATCGAGAACTTCGTCACCTACGTCGGCTCGGGCAGCCCGCGCTTTTATCTGCCGCTCGACCAGCAGCTCACGTCCAACAACTTTGCGCAGGCCATCGTCCTGACCAAGGGGCCGAAAGAGCGCGAGGTACTGCGCACGAAGTTGATCGCGCTTTTCGATTCGGATTTCCCGATGGTGCGCGCCATCGTCACACGCCTTGAAAACGGACCGCCCGTGGGCTTTCCGGTGCAGTTCCGCGTCAGTGGCGAAGACATTCCGACCTTGCGCCGTCTCGCGGAAGAGGTCGCTGCCGTGATGCGCCAGAACCCGCACCTGCAGAACGTGCAGTTCGACTGGGGCGAGCCGTCCAAGGTCATTACCGTCACCGTCGACCAGAACAAGGCACGCATCCTCGGACTCTCCACCCAGCAGATCGCGACCCTGCTCAACACTTCGCTGAACGGCCTCGCCGCCACCACCTATCGCGAGGGCAACCTGTCCATTGACGTGCTGCTGCGCGGCGCGCCTGAGGAGCGCGTCAACCTGCGCTACCTGAAGGATCTCGCCATTCCCACTGGCAACGGCGCCAACATTCCGCTGGAACAGATTGCCACCATCCATTACGGTATCGAGGACGGCGTGATCTGGCGTCGCAACCGCATGCCCAATATCACCATCCGCGCCAATGTCTACGGCAGCGACATGCAACCGCCCGCCGTGACCGACCAGATCAGTCCCGGACTGGACGCGGTGCGCGCCAAGCTGCCGCCAGGCTATTTCCTGCAAACGGGCGGCGCGGTGGAAGAAGCGGGCAAGGGAGCGAAATCGGTTGCTGCAGGCGTGCCGCTCTTCATCGTGGTGGTGTTGACCATCCTGATGTTGCAGTTGCAAAGCTTCCAGCGCGTGCTGATCGTGGTGCTGACCGCACCGCTGGGGTTGATCGGCGTGACCTTGTTCCTGCTGGTGTTCAACGTACCGTTCGGCTTCGTGGCCATGCTCGGCACCATCGCCCTGTCCGGCATGATCATGCGCAATTCGGTCATCCTGGTGGACCAGATCGAGCAGGACATCAAGTCGGGCCTGGCGCCCTGGAATGCCATCGTCGAGGCCACGGTACGACGTTTCCGGCCCATTACGCTGACGGCAGCAGCAGCCGTGCTGGCCATGATCCCCCTCACCCGCAGCGCCTTTTTCGGCCCGATGGCCGTGGCCATCATGGGTGGGCTGATCGTCGCCACCGCACTCACACTGCTGTTCCTGCCGGCCCTATATGCCGCCTGGTTCCGCGTGCCGCCGCCTTCGGCGACCGGTGAAAATCCGGGGGTAACGGCCTAGGCGCGCTGAGAAAGGTTCCCGACCCGCCCTATTCTGCCGGCACCTTGTCAGGAGAAGACCCCGGACCAGTGAAATGTGCTCTAAAATTCTGATTCTCGTCACCAAATTTGCAGAGTTTCCATGAATACCGAACAAGCCCGCTTCAATATGGTCGAGCAGCAGATCCGCACCTGGGACGTGCTCGACCAGGACGTGCTCGACCTTCTGTATGTCGTGCGGCGCGAAGACTTCGTGCCGCCGGCGTGGAAGGCGCTGGCCTTTTCCGATCTGGAGATTCCGCTCGGTGAAAATGCCGGCACGGTCGATGCGCTGAAGAGCAGGGACGGCGGCAATGACAGCGAACGCATGTGGCCGCCCAAGATGGAGGCCCGCGTCGTGCAATCGCTGGCGCTCAAGAAATCCGATCGCGTGCTGGAAGTCGGAACCGGTTGCGGATATCTGACAGCGCTGCTCGCGCATCGCAGCCAGCAGGTGTTCTCGGTGGAAATCAATCCGCGCCTGAAAGACGGCGCCGAGGACTCGATCAAGTCTTTTGCCGCCGTTGACAACGTCACGCTGGATGTCGGCGATGCGGCACAGGGTTGGGGCAAGCATGGCCCCTACGATGTCATCGTGCTGACCGCCTCGACGCCGGTATTGCCGCAGGCCTTCCTGGAACAACTCAAGCCCGGCGGGCGGCTGTTCGCCATCGTCGGCGACGCGCCGGTCATGGAGGCGCGCCTGGTCACCTGTGTCGCGACCGGCTCATACACCTCGGTCGATCTGTTCGAGACCTGCTTCCCGCCGCTGCGCAATGCGCTGCAGCCGAAGCGATTCTCGTTCTAGATCCAGCCGACTCGCCCCCCAGCAGACGCCTCGAATCATGGTGCAATTGCTTCCTGCAGATCTCGCCAACTGGCTGGCTGACGACTCACGATCGAAACCGGTCCTGATAGACGTGCGCGAGCCCTGGGAATTCGAACGTTGCAACATCGACGAGTCGCTGCCCATGCCCATGGCCACAGTACCGCAAAGACTGCAGGAACTCGACCCGCAAGCGGAAACCGTACTGATCTGCCACCATGGCGCGCGCAGTTTCCAGGTCGGCATGTTCCTCGAGCAGCGCGGCTTCGGCAGGCTCTACAACTTGCAGGGCGGCGTGGATGCTTGGGCGCGCACGATCGATCCTGCCATGGCAACTTACTGATTCGCGTTTCAAGCAATTCCGAACTTCCGGCAGAACCGTTCAATCACAAGGTCGAAGGTAAAACGAATGCGCAAGACAGCAATGGCACCCCTGACAGCAATGTTGATGGCAGCAGGCCTCGTCGCACCACTGACGGCGCACGCCGCCGATCTGCTGCAGATCTATCGTGACGCACGCACCAATGACGCAGCCTTTGCCTCGGCGCGCGCCGCCCTGGACGCCGGCCGCGAGAAAGGTCCGCAGGGACAGGCGCTGCTGCTGCCCACGATCAACGCGGCCGCCAACACAGTCTTGAACTCCGACTACTACATCAACACCGCCGGGGCCACGTCAGGTCAGCAATTCTCCCGCGACTTCAACAGCAACGGCTGGTCGGTGACACTCACGCAACCCCTGTTCCGCATGCAGAACTGGACGCAGTACAAGCAGGCCGAGTTCCAGGTCGCGCAGGCCGAGGCGCAATTCGGCCAAGCCGCGCAGGACCTGATCGTGCGCGCGGCACAAGCCTACTTCGACGTGCTGGCCTCGCAGGACACCCTGGCCACCATCCAGGCGCAGAAGGCCGCCATTGCAGAGCAATTGGCGCAGGCGAAGCGCAATTTCGAGGTCGGCACCGCCACCATCACCGACACGCACGAAGCACAGGCTCGATACGATCTGTCCACGTCCGCTGAATTGGCGGCGCAAAACGACGTCGAGTTCAAGAAAACGGCCCTGCAACAATTGATCGGCAAGGCGCCCGACAATCTCACGCCACTGGCGCCGAAGATGAACCTGGTCGCGCCGCAGCCGTCAGTGATGGAGTCCTGGGCGGAGACGGCCCAGAAGCAGAACTACGCCGTGCGGCTTCAGGAAGCCGGCGTCGAAATCGCCAACCGCGAGGTGGAGCGAAACCGTCAGGGACACTACCCGACGCTGGATCTGGTCAGCACCTACGCCCGCGCCAACCAGAACGGCTCGCTGGTGACCGGCGTCGGCTTCGAGCAGAAGGTCGCCACCATCGGCCTGCAGCTGACCGTGCCGCTGTATGCCGGCGGCGCCGTCAACTCGCGCACACGCGAAGCCCTCGCCAACCAGGAGAAGGCCCGTGCCGACCTGGAGAACAGCCGCCGGACCGTGGCGCTGGCGGCGCGCCAGTCCTATCTCGGCGTGACCAACGGCATGGCGCAGGTGAAGGCGCTGGAACAGGCCCTGCTGTCGTCGGAAACCGCACTGGCATCCAACAAGCTCGGCTACGACGTCGGGGTACGCATCAATATCGACGTGCTGAACTCCCAGCAGCAGGTTTTCTCCACCCGGCGCGACCTGTCCAAGGCACGCTACGACACCATCATGAACGGCCTGCGCCTGAAAGCGGCAGCCGGTTCACTCACCGAAGCCGATGTCGAGGAAGTCAACCGCCTGCTGGGTGGCTGAGCCTACAGGGTTGGTGGTGTAGTCAGGGGGCAGCGCAAGCTGCCCCTTTTCATTTGAGGAACGGCGCGCAGACCGCGAGCGTCCGCGCCGTCGCGCCGCGATGCGCCAGCACGAACGCCAGCCCGGCTTCACGCATGCCCTGTCGCGCCGCACTGTCGCCCAGCAGGCGGCGCGCCTCGGTCACCAGGTGTTCTGCATCCGCAACCCGCACCGCCGCGCCAGCGGCCACTGCTTCATCTGCAGCCTGCGCGAAGTTGAAGGTGTGTTGCCCGATCAGCACCGGCACGCCCAGTGCGCAGGCTTCGATCAGATTCTGTCCGCCCAGTGGCATGAGACTTCCGCCGATGAATGCGCAATGGGCTGCGCGATAGTAATTCGCCATCTCGCCCATGCTGTCGCCCAGAAGGACGGCACAATCGGGAGGCAGCGTTGCGGTCGGGCCCAGCGCACTGCGTCGCTGAAAATGCAGGCCACGCCGCTGCAGCAGGCCCGCCACTTCATCAAACCGCTGTGGATGACGAGGCACGATCACGAACAGAGTCTCCGGTGGCAAGGGATGCGTGGCCAAAGCGTCAAGAAGCAGATCTTCTTCACCTTCACGCGTGCTGGCCGCCAACAGCACCGGCCGCGCAGCGATGCACGCCCGCAGATCGTCCGCATGCCGATCGCCGTCCTGATCCGCATCGAGCGGCATATCGAATTTGAGGTTGCCGGTGACCATGATGAGCGCTGCGTCGGCCCCCAGTGCCACAAGCCGTTTCGCATCGTCTTGATTCTGGACGGCGAGTGCGGACAGATGCTCAAGGGCGTCACGAATCAGCGGTGCGACCATGGCATAACCGCGCGCCGACTGTTCCGACAGGCGCGCGTTGGCGAGCACCACCGGCACCTGTGCTCGCCGGCATTCCCGCAGCAGGTTGAACCAGATTTCAGTCTCCATGATGATGCCCAGCCTGGGCTTGAACCGCCGCAGGAAGCGACGCATCGCCAGCGGGTAGTCATACGGCAGCCAGGCCACGCTCACTTCGGAAAGTTGCCCGTACAGTTGTTGCGCCGCCTCACGGCCGGTTGCCGTCATGTGCGTGATCAGGAAGCGGTGTCCGGGATAGCGCTCGATCAGCGCGCGAACCAGCGGCTCAGCGGCGCGCGTTTCGCCCAGCGACACGGCATGCACCCAGATAAGCGGGCGACCGTCGCCGGACGCCTTGCGCGAATAAAAGCCGAAGCGCTCTCCCATGGCCTGACGATAGCCCGGTTCATCGCGCCCGCGCCGCCACAGGCGCACCACCACTGCCGGAAACGACAGCCACAGCAGCAGGCGATAACCGATGCGCCAGAAGATCATGGCGACGCCGACTCGGCTGCTGTCCTGACAAAGGCCAGGGCTTCGAGCACTTCGCCAACCAGCGGCGCCGTGCTCGCGTTGCCCACGTTCACCGCGCAGTACGAGCCCAAGGCGCCGGTCAACACCGGATCGGTGGCGGCGAATATTCCCACTACCGGCCTTCCCAGCGCCACCGCGAGATGCATCAAGCCGGTATCGACGCCGATCACGGCCGCACTACCCGCCAGCATGCCGGCCAGCGCATCGAGCGGCGCCCGATCCGGCACCAGCGCGCCGTGCACGACGGCGGCAATGCGCCTGCTGCGCGCCTGTTCATCGGCACTACCCCACGGCAGAACACAGGTGATGCCTTCCGAGGACAGGCGCTGCCCGACCGCAGCCCACGCGTCTTCCGGCCAGCATTTTTCGGCACGGCTCGTGCCGTGCAGCAGCACGACATAACGATGCCGAGCGCCCGTTGCAAGCTTCGCCGCACCGGATACTCCTTGAAGGCCATAGTCGATATCGGCATCGCCCTCGTGTATCCGGTAACCCAACGCTTCGGCGGCCAGCCGGCGATTGCGCATCACCGCGTGCAGCCCGCGTGGCACGCAATGCGTCATGCCGTAGAAGCGCGCTGCAAAGCCTTCGCGCGCCGAGGCAGCGTCGAAACCATGGCGCACGCCCGACTCGCCAAGATTCGCTGCCCGCGCCAGCAGTGCACTCTTGATCAGGCCCTGCGTATCGATGACGGCATCGTAGTGCACCGATCCCACGGCATGCCGGAACGCGGCAAATTCCTTGCGGGTATGGCGGCTGAAAGGCGCCTTGCGCCAGCGCCGCACGGCGACCGGGATGACCCAGTGGACGCCCGGATGCAACGCAGGCAACGGCGCGAACGGTTCCTCGACCACCCAGTCGATCACGGCCTCCGGAATGTGGCGAAGAATATCGCTCACCACCGGCAGGTTGTGCACGACATCGCCGAGCGAGGAGGTTTTGACGAGCAGGATGCGCAGCATCGGTTCAGGCAGGGCGTATCGACCAGAAGGAAAAAGGAAGACGAGGATGGACCGTGTCAGGCGGCGGAAAGCGGCCCCGCGCAGGTTAGAATAGCCGGCAATTGGAGCGCGTCCTCGACTGCTGCCGTTGCGCCGAGCGGCCAGCGCGCCGCGCAGCTCCTGACGCATCATCCAGTGCCAGCAAAGCATTGATTGTACGATTATAACCTGCACACTCGACCGATTCCCGAGGCAATTCTGTCCCTCTCCGCCGTCATCATCACGCACAATGCCGCCACGCAATTGCAGGATTGCCTGCGCAGCCTGGCGTTCTGTGACGAAATTCTGCTGGTCGATTCCGGATCATCGGATGCCACCGTGCAGATTGCGAAGTCCGCCGGCGTGCGCGTCATCCAGCAGGATTGGCTGGGATATGGTCCACAAAAGCGCCTGGCGGTGGAGCAGGCGACGCATGACTGGGTGCTGTGCGTGGATGCCGATGAGCGCATCGGCGACACATTGCGCGAAAACATCATCGCCGAACTGAAGGCGCCGCGTGCCAGGGCCTATGCCATGGCGCGTTGCAATCGTTTTCTCGGCCGCTGGCTTCGCCACGGCGAAGGCTATCCGGACTGGTGCCTGCGGTTATTCGATCGCCGTGCGGCACAATGGAGCAGCGATCCGGTGCACGAGAAAGTCGAAACCTTGACCGACGTCGCCCGGCTTGGCGGAGACATGCTGCATGATTCCGCCGAGACACTCGATCGCTACCTGGAGAAGCAGAACCGCTACACCAGCCTGCAGGCCGAGAAGCTGTTTGCCGCGGGACGTCGGGTCGGCGTGCTGCGTCTGGTGATCTCTCCGCTGGCGCGCTTCTTCAAGTTCTATGTGTTGCGGCGGGGCTTTCTCGACGGCGTTGCCGGATTGGTGCACGTGTCGATCGGCTGCATGAACAGTTTCAACAAATACGCCAAGTTGATGGAACTGCAAAATTCAACCCGCAAGGACAAGGTTCAGGAATGACCATACTCGTTACCGGCGGGGCCGGCTTCATCGGCTCCAATTTCGTGCTCGACTGGCTTGCACAAAGCGATGAGCCGGTCATCAATCTTGACAAGCTGACCTATGCCGGCAATGCCGGCAACCTCGCCGCACTGGCGGGCGACACGCGGCACACGCTGGTACACGGGGACATCGGCGATCGCGCTCTCATCGGCAGCCTGCTGAAACAACATCGACCCCGTGCCATCGTGCATTTCGCCGCCGAAAGCCACGTCGACCGCTCCATCCACGGCCCGGCCGATTTCATCCAGACCAACGTGGTCGGCACCTTCACGCTGCTGGATGAAACCCGCGCATATTGGCAATCGCTGGATGAGGCAGCCCGTGCCGCGTTCCGCTTTCTGCATGTCTCCACCGATGAGGTGTACGGATCACTCGGCAGCGCCGACCCGGCCTTTTCGGAAAACACCGCTTACGCGCCCAACAGCCCGTATTCGGCCTCCAAGGCCGCTTCCGATCATCTGGTGCGCGCCTGGCACCACACCTACGGACTGCCGGTGCTGACCACCAACTGCTCCAATAACTACGGCCCGTACCAGTTCCCGGAGAAACTCATCCCGCTGATGATCCTGAACGCCACACGTGGCAAACCACTGCCGGTATACGGTGACGGCGCCAATATCCGCGACTGGCTCTATGTCGGCGACCATTGCTCGGCCATTCGCCGCGTGCTCGAGGCCGGCCGGCCAGGCGAGGTGTACAACATCGGCGGCAACAGCGAACGCACCAACATGCAGGTCGTGAACCATCTGTGCGACCTGCTCGATCGGCTGCACCCGCGGGCGGAGGGGCTGCACCAATCCCTCGTCACCTTCGTCAAGGATCGCCCCGGCCATGACCGTCGCTACGCCATCGACGCGCGCAAAATCGCGGGCGAACTGAACTGGCAGCCGCGCGAAACTTTCGAGTCGGGGCTCGAACGCACCGTCCAGTGGTACCTCGATCAAACCGACTGGATTGCCGGCATAGAATCCGGCGCCTACAAGAACTGGATTGATCTCAACTACGGAGCACGTCAGCAATGAAGGGCATCATTCTCGCCGGTGGTTCGGGCACACGCCTTTACCCGGCTACTCAGGCTGTCTCCAAGCAACTGCTGCCGATCTACGACAAGCCGATGATCTACTACCCGCTGTGCACGCTGATGCTGGCGGGCATCCGCGACATCCTGATCATTTCGACACCGCAGGACACGCCGCGTTTCGAGCAACTGCTCGGTGATGGCCAACGCTGGGGCATGAGCATCTCGTATGCCGTGCAGCCGTCTCCGGACGGCATCGCCCAGGCCTTCATCATCGGCGAATCCTTCATCGGCCACGACAGTTGCGCGCTGGTCCTTGGCGACAACATCTTCTATGGTCACGAACTGCAGGAACACCTGCAGAACGCGGCCGCCAAGGCGTCCGGTGCAACCGTATTCGCCTATGCGGTCAATGACCCGCAGCGCTACGGCGTGGTGGAATTC
>Ga0114970_10003136_pt1 | contig 12216 bp, 10 predicted proteins | sample M_140205_XF_Meta_FD_87030 | JGI IMG/M metagenome (GOLD analysis project Ga0114970, IMG submission 87030) | Freshwater microbial communities from Lake Montjoie, Canada to study carbon cycling - M_140205_XF_MetaG | ecosystem: Environmental > Aquatic > Freshwater > Lake | place: Lake Montjoie... | reverse complement strand
TAGGAGAGGCCGACGCGGTTATAGGAGAGACCGGCAGGGGCGACGGCGCTCTGAGCAGAGGCTGCGGCCGCGAGGGTCGTGAGGGTGATGATGGGGAGGATATTTTTCATAGCGGGGTCATTATTAAACACCGAGGTGTCTAAAAACAATCCCATAATCCCCTGAGATGAAGCCACCCGCATCTTAAAGGAACACGCAGGGAGTGAATTAAGCCCAGTTATAGATACCAAGAACGGCGTGTCGCCGGCGGTAAAAGGATCAAGCCACCAGCGTTTGTGCTCGGACAACAAAAAGGGCCCCGTTGCCGGGGCCCTTAGATTTAACCTCTAATCCTAAGATTAGTAGTTAAAGCGAACAGAGACAGACTTGGCGTTCGCGTTCTGGAAATCCTCAGCACCGAAAGCGACGGAGAACTGTTTGTTGATGTTGTAGGATACTTCGTAGCTCCATTTGTTGCTGGAACCCTCAACACGAGTATAACCAACAGCGAGTTCGAGGCCGGCGTAGACTTCGCTCAGGCTGCGGCGAAGGTTAACATTGACCCCATCGGCGGTGCCGCTGGTGATCCCAACCGTTGCATCAATGCCATTGGTGACGTTTTTGAAAACGTAGCCGACGTTGATGTCGCCGCCCTGAACAAGCTCAACCAGGACGTTTGAACCACCAATGAGGTTCGCAACGCTGATATTGCGGTTGGTTGAGCCACTGGTATTTTGGTTAACAGTGACGCGGTTGTAGGTGAGACCGGCTGGAGCGGCGCTCTGGGCAGAGGCTGCGGCGGCTAAGGTCGTGAGGGTGATGATAGGTAGGATATGCTTCATAGCGGTGACAGTATTGCTACAGGTCTGAGACAAAAACAAGCAAAAAGTGACGGATTTGCGACAACCCCTGTTTTGCTCACATTATACACCGCTATTCACAAGGGTATGTGAATAAGGCTGGGGGTCGTTGATAGTCATACACTAGGGGTATTCGCTCCAAACACCACCCGGCGACGATAGAGGCTAAAAGCGCCGGTGATGCCCGGGACGAGCGGCAGATCATTACCCCTTAAACAGGGAAGAAACCGCTTAAAATCATCAAATTGCCCTATTTTCCTAATTTACCAGGACCACCCTTCGAATAACCCCTTTTTCTTAAGCGAGGCTCGAAGCCCTTTTAGGTGTACCCACCCAAACCACCCGCCCCGCCCTGGCCACCACCGCTAGGCCAACAAAAAACCCGCTGGGCGAACCAGGCGGGTTTGGGGGTAAAGCTCGGTTTGAACCTTACTTGCGACGGAACTTCGAATTGAACTTCTCGACTCGACCGGCGGAGTCCACGAAGCGCTTCTCGCCGGTGTAGGCGGGATGCGAATCCATGGTGACTTCGCGACGAACGACGAAGAATTCAACCCCATCGATCAACTTAGTCTCTTTAGACTTCATGGTCGAACGGGCTGGAAACTCGCGGTTTGTGGAGACATCCACAAAGACGACGTTGTTGTATTCAGGATGGCCTGCCTTCTTCATATAAATAGGGGGTTAGAGTGTGATTAGCCCTGGCGTGCTTTGTAGCGAGGGTGGGTCTTGTTGATCACGTAGATACGGCCTTTACGGCGGACTACTTGGCAATTCGGGTGACGCTTCTTGAGCGACTTGAGAGAGGAGGAGACTTTCATGGTCAGGAGAGCCGTAATGGGAACGGCAGGTCGGCCAACAAAGTTAACCAACGCCCAAGTGTCAACGGGATTTCCTATGCTTGTGAGAGTCTCTGCGAAGGCTTTGTATAGCCTCATGGAAACTCGTGTGCGCCCCGCTACCCTCGCCGACGCTCAAGCGATCAACGCCATCCACAATCACTACGTCCGGACTTGCACCTGCACGTGGCAAACCATCGAAGAAACCGAGGAAAATAGGCTTAAATGGCTGAAATCAAGAGATCAAGCCCACCCCGTCATCGTTGCTGAAATCGGTCATCAGGTCGTCGGCTGGGGGTCGATTTCAACCTATAACAACCGGACGGGTTGGTCAGCGACCGTGGAAGACTCGGTTTTCGTCCATCACGCGCACCAGGGCAAAGGGCTGGGTAAGCTGATTTTGGGCGACCTACTGCTTCGAGCCGAGCAATTGGGCCATAAATCCGTGATTGCCCGTATTTCAGGCGAACAAGTCGGGAGTTTGCGCCTCCACGCCGCTCTCGGCTTCGAGCCGGCGGGTCGGTTAAAGGCCGTCGGTCGTAAGTTCGAGCAAGACCTGGACTGCGTTTACCTCCTAAAATCGCTGCGAAAGCCCTGACCTTGACAGGGGGGAAGCGAACCCTTTGCTCAAACCCTCGATTGTTCGCTCAGGTGGTGGAATGGCAGACACGCTAGATTCAGGTTCTAGTGCCCATAAAGCGTAAGGGTTCAAGTCCCTTCCTGAGCACCATCGTTCTTCGGCCCCGGATCTTCCGGGGCCGCCCTCGGGGATTGCGCCTGTCACAGTTGTAGTTGAAATACACTTACATCGTAAAACCTGCCTAAAAGCCTACCCCAAGGTAAAATACCCACCCACCTGACGAAGCCCTAGGGTCTTTAACTAATAACTATTATTGTGCCAAACCCGAGACAAGATTAGACCAGAACCGTCCTCGTATGGCCGACCTTTCCACCCTCCCCGAACTTCTGCCTTGGCCTTACCTGGTCTGCAGCCGCGAAGGCTTGGTCCTTTTCGCCAACCAGCACGTCGAGCGCGCGATCGGGCTCAAGATTACCAGAGACTCAAAGATCGACGAGATCTTCCAAGAGCTGGAAAGCGGCCGGCCGATTTCATCTTTAGTGAAGACCGCGGCCCGCTGGTCCGCTTGGAGCGGGCTATTGGAATTACGTCACCCCGAGAAAGGCCGCCCGACGCTCGCCACCAAGGTCATCCTTCAGCCTGACCCGAAATTACCGAATCAAGTCTGGGTCATCTTCGTCGACGACGCCCAACTTAACGGCGTCCCCCTCCTCACCCCGCGTTCGAGCGTCAGCCTCGCGCGTACGCTCATCGAGAACTCGCCCGACTTCATCATCTTCCGCGACCTTCAAGGGCGTATCCTGCACACCAGCCGAAGCTTCGACGACTTCTTAGCCCTGCCCTACCGCGGCTTTTTATCCGACCTGAAGCTGAAAGACATCCTCGATCAAGTGACGTTTGAGCAGTTTGAAAAATTCGATGAAGAGGTGACGCGGACCGGCCAGAGCATGCGCCACGCCGTGATGCATTTCGCCACCCATGACGGCCGCTCTCGTCTGGTCCGGGTCGTCCACGAGCGTATCAAAGGCGGCGGCGGCTTGCCCGCCGGCCTCCTTACCTTCGCCAGCAATGTTACTGAAACGGTCGACGAGCATAATCGCCTGCGCCTCGCCCTCGATAAGGCCGAGGAAGTCGCAGCCGCCAAATGGCAATTCGTGGCCAACGTGACCCACGAGATCCGCAATCCGCTCAACGCCATCCAAGGCCTTTGCGAAACCGGCTTGGAAAATCCTGGCTCCGCCTACGACGACATCCTACAGAAAATCCAGCAGTGTGCCGGCGAGCTCGAAGACACCGTGCGCGACATCCTGGATTTCTCCCGCCTCGACCGGGGCAATGTCACCATCGAGAACATCCCCTTTAATCCCATCCGGGCCTTCGAAGAAGTCGCCGCGCAATTCCAACATCAAGCACGCCGCAAAGGCATCGAGCTGGCGGCGTTATGCCAGGTAGACGCACCGCAATCGGTCATGGGAGACCCCGTCAAATTCCGCCGGATCATCGCCAACCTCGTCGGCAACGCTGTGAAATTCACCCAACTGGGCCACGTCCACGCTTTTCTGGAATTCGAAAATCGCGACGGAAGACTGCGCGCCCAACTGCAAGTCACCGATACCGGCATCGGCATCCCCTCTGACCGCCTGGAAAGCATCTTCGAACCGTTCACCCAAGCCGACGCCTCGACGACGCGACGCTTTGGCGGCACCGGTCTCGGCCTAACCATCGTACGTAGCCTCGCCCAAGCCATGGATGGTTTCGTCAAGGTCAAGAGCGAGCCTGGCAGCGGCAGCACTTTTACGGCGACCGTCCAGCTCGACCTTAACCCGGCGTTCACCTCTCTGCCCAGCCCGAACCTAAGCCAACAACGGCTCCTGATTGTTGGCGGCGACTTCACCATCCGACGCTGGCTCAACCACACGCTCACGCACTGGGGGGCGACCTGTATCGAAATCGAAAATAACGAGGCCATCGAAGGTACCTGGAACGAAGCCGCTGCGATAGGCACCCCCTTCACCCGCGCCCTCATTGACTTACCCGACGACGTCAACCCACGCCTCCCGGCCATTCCCCGAGAATTAACCATCCTGATGACCGCACCTGAATTAGAACTGCGCCGTCATGCCCAACTTTATAAACCCCTCACGCTGACCGCGCTCGCCGCAAAATTTGTCGCCGAACTCCCCCGTAATAGTGATGATAGCTCCGTACTTCGCCCAAACGCTCCGCGCCGTCGCTTGCGTATTCTCGTCGCCGAGGATAATGAAGTGAACCGAGAAGTCGCGGTCGCACGGCTCCGGCGTGCCGGCCATGAGGTCAATGCCGCTGTCGACGGCGAGGCCGCCTTGGAGCTCTGGCGGGCCAAGGATTTTGACGTGGCCATCCTCGACATCCAAATGCCCATCCACGATGGCATCGATGTCGCCACGATCATCCGGGCCGAGGAGCGGGATCGTAACCGTCGCCACACTTTCCTACTCGCCCTGACGGCGATGACCCAAGAAACCGATCGGGCCCGCTGTGAAATCGCCGGCTTCGACGCCTACCTGGCCAAACCCGTCCGCGGCACCGAACTCCTCGAAAAATTGGAGGTCTTCGCCAGCCAAAATATAACGATAAACAAGGCTGAAACTGACGATTTCAGCCAAGCCATCCATCAGGCTGAAGCCGAGGAGGCGGAAGACCTGCGCTGCGCCGCTAGATCCTACGTGCGCCATGCCCAAGACATGATTCACCGGCTGGAGGTCGCCAGAGATGCCAGTAATTTCGAACTACTAAGCCGGGAAGCCCACGGAATCAAAGGCATGCTCTCGCTGATGTCCTGTGCCAGCCTCGCCCGCCTGGCTAACTCGATTGAAGTAGACCCCGGGCAAGCGGATATCAGCGTTCATGCAAATGAGCTCATCGTCGGCTTGCGGAATCTGCTCGAGACCTTACAGTCTCGGTCAGACCTAAGCCCACATGGCTAAGCCGAAAACTAAGCTCGAAAATAAGCCCCAGACGGTTGTCGCCCCCGCTCCCAAGTGGAACGTGGTCGTACTGAACGATCCGATCAATTATCAAGGTTATGTCGTCATCGCCTTCGTCAGCGTCTTGCGCATCACCAACCCGGAAGCCAAGAAACTCATGCGGACCATCCATCAAAACGGGCGCACCACCGTCTGGACTGGCGAACGCGAACGCGCGGAGATGCTCGCTTTGGAGTTACAGCAATGGCACCTGAACGCCCTGCTCGAAAAAGATGCCTGAACTACGCCTCAGCATGACAGCCGAAGCCCGGACCGTCCTGACCGATCTGCTTAAACTCATCGCGCCGGCGGCAGCCCGCGTCAGCGTGAACCGAGCCCAAATCCCTGATAACGACTTGGAAATCGCCGGCTTCTGGACGGAGAACCTTTCCGCCCACGCCACCGAAGAAGCCCGCCTCTTGGCCAATGCTTTTGCCCAAGCCAAAGGCGACCCGGCCGTAATCCTATTACGAGACGAGGCCCAAGCCTGTGCCTTCTTACGGGCGCTCTCCGCCGTCCGTTTCGCCCTGCGCGACCTCGTCTTCGCCGATATCTCGGACGACCAGCTGGAAGACCCCAGCGACCTGGACGACGACGAAAGCCTGCCGACCGAAAAGCGCCACGCCCTCGCCTGCTACGCCTGCTTCGGCCTCTTGCAACAGTCATTAGTCCGGCAGCTTGATCCCGAAGCTTTTGATTAAAGCAAGAAAGCGATTGAAGGCGCACCTTGCCTCGTCAACAACTCAACCGTGTTACAGGGCCTGACCGGACTACTTCAAGATCTCATCCGACTGCTTAAAAAAGCCGTCTCCCTTCCTCGTCCCGCCCTGTTCCCGATCGGCCGCGTGGCCAAAGAGATGGATGGTCCGACCGTGAAGGCCGACCTAATTGCCGGACTGAGCGTGGCCTTGCTGGCCTTTCCGATGTCGATGGCTTTCGCGATGAAAGCGGGCCTACCCGTGTGGTGCGGTCTCGTGGGCTGCGGGGTGGCCGCTTTTGTGGCGCCAATTTTCAGCGGCTCGGCCAACCTCTCCGCCGGCCCGACCAATGCTTCCGCCGCCTTGCTCCTCGGTGCCTTTGCGACCTTAGGTGCGATCTCACCCGAACAAAGGGCGGCGGCTTTGCCGACATTGGTCCTGATGGCGGGTGTCTTCCTTTTGCTGGCCTCATGGCTTCGCTTGGGTGGCTTTGCTGATTTCGTACCGCGCACGGTCATCTCGGCTTATATCGCCGCCGCCGCGCTCCGCGTCATCGCCCTGCAATTACCCACCGCGCTTGGCATGCCCGGCGACCACAGCGGCGAATCGCTCTTCGAAGTCATCTGGGCTGCCGTAAAAATGGGCCGCCATCTACTCATCAACGTCGATTTCTATTTGGCCATCGTCACCGGGATAACTTACTTCCTACTACGCAAACCTTACGGTGCGGGCAAAGCCATCGTGGGCGCCATCACCGTAGCCACCATCGGCGCCGCGCTGGGTCAATCGGTCATCCATAACCAAGGCTCCCATGCCGATCTCGTGCATTATGTCGGCGACGCCGCGCGTTCCGCCGCCGTGCTCCACCTACCCGAATTTTCTGCGCATACTTTCTCCACGCTCTTCTCTCCGGCCCTCGCCCTCGCGGTGCTGGTCATCATCGAAGGGACGGCCAATGCCCGGGCTTCGGCCCTAAAAACGGGGCGCGCTTCCGATTTGCACCAAGAAGTCTTCGGGCTCGGGATGGCCAACCTCGCCTGCGCCTTCTCGGGCGGCATGGCCGCCTCGGGCTCAATCAGCCGCTCGGCCCTCAATGTCGCCAGCGGCGCCCGCACGGCTTACGCTTCCTTGTTCTGCGGCCTGATCATCCTCGCAGCCGGCTTGCTGATCAGCCCCTGGGTCGCCCTCGTGCCGCTCTCATGCTTGGCAATCCTGGTCATCCTGGCGGAAATCGAATTGGCCAATTTCGCGGTGATCAAATTGATCTTAAAATCCGGCGTCCAAGACCGCACGGTCTTCCTCGCGACTTTCATCACCGCCCTCATCGCCCCGCTCGACGTGGCGATCTTCTTCGGCACCGGCATCGCCGTGGCCTTCTACCTGCGCAAGACTTCGAAGCCCGAAGTTGTTGAATATGATTTCTCCGAAGCCGGCGAAATCAAGGTGCGTCCCAAGGGCCAAGGGACGACGGGTATTTCCATCCTGCACGTCGAAGGCAGCCTGCACTTCGGCGCGACTCAAGCCTTCCACGAACATCTGCGCCGCGCTTCTTCGGATCCGAATCTGAAAGTGATGGTGGTAAAGTTCCGCGAGGCCATCCACCTCGACGCCAATGGCGTCCTTTTATTGCGCGATTTATCCGAGACCCTGAAAGCCGCGCAACGCCATCTAATCCTTTGCGAAGCTAAGCCCGAGACCATGGCGATCTTCCAGAATGCCGGGTTGGTCGAAACTATCGGAGTGAAGAACGTCATCCCCTGGGACGAAACAAACCCTACCGCCGCCTTGGCCAAAGCCGTCCGTCGGGCCCGCGAACTGGCAGGTGGGGGCGAAGCCGTCCTCCACATCGTAACCACGCCGCACCCTGAACTCCCCCGACCCGCCTCGGCGACCGGCGAAGATTGGCAGATTTAGGCAACAGCCGCCTTTTTTCGGACAAGTGGAACGGGACCTTGAGGGTTTTATGGAGGTTTATGAATTATGGCTTGAAGCCTGCCCTCCGACTCCCCCTTTTGGGGAGGTGTCCGCGTTGATTCGGACCGCACTTTCCTAGAACCATGAGCACCTACAGCGAAATCCAACAACACCTCGGCACTGAAGCCGAAAATCTTCTCGGGTTTAAGAACCCGAAGATTTCAAAGGAGGACATCCACCAGCCTCGCGCTGATTGGGTTGAACACGCCTTTACCGCCTCGGACCGCAACAATCGCGTCCTGGCCAACCTGCAGCGCCTCTACGGCTCTGGTCGCCTCGCTAACACGGGCTACGTTTCCATCCTACCGGTCGACCAAGGCATCGAACACTCCGCCGGCGCTTCGTTCGCCAAGAACCCCATCTACTTCGACGGCGAAAATATCGTGAAGCTCGCCATCGAAGGCGGTTGCAACGCGGTCTGCTCGACTTTCGGCGTCCTCAGCAGCGTCTCCCGGCGCTACGCCCACAAGATCCCCTTCATGGTGAAGATCAACCACAACCAGTTGCTCACCTACCCCAACGTCGGCGACCAAGTCATGTACGGCACGATCAAGCAAGCCGCCGACATGGGCTGCGCGGCCGTCGGTGCGACGATCTACTTCGGCTCCGCCGAAACCAATCGCCAGATCATCGAAGTCTCCCACGCCTTCCAAGCCGCCCACGAAATGGGTATGGCGACGGTCCTCTGGTGCTACACCCGTAACAGCGCCTTCAAACAGAAGGACAAAGATTACCACGTGTCCGCTGACCTCACCGGCCAAGCCAACCACCTCGGCGTCACCATCTGCGCCGACATCATCAAGCAGAAGCTTCCGGAAAACAACGGCGGCTACCTGGCCATCCAGGCCACGGAATCTTCGTACGGCAAGATCGACAAGCGCATGTACACCGATCTCTCAACCGATCACCCGATCGACCTCACCCGTTACCAGGTCGCCAATTGCTACATGGGTCGCATCGGCCTGATCAACTCCGGCGGTCCTTCAGGCAACAATGACTTCGCCGAAGCCGTCAAGACGGCTGTCATCAACAAGCGCGCCGGTGGCCAAGGCCTCATCTCCGGTCGCAAGGCGTTCCAACGCCCGATCGCCGAAGGCGCTAAGCTCTTGCACACGATCCAAGACGTCTACCTCAATAAAGAAGTCACCATCGCCTAAGGCGACGGGACCTCTCCTCACGAAGCCCCGGCGACCCCGGGGCTTTTTATTGGGCGCATCAGCCGCCTCGATTATTGATATCAATCTTTTCAATCCCCGGGGCACGATTTCCGGCTTTCACCCACGACCTCGGTCGCTAAATTGTCCGTATGTCCCTCCCTCAAGGCTTCCGCGCATGGTTGGAAAAGGAATCTCAACTCTGGCAACAGGACGGACTACTGCCCGCCGGACAACGGGACCAGATTCTCGCCCGCTACCCCGAAGAAGATGTCACCAGCGGTCGCCTCGCCTTCGCCCTGCGCACCTTTGGCGTACTGCTGCTCGGCGCGGCGCTCCTTCTTGTCATTGGACATAACTGGGATGACCTTTCGCGCTCGGGGCGCTTGACCACGGTTCTCGGCGGTCTCATCGGCCTCCAAGGCATCGGGCTTTGGTATTCGAACCGCCACTCACGCCAAGGCTCCGTCCTAGGGCACCTCGCAGGATGCATCATGTTCGGCGCCGCGATCGCGCTTACCGGGCAGATTTACCACCTCGACGCGCATAGCCCCGATGCAATCCTGGCTTGGTGTATCGGCACCTTGCCCTTCGCGGTCCTACTCGACTCGACATTGCTCTACCTCGGCGGCCTCATTCTGGCAGGCGTCTGGCTTAGTTACGAATCACAAAGTTTCGTCTTCGGGGCGGAATGGCACAACCAGGCCGCGAATCATCGGCTTGTGTTCTTCGCGCTCCTCGCACCAGCGGCCTGGGCGGCGTATCGCAGAGCCCGGCCGGCCCTTGCTGGCGCTGTAGCGTGGGCGACGATGTTTTCGTGGATTTATTTCGGAAATGATATCGGCATACCTTACTTTGTCCTGCCGCTGGTCATAGCTTCTCTGCATGCAACCGGCGATGCTCGGGCGCGCGGCTGGCGTTTCATTGGAGGCGTCGGCGTCACCGTGGTCACACTGGTCCTCGGCGACATCAACAGCACCCACCGCTCGGATTTCTTTAAACAGGAGACCTTAACCAGCTTACTCATCCTTAGCCTCGCCCTGCTCGCCGTCTGGTCCGCCGTCCGCTCGCAGCTTAACTTACGCATCTGGCCCGCAGGTATCGCGTTGACGACCCTCCTTATAGGTATCGCCAACAATTACGATTTTACACAAAGCCCGATTGGCGGCGTCGTCATCAAGGCAATCGCCAACTTCAGCACGCTCGCCTTGGCCGTGTGGCTCATTCGATTGGGACTCAACGAAGGCCGGCTTCGGCCCTACGTTTATGGTTCATTGGTTTTCCTCTCGTGGCTTATCACGCGCTATGTAGACATCGGACACGACCTCGGCATGCTCACGATGGCCGGATTTTTCGCCCTCATCGGGGTCATTCTTTTCGTTCTCGCACGCGTATGGAAAACCCAGAGCGAAAACAACCTCACTACTGAAATGGCGGATTACCGTCCGGCGTGGATGGAAGCCTTGATCAGCAAAGCCAAGCCGTACGCCCGCCTCTTGCTCATCGGTGCCGTTGCGTTGCAGGCCGGAACAATCGGCTGGATGGTCTGGCATCATCACCAACCGATGACCTCAGGGGAACGTTTCACCCTCCGCTGCCGCCCGGTCGACCCGCGCGACCTTCTGAAAGGTGAGTATGTCATCCTTAACTATGACTTCAGCACCGCCACCGAGGCGCAACAACGCACACTGGGGGCTGAATATAAGAAATTGCACCCGAGTCCTCAGACAGACGGTGCGGATTTCCACCTTGGGAATCTTCCAGCCGACACCGCCGTATACATTCCTCTCACACGTCTGGCCGATGGCACTGGCGTGGCCGAAAAACCAACCTTCATTCGACCCAGCCAAGGACTCTACCTCAAGGGCCTTACCCGCTACAGGCAGCTTCGCTTCGGTATCGAGGCCTTTTATGTGAAGGAAGGAAAAGGCAGACAGTGGGAAGACTTAGCCCGCAAAGGCGAACTCGCGGCCGAGATCGGCGTGCTACCCGATGGGCGCGCGGGGCTCATTTCCCTCAAGGCCATGCCGAAAGCCGGGGCGACTCCCCCGCCTCGCTAAGCGGTTAAGAAATCTGCCCGCAAAGGCGAAAGAAAAAAGGCCCGGTCCTCTCGCGAAGACTGGGCCTTTATTTAATCCCGTTGCAATTACTTAGCGGGGATGAGGTCGGCTTCAGTCAGCATGGGCTTGCCGACTTCGCTGCGTAGCGCCTTGACCTGCTCCGGCTTTACGGCCGGGGCGGAATTGCCGAAACTATTGCGCACATAAGTCAGGACGGCAGCGATCTGTTCGTCGGTCTGTTGCGCTTGAGGGGGCATAGGCACAGGCGTGACATAATCCTTACCCGAAACTTTGATCGGCCCCTGCAACCCGCGGAGCTGGATGCGAATCAGGTTTTCCGCCGGACCATTGACCCAATTCGACAGGGCCAAGGGTGGCGCGATTACGGTACTTTCGGCGTTGGGTCCGTGACAGGCCATGCAGAGCATAAAGCCCTGTTTACCGGCCGTCATCACGGCCGAATCGACCCCGGCGGCGGCGGCGACCGGCTTGATCGTCGAAATATCCAAGGGCTTAGGTTCGGCCGGCATGGCGGGTTTTGCAGCCTTTGCGCCCTTAGCGACCTTAGCTTCTTTATCCAAGGTAGAGAGCCAAGCGACCAAATCGCGGACTTCATTAAGCGAAAGCACAGCATCCAAAATAGGCATGCCCGAAACCGGGGCAGTCATGGACTTAATATCTTTGCGCGCGACCCGCCAGCGGTTACCCGCGACATCGATGTCCACGAACTCCGGCGCATCCTTGAGCAACGCGCCCACCAAGGCCCCACCATTCGCGAGCTCGATATTCACCGAACCATAGCCTGCGACGACCACGGCGCCGGAGTTGACGATTGATTCGAGCAAGTAGCGACGATCTCCGCGCTTGGCCACGCCGACGAGATTCGGACCAGCTTCACCGCCAGCGGCATGAGAATCATCGGAAGCCCGGTGGCAGCGCAGACACTGGCCGGCAGGAAGCGCTTGGAACAAGGCGAACCCATTCTTGGCATCGCCGCCGTCGAGGGCCGGCATCCACCTGGAAAGTTTGTCCGCACCCTCGGCCAAGGCTTTCTGCGTCGCGGCGAG
>Ga0114970_10003134_pt1 | contig 12225 bp, 9 predicted proteins | sample M_140205_XF_Meta_FD_87030 | JGI IMG/M metagenome (GOLD analysis project Ga0114970, IMG submission 87030) | Freshwater microbial communities from Lake Montjoie, Canada to study carbon cycling - M_140205_XF_MetaG | ecosystem: Environmental > Aquatic > Freshwater > Lake | place: Lake Montjoie... | reverse complement strand
GTAAAATAGTAGTTGTGGTAACAATACTCAAACTCGCAGTGGTAGCGCATTGACCGGAAGTGGGTGTAAACGTATACACAGCAGTACCAGCAACCGCAGTGCTCACTGCAGGAGACCATGCTCCCGGAATGGGTGTAGTATTTGTAGAATTAGTTGGTAATATCGGTGCAGATGAGTTTAAACAAACATCTGATACAGCATTAAAAGTAGGTATTGTAGGGGCAATTGTGGTAACTGTTAAAGTGGTAGTGGATGCACATTGCCCTGCGGAGGGTGCAAATGTATAGGTTGCTGTTCCAACTGCAGCCGTGCTAACCGCTGGAGACCATGTTCCACTAAATGTATTTGTTGAAGTTGTAGGTAAAACAGGAGCGGTGGCATTCTGACAAACATTAGCAATTGGCGTAAACGTTGGGAGCACAGGGGTACTAACCGTAATATTTAGTGTTGTATTAATTGCACATTGACCAGCTGCAGGTGTGAATGTATATGTTCCAACACCCAAAACTGAAGTACTGACCGCTGGTGCCCATGTTCCATTGATTGCAGGAACATTGGTAGAACTTAAGGGTAAAACCGGTGCTGTTGCATTTTGACAAACAGAAGGAATGGCAGCGAATGTAGGTAATATAGAAGTCGTAGTAACTATACTTAAATTCGCTGTGGTAGCACATTGACCAGATACGGGTGTAAACGTGTACACGGCAGTACCAGCAACCGAAGTGCTGACTGAAGGTGACCATGCTCCTGGAATTGGTGTTGTATTTGTCGAATTAGTTGGTAAGACGGGTGCAGTTGAGTTTAAACAAACAGCTGTAACAGCATTAAAAGTGGGCACTGTAGGAGCAATTGTTGTCACTGTTAAAGTTGCTGGTGCTGCACATTGTCCTGTGTTTGGTGTAAAAGTATAGGTTGCTGTACCAACTGCAGCTGTGCTAACTGCTGGCGACCAAGTGCCTGTAATTGAATTCGTTGATGTGGTAGGTAAAACGGGAGGTGTTGCATTTTGACAAACATTCGCTACTGCTGCAAATGTTGGAGTAGTGCCACTAGTAACAGTTATCGTTAAAGGGAAAACACAGGTAGTAGTTCCATCTGTAATACTTGCTTGATAATTGGTGGTTGATGTGGGAGAGACAGAAACAGTATAAGGTGAAATAGAAGAGGTTCCTACAATAGCTCCTGTAGTCAAATTAGTTATAGTTAAAGTAGGTGTAGTGATTGTCGAAACTTTTATATTGTCAATACCCCAACTATCTGACGAACCTCCTGAATTGGAAAATTGTATCCATCTAAATTTGGTATTAGTTGACATTGCTCCAGCTGGAATAGGAAGAGTAACTGTTCCCCAGTTATATACATAATCTCCTGTTCCCATTTCTCCACCACTTTCTCTTCCTGGAAACATTAATTTCATCGTTATCCAATTAGCTCCATTGTTTATAGAATATTGAACGTAGACCCCTTCCTCATCATCTAATGCTTCACAACCATTCACACCATTATCGTCAGAAGCTTCTCTAAAATCAAAACTCATCCAACCTCCTCCAGAAACATTAAATCCATTTGTTTCAAGATTTCTAGTACCAACGGTATTTTGCATCCAAGCAAATATTGAATTGTCAGTATTTCTTGAATCGAAACCATTATTTGGTTGACATGACAAAACACTCATAAAAGACAATGATCCAGGACTAGCAGTCCAACCAGTTCCTAATAGAGAAGTATTAAAATCTGTTTGAATAGAAGGGCTTACAACGTTTCCTAGAGCAGTTAATTGAGCTACGCCACCATTGCAAATGGTAGTATTGTCTGCTGTAAAATTAATATTACAACCAACTGTTGCTTTAACAAATGTAACAATATTTGCTACCCAACCAGCATTTTGATCAGAGTTTTGATTTGTGAATTTGAGAGTTAGAACGCCAGAAGCATTATTTGCGCAAAACATTCCAGGTTTTAATTCGGCAGCAGCAGTGCTAACAGCAGGTTGTCCTACGTTCCAAGATCCATTTGTAGAACTTCCATTGTACTTATTACCATAATTTCCCTGCAGAGATCCTATGTTTTTAGAAGCAGTAGTGGGACCATCAAAAATTTCAAGTTTGTCAGCCCCATTTATTCCACCCCATGAATCCATTTCAGTAATAAATGATGTGAAATCGACACATACCATTTCTCCTGGTGTAGCTGGCGAAAGTGTAATCGTGTAGTTTGTGTTACCATCATTACCAGCTAAACCTCCAGCATCATAAAATAATTCCCCACCAGAAACAGGTACAGTTCCACCAGTACTAATTAAAATTTGAGAATGTATGGTATTGCAAAAAAATAGAACAAGCAGTATTGTTACAGTCTTCATAGGTTTTAGCGTTTTTTACTAAAAAAATAAGTCCCTGAAAATAAGGGGATTTGTGGTAAATGTAAACAAATTTTTATTTTTATTTATTTTAAATTTTGTTTCAGGTTATTTTTTGTGGCTAACATCCTTGAAACATAGACTAATGGTTGGATAATGGGTGAACGGTTGCGATTGTTAAATCATTTTTTCAGCATTTAATTTACGTAATAAGAAAAAAATAGATTACTTTAGCAGCTATTATGAAGGTTACTAAATCGTTTATTAATATAGTAGTTTTTTTGTTTCTTTTTGCTTTGAATGCCCATTCTCAAACAGAAATTAAGAAATTAAATGATAAAGCTTTTATGGCATTGGAAAAGCATTCTCCAATAACTGAGCAGTATGCATCTAAAATTATCCAATTAACAAAGGGAAATGACACGTCATTGTATTCAATTAATGCCTTTACAATTCTTGGGATTGTGCATAAAGATAAAGGATATTATATTTCGTCATTGAATTATTATCTGAAAGCTCTTGATGCTTCTGAGAAAAAAAATGACAAAGGAAGAATTTCTGCAACTTTAAATAATATTGGCGTACTATATAGGTTGCAAGGAGATTTAAATTTGGCGATTACTTATTTTTCTAAAAGTTTAAAAATTGAAGAAAATTTAAATGATCCTTTACAAAAGTCTATTCGTTATTACAATATTGGGGATTGCTATGAGGAATTAGACAGCTTTGATTTAGCATTATCCTATTTTAGTAATTCTCTGCTCATTGAGCAAAAACACAAAAATAGAGAAGGAGAAATTTATGCCTATCTTGGTATTGCAGAAGTGTACCTAGAAATAGGTCAAATTGCAGATGCAAAAAAGATTTTGGATAAAATTGAGGGCAAATTAACGCATGAGTTTAGCGAAAAATCTATATTATTCAATAAATTATTGGGTGTTTATTTCTTTAAAATAGATCAGTTAGCAGAAGCTTTAATTGTTTTGAAGAAATCGGAAGAAGTATCGATGAAGAATAATTTCCCGATTCATCTTTTGGGTATTTATAAAATTGAAATTGCTATTTTAGAAAAGCAGAAACAGTGGGAACTGGTTGCCAATAAATACAAACAATTTACAGCCTTAAGTGATAAATTAATAGCGATTGAGGTCCGAAATAAAGTGAATGATTTAATGTATAGCAATGTTCTTCACAAAAAGGAATTAGAAATTTCTGAATTAAAAGGGGCTAGAATTGTTGCGGAAAAGTTAGATTTATACAATAAAAAAATTGCTTGGTTTTTAATTTTCCTTTTGATTTTTATTGTTGGATTTATATTTTATGGATTTCAAAAAAATAAAGGATAATGAATACTAGTTTGAAAATATCAATTCAAAGGTCTGTGTTGTTTTCAATTTACGAATTGATTATGATTTGGTTTTTTGATGTTTTTTCATTTTTCAATCATTCTTTTTCAATTCTAATCCTCTATCTTTTTTCTTTTTTCACACTGTTCATACTTCATTTCGTCATATTAATAGTAATAGAAAGAACCAGCATGGAAGTAGGTTTTAGGAGAATTCTTTCCCTACTTTCCTTTCCGGTATCTTCTGTGCTCGCATCACTAATTTGTTGGTTTTGCTTTCGAGATGGAAATAACTTTCTACCGATCATCTTATCGGGTTATGTAGTGCCGTCGTTTTTACCTTCAATCGGGTATTTTTTAATCGGTATATTTAAAGAAAGTGAAATTTCGGAGCAGAAGAATAGTGACAAAAAAGAGCAAGTTATTCAGAACGTAAATGATTTACAAGACGACATTCAATTTGTACTGTTAAACGATGGAGGAAAAGTGCTTCTTAAAATTCCAATCAAGCAAATTATTTGTTTTGAAGCGAATGATAATTATGTCGTTACTTATTACTTGGATAAAGAAGGGAAATTGAAAAAGTCTATGGAACGTATTTCCCTCAAAAAAATTGATGAAATAATAGAAAGTTTGGGGGTGAATTTCTTTAGTAGGGTTCATAAATCATACGTAATTAATCATTTGGCAATCGAACAAATAAAAGGAAGAGCGCAAGCTCAAAAGATAAAATTGAAGAATTTGGAAATTTTAATTCCCGTTTCTAGGACATTTGACCTTTCTATTTTTAAAGAGGATTATTAAGTAGAAAATATCTTCCCTCAATTTACATCAACCATTTAAATAAATTTATGTACCTCCATTTTCACCACTTAAGTTCAAACTTTTTTTACTGTTTCTGCTTTAGAGTTTTAGGATTCAATTTAAATAATTAGTTGTAATAGTTATTTATCAAATTTTTTCTTATATTTGATGTAAGTAGTATGGCAACACCAATTAAAATAACAGCCCCATTGAGTGGACGACAGTCACGAATCTTCAATGAAAAGATTGCGGAGACTTCTTCTAAGCGTGTAAGCGAAGAGGAAAAAAGTCGTATGCTTAAACTTATGGATAAAATTTTATCTAAAAAATAACAATAATTTATAGTGACCTTACCTGATCTAAATTTTGATTCTTTAAAAGAAACGCATGATTTATCTGTTTTTGATTGTGGAGATTCTGATATAAATGAGTTTCTGAAAATAGATGCGATTAATTATCAACAAGAACAAATGGCAAACACTTATGTCTTTCATTTAGAAAATAAGGTAATAGCATTTTTTAGTATTCTCAACGATTGTTTACACGATAAAGGATTTGAGAATAACATATGGAATAAATTCCACAGAAGAAGAAAGATTCCTAATAACAAGCGCATTAAACAATATCCCGCTATTAAGGTAGGAAGATTGGGAGTGAGTAACGATTATCATGGCACAGGAATGGCTTATGATTTGATGGATGTTGTAAAGATGTTTTCTTTAAATGAACATAAGCCAGCTTGTAGATTGTTGCTTTTGGATGCATATAACAAACCACAACAGATTAAGTATTACGAAAGAAATGGGTTTATTTTCTTGGATGATATAAATGTAAAGGATTCTACTCGATTAATGTATTATGATTTAATTCAATTAAGTTAGTACTTATCAGTCTATTTTAAATTTCAAAATAGATTTATATATGTGGTTGGTAAAAGATTTAATTCCTAATTGTTTCAAATTTTCAGCAACCATTTACCACAAATTCTTTTGTTTTTAATGTAATTCTATCTTTTTACTGCAGAAATAATAGATCCTTTTGCTTTTAGTATTGGATTTCGAGAAATCATATGTACCTTTGTGTCAGAAAAAATAAAACATGAAAAACAGCTTCAACATAGTAATTGTCATTTTGGTCATTATTATTCAACTCATTAACTGAGAAAGGAACTGTTGTACTATATACTTAAGGTCTTTCTCAAATAGAGAAGGCCTTTTTTTTTGACTTAGATTTAAAATTTGATTGTAGAATAAAAAGTAGAAATTTTTAGGATAATTTGTAAATGTAATAAAAGTAGAGATTATGTATTTTAATAAAAAATCAATCGTTTTCCTTGATGGAGAATTTTTAAAAGCAACTGCTGCTAAGACTGGTTTGTATAATCAAACGATGCATTATGGAAATGGCGTATTCGAAGGAATTCGTTCTTATGAAACGCTAGATGGCACAAGAATATTTAAAGCGAAAGAGCATTTTGATAGATTACATGCCTCTGCTGAAAAAATGCATATTAAGCTTCCGTATACAAGCGAAGAACTTGAAAAGATCACTTATAAACTGTTAGAAAAAAATGGTTTAAAAGATGCTTACATTAGACCTTTAGTTTTCTTGGGGGAAAATATGTCTTTAACTCCTACGGATGTTGTTCATGTCACAATTCTTGTGTGGAAATGGGCTAATTATTTGGGTGAGAATAAATTGAATGTGATGCTGTCTTCCTATCAAAGACCAAATCCTAAGTCATGTCACGTGGAAGCCAAAGTGGTAGGTCATTATACAAACAGTATTCTTGCTACCACAGAAGCAAAGAAATTGGGCTTCGATGAAGCTTTATTAACAGATATGCACGGCAATATTGCGGAAGGACCTGGGGCTAATTTCTTTATGGAAAAGGATGGTAAATTTATTACTGCTCCTTTAGGAAATATATTATCAGGAATAACGCGTGCAACTGTTTTCGAATTAGCGAAAGAATTAGATTTTGAAGTAGAAGAAAGGTTTTTCACGCCGGAAGAAATTTATAGTGCAGATGCTGCTTTTTTCTGTGGTACCGCTGCTGAAGTTTCTGGAATTAGTAAATTCAATGAGTTTTCTTTTCCTATGAAATGGGAAGATTCAAATAGTCAATTAATTCAAAGAGCGTATAAACGAAGAGTGGCATGTAACGAACATGAAAATCTTTTTATCTAAAAATATCTAATGGAATTAAATAAATATAGTAAAACAATCACGCAAGACGAAACTCAACCGGCGGCGCAAGCAATGTTGTATGGAATAGGTTTAACGGAAGAGGATTTGAAAAAAGCGCAAGTGGGAATCGTCAGTACTGGTTACGAAGGAAACACCTGTAACATGCACTTGAATGATTTAGCGAAAGATGTTAAATTTGCAGTTACTAAATCTGATTTAGTTGGATTAATTTTCAATACAATCGGTGTAAGTGATGGTATTTCTAATGGAACGGTTGGAATGAGGTATTCGCTTGTTTCAAGAGATGTAATTGCTGATTCAATTGAAACGGTAATGGGTGCGCAGTTTTACGACGCAATGATTGCAGTGGTTGGTTGTGATAAAAATATGCCTGGATCTGTTATAGCGATGGGGAGATTAAATCGTCCAGCCATAATGCTATACGGAGGAACAATTCATTCTGGTAAATGGAAAGGTGAATCTTTGAACATTGTTTCTGCTTTCGAGGCATTAGGTAAAAAAATGAACGATGCTATAACTCCTGAAGATTTTAAAGGAATTATAAAAAATGCTTGTCCCGGCGCTGGTGCGTGTGGTGGAATGTATACCGCAAATACAATGGCATCTGCAATTGAAGCTTTAGGTATGAGTTTACCTTATAGTTCTTCAAATCCGGCTTTAAGTAAAGACAAAGAAATAGAATGTGAAAATGCGGGCAAAGCAATTCGACTTCTATTAGAAAAAGATATTAAGCCGCGTGACATCATGACGAGAAAAGCATTTGAAAATGCAATCGTTATGGTGATCGTTTTAGGAGGATCAACGAATGCAGTGCTACATTTAATTGCCATGGCAGATTCTGTAGGAATTGAATTGTCAATAGATGATTTTCAAAAATTAAGTGATTCTACTCCTGTTTTAGGTGATTTAAAACCGAGCGGAAAGTACATGATGGAAGATCTTCACACAGTTGGGGGTGTTCCTGCAGTAATGAAATATTTACTTGAAAAAGGATTGATTCACGGAGATTGTATGACGGTTACTGGTAAAACAGTTGCCGAAAATTTAAAAGAATTGCCTGCTTTAGCAACTGGTCAAGATGTGTTTTTGGAAGTCGAAAATCCAATGAAACAAACGGGACATTTACAAATTCTATATGGAAATCTTGCTGAAAAAGGTTCCGTTGCAAAAATTAGTGGGCACGAGGGTGATTTTTTTGAAGGTCCTGCCGTTATATTCGAAGGAGAATTTGAAGTGGTTGACGGACTGAAATCAGGAAAAATAAAAGCTGGAAATGTTGTTGTAATTCGTGCTTGTGGACCAAAAGGCGGACCAGGTATGCCTGAGATGCTAAAACCAACTTCACTCATCATGGGAGCTGGATTAGGAGATAAAGTGGCGCTTATCACAGACGGAAGATTTTCTGGTGGAACGCATGGTTTTGTCGTTGGTCATATTTCTCCTGAAGCTTATGATGGCGGAACAATTGCTTTGGTAGAGGAAGGTGACATGATCACAATTGATGTGAAAGAGAATTTATTGACTTTGCAAGTGAGTGATGAAGAAATCGCTAGAAGAAGATCAAACTGGGTACAACCCGAATTAAAAGTTAAAAAAGGAGTTTTATATAAATATGCGAAGTGTGTTACGGACGCTTCAACAGGTTGTATAACAGATAAATAAGTTAGATAGTAGATAGTTAGAAGTTAGATGTTAGACATATTACAAATCAGTCTAATGTCTATTGTCTAAAAATCTAAAGTCTACTAAAATTCTAAAAAAATGGAAAAAGAAATTAGAGGAGCAGAAGCAGTTATAAAAAGTTTAGTTGCTGAAGGAGTGCATACAATTTTTGGTTATCCAGGCGGTGCAATTATGCCAATATATGATGCATTATATGATTATAAAGAAGAAATAAATCATATTTTAGTAAGACATGAACAAGGAGCAATTCACGCAGCTCAGGGCTTTGCTCGTGCATCAGAAACGTGTGGTGTTTGTTTTGCCACATCAGGTCCAGGAGCAACCAATCTTATTACAGGTTTGGCAGATGCAATGATTGATTCTACACCTGTTGTGTGTATTACAGGACAAGTGGCTTCACATTTATTAGGTACAGATGCATTCCAAGAAACAGATGTAATTGGTATTTCTATGCCGGTTACAAAATGGAATACACAAGTGAAAAGAGCGGAAGATATTCCTGCTGTATTAGCAAAAGCATTTTTTATTGCACGTTCTGGAAGACCAGGACCAGTATTGGTAGATATAACAAAAGATGCACAGTTTGGAATGATGGATTTTAATTACGTTCCTTGTAATGATATTAGAAGTTACTTTCCAAATCCTGTAATAAATGTATCTACAATTGATGATGCGGTTAAATTAATAAATGAATCTAAAAAACCATATTTATTAGTAGGACAAGGAATTACACTTTCAAACGCAGAACAAGAATTAGTAGAGTTCGCTGAAAAATCAGGTATACCAGTTGCTTCTACATTATTAGGTTTAGGTGCGTTTCCTCCTGATCATCCATTGTATGTAGGGTATTTAGGAATGCATGGAAATTATGCGCCTAATATTAAAACGAATGAATGTGATGTACTAATCGCTATCGGGATGCGCTTCGATGATCGAGTTACTGGAGATGTTAGTCGATACGCTAAACAAGCAAAAATTATTCATGTTGATATAGATTTTGCTGAATTGAATAAGATAGTAACAAATGAAGTTACTATTCATGCAGACGCAAAAGAAGCTTTAGTCTTGTTGAATTCGAAAGTTGAAAAACGTTCGCACGATGCTTGGATTCAAGAATTTAGAGATGCAGAAAAATTAGAGGTAGAAGCGGTTATAGAAGATGCAATTCACCCGAAACACGATCGACTTCAAATGGCTGAAGTAGTAAATATGCTTTCTGAAAAAACAGATGGTAAAGCGATAATCGTTTCTGATGTAGGTCAGCACCAAATGATTACATCGCGTTATTATCAGTATAAAGCGCAAAACACAAACATCACTTCAGGTGGTTTAGGTACAATGGGATTTGCTCTACCCGCTGCGATTGGAGCTAAATTAGGTAATCCATCAAAAACAGTTGTAGCGATTATAGGTGATGGTGGTTTTCAAATGACAATTCAAGAATTAGGAACTATACTACAATTTAAAATTGATATTAAAATCTTAATCTTAAATAATAACTTCCTTGGAATGGTTCGTCAATGGCAAGAAATGTTTTTCGAAAAACGTTATTCTTTTACCGATATTGTCAATCCAAATTTTATTCAAATTGCAAAAGGGTATGATATTGAGGCCAAAAGTATAGATCAGCGCACGGAATTAAGTGAAGCTTTAGATGTAATGTTAAACAGTGAAGCTGCTTATTTATTAGAAGCTGTTGTAGAGCAAGAAGAAAATGTATTCCCAATGGTAGCAACAGGTGCATCTGTAGCTGAAATCAGATTAAAATAAGAAATGATGGAAAATAACACATATAATATATCCGTATTTACAGAGAATAGTGTGGGGATGTTAAATCGTATCACGATCATCTTTACACGAAGAAATATTAACATTGAAAGTATAACGGCATCAGAATCAGAGATAGAAGGAATTCATCGTTATACAATTGTTGTGAATGAACTAAAAGAAGTGGTTCGTAAAGTAGTTTCTCAAATTGAAAAACAAATTGATGTTGTTAAGGCATTTTATCATTCTGATGACGAAGTAGTTTATCAAGAAATTGCTTTGTATAAACTTCCTACAAATATGTTGGCAAGTGGAGGTGATGCTGAACGAATTGTTAGAGCTCACCATGCGCGTATTTTGACGATTGAATCTGAATTTACTATTCTAGAAAAAACAGGTTATCAAGAAGAAATTAAAGAATTGTTTACCGAATTGAAACCATTTGGTTTATTAGAATTTGTGCGTTCAGGACGAGTTGCAATTTCTAAACCAATGAAAACATTGGAAGAACATATTGAAGATATGAACAACGAAAAAATCATTTTATAATTAAAAAAAGACATGGCTAATTATTTTAACTCATTATCATTAAGGGACCAATTAAACCAATTAGGGGTTTGTGAATTTATGGACATCAGCCAATTCTCGGATGGTGTAAACGCATTATTAGGAAAGAAAATCGTTATTGTTGGGTGTGGTGCACAAGGTTTAAATCAGGGTTTAAATCTGAGAGATTCTGGTTTAGATGTCAAGTATACGTTGCGAAAAGATGCGATTGAAACAAAACGTATTTCTTGGAAAAATGCGACTGATAATGGTTTTGAAGTAGGAACCTATGAAGAATTGATACCAACTGCTGATTTGGTAATCAACCTTACACCTGATAAACAACATACAAATGTAGTTTCTACCGTAATGCCTTTGATGAAAAAAGGGGCAACTCTTTCGTATTCTCATGGATTTAATATCGTTGAAGAAGGGATGGAAATTCGTAAAGATTTAACGGTTATTATGGTCGCGCCAAAATGTCCTGGTACAGAAGTGAGGGCTGAATATCAAAGAGGTTTCGGAGTTCCAACTTTAATCGCAGTACATGCTGAAAATGATCCGGAAGGAAAAGGATGGACACAAGCAAAAGCATACGCTGTTGGAACGGGTGGACATAAAGCAGGAGTTTTGAAATCTTCATTTATTGCAGAAGTTAAATCTGACTTAATGGGAGAACAAACAATACTTTGCGGAGTTCTGCAAACTGGTTCTATTCTTTGTTTTGACAAAATGGTTGAAAAAGGAATCGAAAAAGGGTACGCTTCAACATTGATCCAATATGGATGGGAGGTAATCACGGAAGCATTGAAGCAAGGTGGAATTACAGCGATGATGGACCGACTTTCGAATCCTGCAAAAATGAAAGCATTTGCGGTGTCTGAAGAATTAAAGAATATTATGCGTCCTTTGTTTCAAAAGCATCAAGATGATATTATGAGTGGACACTTTTCTAAAACCATGATGGAAGATTGGGCTAATAATGATAAAGATTTATTGACTTGGAGAGCTGAAACAGGAAATACAGCATTTGAAAAATCAGAAGCGAATGCTAAAATTGAGGAACAAGAGTTTTTTGACAATGGTTTACTAATGGTAGCTTTCGTAAGAGCTGGTGTCGAATTAGCTTTTGAAGTTATGGTGGAAACTGGAATAAAAGAAGAATCTGCTTACTATGAATCGTTACACGAAGCTCCATTAATAGCGAATACAATTGCACGTAAAAAATTATTTGAAATGAATCGGGTGATTTCTGATACAGCTGAATACGGGTGTTATTTATTCGATCATGCGTGTAAACCATTATTGACTGATTTCATGAAAAAAGTGGATTCAGATAGTATCGGTAAAAATTTCAATGATGGAAAATCAAATGGAGTCGACAACAAGGAAATAATTGCAGTAAATAGTGCACTCAGAAATCATCCCATTGAAGCGATTGGAAATGTGTTAAGAGCAGCAATGACAGAAATGAAATCGATTAATACAGTGGGTGTTTAAACACAGAGTG
>Ga0114970_10003132_pt1 | contig 12232 bp, 7 predicted proteins | sample M_140205_XF_Meta_FD_87030 | JGI IMG/M metagenome (GOLD analysis project Ga0114970, IMG submission 87030) | Freshwater microbial communities from Lake Montjoie, Canada to study carbon cycling - M_140205_XF_MetaG | ecosystem: Environmental > Aquatic > Freshwater > Lake | place: Lake Montjoie... | reverse complement strand
TTTTCCAATTCGCAACCGAATTATCAGCGGTCTGAGTACCGGACTGCTGGTGGTGGAAGGGGCGCAATACTCGGGGTCGGGCATCACGGCGAAGCTGGCGCTCGATCAGGGCCGCGAGCTGTTTGCCGTGCCCGGCAACATTACATCAAAGATGAGTTGGGGGCCAAACCTGCTGATCAAACAGGGGGCTCGGCTGATACAGGATTGGAATGACGTGGTGGTGGAACTTCCTCAACCAGACCAGCGGCGGTTGATAGCAGCCGGGCGACAGCGAATCCTGGAGCTCGAGGGCGAGGCGGGGCTTGAATCGTCTGTCGAGGCCGCCGCATCGAACCAGTCTGAAGCGACACAGTTAGGAGAGTCACAAGCCCGGGCTGCCCGGCGTGTTTTACAGCACCTCAAGCTGGATGCAACTGTCCACCTGGACGTTTTGGTGGACGAGATTGACGATATGTCGCCCTCGGAAATCATCGCCTCCCTGTTCGAACTGGAGATTCTTGGCCTCGTGCGTCAGCAACCCGGACGTAACTTTGCTAAAGTGTGGTAGCCAGTTGAACCCGGGGCGTGTTGGGGGTGGAGACCTTAAGGTTGACCACTCCGAGGAAGCGCAACTGTGGGGAAGCAACGGGGCCGTCCGGGCCTGAAAACCCGGCAAGCGCCGCACTGGTGGTTTATTCTGGGAAAGCATTAAACAAACGAACATGGCAAAAGCTCTGGTAATCGTCGAGTCGCCGGCCAAAGCGCGGACGATCAATAAGTACCTCGGGAAGAATTTCATCGTGAAGGCGTCGTTGGGTCATATCAAGGACCTGCCGAAGCGGGACCTTGCGGTGAACGTTGAAAACGGCTTCCGCCCCGAGTATGTGGTGATCGAAGGTAAGAAGAAGCTGATACAGGAACTAAAGGATGCGGCCAAAAAGGTCGATTCCATTTACCTGGCGGCCGATCCTGATCGTGAAGGCGAAGCAATTTGCTGGCATTTGCAGGAGGAGTTGAAGCCGAAGAAGCCGGCTGCAGATGGTTCGGACCCGAAGATTTATCGCGTGATGTTCAACGAAATCACGAAGAAGTCCATTGAGAAGGCGTTTGAGAAGCCCCTGGATGTCAATGTGAATCTGGTGGACGCGCAGCAGGCGCGGCGTGTGCTGGATCGTTTGGTGGGCTACAAGATTTCGCCCCTGCTCTGGGATAAGGTGCGTCGCGGGCTTTCCGCCGGGCGTGTTCAGTCGGTGGCGGTGCGTGTGGTGGTCGATCGGGAGCGGGAAGTCCGCGCCTTCATAAAGGAAGAGTACTGGACGATTGACGCCGGGCTCTCAGCAAAAAAACCGCCCCAGTTCTCGGCACGCCTGATCCGCCGGAACGATGAAACCCTCGCCATTGCGGATGAAGCGTCGGCGTCAGCGCTGGTGGCGGATCTGGAAAGTACCCGGTATCTTGTGCAGACGGTTGGTACGAAGGAAAAGCGCCGGAACCCGGTTGCGCCCTTCATTACTTCCACTCTGCAGCAGGATTCATCGCGCAAGCTCCGCTTCAGTGTGAAGCGCAGCATGATGCTGGCGCAACAGCTCTATGAAGGTGTGGAACTCGGCGAAGAGGGCCTGACCGGTCTCATCACCTACATGCGTACGGACTCGACTCGAGTCTCGGATGATGCGGTGACCGAGCTTCGTGGCTTCATTGAAACGAAGTTTGGCGCGCAGTACCTGCCGGCTGCGGCGAATGTCTGGAAGTCCAAGAAAGACGCCCAGGATGCCCACGAAGCGATCCGGCCTACCTCCGCGCTGCGGACTCCGGAGGATGTGGCCCCTTTTCTGGCGGAAGATCAACTGAAACTGTACCGGCTGGTCTGGATGCGCTTTGTGGCGTCGCAGATGAATCCGGCCGTCTTTGACCAGACCACCATCGACACGGCGGCGAAGGGCAAGAGTGGCGCCAGCTATATCTTCCGCACCACGGGCTCCGTGCAGCGCTTCGATGGCTTCCTTGCGGTGTATGAAGAAGGCAAGGATCAGAAAGACGAAGAAGACGAAGAACTGAAGCACAAGCTGCCGGCGGTTACAGAGGGCGAGGAGCTTCGGTTCCGCAATCTGGAACCGGAACAGCACTTCACCGAACCGCCTGCGCGCTACACCGAAGCGACGCTGGTGAAGAAGCTGGAAGCCGACGGGGTGGGCCGTCCGTCTACCTATGCCTCGATTCTGTCCACGATTCAGGAACGGGAGTACGTGTCGAAAGAAGGCGGGAAGTTCCGGCCTACTGAACTCGGCATGGTGGTGACGGATCTTCTTCTGGAGAGCTTCAACGACATCTTTGATGTTCGCTATACGGCGCGCATGGAAGAGCAACTCGACAACATCGAAGAAGGCAAGATCGACTGGCGCGATGCCATTGGCGAGTTCTACGAGCGCTTCACGACGGATCTTGTGAACGCCGAGACCAATATGACCAACATCAAGCGGATGGAAAAGCCCACCGACTTGTTGTGCGATAAGTGCGGGAAACCGCTGGTCATCAAGTGGGGCAAGCATGGCAGCTTCCTGGCCTGCACCGGCTATCCGGAGTGCACATACACCAGGGAACTATCGGTGGATCTGCCTGATATTGACGGTGCGGATCTCTCCGAACAGGGCGATGAAGAGTATTGCCAGAATTGTGGCCGAACCATGGTTCTGAAGAAGGGCCGTTTCGGGACCTTCTATGCGTGTTCCGGGTATCCGGACTGCAAGACCACCAAGCAGATTGGTGGCGCGCAGAAGAAGCCGGACGTGATTCTGGAAGAGAAGTGCCCGACTTGCGAAAGCAACCTGGTCCTGAAGACAGGTCGCTTTGGGGAGTTCACGGCCTGCGGCAACTATCCGGCCTGCAAGTATGTAAAGCAGAAGACGATCGGGGTGAAGTGCCCGGAATGCAGCGAAGGCGATATTGTGGAGCGGCGTTCGAAACGAGGCAAGACCTTCTACGGCTGCCACCGCTACCCGGATTGCGAGTTCGTTGGCTGGGCGAAGCCGGTGGTTGAGCCTTGCCCGGAATGCGGCAGTCCGTACATGACGGAGAAGTTCCTGAAGTCGGGGGCCTTCCTCGTGTGTCCGAACGCAGAATGTAAATACAAGAAGGACATGCCGGTCACGGAAGAAGTTGCTATAACCGTTTAGATGTACTTTTTTGTCGGGTTTGTAATGGGGTGGTGTGCGGCAACGCACACCACCCCATTCGCTTTTCACTCAAACACAAATTAATGTGAGAAAACTATGGCCATGCGGCCACTATATACGTATAATTTGCGATTAGTAACAGACGGACAGTTCACGATTATCCACTCGCAATTTCTGAGAGGTTAGGCCAATGACAGCGCAGACGATTGATGTGCAGGCGAGTAGTGGGCGAATTCTTTCTTCACCTATCTTTCGCCCAGGCGGGAAGAAGCTATTGGCTAAAGGCCATATTTTAAAGGACGAAGATATCCGAATTCTTCAGTCCGAAGGTATGGACCAGATCTGGGTTACAACGCTGGATGAGGATGAGATTTCTGAAGACGCAGCCGTTTGCGGGATCGCCGGAGAAATGGCCTGCGGGTGTTACGAAATCCAGATGGCACCCGGCGGGCGAGCTAATCTGATCGCCACCGAGAACTGTTGTGTCCTTGTTGATGATGAACTGCTGCGGCAGATGAACTGTACTTCGGGAGTCGTGATTGCCACGGTTCTGAACTTCAGTTTCGCGTTCGCGGGGCAGCGAATAGCCACCGTTAAGAGCGCCCCGTTTGCCGTGGCAAAGTCCGATTTTGAGGGATCTCTGGGGATTCTTGCGGAACGGGGCCCACTTTTGCAGGCGCGCCCCACTCGTGGCGGAGCTGTGGGAGTCCTTTATTGTGACCCGCTTAATGGAGATCGGGCGCGCACATTGTTCGAGTCGGTTGTGCGACAAAAGCTGGACCGGATTGGGGCTCGAATTCACGGCTCGGTGGCAGTTCTGGAGAATGACGAGCACGTAGCACGGGCAATTCAGCAGTTACTGCGCAGCAATCCGGCAGCAATTCTAATCGCCTCCACTACTGCCCCGGCAGGGCCCGGGGATGTTGTGGGGCGCGCCATGCGAAATATTGATTGCCAGATTGAACGTTTCCTGGCACCGGTTGAACCGGGCAATCTGCTGCTGATGGGCTATAAGGACGGGATTCCTGTGCTCTCCGCACCCGGTTGTTTCCGTTCGCTGAAGCCGAATGTGATCGATATTTTGCTGCCACCTCTGACGGCGCGATACCGGGTTTCAACCTGGGAAGTAGCTTGTCTGGGGCACGGCGGCCTGCTGGGGTGAACAGGCAGGCAGGTGGCGATATGATGGTGGCGGTTTCGCCATGAAAATTACTATCTTATTCCTCCTGTTTACGCTTTCAGCGTTTGCGCAGTCACCCGGTTCGGGGCAGGCTGATTTTGAACGCACATGTGCCGTCTGCCATGGCGCTGACGCTGCGGGCGGGGAGTTTGGTCCCAATATTGTTGCTCGCCTGACGCGCCTGACTGATGCCGAACTGACGACCACAATCCGTGCAGGCTTGCCGTCTCGCGGGATGCCGGCCAGTGCACTTTCCGACGAGCAACTGACGCGCCTGGTAACGTACGTCCGGTCCCTGCGCAATGGCCGACGTATTCCGGAAACCCGAACCGTGGACCTGGTGAGTGGCGGCCAGCTTCAGGGGACGGTGATCAACGAGAGCTTCGTCGATCTCCAGTTGCGCACCGCAGACCAGCAGGTCCACCTCCTTCGCACGGCCAAGGGCAAATATCGCGAGGTCACGTCGCAGACAGACTGGACCAGCTACGATGGCGATGTCCGCGGCAATCGGTACAGTCGGCTGACGGAGATTGATTCGAAGAATGCGAAGAATCTGGCCGCGCAGTGGGCGTTTTCATTCGAGAACGTGCCCCGTCTGGAAACCACGCCGGTAGTGGTTGAGGGCATCATGTACGTGACGAGCGGCAATGAGTGCTATGCGCTGGACGCGGGCACTGGTCGCACAATCTGGCACTTCCAGCGGCAGCGTACGAAGAACCTGATTGGGAATGCGTCGCAGGGATTTAATCGCGGGGTCTCGCAGGCTGGAAATCGGGTCTTTATGGCGACCGACAATGCTCATCTGATCGCGCTGAACCGTTTTACGGGCGAACTGGTTTGGGAATCGGAAATGGCCGACTGGCGGCAGAACTACGCAGCTACTTCAGCCCCGCTGGCAGCAGGTCGTTTTGTGATTGCGGGGACGGGAGGCGGGGAACAGGGCGTTCGTGGCTTCATCGCAGCCTATGATCAGGAGACGGGAAAGGAAGCGTGGCGGTTCTGGACCGTGCCGAAGCGAGGGGAGCCCGGCTCGGAGACATGGCAGGGCACGGGCATTGACCACGGCGGCGGTGCAAGCTGGTTCACCGGGAACTACGAACCGGAGACCGAGACGGTCTACTGGACGACGGGAAATCCGGGGCCGGATTACAATGACGCACAGCGTGGGGGCGACAACCTCTATACCTGCTCAATCCTGGCGCTGGACCTGAAGACCGGGAAGATTAAGTGGCACTACCAGACGACACCGCATGATGTATTCGACTGGGATGCGACCGAACCCTTAATTCTGGTGGACCGGGAGTGGGAAGGCAAGCCGCGAAAGTTGCTGGTGCAGGCGAATCGTAATGGTTTCCTGTACGTGCTGGATCGGACCACGGGTAAGTTGCTGTCGGGCAAGCCGTTTGTGGATAAGCTCACCTGGGCGTCCGGAATGGCGGCCGATGGCAGGCCGATCAAGAAAGAACTGCCGAAGGTGGGTAACGGGACTCAGGTTTGCCCGGCGCAAACGGGGGCCACCAACTGGTTTTCCAACAGTTTTAATCCGGTTACCGGCCTGTACTACGTCCAGACGCTGGAGAAGTGTGGAATTTTTTCGGTCGCACCGGTGGAATGGGAGGCTGGGAAGGCCTACCTGGGTGGTGGACAAAGGAGTGTTCCCGGTGAGCGGCCACGCAAGATCCTGCGAGCTTTGGACATCGAGACGGGCAAATCCGTCTGGCAATTCGAGCAGGCCGGGCTGGGCAACACTTCCGGAGGCGTGCTGTCGACGGCCAGCGGGGTGGTGTTCTTTTGTGACGACAGCGGGATGCTGGTGGCCCTGGATGGGAGATCCGGGGAGTTGCTGTGGCAATTCCAGACCAATCAGATATTCAAGGCCTCGCCGATGACGTATCAGTTTGATGGTCGCCAGTACGTGGCGATTGCGGCAGGAGTCAACATCCTCTCGTTCGCTTTGCCTCGATAGGCCATATTCACAATTACCGTAGTCCGGGCTGTGGAGCCAGGAGAGCACCCTGCGTGCCTGTCGCCGACAGGTACCCGGATCAATGGGCTGCGCACGCCTCGCATTCGCCCCCGATGGTGCTCGCGACACCGCTCACGGCCACTTCTGCGACAGGCTGTCAGGACGATGGATACTCGGGATGTTCGGAGATGCTGAGCGTGTTCCCATCGGGATCTTTGAACCTAAAAACGGCAGCTGACTTCAGCGGTCGCCCGCAAGCACTGGAGTCCATTGAGTTTGCACCTGCTTCGCACTTCACCAATTTGGTGACAACTGCTGTGTCTGTAACAGCTTGCAGACTTCGCATCCGGTTCAACGCGGTGCGTATCAGGGGGCCGTCGCCGCCCTGGTGAACATCGGACCCGTTTTCAAGCATCCACGCCGCCATGGTCAGACGCTCCGCTGAGGGCGGCCCCCAAGGCACGCGGCACTCCGCCACCCACGTCAATGGCCCGTTTTTGTTGTACCCGAGGGGTGCAGCATGCAGCGCCGGGTCGCTGCTCATCAGTTCGCGAACGCCCCCGAAATCATTCGTGTCAATCGCCATCTTGAGCAGGTCCACTTTCATAACGCTGCACGGCAAGAGTAGCATTATCGTTTGAGACTCTTGCTCCCACTTCTCTGCACCGCCGGTCTGTTTGCAGCGGACCCGCAACCCTACGACAAAGTCGTCACCAAAGAAGCCAAAACCACCCGCGGCACCTTCATCGTCCACCAAATCGGTGAACGCTATCTCTACGAAATCCCAAAGCCCGAACTCGACCGCGAATTCCTCTGGAGCGTACGAATCACCCAAACTGCGCAAGGTGTCGGCTTCAATGGTTTCCTCACCGCCGACCGCGTGATCCGCTGGCACCTGTCCCGCCAGCGTGTCATCCTCTACGATGTCAACTACAGTGCTGCCGCCGACCCGCGAACCCCCATGGCCTCGGCGGTCAAAGCAGCTAACAGCGACACCATCCTGATGGCCTTCGACGTGGCCGCGATCTCCGCGGAGGACGCTCCGGTCATCGATATCACACAGCTGTTCACGTCCGACATTCCTGCCTTCAACATCCGCACGCGACTCGGGGCCAGTCACATGGACGGCAGCCGGACCTGGGTGGACCAAATCACCGTCTACCCGCAAAATCTCGAAGTGGAAGCCACCCAGACCTGGACACGCATGGATCAAGCCGTCGTCGCAGGCCTGATGAAAGCCGGCGACGCGACCATTCAGGCCCACTACAGTATGATCGCGCTGCCCGAAAATCCCATGGCGGCCCGCCACTACGACAACCGTGTCGGCCTCTTCCAGGCCGGGCTCTACGACTACGGGAGCGACGAGCACCGCGCCAAAGTACAGGCGATCATCGTCCGCTGGAGGCTGGAGAAGAAGGACCCCACCGCCGCCATCTCCGAGCCCGTGAAGCCCATCGTCTACTACCTCGATCCGGCGACGCCGCCCAAGTGGCGTGACTGGATCCGAAAAGGTGTGGAGGAATGGTTGCCCGCGCTCGAAGCCGCTGGTTTCCGAAACGCCATCCAGGTTCGCATGCCCCCCGACCCAGGCCACGACCCGGCCTTCAACATTGGCGACGTTCGCTATTCCGTCATTCGCTGGCTGCCCACCACCACCCAGAATGCCTTTGGCCCCAACATCCACGATCCCCGCACCGGCGAGATTCTCAACGCCGATATCGAATTCCACCACAACATGCTGAACCTGGCCCGGGTCTGGTGCTTCACCCAGACCGCCCCCCTCGACCCCGGGGCGAGTAAACTCCCGCTTTCCGACGAGACCATGGGCCGCGCGATTCAGATGCTGATCGCCCACGAAGCCGGGCACTCCCTCGGTATGGAGCACAACCTGAAAGCCAGTTCGCTCTATCCCCACCAGAAAGTGCGCGACCCGGAATGGGTTCGCACCATGGGTTTCACCCCGTCCGTCATGGACTACGTCCGCTTCAACTACGTGGCACAACCGGAAGACAACATGCCCGTGGAGCTGCTGCCCGCGCACGTCGGCCCGTATGACCGCTGGGTGATGCACTGGGCCTATGCGCCGGATGCTGACAGGCACACCCTCGACCAATGGGCCCGTGAGCAGGACAAGACACCCTGGCTTCGCTACACAACCCTGGTTGGTTGGGGAGCCGATACGGGTGAGCTGGCCGAAGCGGTGGGCGACGAAGACGCCGTCGTCTCAACCGGCCTGGGCTTGAAGAACCTCCAGCGCCTGATGAAAATCCTTGTCCCGGCAGTCACCTCGAAAGTGGGTGAACCCATGGACGATTTGCTGGAAATGTACAACGCAGTCATCGCTCAGTGGAGTATGGAACTGCACCATGTTGTCGCCATCGTAGGCGGTACCACTTCACAGTCGAAGAATGCGGGCCAGCAGGGCCGGGTCTTCACCCCAATCTCAGGCGTTCGCCAAAAGCAGGCGGTGCTTTTCCTGAACCAGAACGCCTTCCAAACCCCAGCCTGGTTGATTGACCCCGAAGTGGTCCGGCGGATTGAGCCGGCGGGAACCCTGAATCGAATCCGCGATGCGCAGGTGGGAGTGATGAACACTCTGATGGGCACAAATCGTTTCACGCGGGTCACGGAACAGGAAGCAATCGACGGAAAGACGGCGTGGAGCCCTACCGAATTTCTGGCGACACTCAGAGCCGGGATTTGGACCGAACTGGCCGGGCCGGCAGTTAAGATCGAACCCTACAGAAGAAACCTGCAACGTGCCTGGCTCGACGCCGCGGTTGCGAAACTGAGCGGCCCGAACACCGACGAAAAATCCCTCTACCGAGCTGAGTTGAAGTCCCTCGAAGCCGCGCTCACCACAGCCGTGGCGAAATCCGTCGACAAATCAACAAGCGCCCACCTCGAAGCGGCAAAGGCCCAGATCGGAAGGGCACTGAACCCGAAACTGTAGGGCCAAGTTACTGACTCCGTTGATTCAGGAGCATTGGTGCACATCGTATCAGACAACACCCCAAAAAATCGCTCGCTGGACAGGGCAAAACCTCAGAAATTCGAGAGATAGCAGATGCCGTTCGCCGGATCAATTCCCGACGAAGCCAGGCGCAGGATGCGCCGTACAATCTCGCCCGTCGAAAACCGCTGCTGCGAGATAATCAGGATTCCGGAATGGGAACGACCCCGCTCCATAAAATCACGGTGCAGCAACGCAAAGTCGCACACGTTCGAGGTAACCAGCACCCTGCCATGGCTCGAGGCCAGAATCAATTGCGACTCGTCGTCGCGAGCATTCATTCCCGACTCAAGAGATGTAGTCACATCAATCATCTGGCTTCGCAACGCTGCAATGAGGCGGTGCTGAGTCGAATCCTCGTCGAAATAGAACCGAACCATTAGTTAGGGCCTGATTCGCAGTTGTGAGGTGCGAATACCAGCTTCGTACGCCCGCTCTTCAGCCGCTATATCCGCATCGATTTCTTGCTTGTTCGCATGGTAAAAAGCGAGTCCGGCATAGATCTGAGCGAGAGAAAGCGGAGGACGGTCGGCAGCTATCTCCTCTGGTGACAAGCCCCGGTTGTATTCGATCACTATTGTGCGGACGCAGATACCAGTTCCGGCAAGAACAGGGCGACCGCCCCGCAAAGCAGGATCTCGCGTGATCAGGCCACCGATTTCGGCAAATGCGACAGGCATCTCAACACCATTGTAACTCCAGTTGCGGCCAGATTCTGAGCATCCAAAAATCTCCGTATCAACGGGAGTGGTATCACACTACCACCATGGGATCCACCGCGAACACCCCGGCCGACTTCATCAGCCCGGCCCAGGTCCCGTCCGGAATCGGCAACCCGTGCTCCCGCCGATACTTCTCCGTCCGCAACTCCGGCTCATTCGCCACCAGAACTTCGTCAAACCCAGCCGCCGGGGCCGCCGACTTCACCTCGTCAATCAGCCAGTCAATCCGGTCCCGAAACTCGGGCTGCATCCGCATCACGTCAATCGCCAGAAACGTCTGACTGGCCCGGAACGGCTTCCCGCGATACCGCAGACCGCCCAACTCCGTGGCCATCGCACCACCGCTCAGCACGCCGCACAGGATCTCCACCATCATGGCCAGCCCCGACCCCTTGTAGCCCCCCAGCGGCATCAGCAGGCCCGCGTAAGCGGCATCCGTATTCGTCGTCGGTATGCCGTCTTTATCCATCGCCCAACCTGCCGGAATGTCGGGTTCCCTATTGTTGTAACTCTTGAAAATCCGGTTCGCCGCTACCGTGGTCGTGGCCATATCCAGCAGCCACGGATCGCGTCTGCCCACCGGCACTGCCATACAGATCGGATTCGTCCCGAACCGACCCTCTTTGCCCTGCCACGGAGCCACAATCGGTGACGCGTTGCAGAAGGCGAGGCCCAGCTTGCCCGTTTCCGCCATCCGCCGGGCCCACCAGGCAGCCGACCCGAAATGGTTCGACTCCCGAGCCGTCACAATGGCAATCCCGTGCGCTTCAGCCAACCGGATCGCATGCGAAACGCAGATGTCCGAAACCACCTGCCCCAGACCATTCTTCCCGTGATAAACCAGGCACCCGCCGGATTCAGAAATCACTTCACCAGTTGCCAGAGGGTCCACATCTCCCGCAGCAATCTGGTCCAGGTAGCTGGCCAGCAGATGAATCCCGTGCGAATCCACACCACGCAGGTTCGCCGCAACCAGCGAATCGGCTACCAGTGCCGCGTGTTCCGGTCGCACTCCGGCCGCAACCAGGGCCTTCTGCGACCATGCGCTTAATGCTGTAGCCGTTACGACCGGCACGGCTGTGAGAGCTCTTCCACAATCTCTGCCGCAATCCGTCGGGCTTCATCTTCCTGCCCCGGTTCCAGACTGATCGCACCCACCCGCGCATGCCCGCCACCGCCGTAACGCTCACAGATATTCGCCAGATTATGCTCCGGCTCTACCGGGGCCCACGGATTCGACCCGACCGAAATCTTCGTTCGGAAGGTGGACGGACTCACGGCCACCGTATACACGCCAGCCGGATGCAGGTAGTAGGGGATGAACTTGTTGTAGCCTTCCAGATCATGTCCGCTCAGGTCGAAGGTGATGACACCGTTCTTCTCCTCAGACTGCTCCCGGATCACGTTCACGGATCGGAGGTGCCGTTGGTAAAGAGGCTGATAAATCTCCTGCACCTCGGGCCGCTCAATAATCCCGGCAAGGGGCATCCGCTGCATCAGCCCGATAATGTGCTGCACCAGCTCGGAACCCTTCGAGCCCTCAATCGCCAGCGTCAGTTTCATCGCCGGAGCGCCGAGTTCAACCGCCGTCTTCGCGTCTGTATACTGCGCGCCATCGATGATATTCGCCCAGTAGACCAGGTCGTCCAGATCTTCTGCCCGAAAACCCCACCGTTCGGCCGACATCGTCCGAATGTATTGGGTGCAGCTCTTATACGTGATGTCGAACATCTTCTGCGGCGACGGGTGCACCCGGAAATGCTCCGCGTCCTCTTTTGACAGAAACGCACTCTGGTGATGGTCAAACCACCACGTCAGCTTGTCGCTGTTCGAGTACTTGAAGTCCACGATGGCGTTTTCATCGCCATCGAACAGACTCTCCTCAAAAATCTGGGAGGCGCGATGAGCCATGCCCGTATAAACGAACTCTGCGCCTGGGTGGACCGCGCCGGCGATAAAGCGGCTGAAGAACGCGGCAGAAGCCGCGCCGTCAAAACAATGGTCGTGATAGAGGACTCGTACCCGCATGGGTTGACTTTAGTTAGGGAAACTTTCCATCGTGCCTGAACCGCGCCGGAATTGCAACTACTTTGGCAAGGTTTCTTTTGGCTTGTTGCATACTAGCCACACATCGTGGCTATTTGCAGACTCCAGACGACGGCTTAGTGGTTTCTTTTTCAAGGATTTACAAACCTAAGC
>Ga0114970_10003130_pt1 | contig 12235 bp, 9 predicted proteins | sample M_140205_XF_Meta_FD_87030 | JGI IMG/M metagenome (GOLD analysis project Ga0114970, IMG submission 87030) | Freshwater microbial communities from Lake Montjoie, Canada to study carbon cycling - M_140205_XF_MetaG | ecosystem: Environmental > Aquatic > Freshwater > Lake | place: Lake Montjoie... | reverse complement strand
GTACCGTCCGCGGCCTGCGCCATGGCGTTGATGGTGAGGTCCCGGCGGAGCAGGTCTTCTTCGAGCGTTACTTCGGGCGAGTGGTGGGTGGTGAAGCCGTAGTAGCCAGCCGCCACTTTGCGTTCGGTACGCGCCAGCGCGTACTCCTCCTGCGTCTCAGGGTGCAGGAAGACGGGGAAATCTTTGCCGACCTGGCGATAACCCAAAGCGGTGAGGGTGGCGGGTTCTGCGCCTACCACTACCCAGTCGCGCTCGCCGACGGCGCGGCCGAGCAGGGTGTCCCGCACGGCACCGCCGACCAGGAAAATGTCCATCAGCGGCCGGCGCGGAGGCGTGCCAAGCGCCCGGCGCGCTGCTCGGGCCCGAGGTAGGTCGGCACTACTGTGCGCATACTGGATTTATCCAGAGCGAGTCGCGCGAAGCCGTCGTGGGTACCGACGCTGTCTACCGTGAGCGATAGGAAGTTGTCCGTAGAGAGCGGTTTGCCGGGGACGAAGTCCATGATGGCGGCCTGCAGGCGACCTGCCCAATCGGGAATGCCGAACACCCACCGTCGCAGGCCCAGTTCGCTGCGCACGTAGCAAACCAACTCACGGAGCGTGAACACTTCCGGGCCACAGAGTTGATAAGTTTCGCGGATGGTCTTGGGGTCGTTCATGGCCAGCACGAAAGCGGAAACCACATCTTCGACGTGGACCGGAGCGAAGCGCGCGTTCGCACGGGCGAGGGGTAGGAACGGCAGCAGTTGCAGCAAGCCGGCGAAGCGGTTGATGAAGCTGTCCTGCGGGCCGAACACCACGGAAGGCTGGAAGATGGTCCAGCCCACCTCACCGCAGCCATCGTGCACCACGCGTTCGGCGGCGGCTTTGGTGCGCAGGTAGTGTGAAGGGCCTTGGTCGCTGGCGTGCAAGGCGCTCATGTGCAGCAGGCGCGGCACATGGGCTTCGCGGCAGGCAGCCACCACCGCGCGGGTGAGATCCACATGGGCACGCTCGAAGCCGCGTCCGTCGCGGCCCGCTTCGTTCAAGATGCCCACGAGATTGATGACCACGTCTTGCCCCGCTGCCGCGGAGCGCAGGAAGGCCCGGTTGTAGGCGTTGCCGGCCCACAGCTCCAAGCCCGGTAACACGGCCAAGCCTGGCGGGAGCAGCGGGCGGCGACTGACCACGCGCACGCCATGCCCCAGCCGAACCAGACGGGCACAGAGGGCTTGGCCGATAAAGCCGGAGCCACCCAAAATACAAATTGAAAGGCGCCTCATGCCACCGATTATAGCGGTCTGGAGGCGCCAACGACGCATCGCCCCGGAAGGGGCGGTGCGGCGGTGCCCGCTTACTGCAGCGGGATGATGAGCGCGCCGTTGCCGCGGCGGACAGTGAGCAGGTAGGAGCCTTCTTCTTTCAAGGCCTCGCGCAGCGCATTGACGCTATCTACGCGGGTGCGGCCCACCGCGACAATGGCGTCGCCGGTGCGCAGACCAATGGCGGCGGCTGGCGAACGTGGTTCCACGGACTGCACGCGAACGCCGTTCGCGCTGTCTTCAAGGGAAGCCCCGGCGAGGGCGGGGTGCGGGTCCCCGCTGTCCTTGGCGTCCGCGCTGTCCTTGTTCGGTGCCGCGTCGTTGATGCTGGCGGTCAGCTGCAGCGGCTTGCTGTCGCGCAGGAGGTCGAGTTGTACCTTCTGCCCGACGCGCAGCAGGCCAATGGCGTTGCGCAGTTCTGCGGCGCTCTTGATGGTGTGGCCGTTGACTGCAGTGATGACGTCGCCCGCCTTTACGCCAGCCTTCTCGGCCGCCGAACCATCCACCACCTGCGACACGAGCGCGCCGCGCGCATCGGCATTGCCGGCGCCCTTGGCCAGGCCCGGTGTGAGCGTGAAGATGCTGACCCCCAGCACGCCGCGCTTCACCTCGCCGTACTTGATGAGTTGGTCCATAACGGCACGGGCCATGTTGCTCGGAATGGCAAAGCCGATACCGATATTGCCGCCGCCGTTGCCGGAGAGGATGGCGCTGTTGATGCCTACCAGCTCGCCGCGGAGGTTCACCAGTGCGCCGCCGGAGTTGCCGGGGTTGATGCTGGCGTCGGTCTGGATAAAGTTCTCGAAGCTGTCCTCGTTGATACCACTGCGGCCGAGACCACTGATGATGCCGCTGGTGACCGTGTGCTGCAGGCCGAACGGATTGCCGATGGCGACGACGAAGTCGCCCACTTCGGCGTTGTCGCTGTCGGCCATGGTCAGTTCCTGCAGTTGCGCACCCTTCACCCGCAATACGGCGATGTCGGTGGCTGGGTCCTTGCCCACTACTTCCGCTTTGAACTGTCGGTCGTCTTGCATGGAGACCGTGATTTCGCTGGCGTTCTCTACTACGTGGGCATTCGTGAGGAGGTAGCCCTGCTTGGCGTCCACCACCACGCCGGACCCGGCCGCCTGAAATTCACGTTCCGCTGGGCCTTCCGGCACATTGAAGAAGCGGCGGAAGAACGGGTCATCCATCAAGGGATTGCGCTGTTCGCGCACCTTGCCGCGCGTCTGGATGCTGACCACCGAAGACGAAACCTGCTTCACCATGGGGGCGAGTGAGGGCAACGGTGTGGCAGCCACATGTGCTGGGAGCTTGCCGGCCGCGAGGCTGACTGCCGGCAGACTGACGACGAACAGCGCAGTGGTGGCAGTGGCAGCCAGCAGAAATGGACGGGAAGAAAAGGTCACAGGGCCTCCGGGCAACAAACGGCAACATTGCTGCGATGGACAGGGTGAGTGGTTGGAAAGTTCCCAGCGCCTGCCGTGCCAAGGCTTGGCACAAACAGTCCAATAACGGGTTCGCCCCCGCTTCGCAAGTGGATAACCGGTGGATAAGTTGTGTACGGGCCCGTACGTTAACGGAATACCCTAAGTTTGCCGCGGTGCAACACAACATCTTGTGTTTGTGCTTTTCCCCGCTTGACAGAATCTATAGTTGGTGCAGCCGGGTGAAATTTGAGGTATTTTTTTCAACTCATTGTTTTATATAGTTTTTGCTGTCGAAAAAAAACTTTCGATGACGCTTGACAGGGGTGACTCTGGAAAATAACTTAGTCTACCTGCCCACAACATCTTGTGGTTGCTCTGGTTGCCCAAAAGGGCAATCCGGTGCCCGGATTGGAGAGGTGTAGGCAGGCAGGAAAAAAAGGGAGTGGGTTTGTGCCAATTTGGCGCAGGCTCCGCTAAAACTTCAGCTAATGCAGATATACGAAGAAGGGAGTTCCATCCCCCCATGAGTACGGCCTTCAAGTTCGAGCCAAAAAACGTGGACCAAATCCCCTACCAGGAAGCCTCTCTCGACATTTGGGAGAAGAAGTACCGCCTCACCGCCAAGGATGGTTCCGCCGTGGACCACACCATGGACGACACGTACCGCCGTGTCGCCCGGGCCTTGGCCGAGGTGGAAGCCCCCGAACAGCGCGAGCATTGGTTCGACTTGTTCCTGTGGGCGCAGCAGAAGGGTGCTATTCCCGCCGGCCGCATCACCTCCAATGCCGGCGCACTGGCCCACAAGCCGGCTACCAGCACCATTAACTGCACCGTCTCCGGCACCATCCGCGACTCCATGGATGACATCCTGAACAAGGTGCATGAAGCTGGCCTAACGCTGAAGGCCGGTTGTGGTATCGGTTACGAGTTCTCCACGCTGCGCCCCCGTGGTGCTTACGTGTCGGGCGCCGGTGCCTACACCTCGGGTCCGCTGTCGTTCATGGATATCTACGACAAGATGTGCTTCACCGTGTCGTCTGCCGGCGGTCGCCGCGGCGCGCAGATGGGCACCTTCGACGTCGGGCATCCGGACGCCCTCGAGTTCATCAAGGCGAAGCGTGAAAATGGCCGCCTGCGTCAGTTCAACCTGTCCCTGCTCATTACGGACGAGTTCATCGAGTCCGTGAAGCACGACCGCGAGTGGAAACTGGCCTTCCCGTTGCCCACCCGTGAATACGATGCTGCCACCATGAACCTCGCCAATCCGGCTGAGTTCGTGTGGCGCGAATGGCCGCAGAACGAAGGCTATGTCAGTCGTGAAGACGGTTTGGTCTGCTGCAAGGTCTACAAGATCTTGCCGGCACGCCGCGTCTGGGACGTCATCATGTCGTCCACCTACGACTTCGCAGAACCGGGCTTCATCCTCATCGACCGTGTCAACGAGATGAACAACAACTGGTGGTGCGAGAACGTGCGCGCCACCAACCCCTGCGGCGAGCAGCCGCTGCCGCCGTACGGCTCATGCCTGCTGGGCTCCGTGAACCTCACCCGCTTCGTGAAGAACCCCTTCACCGCGCAGGCGGAGTTCGACTGGGCCGAATACCGTCAGGTGGTGAAGGTGTTCACGCGCATGCTCGATAACGTTGTCGAGATCAACGGCCTGCCACTCGAGCAGCAGCGCCGCGAGATCACCGACAAGCGTCGTCATGGTATGGGCTTCTTGGGTCTCGGCTCCACCATCACCATGCTCGGCATGAAGTATGGCTCCGCGGACTCCGTCAGCTTCACCGAGGCTGTCTCGCGCGAGATGGCCGTGGCTGGCTGGGAAGCAGGGTTGGAACTGTCGAAGGAAAAGGGCCCGGCCCCCATCCTCGCGCGTGATTTCGAAGTCACTGGTGCCATGCTGCGCAAGCGCCCGGAGATGGCGCGTGATGGTTGGAAGGTCGGAGATTTCATCCCGGGTCGTCTGCTGCACGCCCGCTACAGTCGCTACATGCAGCGTATTGCCTCGGTCGCGCCGGAACTGGTGGAGCAGCTCGCCGAGCAAGGCGCGCGCTTCACGCACCACAGCTCCATTGCACCCACCGGCACCATCTCGCTGTCGCTGGCCAACAATGCCTCCAACGGTATCGAGCCCAGCTTCGCTCACCACTACTTCCGCAACGTCATCCGCGAGGGTCGCAAGACCAAGGAACGCGTGGACGTGTATTCCTACGAGTTGCTGGCTTATCGCGAGCTCATCAACTCCCGCGCCATGCCGCATTCCACGAATGCCGCGGAAAAGCTGCCGGAATACTTCACTACCGCGGACGACGTGACGCCTACGCAGCACGTCGACATTCAGGCAGCGGCGCAGAAGTGGGTGGACTCGTCCATCTCCAAGACGGCCAATGTCCCCACGGACTTCAAGTACGAAGCCTTCAAGGACATTTATCTCTACGCGTACGAGCAGGGCCTGAAGGGCTGCACCACCTTCCGCTTCAACCCGGAGGCCTTCCAGGGCGTTCTGGTCAAGGAAGAAGACCTCAAGAACACCACTTACGTGTTCACGCTGGAAGACGGCACCGAGGTCAAGACCAAGGGCGACGAGATGGTGGAGTACGACGGCGAAATGCATTCCGCCGCCAACCTCTTCGATGCCCTCAAAGAAGGGTACTACGGGAAATTCTGACCATGAGCAACATAGTCATCGGCAAAAAAATCGCCAAGTTCCGGGTGGAAAAGCCCGGCGAGGCGGAAGCGAAGAAGGCGGAAGCCGCCCCGGTAGTCGCTACCCGTCAGGACCCGGCCTCCAATGTCATCTGGATGCACGAAAAGCTCGAGCGTCCGGATGTCCTTATCGGCTCGACGTACAAGATTAAGACGCCGGTCTCCGACCACGCCATGTATGTCACCATCAACGACATGATCCTGAACGAGGGGACGGAACACGAACACCGTCGCCCGTTCGAGATCTTCGTGAACTCGAAGAACCTCGATCACTACCAGTGGATTGTCGCGCTAACGCGCATCATCTCGGCGGTGTTCCGTAAGGGTGGCGACGTCACCTTCTTGGTGGACGAATTGAAGGCAGTATTCGATCCGCGTGGCGGCTACTGGCAGCCGGGCGGCAAGTTCATGCCGTCCATCATCGCGGAACTCGGCCACGTCATCGAAAAGCACCTGCAGACCATCGGTCTCATCGCGCGGCCTGAACTCGACGAGCATCGCAAGAAGCTCATCGAGGAAAAGCGCGCGGAGTTCGAGGCGCTGAACAAGCAGACGGACGCCTTCGCTCGTGGTCACTTCCCGGAAGGCGCGCAGTTGTGCAACAAGTGCAGCACCGTGGCGGCTGTGATGATGGACGGCTGCATGACGTGCCTGAACTGCGGCGAATCGAAGTGCGGCTGAGGCCGAACGTCCGTTGGCAAGTGCGGCTGAGGCCGCGCACTCGCTGAACCTGAGACAGCCTGCCCATGGGGCCGGTTGACTCGATGAACCCGTCGACATGTACCCGGCCAGGCTAACGCGCTGGCAGCCTTAAACAGCAAGGTGGTATGTGTTCCCTCGAGGCCACCCTCACCGGTGGCCTTTTTTTTACGGCCCATTGCTGGCCCATTGCTGGCCCATTGCTGGCCTAGTGCTTGCCTATGCGCAGTTGCTGCGTGGCGACGCGAACTTCGACCAGAAAACTCACCAGCCCGAACAGTAGCGCCAGCATGGCGCCGATGAACAACAAGGACACCGGAGCGGCCAGCGGAAAGTGCAGGAACTCGCTCAGGAAGATGAGCGCGACGACGAGCGCCACGGCAATGGCGCTGAGCACACTGGAGGTGACTGCGCGGTTGATGTAGCGTCCACGCCGCGCCAGCATCCTTAGTTCATGGTCGAGGCTGGTGCGTTCCGTTTCATTGCTGGCGTGCTCTTGTCTTTGCTCCAGCGAACGCGCGCGGTCAATGACGCGGGCGAGACGTTGCGTGAGTACACCCAGAAACACGCCGATGCCGGACAACAGGAAAACCGGTGCCACGGACAACTGGATGGCATGGGCGATGTTGGCCACTGGGGCGAGGGCGATTTCGATGGGGGTCATGCTGGTGCGTTTCCCGCTGGCCAGTCGTTGAACCGGCGTACGCGGCCGAGTTAGCCGCGGGCGTATTGTCGCACTCCCCCGTTGGCAGTGAAGAGGCGACCTGCGGGCAAAATAAAAGGCCGGCTCCGCGAACGGAGCCGGCCAGTGAATACCCCTCCGCGCCCCCGCGGCGGTACCCCTGCCCTTGCGGGCTTTTCCCCTGGTCTTCACTTCCCCCAAAACCCTGTTTGGGCTTGGATGTATGAAATAATGCAACCACCGTGCCACCTATTTAAAAACAGTCACTTGCGCGCTTTCGCGGGAGAGCGTCGGGGTTTCTGTGTAAGGTTGCTCGACGCATGGATGGCTTGTTCGGGACCGCACCGTCTCGGTGGCATCAAAACGCGCGGCGGTGCCTGCCAAGGGTGGTATAAACCGGGCCTTGGGCTTGGCTTCCAACCCCACGGATTAATGGCATGGATGAGGAATGTGAAGTGGTGCTGAGGGAACGTGGCGAGCAGCCAGCAGGTCGGCGTAGATATCAGTCCGTTCTGGCTACTTGTGCCATTGGCTGGAAGGTATTCGCCTGCTTGGCCTTGCTGCCCGCGCCGGCGCTAGCGCTTCCGACAGCACCCGCTGTAGCGCGCACCCTCGAGACTGCCCCACGCTGGGTGTCATCTCCCGGCTTTGAGCGCCCTGCGGGACTGGCAGACGAGATTGGTTTCTGGGTCCGCATTTATACGCAGGTGACTACGCGCGGCGGCTTGGTACATGACGACCGGCACCTCGCAGTAGTTTACGAGCAGTTGGATTTTCCGGAACGCTCCTTCAACGCGGAAAGACTACGGTTGGTAGACCGCGCGCGGGAACGCCACGCTGGCGCCTTGCGTTCGCTGGCGGCAAGATTGCGCGCACTACCGGACGGCACCGTGCCGGACCCGGGAAGCTTGCCTCCTGAAGAACTTTTGGTATTGGAAGCCTGGCCCGACGGCACGGGCGCCGCCACTTTGGAAAATGCTGCGGAACACGTTCGCTTCCAGTTGGGGCAGCGTGACCGCTTCCTTGAAGGCTACGTGCGTGCCGGTGCCTTCGAATCGCACCTGCGTGAAGTGATGGAGCGATTGGGTTTGCCGGGTGAGCTTGCCGCGCTTCCGCACGTGGAAAGTTCCTTCAACGCGCGTGCTTACAGCAAGGTAGGCGCCGCTGGCATCTGGCAGTTCATGCCGGGTACTGGTCGGCGCTGGCTACGGATTGACGATGCCGTCGACGAACGCCGCGACCCGTATAAATCCACGGTGGCCGCTGCCCGCTTCCTGCAGCAAAACCGGCGCGTACTCGACAACTGGCCGTTGGCGCTGACTGCTTACAACCATGGCGCGGGTGGGCTGCGGCGCGCGACTCGCGAGTTGGGCACCAGCGATATCAGTACGTTGGTGAAAACCTATCAGGGTCCCGCATTCGGTTTTGCCTCGCGCAATTTCTTTGTGTCGTTCATGGCGGCCCTCGAGGTGGACCGCAATGCCGCTTGGTATTTCGGCGAAGTGCAACGCGACCGCCCGGACGATAGTCGGGTGGTGGTGTTACCTGAATACGTGCCTGCGTCCGCTTTGGCGCGGGTGTTTGGCGTGGATAAAGCGCGCCTGCGTGAACTGAACTTGCCACTGCTGGCGCCGGTTTGGGAAGGGCAGCGTTATGTGCCGCAGGGGTATGCGCTGCGCATACCTGCGGACGCACGGCCCACGGCAGAAGCGTTACACGACCTGCGGCCCGCGGAGCGGTTCTCGGGCCAAATGCGCACGCAGGTCTACAAGGTGCGGCGCGGCGACACGCTTGGCTCCATCGCCAATCGCTTCGGTACTACCAAGCGTTGGCTGCTGGCCAACAATGGCTTGCGTAGTTCACGTCAGGTGAAGCGCGGCGTGGTCTTGCGCTTGCCAGGCCTCGCTGCCGGTCCGCGCGCGAAGGGCCCGCATATGGTCTATGCGCCACCCGCTGGCAATGTCTTCCTCGCGGGCCTGCCCGAGAAGTCGGACTCCGTTGCGGCGTTGGTAGTGGCTGCAGCCGAAGCGGAGGAGTCTGCGGCCGAGGCAGGGGAAGCGGTGGCCGACAACGCTGACGAACTGACGGAACCGGTGGCTGTTGTCGAAGCGACGGGTAGCGAGCCCGTTGCCGAACCCGCGGCAGCGCCCTTGCCGGCCGAGGCCGAGATGCCGGCTGAGTCTGCGGCTGCCACGGCTGAGCCGTTAACCGAAGCGGCAGCGGAGGAGGCAGGGCCCGGCCTGGTGCCTGGCGTGCAGTCAGCCGCTAGCGCGGACCCGGCGGACTACTCCGTGGCAGATGACCAAACCATCGCCGTGTTGGGCGCCGAGAACCTAGGCCAACTGGCGCGTTGGCTAGGGGTGGACATTGCTCGTTTGCGGCAACTGAACCATCTGAAGCCAAAGGCGCCGTTGGTGATGGGGCGCCGCCTCAAGGTCGAACTCCGCGGCGTGAGCGCAGGTGATTTCGAGCGGGAACGTACCACTTGGCACCGTGGCTTGCAGGCCGCCTACTTCACCCAATACCGCATTGTCGGTACCGACCGGCACCAGCTGCGAGTGGGCGAGAGTTTGTGGTCGCTGACGCGTCAGCACAGCGTACCGGCTTGGTTGCTGCAGCAGTACAACCCCGATTTGGACTTCGGCACCGTCAAGGCGGGCATGGAAATCGTCTTGCCGCGTATCCTCGCCAGCGACCATGGAGTGAACTGATGCCAACTGCGACCTCCTCGATTTACCGTGCGGCAATCGTCGCGTTCGTTGGCGCTTTGAGCGCTTGTGCGGCTACACCGGGCTACGAGGGACCTCCCCGAGGCGCCGCGGAAGTGGCGGTGGTCTCTGCCAGCCTACCGATTACGGCCGGAGCGCCGGTCACGGTGCAATTGCGCAAGGCTGACGACGCTGTCATCCCCTTCGGGGTCTGGCGGGTCGAGTTGCTCCCGGGCAAGCACGAACTGCTGGTGGACTGTATCACTCGAAATCCGTCTCGCACCAGTCGCCATAGTCTCGTGGTCGAGGTGGAGGCCGGTGGGCGCTATCGGCTGGTGCCGGTCGTGGGTACGCCGCAGGAAGGCTGCACTACCGTCACGGTTGAGTGACCCAACGCACGGAGCTATCCGTATAATCGCTGCCATGCTCGCTCGGTCCTTTCGGCTTCCGCTTTGGCTGGCTCCACCCTTCAGGTCGGCGGCGTTGGCCATCTCGGTCGCGCTGTGGTGTGCCACTGCGGCAGCGCCGGCTCTGGCTTCAGCGCCGGAGCCCTCCAGCACAACCCTGCCGACGGAAAGCGGCGCCCTGCCGATACCGCAGCCGCTAGTTGCCGCGGACTACATCCTAGTGCGCAAGAGCGAACGGCGCCTTTACCTGATGCGTGAGGGGCGTGTCTTGCGCAGCTATCCGGTTCGGCTTGGGCTGAACCCCGAGGGACACAAGACGGAGGAGGGCGACTTCCGTACGCCGGAAGGCGTTTATACGCTGGCTGCTCGCAACCCGCGCAGCGAGTTTTTTCTCTCGCTCAAGGTGTCCTACCCTTCGCCCGACGATCGCGAGGACGCGCGTCGTCGCGGAGTGCCGCCGGGTGGCAACATCATGATTCACGGCCTGCCGAATGTGCCGCGAAAGCCGCTCAACTACTACCGCGATATCGATTGGACCAACGGGTGCATCGCCGTGAACAATGACGACATGCTGGAAATCTGGCTGCTCACCCGCAACAGCATTCCGGTGGAAATTCGTCCTTGACCGTTGGCGTAGCGACGACTCCCTCGCCGCAAGCAACCTCTCATTAGCGAAACCCTCAGCGCTCGCTTGCCGCTGTGACGCAGTTCCTGTCGCCGCACCCTGTGCAGCGCTACCTTTTGCCCCTAGTGAAGCAAAGGGGCTTTCCGTGTCTGACCTCAAACCCGACCACCCTGCCTTCCCGGGTGCCGCTCCCGCGGCGAGCGAAGGCAACATCGACCGCTTTGGCAACTGGTCGGGGCAGCCCCCTGCGTCGGTGGAACGCCGTCGTTCGCAGTTGGTGAAGTCCGAAGAGCCGGTAGCCGCTCGCCACGCCACGCTTACCCGTTCCTTGAACAACTATGTGAATTTCCGTGTCTGGACGGAACGCGCTCGCGCGCAATGGGACGCGCCAGCGCCCGAGACCACCGCCACGCTGCCGGCGACCCCGCGCCGCCGCTGACCCGCCGCTGACCCGCCGCTGACCCCTTGAATCCCCGCATGGCCGGCCCCACTCGTGGGGCACGGGCTGTTGACCCGTCAGCCTGCTGCGCCCAAGCGCTTGGTACAGGTTAGCGCTAGAACTTCGGGGAGATTTCATGACTACAGAATCCGCGCCTGCCGCTGCGGCACAGGAAACCCTTGGCTTTCAGGCCGAGGTCCGCCAACTACTCAAGATGATGATTCACTCGCTGTATTCCAACCGCGAGATTTTCCTCCGTGAACTCATCTCCAACGCCTCGGACGCCTGCGACAAATTGCGCTTCGAGGCGCTGGCGGACCCTTCGTACTACGAGGGCCAGCCGGATCTACACGTCAGCGTCGATTTCGATGCCGCTGCCGGCACGGTCACCATCGAAGACACCGGTATCGGCCTGACGCGCGACGAGACCGTTTCCAACCTCGGCACCATCGCCCGCTCCGGCACTGCAGAATTCTTGGGCCGCCTCACGGGCGACCAAAAGAAGGATGCCCAACTCATCGGACAGTTTGGCGTGGGCTTCTACAGTGGCTTCATCGTGGCCGAGCGTATCGAAGTGTTCTCGCGCAAGGCCGGCCAACCTGCCTCGGCGGGCGTGCGCTGGGAAAGCTGTGGCGAAGGCGAGTTCACAGTCGAGACGATGGCGCGTGCCGAACGCGGCACCCGCATCGTGCTGCACCTGAAGGAAGACGGAAAAGAATACGCCGACGGCTGGCGCCTACGCAGCCTGGTGCGCAAGTATGCAGACCACATCGCTTTCCCGGTGCGCATGCGCCCCACGGGCGAGAAGAAAGACGACACGCCTGAATGGGAAAGCGTGAATGACGCGCGTGCACTGTGGACGCGTAGCAAGAGCGAACTGACGGACGAGGATTACACCGAGTTCTACAAGCGCTTGAGCCACGACTTCGAGGCGCCGCTGTCCTGGAGCCACCATCGCGTGGAGGGCAAGCGCGAGTACACGGCGTTGGTCTACATTCCCGGCCGTGCGCCATTCGACCTGTGGAACCGCGACGCGCCGCGTGGCCTGAAGCTGTATGTAAAGCGTGTGTTCATTCTTGACGACGCCGAGCAGTTCCTCCCGCTCTACCTGCGCTTTGTGAAGGGCGTGGTGGACTCCGCCGATTTGCCACTGAACGTGAGCCGCGAGTTGCTGCAAGAAAGCCGCGACGTGAAAGCCATCCGCGAGGGCAACACCCGCCGCGTGCTGTCCCT
>Ga0114970_10003129_pt1 | contig 12237 bp, 11 predicted proteins | sample M_140205_XF_Meta_FD_87030 | JGI IMG/M metagenome (GOLD analysis project Ga0114970, IMG submission 87030) | Freshwater microbial communities from Lake Montjoie, Canada to study carbon cycling - M_140205_XF_MetaG | ecosystem: Environmental > Aquatic > Freshwater > Lake | place: Lake Montjoie... | reverse complement strand
CGACCGGGAACATTCCCAGAACCATCGAGGCGTTGATCACAAATTCAAGAAATAAAAACGCAGTCAGTCCAACGGCAAGCAGGCTGGTGAATGAATCTTTGGCCTGACGGGCGATCTCCAGGGCAACGTAGTTCAAGACGCCGAAAAGGACGAAAGTGATCAGTGCCCCGGCAAACCCGTGCTCTTCCGCGAAAACTGAAAAGATGAAGTCGGTGTGTCGCTCGGGCAGGAACTGAAGCTGGGTTTGAGTGCCTTGCATGAAGCCCTTGCCCATGATTCGTCCACTGCCTACCGCGACCAGGGATTGCAAAGAGTGATAACCACTGCCGCCTGGATCCATCCCCGGATTGAACAAGTTCACGATGCGAAGTTTTTGGTAGTCGTGAAGGAGACCAAACCAGGCGACGATGAGCAGGACGAGGCCTGTGGTTGCTACAATAATCAGGCTTTTGCGATCCACCTGCACAAAGGCGATCTGGCAAGCAGCGATCAAGACACAAATCCCCGCAGTACCAAGGTCTGGCTGGGGAAAGATCAGGACAAAGATCAGCCCAATCATGCCCGCGAGCAGCCACAAGTCACTCAGTTTGTAGGCAGATCGAAGTTTGTTGGTGTAAAAAAATCGCGCGGTCACCAGGGCAGCGGTCACTTTGGCGAGCTCCGAAGGTTGCCCCCGGAATCCACCGATTTCAATCCAGCGCTGCGATCCACCAGCGACGTCGCCGAGAATCAAGACAAAGGCTAGCAATGCGCAAACAAAACCAAAGATCCAGTAGGCATATGTGTTGAGGGCGCGGGGCGGAATGAACCAGCCAAAAGCGAAAAAGAGTGTGATGCCAAGGGTCGCGTTGCGAAGTTGTGAGTAGAAGAACGCCTTGCCATCTGTGGCGCTGTAAAGGTTGATAAGACCAAGAATGACAAGCAACGCAAAAGTTGTGCAGAGGATCCGGGAGTAATGCTGGTTGGATTCCCGGATGTCGCTGCCAAGGCTCAGGGCTGTGCCGTCAAAGTCGCTTTTTGTTTTCCGTGACTTCAGCATTCTTGCTGTCCTTCATGTCAAGCATATCAGGCATGTCAAGTTTCGCCTTGGTGGCATCAGCCGCAAGGGTTTCGCGTTGTTTTTTTAGTTGCCAGTAGGCGTTGAGGATTTTCCCTGCAACCGGTGCAGCGGATGCGCCACCACCACCGACACTGTCGTTTTCGCTGACGACGGCAACCACAATCTCGGCATTTTCCGCCGGTGCAAAGGCCGCAAACAGGGCGTGTTCTTTCCACTTCATGCTGACATCACGCTGGTTGTGGTTCTTTTTTAAACTGACGACTTGGACGGAACCGGTCTTACCAGCCACGCGGATACCTTCAACTCGTGCCTTTTTACCGGTTCCGTGCTCGTCCATGACAACGGCCTCCAGTCCTTCACGAACGGCGGCGTAAGTTTCAGGCGAGATGTATGGAACCGTGCGGATCAGCTGGGGTGCTTCCTCAAGGATTTTTTTGCCGACGTGACTTACCACGCGATCTACGATTTGTGGCTTCCAGATGTTTCCGCCATTCGCGATGGTTGCATACAGCGATGCCATTTGCACTGGAGTCAGCAAATTGTAACCCTGGCCGATGGCGATGGGTGGCGTTTCTCCGGGGGCCCAGGGCAACCGGTGTGTCAGTTTTTTCCACGCCGTGGTCGGAACCAGACCCGGACGTTCCATATTGAGAGCCAAACCGAGGCGCTGACCAAGTCCAAGTGCGCGCGCGTACTTCGCAATCCGGTCCACCCCAAGTTCAACGCCAACGTGATAGAAGAACACGTCGCAAGATCGCATCAGGGCTTCGCGCAGGTTGACCAGGCCGTGGCCCTCGCGAACGTGGCAGTGGAACACTTGATTTCCGATGGTGAAGTGACCTGGGCAAAAAAACCGCGAATTCGGATCGATGATTTTTTCTTCCAGGCCCGCCATGGCGACGACGGCCTTGTAGGTTGATCCTGGCGGAAATTCTCCGCCGGTCGTCTTGTCCAGAAAGGGGTGGAAGGGGTCGCTCAGGAGTGCGCGCCATTCTTCTCCGCTGAGGCCCATCTGGTAAATTGCGGGATCAAATCCAGGCTCACTCACCATGGCCAGGAGTTGACCGTTTTTCGGATTCATGACCACGACGGCGCCGTATTTTCCGCGGAACGCGTCGGCCGTGACTTTTTGAAGTTCTGCATCGATGGTCAAGATGATGTCGTCGCCGGGAACTGCTGGGACTTCGGGCAAGTTCCACTTGTCGCGTTCAAACAAGTGCGACTGGCGACCGAAGGCATCAACCTGGATCATGCGGTAACCACGCTTGCCGCGGAGATGCTGCTCCCACCTCGCCTCGATGCCCTGTTTACCAACCAGGTCCCCCATCATGTAGGGGTTGTCCTTGTTGTGGCGGTTCAATTCTTCCAGTTTGGCCTTATTGATTTCGCCAAGGTAGCCCAGCAAGTGCGCCGGTGTGTCGGGCTGATAGTCGCGGCGGGGAGCAACACTGGTATCAATTCCAGGCAGGAAGACCCTGTTGGATTGAATGGTAGATACTTCGTGGATGGAGAGGTTCCGTTTCAGGTTGATCGGCAGGAATTTCGGCTGGCCGGCGGAAAGCTGAAGGCGTTTTTCAAATGTCGCCACCGGCACATGCAGCAAACGTGACAGGAGTTTGAACGTGGTCTCCTTGTCTTTGACATATTGCGGGATGAAGGCGAGGTCAAAGAATGGACGGTTCCCGAGCAAAACCTGTCCATTCCGGTCGAGGATGATGCCGCGGGGTGCGGGGATTTCGATTTTTCGGATCCGGTTGTTCTCTGAAATCCGGCGGTAATATTCACCGCGGTAGACCTGTACAAACCACAGCCGCAAAATCAAAATCGCCGTCATTCCTACGAGAACCACCGAGGCCCAGAAGAAACGATTTTCGACGACGACGGATTCGCGGCGAAATATTTTTTTCATCCGACCTGGTCCTCAGGTGGAAGTCTGTTTTTTGCGGTCCGTGCAAAGAAAACACCAATCGCGATTGCAATGAGGGTCCGGAAAATCTGGCTGAATCCATACTTCCAGCCCAGGCGGCCTGGATCCTGTGTCACAGCAATCACAAGGGTCTCAAAAGAGATGACCCATGCCATGCAGGATGCCAGCATGACATTCCAGGGACCGAAATGGCGCCAGGATAGCGTATGACGAATAAAATGCAGCGTCACGGCGGCACTCCAGTAGGCTGACATGTACATGCCGGCTGGTGCGGTGGAGCGTGTTTCCTGAATGAGGCCGGCAAGGATTGCCAGCGGTAGCGATTTACGCAATGGTGCAAATACAAAAAAAACGAAGAGCCATGGAGTGAGAATGTCGATTCTGAACACACCAAGCATCTGGTGAGGAATCATCGACTGTTCGATGGCCGCCAGCAGAAACACGTGGAAAACGTCCAACAGGAAATTGCCCGAATCGGGCTGTGGCCACAATGCAGCAAGGATCTTTTCCAGCCGGGTTGCGCCGGAGGCTTCCAGAATTCTTTCCATGGTGACCTCCCTTAACCGTTTCCGCTTTTCAGCGTGCGTTCAAGCCATTCGCGCCCTGCGGTTTCCACTATTTTTTGCAATTCGGGGTCCAACTGGTGCAGCACCATGACTTCCTCGAGGCGCCGGTAGTCCACCCAAGGCTCTGCAGTGATGATCTGGGAAACGTTGTCGGATTCGTAGGTGATGCGCATCACGCGGCCCACTGGCAGACCTTTGGGAAAGCCACCAACAATTCCAGAGGTAATGATGGTGTCGCCTATTCTGATGTCCGCACCCTTTTGCAAATTCAAGCGGCAGAGGTCGTTGGAAAATCCGTTGAGCACGCCGCGGACTCTGGTCCTCTGCAAAAGCACATCGAGGTTGAAGTCGAAATCAACAAGAAGCTGGACATCTGATTCCTTCAGTCCAGTCCGTATGACCCGCCCGACGATGCCTTCCGGTGCGATGACCGGCATTCCGGCTTTTACGCCGTCGAGGCTTCCTCGACTGATTCGCAAAGCCTTGAACAGGTTGTTGACCCGGGTACCAATGACTTCCGCCACCAGCATTTTTTCCGGCTGCAATTCCGACAGGCCCAATAATTGGCGGAGGCGCGCGGTTTGCCTGACCTGTTCTTCGTAATCCATGAGTTTGGTTTGAAGGATAGCCACTTTCTCCTTCAACTGGTGATTTTCCTCGGCCGCACCGGAAAGCGCGATGTAGGACTGCCAGACGCTTGCAAGGTAGGTGGCCATGCCATGCCAGGTGGACATCGCAGGATGGATGACTTCCTGGCCAACGATGGAGTTGACCCGGTCACCGCGCCAAGGCTTCATGGTCGAGGATAAAAAGAAAAAGGGAGCGATCACCGCGCTGGCAATCAAAGCAACTTTTTGAAGGTGGCTCTGACGCGTCGTCATGGCCGGATTGCTCCCGGTTCAGGTCTTCTGTTGATGGATTTCTACTGCAGGGTCACGCTGCTCAAGATATCGATCTGGTCGAGCGCTTTCCCGCTTCCCAAAACCACAGCGCACAGCGGGTCTTCCGCAATCATGACTGGCAATCCGGTTTCTTCGCGAAGAAGGATGTCCAAATTGCGAATCAAGGCACCGCCACCAGCAAGAACAATGCCCTTGTCCACGATGTCGGCAGCCAATTCGGGTGGCGTTTTTTCAAGTGCCACGCGGACGGCTTCAACGATGGTGTTGATCGGCTCCATGATGGCTTCGCGGATTTCTTCTGAAGAAACTTCAATTGTTTTTGGAATGCCGGCCACAAGGTCGCGTCCCTTGACTGCCATGGTCTGGATATTTTCGTCCGGGTAGGCAGTGCCGATCGTAATTTTGATTTGTTCGGCGGTGCGCTCGCCGATGAGCAGGTTATACTTCCGCTTCAGGTAGTTCACGATGGCTTCGTCCATTTTGTCTCCGCCGACGCGGACTGACTTGGAGTAAACGATGCCGGCCAGGGAGATCACCGCGACTTCAGTGGTGCCGCCGCCGATGTCGACAATCATGCTCCCACTTGGTTCGGTAATGGGAAGGCCAGCGCCAATCGCAGCAGCCATTGGTTCTTCAATCAAATGGACTTCACGGGCGCCTGCGGACTCAGCTGATTCCTTGACGGCGCGTTTTTCCACTTCAGTAATGCCATAAGGGACGCAGATGATGATCCGTGGTTTTACCATGGTGCGGCGGTTGTGCGCGCGCTCGATGAAGTAGCGGAGCATGGCTTCCGTGATTTCAAAGTCGGCGATGACGCCATCTTTCATCGGGCGGATCGCCATGATGGAGCCGGGTGTGCGGCCTAGCATCTCTTTTGCTTCCTTGCCGACGGCGAGGATTTTCTTGCCGCCACGGGCGTCGCGCTGGACAGCCACAACAGACGGTTCGTTGGTCACGATGCCCACGCCCTTAACATAGACGAGGGTATTGGCGGTGCCAAGGTCGATGGCTAGATCGTTGGAAAACATGCCGGCAAGCCAATCAAAAATCATCGTTTCCTCCAGAAACATTTCAAATTACGTGGGTCTGACTATTGCGGTTAGACCAGTGCAGTCGTAATAATCTATTTTAATCGTCGTTAACACGCTCGTTCATTTTGTGCTACAGATTATGATTACTTATTTCCCATCTGAGCAGAAATGACAAGAAAGGACTCTCTCAATGCTGCGCTGGAAGAATACGGGGCTCTCGAGGCTCAAGGACCTGAGCGGGAAAAAACTTCTGAGGAACTCTGGTGCCTATACGACCCTCCTTGTGGCAGTCCTCGCCATGAGCTTTTTCGGGGTCTGTGATCGAAATGGGGGGATGCGCGCACCGTCCGGATCTGCTGCAAAAGTGGGCAGTGATTCCATCACGGGCAATGAATTCCGGCGGGCATATCAGGCGTCATATCAGCGCCTTCAGGCCCAGTTTAAGGATGGATTCGATCCGGCGACCTTCCGCCTTGCCCAGGGGGTTTTGGGTCAGCTGATCGATGAGCGGATCATGTTTGCCGAAGCCGTCACAGCGGGAATGCTGGTCAGTGACGACGAAATTGCCCGCCTTTTGACCGATGCCCAGGCCTTCAAGGACGAGAAGGGTGCCTTTTCTCCGGAGGCCTTCAAAAACTACCTTCGCTCCAACCGCCATACAGAGGCCAGTTTTCAGGACGAAATCCGGCGCTCCCTGACGGTTCAGCGCTTTAAGGATTTTGTTGGTCAGTCTCATTTTGTCAGTGATGCCGGGCTGGTACAGCAGTTCGCTCTTTCTGAGAGCAAAATGGATATCGACTATCTGAAGTTTTCCGCGGCCGACATCAAGTTAAGTGTGCCCGAAGGCGACGTTGCCAAGTTTGAAGCATCCGATGAAGGCAAAAAGAAGATCAAAGACTACTTCGAGGGCCATTCTTCGGAGTTCAAGTCCGAGGCTCAGGTTCGGGCCCGGCATATTCTAGTCGGATTCGAGGGCTCTCGTAGTGCTTCGGCGGACGCGGCAAAGCGCGGCAAGGAAGTCGCCCGCAAACGCGCCGCGGAAGTTATTGCCAAAGTCCGGGCTGCCGGGGCGGATTTCGCCAAAGTCGCCAGGGAATTTACGGATGAGGCCGCCGGTAAAAGCAAAGGCGGCGATCTCGGTTTCTTTTCCCGTGAAATGATGGTCAAGGAATTTGCCGATGCGGCCTTCGCCATGAAGCCAGGCCAGATCAGCGAACCAGTTGAATCACCCTTTGGCTTTCACGTGATCAAGGTCGAGGAAATCAAGGCCGCGCGCAATGAGACGGTGGCCCAAGCATCTGGGGGCATTGCCCGGAAGATATTGGCCGACGAAGGTCGTCCGGCATTGGTTAAGGCTCAGGTCGATAAGCTGGCCGTCGCAGTCGCCAAAGGTGGCGATGAATTGGAGCGCGTTCGCAAGGAACTGGGATTGACCTGGAAATCCACTGGTGAATTTGCATTAACGGCAAAGGTGATACCAGAAATAGGCAGTGATAACAGCGTATTGTCTTCCATTTCATCCCTCAGGCAGGCTGGCCAGACGGCGCAGCAGCTGGTCGAGAGTCGGGGGGCGCATTACGTCCTGCGCCTCAAGAAGAAGGTCGATGCTGACATGGCTAAGTTGACGGTCGATAAAAAGAACGAACTACGCCGCTCAGAATCGGGATCCTTTGGTTCTGCCTACCTGAGTTCAATGGAAAAAAGCCTGCGTGAAGATCTAAAGAAACGCGGCAGGATTTGGGAAAATCCGGACTACATCAAAATTGACGACCGCAAGGAAGTTGCAGATGCCGGTGATGCTGCCCCCGTTGACGTAGGCGGCTGAGCGCTGGTGACCCCTGCAATGAAAATTCTGTTGGTTCGAAAAACCACCAACCTCGAGTGGCATGGCAGTGTCATCAGGCGACAAGTTGCCGCCGGCCGCATGCCCCTCGAGGATCTAGGCAGGTTGCAGCGCGCCCATGACGAGCACTATCAAACGTTGGACGGGCTGCGGGCCAGACTCGTTAATGCGCAAATAGGCTTTGTCGAGATCACCCGCGAAACCGATTGGCCGCAATCCGAACAATTTGATGCCGTGGTCACCGTCGGTGGCGATGGCACTTTACTGTCAGCCAGTCACAAGGTTTTGGATGACACACTGACGATCGGGGTTCGTTCTTCCCGTTCCAGCGTCGGATATCTTTGCGCTTATGATGGAGCCACACTGGATCGTTTCGTTTCCGACTTACAGGGAAAACACTGTCAGACTTTGCGGGTGTCCCGGATTTTGGCTCAGGTGCGGCGTGCTGGGGAATCAAACGTGGTGCAAACGGAGCCGGTGCTGAATGATTTCCTGTATAGCAACTTGAGTCCTGCCGCGACCACACGCTATTGCCTGCGGATAAATGATGGGATCGAAGAACAGAAGTCGTCGGGCATTTGGATTTCCACAGCGGTGGGAAGTTCCGCCGCGATATCTGCTGCAGGTGGGCAAGTGATGCCCTGGACTGACAGCAGGACTCAATTTCGAGTCCGTGAGGTTTTTTCTGGCGGAAAAGTTAAGCCAGTCGTCAAAAGTGGATTTTTTGATCCCGAAAAAGATACGTTTGAGATTGAAAATCGTAGTGAACGGGCATTTTTAGCCCTTGATGGCCAGCATGGCGAAGTCCCTTTGAGCCTTGGGGATATCATTCGTTTTTGTCCTGCGCCAAAACTGCGTCTGGCACAAACTCCTGCCTCCGGCCCGGCTGCCTGAATTAAGCAATTCCGAAGCGACGCCGAAAACTTCAGGAGAATCCATGACGGACTTATCCCGTGACCTTTGATTCTGGAGAAAAATTACCATGCGTTGTTTGAACCCGAATGTTTTTTTAGTATTTGCGGCATCCTTATTCGGTTGCGCTGTTTCTACATCAAGTGCCGTGGCAGCAGAAATCAATCGTCGATTTATCACGGAGATTGATCCTGTTGCCCCTTCATCGGCGCTTTATGAACAACGTGCCAGCGGCATCTCCACTAGCAAATTTGGTGCCTCTGTGGACTTCAACGTCGGAGAAAATTTCTCGGTTGGTCCAGAAATCTGGAGCGGAACATTCCTTGCGAAAGGTGACAGTCTGAGTAGTGAAGTGCTGCGCCGCGAGGATATGTTTCCCGGTGAGCGTCACAAGATTGACGCCATGCGCTTGCGTTGGAATATGAGTTTCTGGGAGATCCCTTCGTCAATGCGCGGTTGGTACACACGGTTAAGTTACGACTATGTCAAAGTCAATTCACGGGCGAACCGGTATACGGAGCAGGTCGATTCAGCCAACGCACTTCCGGTCGATTTTTCCGGTGATGTTCCGCTGGACGAGACCGACTTGATCACTGATTCGCGGCATGGCCTGTCTCTTGGGATTGGCAATCGTTGGTTGATCGGCAATCAAAAGATTTCAGTCTCGGTTGGTGCTGGAATTTCTCACTACCTTCGTCGCAGCGTGACAGTCGACAGTAATGATCCTCAGGCGGTATCTGACTATGAAGACATGATCAACACGCTGCCAGACACGCGGCTGGCCTTGCGGCCTATTCCAGAGTTGAGCATGGGGCTTGGTTACGCGTTCTGAACGCCTCCCGTTAACTGGCAGTTAACGGGGGATTTACATCTAATTTCCTTGAAGGAACTGCAGCCTGGCCTTTGCTGCAGCGATGTCGGCTTCTGCCATTTCAAAGTATCCGCGTAGTTGGCTTGCTTCTTCCTTGTCCAAGGCGATTTCCTTGTGCAATTCTACGACTCTTATTTCTGGAACCGATCCCGTTATCCCCTCTAGCCTCGTCAGATATTCGATATTGAATTTTGATTCGATCATTTGCCGGTTCAGATCCCCCTGAACCACCCTCAGCTTAGCCTCAAACCAACGGACCATGGCCGCAGCTTCGTTCTTCTTTGCGGACAGCTCGTGCTCGCTCAGACCGACGACGGTGGTTGTGTCCAGGACCCTGCGGTCTAGTGGGTCGGAGAATCCGTCGGGTATGTTTCGGTCTGCCATCAAGAACGGAACCAGAGCAAGCATGATCGATAGAAGGTTTCGCATCCAACACCTCCGGATGTCCGGCTGCATAAAATGAGCCCAAGGTTCAACCTTTGGGTGTAAACGGAAAACATTCAATCAATCCGGCCCGTTCTGGTCGATAAAATAAGTTCCTCATGGGTTATACCGGTTCACCGAATGATGAATCAGGCTATTGTTGAGGTACCTAGTTTGAATGGTTTCGTTAAATATTTTTGTGGAGGGGGAACACACCATGACAAAACGTCCGAATCCCAACGAAAAAGGGTCTGTCCTTCAGTTTAAATCAAGATACGAGAATTTTATCGGTGGCGAATGGATCGCGCCCAAGTCGGGAAAATACTTTGAAAATGTGACGCCAGTGACCGGCAAGGTGTTCTGTGAGATTCCCCGGTCGGATCACCATGACATCGAGTTGGCGCTCGATGCAGCCCATGCTGCGAAGGCAGCCTGGGGCAAGACATCAACCACCGAGCGCAGCAACATTCTGTTAAAGGTTGCTGACCGGATGGAGCAAAATCTGGAAAAGCTCGCCACGGCGGAGACGTGGGATAATGGGAAGCCGATTCGCGAAACGATGGCTGCGGACCTTCCGTTGGCGATTGATCATTTTCGCTATTTTGCGGGTTGTATCAGGGCGCAGGAAGGCTCAATTGGTGAGATTGATCACGACACGATCTCGTACCAGTTTCACGAACCTCTTGGAGTCGTCGGCCAGATCATTCCATGGAATTTTCCGATCCTCATGGCGGCGTGGAAGCTGGCTCCAGCGCTCGCCGCGGGGAACTGCGTTATTTTAAAACCAGCGGAGCAAACCCCTGCCGGGATTCTGCTTTGGGCCGAGCTTGTTGGTGATTTGTTTCCCCCTGGTGTCTTGAATATCGTCAACGGTTTTGGCCTGGAAGCCGGAAAACCGTTGGCCAGCAGCAAGCGAATCGCGAAAATCGCGTTCACGGGCGAAACCACAACGGGTCGCTTGATCATGCAATATGCATCGCAGAATCTCATTCCCGTCACCTTGGAGTTGGGCGGGAAATCACCGAACATTTTTTTTGCCGATGTGATGGCAAAAGATGACGATTTTTTTGACAAGGCACTGGAAGGCTTTACCATGTTTGCCCTGAATCAGGGCGAAGTTTGCACGTGTCCGTCGCGGGCTTTGATTCACGAGTCGATTTACGAGGATTTCATGCACCGTGCGCTTGAACGGGTTAAAAAGGTCAAGCAGGGCCACCCCATGGATGACTCGACCATGATTGGGGCGCAAGCCTCCATGGAGCAAGTTGAAAAAATCATGAGCTATATGGATATCGGGCGTCAGGAAGGTGCGGAGTGCTTGACCGGCGGCAATCGGGCGAAATTGAGTGGTGAGTTGGCGGATGGGTTCTATGTCGAGCCGACGGTTTTCAAAGGTCACAACAAGATGCGCGTGTTCCAGGAAGAAATTTTTGGTCCGGTGGTATCCGTGACGACATTCAAAAATGACGAGGAGGCCTTGGCCATTGCCAACGACACTTTGTACGGCCTCGGCGCTGGTGTCTGGACTCGCGATGTGACCACTGCCTATCGCTTTGGGCGCGAAATCCAGGCCGGACGTGTCTGGACCAACTGCTACCATGCTTATCCTGCGCACGCGACATTTGGTGGTTACAAACAGTCCGGAATTGGTCGAGAGACCCACAAGATGATGTTGGATCACTACCAACAGGTGAAGAACATGCTGGTGAATTACAGCCCGAAGAAATTGGGGTTCTTCTAGAATGCAGGTTGGAACCATCAAGCGAGTCCTTGCGACGCAGGCTGCTCTGGAGCTGATTGACCGCATGAGGGAGAAACATGGCCCGGTGATGTTTCATCAATCGGGGGGCTGCTGCGACGGCAGTTCCCCAATGTGTTACCCGGTGGGGGAATTCTACCTCGGCTCGTCCGATGTCCGCTTGGGAGAAATCGGTGGCGCTGAATTTTTCATGAGTGAGTCCCAGTTTGATTATTGGAAGCACACGCAATTGATCATCGATGTGGTGGCGGGTCGAGGCGGAATGTTCTCTTTGGAAAATCCAGAAGGGGTCAGGTTTTTAACTAGATCACGGCTTTTTGATGACGCAGAACTGGACTTTTTGGAAGCCGCCACACCGGCGGCTTGATAGTGCTATGATGCAGTATGGACTTTGATTTCCCATTGATTTTTGCAGGGCTTGTTTTTTCAAGTGTTGGCTTGGTGTATTTCTCCTATGGCCGACGCATGAAAAACCTCAACCTTTTGTTCTGCGGAATGGCGTTGATGATCTATCCCTATTTTGTCGACAGAATGGTTGTGACGATTGTCATTGGTGCCGCATTGAGCGGCATGCCATTTTTTTTCCGCTGGTGGTGACGCCATTTCACTGCTCGCTTTTAATGGACACGCCCTCGAAAAAGCTATTTCTTCGGGCATGAGATGTTGGGCGTGAACATCAATTGCCTGGTACGCCTCGGACCGATGCCGTCGATCATGGCGCACAGTCGCGGTGCCGGCGCGGCCAGGTTAGAAAAATGCACACTCAAAGGGAGCCGTTGACAGATTTTATGGGCAATCGGTTTTCATTGGCCGCGCTGCCTCCAAAACTTTTCCGGTGGCAAGGTTCACGTAGGCAATTCCACCTTCTCCACAGGACTGGCCGTAAATCAGAGCCCAAGGATTCGCTTTCATCAGGGGATCTGCAGGATTCATGACGGAT
>Ga0114970_10003128_pt1 | contig 12238 bp, 6 predicted proteins | sample M_140205_XF_Meta_FD_87030 | JGI IMG/M metagenome (GOLD analysis project Ga0114970, IMG submission 87030) | Freshwater microbial communities from Lake Montjoie, Canada to study carbon cycling - M_140205_XF_MetaG | ecosystem: Environmental > Aquatic > Freshwater > Lake | place: Lake Montjoie... | reverse complement strand
GGCCAGATCTCCGACAAGGTCCTCCAGGATGTGGGGGAACTCGACCTCAATGCCGGGTTCGGTGGTGGTGATCTTGTGGCGGAGTTCGGTGGTGACGTCTTCGAGAGAGCGGTCCCGCTGTTTTTTCAGGCGAATCAGGAAGTCGCCGGTATTGGGTTCGGCAATGGCCAGGGCCAGGCGGGCTCCGGTGCGGCGGGAGTAGCTGTCGACTTCGGGCGTTTCTTTCAGATACTGCTCGATGTGGCGGAGAACGCGGTCGGTTTCGTCCAGCGAGGTGCCGGGGGGCGTACGGTAATCGAGAACGAATGCGCCTTCGTCCATATCGGGGAGGAAGCCGCTGCCGAGCTGGTAGTAGATGCCGACGGTGCCGGCGAGAACGGCGGTGGCGGCGAGCAGGATGGTCCGCGGGTGACCCAGGGACCAGCTGAGAGATGCCGCGTATTTTGCGGAGAGCCACCGCAGAAACCGGCCCTCGCCCGCCTGTTCGGCTTCCTCCATGTTGGTGAGGGCCGGGCCGGAGCGAGGTTTGAAGAAGCGGGCGGCCAAGACCGGCGTGAAGAAGATAGCCAGAAAGAGGGAGGCCAGCAGGGCGGTGACCATGGTCATGGCCAGAGCGCGGAAGAAGACCGCCGTGATGCCGCCGAGAAAGACGAGGGGCGCGAAGACCATGATGGGCGTGAGGGTGGAGCCGATGAGCGCGGGCGTGAGTTCCACGATGGCGCTGCGGGCGGCTTCTGCCGGCGCCTGCCCCATGGAGAGGTGAACGATGATGTTCTCCACCATGACGATGGCGTCGTCAATGACGATGCCGATGCAGGCGGCGAGGCCCCCCAGGGTCATCAGGTTGAAGCTCATATGGAACAGGCCCATGCAGACGATGGCGATGAGCACCGCAACCGGAATGACGATGGCCGCAACGAAGGTGGTGCGCCAGCTTTTGAGGAAACCGACGAGGACGGCGATGGAGAGGGCGAGGCCGATGAGGATGCTTTCGACGACGCCACCGATGGAATCGCGGACCAACAGGGACTGGTCGTAGAAGACGCCAACCTTCACGTCGGGCGGGAGGTCTTTACCTGCCAGGCGGAGCTCCGCTTTCACGGCGTCGGCGACTTCGATGGCATTGCCGTCGGGTTGCTGGAGGATGTTGAGGAGGACGGCGCGGCGTCCGTCGGCAGTGACGATGTTGTAGACAGGCTTTTCGCCCGGCTCCACGGTGGCGATGTTCTTGACGAGGACAGGCGTGCCCTTCACGACGTCAATGACGAGATCTTCGATTTGCTGTTTGTCGCGGAGCAGGCCGGTGACGGACGTCAGGTAAAGGTGGTAGTTCTCCTGGAGCATGCCGGAGCTGGAGATGATGTTGGCGGAGCGGACGGCATCCACAACTTTGGTGAGGGCCATGCCGTAACCGTTGAGCCGGGCCGGGTCCACCAGAATGTGATATTCCGGCTGGCGACCTCCCACGATTTTGGTTTCGGCGACGCCGGGGATTCGGTACATGCGGGGCGCGAGCGTGTAGTAGGCGAGGTCCCAGAGGTCGGACTGGCTTCGTGTGGGGGACGTGAGGCTCAACCCGAGCATGGGGAAGACGGAGAACGTAAGGCGGTTGATGTAGAAGCGGGAACTGGCAGGCAGCGCCGGGGTAATTTGCGCGATGCGGCCCTGGACGAGGTGCTGGGCGTCGCGAATGTCGATATCCCAGCGGAAGAAGATGCTGATTTCTGTGGAGCCACGTGCGGTGACGGAGCGGATGAGGTTGACGCCGGGCACGATGCGGACGGCTTCTTCGAGGGGCCGGGTGACGGTGAGCATCTGGACGTCAACGGGAGTGATGCCGTTGTCAACGAGGACGACGATGCGGGGGAAATCGGTTTGGGGAAAGATGGAGACGGGCAGCCGGAAGATGAAGAGGGCCCCGGCGATGGCGAAGCTGAGGACCACCAGCAGGATGGCGCGGCCGTGGGCCTCGACGAAGCGGGCGAGAGCTGCGGTCATTTCTGCACGGCCTCCGGTTTCGTGGCTTCTGGCTTTACGGCTTGGGAAAGCGTGACGGTAGTGCCTTCCGCCATGCCATAGGCACCTTCCACGATGACCACTTCACCAGCGCTCAAACCCTTCAGGACGGGGAGCCTGCCGGCGAGCGGGGCTCCGGTTTCCACGGGTCTTTTTTGTGCCTTCTTGTCGGCCCCGATGACCATGACAAAGCCATTGCGGGTGCCTTCCTCCAACTGGACGGCGGGCGTGGGGACGGTAACCACTTTCGTGAGCTGGCCGGTAGTGATTTCGAGCGAGCCGAAGACCTGAGCGCGGAGATCTCCCTTGCCGTTGGGAATCTCGCACCAGACTTCCACGGTACGGCGGACGGGATCGACGGCCTGGTTGATGACGGAGATCTGGCCGACGAAGTGAGAGTCGGTTCGGTCAGAGGGCGTGAGGGCGCAGCGCTGACCGCGCTGGATGCCGACAGCCTCGGGTTCGGGGACCTGGGCGCGGGCGACGGCGACGTCGAGATCAGCGACGGTAAACATGGGAGTGGAGGGCTGGGCCATGTCGCCTGCGTAAACGAACTGGTCGGTGATGGTGCCGGCAAAGGGACTGCGGACCTCGGAAAAAGCGATCTGGGTATCGATGACGGAGAGGCGACCGCGGGCCTGTTCGAGGCGGCTTTCGGCGATCTGGATGTCGCGGGTGGACGAGCGTTGTTCGAGGAGCGTGAGGGTCCGCTGGGCGACCTCAAAGTTGGCGCGGGCGGTGGTCAGGTCGGTCTGGCTCACGAGGAGGTCGCGGTTGGGGAGAGCACCTTGTTCGAAGAGTTGCTTGCGGCGTTCGTAGAATTTTTCAGCCTGGCTGAGGGCGGCCTGGGAGATGAGGACCTGACCTTTGGCTCTCTCAATATCGGAGGGGACCGTGCCGGTGCGCATTTTTTCGAGAGTTGCGTCGGCATCGGTGACGAGGGCGGCGAGTTCCTTTCTTTGGGCGAGGAGGTCGCGGTTGTCGAGGCGTACCAGGATCTGGTCGCGGTTGACCCGATCGCCTTTGCGGGCACCGAGGCTGAGAATGGGGGCCGTGATGCGGGACGCGAGACTGGCCTGTTCCCTGGGGAAGACGGTAGCCGGGGCCTGGAGGGTTCGTTGCTCGTTGCTCTCCGTCGCGGTTGCGGTTCGGACGGAGACAACGGCCTTCTCGTGCTCCTCTTCCGGCTTGGTACCGCAGGCTGCCAGCAGCAGGGCGGCGGTGAAGACGGGTAGCAGTCTGTGGCCAAGGTCCGGCCTGGGAGCGGGCTTGCGCGTTCCCATCGCGGTGTTAAAGACGCCGTTTCGGGGCAGGAGGGCAACCGCTTCCTCGCGGTCGCGGCGCCGTAAACGCAATGCCCCAGCGGTTCCACAACATTCGAGGTATTGTGCGGGGCGCGTCTTGCCACCGGCGGCCGACGTGAGTTTTTGGTGTGGAGAAATCATTTTCCTGCCGCGACCTCCAGGTCGAGTTTGGCGCTGAGGTAATTGGAAATGCTGACGTAGTAACTGGAACGGCCCTGAACGAGCTGGGTTTGGGCCACGACGACATCGACGGCGGGGCCTTCGCCGCCTTCGTAGCGGATACGGCTCAATTTGTAATCTTCTTCAGCGAGAGTGACCTGTTCTTTGGCCTGTAGAATCTGCTCGCGGAGACTGGTGGTACGGGCCAGGGCGGCGCTGTATTCCTGTGAATAGCGGCGTTCGGCGATGGAGCGGGTTACGGTGATCTGGTCGGCCTTCAGGGTGAACTGGCGGGCGGTGTTCGCCGTCCGAAACCAGTCAAAGAGCGGGAAGTTGACGCTGGCCATCGCCGAATATCCGCGATTCTGCCAGTTGATGCGATAGGAATCGAGGCCGTAGTCGAAATTGAGGGCCAGTTGGGGCCGCAGGAGGGCTCTGGTGCGACGGGCGTCGGCCTGGAACGTGGTTTTTTGGGCGTCCAGCAACGAAAATTCGAGGCGGCGCATAAATTGGCCGGGGGTGCTGGCGGGGGCTGGCGGTTCGGCTAAGGGGGCGTCAAAAACATCTTCGAGCCTGAGCGCAGTATCCACCTCGGGGGTCCACCAGGCCGCGAGATCCTGATTCGCGAGGGTGGCGGCCAGTTCGGCGGAAGTCAGGGTTTGGCGGAGGATGGCGACTTGGGTGGCGGCCTTGACGACATCGGCCCGCGCGGCCTCTCCTCCTTCCGCGAGGAGCCGGACGCGCTGGGCGAAGGTCTGGCTCTCGACGAGCGAAGAGTTGATGGCTTCGACGAGACGTCGCGCGAGGAGGAGGCGGTAGTAGGCCTGAGCCACGGCCCGTTTCAGGTCGCGCTCGGCGATGCCGGCACTGGCCTGGGCCGCTTGTTGGCCCGCACGGGCACGGGCAATTTCGGCGCGGACACGTCCCGAGGTGTCAAGCTCCAGAAAGATACGCCCGACCCCCGTATATTGGCGGACAGCATTGGCGGCGACAAAGGCGAAGGTGTCAGGCGTTACCTGCGAGGGGCTAGTGTAGATGCCTGCGACTGTTGCCGCAGCCTGCGGGAGGAGTCCGGCGCGGGCGATGGAATGGTCGCGGTCGGCGATGGACCGATCCAGGCGGGCGACACTGAGGGCCGAGGGGACGGCGAGGGCTTTGCGGATACACGCATCCAGGGTAAGGGCGGCTTCCGGCGACGCGACCTGGCTGGTTGCAGTGAGGCAGGTGAGGAAAAAAAGGAGTACCCGATGTCCGCTCATCGGGCAGTTGGCTCCAAGCCCCTGGCGGCATGACTCTTGTGTGGCAACGTACTCAAAAAGTCTGGCATCTAGTTTAGTAGAACAGAGAATACTGAAGAAAAGCTGAAGAGCGGGAAAAGGCTGCGGCTGGCGTATTCACATCCCGTTGATGGAGAAACGACAGCCCGATGGCTTTTATTGAGTGTCGTTGGGTACAATCGAGCTACTTTCTGAAGGAGAATAGTGACTATGAGCGCAAAGCTGAATACACGCCAGGTAGGCGACGTGATGGTGGTTGATATTTCCGGCCGGATTACTCTGGGCGAAGGGTCGAGCCTGATCCGGGAGGAAATGCATACTCTGACGGGCCAGGGAAGCAAGAAAGTCCTGCTCAATATGGGAGACGTGACCTACATCGATAGTTCCGGGATCGGCGAACTGGTTTCGGCCTTCACGGCGATGGCGAATGCCGGCGGCACCCTGAAGCTGCTGAATCTGACGAAGCGGGTGAAAGATCTGCTGCAGATCACTAAACTCTATACCGTATTTGACGTCCATGAGGACGAAGCACATGCGGTAAAGAGCTTTAGTTAAGGCGCGGTCAACCGGCCTGGGTGGCTGTGAATTGGCCTTCGACGCCGAACTCTTCGACATTGACGGAGCCGGTGATGCTGGTGGGTGACTGGATGGCTCCCCGGTAGTTGAGGGTGACGGGACCAGCTTCGGAAGTGGATTTGTAGGTCCAGGTGACCTTCTTCTCCGCGACCTTGCCGGAGACGTTGAAGCTGCCGGCAGCGGCGGCGCAGGAGCCCGTGAGGTCTTCGCCTTTCTGTTCGAAAGTACAGATGGCGTCGGCTTCGCGGCCCGCGATGCTGATGTGGACGTTCCACTTGCCGGTCAGCGTGGGGGCGTCGGCGGCGGACGAGGGCACGGCGGTTGTCATCAGGGCCGAGACCGATAGCAAAGCAGCGAAAAGTTGTTTCATGGTCACCTTTTTTGAAGTATAGATTGCATTGATCCGCGTAAGGGAAGGAATACCGATGGGGGCACGGGCAGCGTGGGGGACGGCATGGAGGGCAGGCTTCGGGGCGATATGCCTGGCAGGGGCCAGCCTGGTGCCGGTAAAGGCCGTGGCTCAGGGAGTCCTGACCCCGGATGCGGAGTGGCTGACGTGGGGCCATGACGTGCAGCGGACGGGCTCGAATCCGGGCGAAAAGGTTCTCGGCAGGGACAATGTTGCAGAACTGGAAGTGAAGTGGGCGACGCAGATCGCCACACCTGCCAAAGGCTACATTCTTTCCACCATGACGGCTCCGCTGGTCGCGGTAGTGAACACGCCCCAGGGACCCTCGACGCGGGTGTTTGTGGTGGGGAGCGACAATACTGTTTTTGCGCTGGATGCGGCCACCGGCAAGGTGATTTGGCAGAAGGCGAATCCCAACAATCAGCAGCCGAAGGTGAAGGGCGATTACCGTTGTCCGCATACGCAGAACGCCACCCCGGTGATCGACAAGGCGTCGGGCATTATTTACGTTTCGACGAGCGACGGGAAGCTGCGGGGCTTCAGTATTGCGGATGGGGAAGACCGGATTCCGGCCCTGCAGTTCACTGAGCCGTTTGCACGCAACTGGAGTTTGCAGTTGGTGGATGGCGTGATTTACGCGCCGACCGCGCGAGGGTGCCTGAACATGCAGTCGCACTTTACCGCGATGGATTTGAAGGCTCCGTCGCCGCATCCGGTGGAGTATTTCACCAACACGGGGATTACGTCGGGGGCCTGGGGGCGTGGCGGTCTGGTGGTGGGGCCGAAGGGGATTTTGGCGCAGACCGCGGATGGGCCGTATGATCCCGGGGCGGGGAAGTTTGGTAATTCTGTGGTGTCGCTGGCGCTGAAGAATTTTCGGCTGCAGGATTCGTTTACCCCTTCGAATTGGGATTACCTGAACAAGAAGGATTTGGATCTGGGGTCGGGCAATCCGGTGGTGTTCCCGTTTGAGAAGTGGACGCTGGCGGCGGTGGTGGGCAAAGAGTCGGTAATCTACCTGCTGGATACTGCGGATTTGGGCGGCGCGGACCATCATGCGCCTTTGTATACGTCGCCGCAGTGGGGCAATGATGAGGCGAAACTGCATGATCGGGGGATTTGGGGTCTGACGACGTGGCAGGACGCGCAGGGTCGGCGGTGGATTTATGCGCCGATGCTGGGGGCTCCGGCGAAGGCGGCTCCGGCGTTTGAAAAGACCTGGGGTAAGGCGGAACTGGGGAGTACGATGGCCTTCGAAGTGACGCTGGACAAGGCAACGGGCAAGCCGACGCTGGTGCCGAGGTGGATTTCGCGTGAGATGCATGCGCCGGAACCTCCGACGGCGGCGAATGGGGTTGTTTATGCGTTGCTGAGCGGGAAGACGTCGGATGAATCGAGGGGCGTGGCACCGATTCCGGCCGGTGTGGAGCCTCGGGCGGTGCTTTATGCGCTGGATGCGGAGACCGGCAAAGAGTTGTATTCGAGTGGGCAATTGATGGACAGCTTCACGCATTTTAATCAGCCGGTGGTGGCGGGCGGGCAGGTTTACGTCTGCACGTGGGATGGGAAAATCTACGCTTTCGGGCTGAAAAAGCTCTGAAAACGAAAAGAGGGCTTGGATGAAGAACGTGATTTCCGAGATGTTGCAGGCTTACGAGGGGCGTAAGCTCTCTCGCCGCCAGTTAGTGGACGGGTTAGCGCTGCTCGCGGCCGGGGCGGGGACGGCTTCGGCTGCGGGGTTTCAGGGGAGCACGGTCAATCACGTTTCTGTGCTGGTGAGCGATTTGGACCGGACCACGGAGTTTTACCAGAAGGTTCTGGGCTGCGCCGTGAACAAGCGTGTGGGCAGCAATCAGATACTTCTGGGGAAGGAGTTTCTGGTGTTGCGTCCGGGGAAACCTGCCGGGACCGTGGACCATGTGGCGATCGGGATCGACAACTTCAATGAAGCTACGGTGACGGCGGATTTGAAGGCTCGGGGCGTGACGCCGAAGAAGGATAGCGGAGATTTCGGGTTCCATGTGCTGGACCCGGATGGGCTGCCGCTGCAGTTGATGAGTTCGGCGAATACCGGGCGGTAGGGGGGCTGGAATCCGCTACCGTGGAAACGGCTGTGCTGCTGTCCCGGTGCACTGCCAATACGGCGCTACGCCCCCCGACGGACTCGCGTTCCATGAGCACACATTCCCCACCGTTCGCTGGGCTCCTGCCCCTGCCTGCACACCCCAGTTGTTGGCGATGGTGGCCGTGCTCCCCAGATAGACATTCGCACCTGCCCCAATGGTGAAGCTCCCAACAGCCGTCGAACTGCCCGGTCGATAAAACGAAATGCTGACTGGCGTGGTCCCCCTGTTGGAATAGGCGATCCGGCCTACCCTGGTCGAATCCGGTTCCATCACCGACATCGTTACGTCGCTGCGGCTCGAAACCCCGTCTACCGTTACCACCACGGGTACCGCTGGTCCGGGCGTTACGTCGGGAGGAATCTCAACGTTCACCTGGAAAAGGCCGGCAACCGCGGTGGGCACGGCACCCTGGTAAAGAACTTTGGCATCCTTGCCTCCAATGGTTACCGTCGCCGCTTTGGCGGGCTTGGGGTACACCGCCAGCGCCAGCGCGCCTGTCACACCGGGTGGATCTGTCTGCCCTTCACCGGTCCCGTATAGAGCTACCGCCTGGCCGGCTGGCTCCGGGTACTGTGCATTGGGGAGGCCGTCGTGGTTGAAGATCGCCGCCTGGCCGGTGCCGGAGGCCGCTGCGGTAAACAGTGCGGGTGCAGCTGAAACCACGGGTACCGACACGGCATTGGACGTCTGACCTCCGTAGGTCAGCACAACCGAAGTGGTGGCCTTCCCCGCAATCTCGTAGGGGGCAATTGCAGAAATCTGGCCTGCGTAGGAAAAGATCATCGGAGCAGGCACGCCATCGAACAGAACCTGGGTTCCTCCGGTGGTCCCGCTGAGAAACTTCCCATCGGCTGAAAACTGAGCGCCAGCCAGGGCCGTGGGGCCGAGGCCGCTCCCGAAGATGGTTAGAATCTGCCCTGGGGCCACTCCGCCCCCCTCCTGGAAGCTTGCGGCGCTGATTATGCCTGCTCTCGAGATTGTCGGACTGACGGTGCCAAATGTGACCACCGCCGAAGCCTTCAATGACGGCGCTGCGAAGGAGGTTGCTGTTACCGTCACCTGCGTTCGGCCCGAAGCTGCCGCAGGGGGCGTGTAACTCCCATCCGGTGCAATCGAGCCCACGGCGGGCGAGATGGACCACCGCACCGCCTTGTTCGGCAGATTGGCGGTGGTCGCCACGAAAGTGATTGGTCCCGCTCCCGCCGTCACCTGATTCGTCGCGGGGGTAACGGTGAGGGATGGGACTCCGCTCAGCATGGTGAATGAGATTCCGGTAAAGCCCCCGTCTTGTGAGGCACCTCCCGGAGCGCTGACCTCAATCAGGTAAGTGGCGCCCGCCCTGACGCTGAAGCGCAGAAAGGCGTCTGTCTGGGCAAGTGTATCTTTGGGCATGGCCACACAGGCCAGTTCGGTGCTTCTCGTCGGGGTTCCGGTTCCCGGGTAGGCGCTCAGAATCACGCCGTAGTTGCCGAACACGTCGTACCTCCGGCCACTGGCCCGAACCTCCAGAGCCCCGTCTGCGGCTGCCGCGACGCTCCACCAGGTGGTCTTGAAGTCCGCCGAGCCCGTGCAGGAGTGCACCGGATCTGTCGTTGCGGAGGTTCGGGGGCGGGTATCGGCGCTGGCAGTTCCTGGCACGCTCACCAGTTGAACGGCGTTGAAGTTCTCACTCCCGCCAGAGCCAAAACTGGCCGGAATCGTCACTGCCACGGGGATTCCCGCCACAGTTACGGTATCGGCTACTTCATTGAAGTAGGCCTGGACAACTTCGATGTAGGCTGTTCCCGGTCCCTGGCCCTGGGCCGGACTTTGCACCAGGACATTGTTCGGCCTTGTTCCCTGCTGTGTGGTCCAGCCGCAGCCAGCCTGCGTGGTGACCGTTACGGGGAAGATCCCGCCTGCTGCTGTCGCCGCGATGGAGGTTGGGGTTACTGAGTATGTACAATCCGGCAGCGTGATTCCCGGCAGGCCCGTTTTATAGGCACCCCGACCGTAAGTGAACGCGAAAAGCCATTGGGAATTGACGCCGCGGTCCACCACCAGATCGTGGACCATCACATTGGAAAACGGACTTGGATCCCGTGCCCAGCTGGCACCTGCATTCGTAGAGACAAACAGGCCCAGGTCGGTGCCGACAAAAACCATGGCGGAGTCGTAAGGATTCACGAGAACTGCGTTGGCCGGGATATCGGGCAGGGCCCCTGTTCCGGTGCCGTCGGACGGGACGAAAGTAGCTCCGCCGTCAGAACTCTTGTAGACGTGCGCGTCGGCAGCGCTCCGTTTGAAGCCTCCATAGGTGGCGTAGATGATGCCCGGGTTGGCCCAGTCCATCGCGAGGGAACTGACGTAACCTGGCAGACTCGGGCCGGAACTCCAGGCCGCAGTTCCTGCCGCCGTCAGGGCGGTTGAACTGCGATAAACGCGCCCCAGGTTGGTGGCAAACAAGACCGTATTGGAATCCCGGGGAGAGATGGCGATCGCTGAGATCCCGCTGCTGGGTTCCACGGGCGCGGCTGCCGCCCAGTTGACCCCGGCGTCCTGGGTGCGCCAAAGTGTGGTCCGGCCCCCGAGGAACAGATTCTTCCCTTCGTTGGGGTCCATCTTCAGGACAGGGACGAACGGGAAGGTGTTGGGATCTTCGGTAATTCCCCTGGTGCTGGCTGAAGAACTGGCACCGTTTGTGGTGGAGCGACGGAGGCTGAGCCTTTGTGCAGAGTAAAAGATGGAATTGATGTCGGCGGGGTCAACGGCGACGGCAGTTCCGTCACCACCGAACAGGCTGGTCCAGTTGCGGAGGCCACCGGCATCGCCGCCGCGGGAAACGCCGTTATCCTGGGCGCCGCCCATATATGCTGAGCCGCCCGGGTAGGCCACGCCGTGGTAGAACTGCGTCGCCACGAAGGAGGTATTCAGACTGGTCGCTATTGTGGGGGCGGCGGGCGCGGCGCAGCCTCCCCCGGATTGCTGGGTAGTGAGGGGGCCGAGCGAGTTGTCGACGCGGAACAGGCCTCCGTCGTTGCCAACAAACATGGTCTGGTTGGCGTTTCCGTCATAGCCGGGGTGGAACAGGATCTCATGGTGGTCGGGGTGGATGTTATCCAGATAGCCCCAGTTTGCGCCGCCATCATCGGAGCGGAAGAGCTCGACGCCGCCGGCCCAGACGCGGTTGGGATTCACGGGGTCCACCGCGATGATGTTGTCGTAGTTGCCCTGGCTGTAGTCGGGTTTGCCGGCAGAGCAGAGTGCGGCGCTAAGCAGGGAGGTGTTGAGGGGCGTACTGTCCGTGTTGGTGACCCGAGCAACCCAGCTTCCGATGTCACCATTTGCGGTGGAGCGAAATACCGCCAGCAGGCCGCCGTCGTATCCGGCTGTCCCGCCCTTGCTGGCGGCCAGCGCATAGATTGTAGAGGGCTGAGAGGGCGCGATTGCGAGAGTGGTTCTGGCCATGTGCAACTGCGTGAAGACGCTGTCCCAGGTCGCAGTGCCTGCGGCGTTGGTGTTACGGTAAATCCCGTAGTCGGCCGCACTGGAAACCCCGGAGCAGGCCGCGAACAGATAATCGGTGGCCGCTGCGGGTTGCAACGTCAGATCCTGGCATCCAAAGGCCAGACCGGAGAGTGTTTGACTCCATGTATTTCCACCATCGGGGCTGACGAAGATTCCCCGGGAGGTGGCCGCATAGACGCGCCCCCGATTGGCTCGGCTCACCACCAGCTTGTTGGTGAAAGTGAAATTGGTGCCGTTCGTTGCGGTGAGCTGTCGCCAGGTGGCTCCGGCGTCGGTTGTCTTGAAAATACCCTGGCCAGGGAACCCGGTGTAAAACTCGCCGGAGCCCGCGTACAGGGTTTCGGGGTCAGCAGGATCCATCGCGATGGCCCCGAAGTTGAGGACCGGCAGGAGGTCGGTTAGAGGATTCCAGTTCTGGCCACCGTCGGTGGTTTTCCAAACTCCCCCGGTGGCTGAGGCCACGTAGATGATGGAGGGGTTGGTCGGGTGAATGATCATGCCCCGAACTCTGCCGCCGATGTTGCCCGGGCCGAGCGAGGTCCAGCCCTGCCCGAACGAGGGGCCCTGCAGGCGTGGGGAGAAGCCGCTTTCACGGATCTTCATCAGGGAAATCTGCTCGCGGGCCTGTTCATAGCGTTCGACGGGCAGGCGACCCTCCGGCGATCCGGTCCGTCGCAGGAAGAAGTACTTGCGGGCATCGTCGGCGCTTTCGCGCTCGGCTTCTGCTTTCTCGTCCCCTTCTTCTGCTGCCTCTTTTTGGGCGCTCTCGGCGGCTGCGCCTTTTGCCCCAAACGGGGGGGGGGGGGGGAGGCCCTTTTTTGCCGGAAAACCCTTGCGGAACCCGGCAACCAAGGGACGGGGGGT
>Ga0114970_10003127_pt1 | contig 12238 bp, 11 predicted proteins | sample M_140205_XF_Meta_FD_87030 | JGI IMG/M metagenome (GOLD analysis project Ga0114970, IMG submission 87030) | Freshwater microbial communities from Lake Montjoie, Canada to study carbon cycling - M_140205_XF_MetaG | ecosystem: Environmental > Aquatic > Freshwater > Lake | place: Lake Montjoie... | reverse complement strand
TTCGATGATTGTCCACAGCCAGATAACATCCTTACCATGCTCGAAACGGAGCTTCTCATCGTCGATAAGCCACTTCTCACAACCCTTTTCATCAGATGTCAGGGTTAGCTTTGGAAGCAGCAACCGACCATATTAGTTTTTTTTAAAAATTGATGCTAAACGACGTTGAAACATGTATTCTGCAAAATGAATGTACTAATTTCCATAGGCCCGCCTGGGATATATAAAAAAATCGAACGTGGTATTCAAGTGCCACTATTTATTGGTAAACATCTTGTAAATATTAGTATACACAAACCTAAGCTCCGATCTAAATCAACGCCACAACATGAATTCACGGTGGCAATTTGTTCTATCGTATTATTATTTTTAGTGGTTATAATGGTTGGCTTTGTAAAGTTAGTGATTGTTGATACACAAAAAATCAAAAATGATCTTGGCAGTTATGTTTTATTATTAGGGTTTTTCTCATGTGTAGCATATATAAGTTCTCTCCCAATTATTAAATATTTTAGCTGCATTAGAACACATCCAATAAGATAGTTCTATCAGTTGGTTTATAAGTGAACTCCTTTTCATCACTCATCAGTTCACATATTTTTTTCCAAATTGTATCGTGATTTTTCAATGTTCCGTCACTCTGTAAATGGATGCACTCAATTAATCCATCCAATCGCGGACCCTTTTTCAACACAATATGTAGAATTTTAAACAAAACATAGGGATAATATGGTTTGTTTGGACGCCTATTATTCGTTACATTAGTCAGTTTTTCCTCCATTAACTGATCATACACATCCATTGCATTAGAAAATAATACTAAAATGCGTTGTTCTTCATCATATCGTAATTGAGGTGGAATCACCGCTTTACCGTTTTCACTAGTAATGATTTTGCGCAATAGTGGAGCATGCGGATTAAAATCAGTTTGCCCTTCTTCTTTCAACCAATCTCTAATTTGCGAACACTTCATTCGCGCCATCGTTCGTAATTTGCCATTTCGCGTGTAATATAATCTGGCTCTTACGCTTAGTGCTTCTGTTAGTTCTGGTGGGAATGTTTTGTTTTCTTTTGCCTGAATTTGGTCTAGCCATTTTTTACAATGGCGTTTTGCATCATATTTTTTGTGTTTAGTACATTGTCCTTGCTGTGTATAAAATTGTGAATCTTCGAATACAGTTCCTTCCAATGTCACTATCATGCCACAATCATCACACCTTAATTCTGATGTATCTTGTAAGATAGTCATTTTGCCACCGCATGAACAATCATTCACTAATTCTTTCTTAACAGGTAACACTAATTTATTTTGCACATATTCATCACAATATTTCTGAAACACAATAAAAAAGTCTTTGTAGGATTTAGAAGATTTTGTAACATCCGACGCTGTCATTAATCTTTGCTGTAAAATTTGTAAATCTTGCGAGTCCCCGTCTGCTGAATTTTGAGAACGCTGCTCAGCATTACTCGGTGCTGTTTCAATAAACTTGCGAAAATCCTTATCCCTCTGGTAAATTTGGGTAATTCCGAGAAGTTCAGTCATACACTGATCCATCTTATCTAAAATATTTTCAGACATAATAAATGTAATGTAATCATTGTATACAGATTGTTGCAACGTTTGAGAGTCTTTATGAGAATCTTCCTCTTCTTCGTCACTTTTTACAGTAGTAAATGAATCATAATAAATAGATAATAGTGGTGATGCACCAGTATTATAGATTGCTTTAATGCGTGCAACTTCTATTATTGTTTTGTCTACATGTGGACGACTACTCTCTCCTACCAATAAATCCATATATTTTGCATAACTCATATTTTTTTGTTTTGGTTTTTGAGTTACGGTCCAGTTATCGTCTTTAATATATATGTTTATGACTCCTTGCATATGGCTACCTATGTTCTCGAGCAGGGAAAGTTTTGTGATAAATTTGTGGTGTAAAGTTTCGATGGTCGCCATTTCTAAATGTAAATTTTTTGATAAATTACAAATTATATATTACACACATATGCCTCAAGTATTATAAAAGTTTAAATCATAATATGAGTAAACGAAGTAGTAAACGTTCCGTCACAAAAAATTCCGAACAAAAGCCATTAGCAAAGAGTGAGAAAAATGTAGAAGAGACAGAAGCTGCCAAACAGGCAAAAACAGACCACATTGAAAAAGTTTGGCGTGTATTTAGAAAAGCTAATCCAGAGCAACGTGAAAAATTAATCGAACAGTTAGATGAAGATACCGTAACCGAATTGCGTGCGCGAGGAAACCCTTATAAAGGTAATGCTCTATACAAACGTCAGAAGGGCGACCGTATTCTACTGTTTTCGTTGTTTAGTCCACATGAGAAATATATTGACCGATTTTCAATGACCTCGCTGATTGGTTTTATTTTCCGAATGTTAGATGAATACACTCCGGAGGAAGCAAAACAATACATGAGTGAGACAACGCCAGAGTTTCAGAGGGCATATGACGATATTGTAAAGCAATTCGTTCGCGAAAAACCATCAGTCTCTCTTCAAGCAGAGGAAGAAGCAGCCGTCGCGCGCATGGCCGAAATCGAAACAGCACTTGCCGCACTTGATGTCGTTGTTAAACCAAAGACTGATGAGGAAGCAGAATTGTCTGATGACGAAGATGAAGCCAAAAATCGTGAGGATGCTCGCCAATCTCTTAATGAAGAGAAGAGTGCATTGCAAAAATCACTTCTCGAAATCAAAGCCAAGGCTGCCGCATACAAAATCAATGTGCTTCACAAGCAAGTTGAAGATTTGCAACCCAAATTGAAATCTCTGACCAAAGATCATGAGAGATGCAAGGATGTGCGAGTTGGTATCAAGAATATTCTCCGAGATTTACTCGAGGAAAAATCTATTACTGTTGCACAGATCAAGCCCGCCGAGACTGCAGCAGTTCAAACTGATTCAGCGCCAGAAGAGTCCGTGTCAGCTGATGTTCCCGCCGAAGTTGCCGTGGACGAAACTCCATTGGAAAAAGTTGCGAAAATTGCAACAAAGAAAGGCGCAAAGAAAGTTGCAAAATCCGCAAAGCCGGTTGAAGGCAAGCCGATTCGCGCCCACGAATTGGTTCTCGCGGAAATTAAGTCTTACAAGAGTAAGCTTGATGCCAATGGTGAAGCTGTTAGGTTCGCCCTTGATGCAGTATCAGCCCATCAAGCAACTATCGATGAATTACAAAAGATTCTTGCCGCTCATAAAGAAGAACTTGAAGCCCTGCAAAAGCAATATTTCGCTGTATATGGTTCTCAAAACCTTACGAGTGAAGACAAATCCCTGCTCAACAAGCAGGCTGCGAAGCGTTCAGCGGCCCCAAAGCAACTTAACAAGAATAAGAAGGTTAAGAAAGATAAGGTTTTCGAACCTCATAAAACAGTATTTAGTCATCTTACCTTTGATGAAGTCGAACTTACGCCAGAAGATGAGTACAACTTGAAAGAGAAAGCAAAGGCACAATTGGGTATTGCCACGACTCAAGAAGAGTGTTCAGATAGAATTCTCGATAACATTGAAGAATTCTTGTACGAATATCTTGTATTTAACCCGGACAACCATGTCAAGTCTGCGTACAAACCTAACTGCAAGGATAAGACCAGAACTCCCCTCAAAATTGACAAGAAGTCGGGCATGATTATTGACGAGCAGTTCGAACGTAAGTTAGTACCTCCTATTGACACGTTTAAACGTTGGGAGCGTTACCGCGAGGCAAATTATGAGCAATTGCGTCAAGCAACCGATGATATTTACAGTGAAAAGTCCGATTTCGAGTGGGCAATTGTTCCTCTAGAAGTGTTTGAGGGCGAAAATGCCAAAGAGAATGCTGAAGAATGGCAACGAAAGCATGCCAAGGAAGTTGATTTCTCGATTCGCAGTGTGTATTTTAACGTAGTCGGATTATTAGGACCTTGGGAACAAAATCGAGATGCACAGAACTTCTACACTAAGGACACTGAAGTACTCAAGCGCATGATGGATACTCACAAAGAGGAAGAGCGCTTCGGAAGCCAGATGACTAAGGAGCGTATGAGGAAGAAGAAAGAAGAGAATGCCGAGGAGAATGGTTCTGATGCTGGCCTTAACGAGTATCTTGGAAACAATCCCACAGGCTTGGAGAAGTATGGTGCTAAACGTACTCTCGAAGCTAAGGATATTCCTCGTGACACTGCTGAATTGCGCGATGACGAAGTTCAAATTGAAGTTATTAACTTGGGTGCTAAACGTGTTGGTCGTCGCTGGAAGCCAACGAGCGATGCTTGGAAGTTTCACGTACCCGCGGAACCCCTCAAAGACGGCCAAGTTATTACAAAGAACGCTGCCGAATTTCAAAAGGAGCAGAGCGCGAAAGAAGCCGCAGGTGGTGATTAATTTCTAAGCGAATAAAAAGTAAATTTTATTTTTTAAGTTAAATATATAGGTAACAAATGTTTTTATATGCCACTGTTGTTTTTCTCCTGATCAAGCCGCAAAATTAGATAGTTTCAGCAAACGTGAAAATCTATGGTCCAATATTAGGAAATACATGGTGGCATTTAACACTTCTTGGTATGCAAGACATCCACTTAATCAAGGAAAATCGGAGATTGCCGATTTTAGTCCATTGGAAAAAGATAACTTTAGACAACTATGGTCAAATATAACAACAAGTGGTAACGTAGTAAATATCAACGAACAAACACTCCAATCTGATGGATACTTCCCAATGGTAAGCTATAGATAATTTGTAGTTGTCCTTTGGTATTTTTTTAGTATTAATTTATATATTGATAAATATACTCACTAAAACATAAAATGGATATGGGAACTATGCAGTAATTGTATTGCTTGTGTGGCAGTACAAAACGAAAAAAGCAGAAGACAAAAGATGCATGCAATTCCGATAGAAACACGTGTAATAACCTACTCCAGGCAACTCAGAAACAGGGAGAACTCTGGACTGCTACCAAAAATTATTTTGGAACATACAATCTTACGAATGCCACATTGAAACAAATGCAAGCAAGTGGTCAAGGAGTAAGTAACGCAGTCTACCAAGCATACAAAAATCAACAGGCCGTCGTATTGGCCCAACAACTATCCGCAATGATCTTTACGAAAAAGGATACATGCCCACAGGTTTAAATTAAATTGTTAAATTGTTGTAAACTGGTACTGGTACATCGTAAGCAATCGTTGTAACATCGATTTCTCCGCCAGTAATTCCTTGAGTTGTTATAGCTTCAAAATGTATACCACCAGTTATTGTTTTTGATGATGTTGTGGTAGTTACTTGCGTATACCCCATGACTGGAGAATAGGTTACACTTTTTCCTACTGGTGGAACATCTAAATTATTTTTTTTTCCATTAGAACCTATTGATACACTGTATGACCCGTCAGCATTTGCTAAAATCTTAATTGTCGCGTTGTTTGTTATATAAGTTACTGGTTTTGCTGCCTCAACAGCAGCCGCATATGCATCTGCTTTTGCCTGAACATCTGCAATCATTTTCGCCCTTTCTGCATCTGATACGCCAGCTGCAGTTGCCGCGGCTTGAGCATCTGCAACGGCTTTAGCTTTCTTGGCAGCAATTGCTGCCGACAATGCTTGTTCATCAGCAATTTGTTGGGCGGTCATCTGCGTAGATGTTTTTGTTCTAGTTGTACTAAGTGCAAAATAGGCACCAACAAATACTAAAATTAATACTACGAAGACTCCGACGAGTAGTGCAATTTCGGATGGATCCATATCTTGTTTATGGTATAAACGGAAACATATATTATACAAAAAATAAAGTTCATATTTACTTAAAATTTACTTAAAATTTACTTAAAATTTACTTAAAATTTACTTAAAATTAGATGCCCATGCAGAAGACACCTTCGAAGGATTAACAATTTTCTTGCGAAGCAAGCTTCGTGATATGCATTTAGGAATTCGCGGACCGGACCACTTGCCAATTTTAACACTGTAATCAGGTTTTGTAACTGCTTGTACTGTTCCCACACGCAATCCATAATAAATCCCTTTTACGGTACGACTCGGATTAAAAATCGCTTCCTCTTTGTAATAAATTGGCCGACCGTTCCAACGTTCAGCACGCCAACCACCCCAGCCAGCAGGCATGATCCAAGCAGGCCACTTCGGTGAAGCATTGACATAAGCAATAATATTACGAGCCTCATCCTTGTTTATAATGGGCGCAAATCCTCTTTGAAAATATTTCAAGACAATATCACGCAAATCTTTCGCACATGAAATCCAGCGAAGATCGTAACAAACACTTGTAAAAGCTGCTGTAATGAATGTAGGCAACATATGCAAGTCAGCACCGTCCCACCAAGCTCGTACTGGTGCTAAGTGAAACTTGGAAATAGTTCCTGGAATCGAATTAACCATGAAAATTTCAACAGGCCGAGGCAACCCGTAAATTTTGTATTTGTACTTATTTTCTGTAAACAATAACTTCATATAAACAGACTCAGGATCAGGATGTATGGTGCTGTGTTGAGGCAAGGATCCTTTGATAGCTGCCAAATGCAATTCGGCAATCTCATCAAACAATTCAAAATCATCTGTTTCCACCATCAAATCAATGTCAGTGTACTTGTCCTGCATTTTTTCAAGCTCTGTCAACTTATTATCAATCGACGGTTCGTAATTGTCCTTCGGTTCTTCGTCCTTTGGTTCTTTAACAATAGGAGCATTATTGTCATTATCAAGATTTCCCTTTGCGAATCCTTGAGGCATTTTTTGCATTAATTTCTTTTCATATGTGCGTTTAGCATCCGCATAAGTTCTTTCAGCACCTCGAATATCGACGCCACAACCACGTACTATCTTTCCGGAAGCATCAGCGCGCCAACCTCTGACTCTCATTAAATGAGCATGTGCTCGTTCTAATTCGGCAATATCTTGCTTTGCCAAATCAACATCAATTACCTTTTTAGAAACCGGTGCATTTTTTGGAACATCAGCATTATTATCATTAACAACAATATTGTCTTTTTCATCATCTGAATCATTAACCTTTACAACCGGTTTTTGCTCCTCTGATGTGGAAGATTCATCGTCAGTCTCCACAATATAACGTGGCCTCTCATATTCAGGCAAATCGATATCAACAAACATTTTGTCGGGAGCATTTGCCGGATAGTATTCTTGAAAATAATCAGCTCGAGTCTCAACATAATTTTCAAGCACATTGCGGATGAAAATAGCAGGAATTGCAGAACCACACATAACTGTGCGAACACTCTTATGAACCCATACAAGATCTTTCAATATACCATTTGTATATTCTTTCATTCTCTCCATTGCTTCCTCCCTCGTATAAATTCCACGAGGACCCTTAATGTATGCAGGCAACTGTAATTGCTGTTTATGAGTCATTCCGAATCCCGGTTCTACAAAATATGGATTATCAGGATTGTATGTTGAATAATGCGGCAATCCTTCAACATCGTCCAACTTGAAAATAACGCGTTCACTATGTGTTAATGTAGGAGCTCTCATTAATCCTCCGAACTTGGCCTTTTCTTCCAAATATAGAATACGCATTGCATAAATCATATATCCAGAGATTTCAGGATATATTGCTACAATGTTCTTCAAATAAGGACATTTAATTGCCAGATGACAATGTTCCATTGAAAGTAAAAATGCCTTAATGATACGCTGAATCAAAATCTGCAAATTTAACTTCACGAGGAAATCAATCATCCAATTAAAAGACTCTTGTGTACATAAAGAATTGTACACATTCTCAGTAATCGGCTCAAATCGAATCTTCTGCAAATATTTCTTTAGTTTCGGATTTCGCAACGGATCGAAATTAGGATATCCTGCATTCAAAGCCGCAGCGGGTGCTGGTCCAGCAAAGTGCATTTTTGCGAACTCACGATATCCAATGTTTGTAAGCAACACTTTGTTGGTCTTCCAACTCTTCGCATTCTTACGCTCCATATTAACGAAAATTCCATCAAGCGATACATCGTCTTCTAACAATTTCAGATTACACAATGAACGCTCTGCAAATTGCAAATAACGAATAAAATGACCAATGTCACGAACATATTCGAATACCAAATTTTCGGATGGCTCCTTGTCCAACACCAAAACAGTTATTTCATCGGCAAGTTGTAGCCTGTGCTTATTGTATATCTGCACTGAGTTAGAACTGACTACTATGGTATTTTTTTCACAAATATAAGACCGATAAAATCTGTTATCTGCTCTTTCCAAAAATAGATTCTCTAATGCATCTAAACTAATAATGTAGAGATTTGTATCATCTGTGATAGGTGTTCTGTTGCCGAAAGGAACGGATAGTGTAGTTTCCATGTTTAAAGATTTTTAAACCTTTATGTAAAATAAAAAAAGAAGTTTCAATTTTTTTCAAACATACAATTGCATTTGTTCGATAACATACCCTCTATTTACTCGATAACCCTCAAATCCTCCAATGCAATCCTCACGCAATCCCACATACGTATAGTTATTATCATCACACATTGAATGATGAGCAACATCATCCTTTGTAGGAAGAGTACTTTCATGAGATAAATGTGCAACAACCATTCGGTGTGCTGCTGGCAATGATACACACACTCCTAGTAATTCATGCTCACAATAGCCATCACTATCGGGAATAACATTAAACACACAATAGACCGTTGTCATTTTTACGGCTGGTAAGTTATACAAATATATTTCAGTTTTTTATAAATTGAATTTCAGATTGATACAGCATCATCTCGCAGTTGCAGACTTGAAAATGGACGACCCTTTAGCCATTACTCTCCAAAGTGGTGAACATTCATTCGTTTTCGAAGACAACCGCGGCAAACCCCTCCCAGAATATTTTGTCGCGGTTGTATCGGAAGCTGGTGGAGATCGGTGGTCTCATTGTGCGACACAAGAACAAGCCACAAATTTCGTCAGAAGATTGCAACAGCCTCCCCTCACAGACGTGATCGGACAAATGGAGCAAGAAATCGCCGATGGTGAAGATCCGGAAAATTTATTTCTCTTTTGCAGTTATATGCGATCCCTGGCCACGCCTGATCGAGAAAAAATGTCGTTTAAACACTTTCTCGGATATCATCCTCCGGCCGACGAGGATATCATGGCAAAGGATGGTTCCGTTTGGCGCAAGAAAGGCCAAGCCGAAGTCATAATGTTTGGTAAAGTAGTTGCCAACTACATTGACATCCAACAACTCAAACCATCGCATGCTGTCGCTGTTACACGTGCCGAAATGACGCGCCTCTTGCTCGAATACGGATACTTCGGAGGAAAAATCAATGATACTGCAGAAGTCGTTGATAACCAAGGAGTGGTTATCGCCAAATTTCCGTTGTCGGCGCAAGTCATTCCGAAAACACATAATAACGATGGACACTTGTCGTATTATACATGGAAATACACTGAACACACCGATGTGTATATTACCTGCAAAAAAGAAAAGCAGTCCATGAGAGTGGACCTACTTCATGTAACATGCCAATGATTATTTTTTTATTTGTATTGTCCACTGCTTGGAGGAGCAAACGCCTCATAAAATTTATTAGAAGTGTCAATTTTATTGCCCTTCTTCTCAATTCTCTTACAATATTCCCACAAGATATTCGAACACATGCGAAAATTAACATGCTGTTTTGCCCTATACCACTGCCACTTAGACTTAGCCTCACGAAAATAAATTAACTTCTTATGATCAGCATCATTTTCCTCGTTAAATATCACATCAATACAAGCTTCGGCAATTTTTTGCTCTTCTGGAGTAAAACCATTACTTTTACGAGTAAAGAAACTTAAAGCTTCAGACTTTGAAGTAAAACATGAAATAAATGCGTTTTTACGTAATTCAGGATGCAACCGAGTATCGGACTGCATCGTGTAAAAATGAGTAATTCCGTAGTGGCGACCTCTGAAGAAGAAGTTTTGAATAACTTCGTTTTCTTCCCGTTTTCCTTTTTTAATCATTTTATCAACTTCAGTCATGGCATCATCGAAAATTACAAGCACATTGTAATTGAACCTTAAATATTGCAATGAATATTGTTCATTTTCGCTAAGTTTAAGTAGCTTTAGACGAGATCGATTTGGAAGAATAATATTCTTATAAAATCTTCTTAATCTCCACTCAAATCTCTTTGTTAATTTCGTTTTAGCTCCTTTTTGCTCGGCAGCATTAGTAAATTTAGCCATAATTTTAGACAATGCTTTTTTATAAGCGGCCAACATTGTTTTGAAATGCAATTTGGCTTTACCAGTAGCGATTTTCATAAACAGGCCATGTAATGTTTTCAAATTGTTGGCTCTTGTATACATTTCTTTCGCGATTTTTTGGTATTCATAAATATCAGAAATTGCCTCGAGCGTAACTTTGTCATTGATAACTTGATTTGGCGCAATCCCTTCATAATCACCCGTTCCTTCCTCGGTGGGTGCGAAAATAAATACTCGTGGAAATACATCTTTCAAACTATGCATAATATGTTTGCCAGTAATAGTTTTACCTGTTCCTGACAATCCATATGCAACCGTACTAACATTAATAAATACTTCTGCGTTATCTAAATCGAACTTTGGAATGACATACTCGCGATCTGGCTTTCCACGCATTTTTACAATACAAGTTAAACTTTCGTTGTTAACTCTATACTTGTCTGATGGTTTAGGGCGAGGCTTTACTTCCGCTACTGCCTCTTCAGACGGTTCATCACTGCTGTTGGATGACCCATCAGCATAATTCTTTAAAAAATCAGACATCCTTACTTTTTTCAAAAGTGGGTTTTATGTATCTTATAAATTATAATATATTTAACTAACCAAGTCTTTAGATAATTTAAATGATTTTAATCCACACTTGAAAATCGAAATCCCTGATTTTCATAACATAAGTATGAGTAACTTCGTATATTTAGTGCGTTCTCAAGAGCACATCGATTTAAATGAGCCTACATATTCCATAATAAAAGTTACAAGAACGCCCAAAGAAGTCGCATACGGCTGTTTTGCAGAATGTGAAATAGTATTATCTAAAAGATGCTATGGTTCACATGTAATGTGCGAAAAATTAATTAAGATGTTCCGCTCTATATTTGTATGCCGAGACACATTTACTGGAAATGAAGATAATATGTGACGAAGATATGATGACTGGGACTGGTCAATCAGAAATGAAATTGCTTCTCATAACGATACAAACAAAAAAATTAATCTATCTATGCCGCTTAATTTTCATCCAGAACAAAGATATACAGATGAGTGTTAATTACAGTTATAGCGCATTTTAAAATAATTTTTGTAATTTAGCATATGATATTAGCTTTTTTTGCGTGGTTCCATTGACTCTCTTACTATTAACGAACAAATCCTTTAATTTTTTAGCTATCGCAGATCTCGCCTCTTTTGTACCTTCAAAATAAGATTTATATTCTTTCTCGATTGTTACTATGTCTACCAAGACATTTTCATCGTACCAATCTGGCTTAGAATCATATATATATTTATAAAAAGTCTCCAACGTCTTTATTGTTTTTATTGTTTTTATTGTTTTTATTGTTTTTATTGTTTTTATAGGTACTAAACTTTCTTCTGCAATATCTTCGATAATGTTGTCAGGGCAATCTGCATCATTGTCATCACTAATTTGAATTAGTTCATGAGCATTATCACTATTTTCATTCAAACCTGATAGTTCATCCACAAGTAAATCTGGGCAGGAATGGATATTTTCTTCTTGTCTCATGTTTTTAAGGGAAATATTCCTTCTGATGACTTTATTAACATCCTTGTTTTTATGCTCTAAACGCTCTGCGATTACTTCCCTGTATATAACATCACACATATCGTCTACATCTCCTGAAAACGTTTCTTTTCCAAATTCTTTTCTAAACACAAATAATTTGTGGAATATTGCTATAATTATCTTTTCAGAGACGTGACAGTTACGAACCCTCACAAACAAGTATACTTCGCTACCAGTTGGATATCCATACATACGATTTTTAGGATCTTGAATTGTTTTGCCTATTTTATATGTAGGCTCGTTTTGATTAATGAATTCTCTAGTTCGTATTAAATATATAAAGTGACTCATATAGTGGCTGATATGCTGTTTTTGTAGTTTAAAAACTTCAATTTTCTTATTTTGAATATATATTTAAAGATATAATATATAATACAATATCTAGATTAGAATGGAGGACAACTTGCTATCACGGATGACCC
>Ga0114970_10003125_pt1 | contig 12241 bp, 14 predicted proteins | sample M_140205_XF_Meta_FD_87030 | JGI IMG/M metagenome (GOLD analysis project Ga0114970, IMG submission 87030) | Freshwater microbial communities from Lake Montjoie, Canada to study carbon cycling - M_140205_XF_MetaG | ecosystem: Environmental > Aquatic > Freshwater > Lake | place: Lake Montjoie... | reverse complement strand
GAGGCTTGGCAAAGTTGCCGAACCCCTTGGCCGCGATTTCCTCGTACTTGTTGAGGACGGTCATGATGGTGTTGTCATCGTCGTCCCAGTTGTCCTGGCCTATGAAAGCGTTGTAGTACTTGCACAGGATGGGGATCTCATCGTGCTTGCTCTGCTGGAACGGCATCTCGCCCATCCCGCAGAGCAGGACCCACTCCATGGCGTCCACCGCTCGGACGTGCATGAACTTGTCCAGGGAGGGCCTGATGATGCAGGAGAGGTCGTGTTCAAATGCAGTCTCCATTCTTTTTTGCAGAGTGGTGTTGATGTGGCGCACGAACTCGTCCTCGTTGGCTTGCTGTGCGGGGGTGTGCGTGATCTGCTCGAGGCAGGCCTCCTTGGCCGCGTTCAGCTCCTTGGCGCGCGGGGAGTCTGGCGGGTCCGCCTTGTCCGGGTGGTGGATGCGCATGAGCCGGCGCCAGGCGTGGAGGACTTGCGCGCGCGTGCTGTCGGGGCTGATGGAGAGGGTCTGGAACGGGGTTGGCATCGCGGGCAGGAGCCATAAGGAAATATGCACATATCTAGTCGCGTTCGCGCTTTTTTTTGTTATTCAAAAATTTATTAGCGTTGGCAGTTCAGCGAGTGTGTCCAGCATTTACGAGCCCCTGGCGGAGTCGACCAGAAAGTCTATGGACATCCGGTTGACTCCGGGCCTGTAGATTCCCAGGACCACTTCAATGAGTGTCTGCTCAGGAATCGGCGAGGATGAAGCTCGAGGCGCTGGCTGGACAGCATGCACAAAGTTGGGAAGAGCCTCAACGCCCAGCACGTTGGCAACTGTCACCGGCCAAGCCTCTGCTCGAACCACGTAGGGTTCTGCTCGAGGCGGCCGGAAGAGCGGATGCACAAGGTTGGGTAAGGGCTCCACTCCCAATACGGTGGCAACTGGCAAAGGCCGCGCCTGAGCTTGCACAGGGGCCCTGTCGAGGACGGCTTGAATGTACTTCGAGTCCTTCCTGCCAAGGTAATAAGCATTATGCTTGGCTCTCTTCGCTGCTCTTGCTTCCTCGTCGTTTTTGATGGCTTCCCTTTTTGCATTTCTACGCAATGTCTCTTTGTCATTTCTGGCCTGATAGGCAGAGGCTTTATCCTCGCTGAACGTGAGGACCATGTTGCCATTCGCGTCCTCGTCCAGCTTGAACCCGCACTGCATATACCTGTTTTTCACGACGTATCGGGCGCTTTTGTCCTGCAGTTCGGCCAGTATTGGCAAGGGAGTCACGTCCAGCAAATCACTGAATTCTTTTCTATGCTTTGCAGGAATGGTGACCTTCCTGAACCCGTGAAAGTATTTGGAGGTATCGGGGTCAAACTGACATTCCATTTCAGGGAGAAGGGCGTACCCAGCTAGAAGCTTCAAGACGATTGCATTCTTGATAGCACTCACATGTCTGAATCCTTTTGGCTTGGTGTTGTCGGTCCAGCAAGGATCTTCAGGGGTGATGCCAATGGCAGCAAGTCTCTCCCGCTGTGTTGCAGAAAAGGCCCTGACTATTTCCTGGAATGCAATTACAGCCAAGGCAAGTTCTTGCCTTGCTGTTGTATTTTGAGGCGTTGTGAACGAGCCATCTTGGACCTTGGCCTTCCAGTGCTTTCCGCGGCCGTCCTCAACCTCTTGACCTGAATGGGACTTGTCTGACATGAATGCGGGGAGTTTTGCGTGAGGTTACGGGGAATGCTTAAATACGCGCGGGTAGACGTGTTTTATGCATGTTTATTTGTCAATGCCTGCCGGTACACAGGCCACTTACGCGTCCTCAGGCGAGGAGTCCCTGCACGTCTGCTGCGAGACCGGGGGCAGGCCGTTGGTGATACACCTCACGAACAGGCTCGGGGCAGGGGCTGCCGGGGCCGGGTCCACGCGGGCGCGCTTGGCCGACTCGACGCTTGGCGCGGGGGCTTGCCTGGCGGGCTTGGGAGCGGGGGGCAGCACGACGCTGTACTTGCCGATGGGCTGGTATACGTCTGCCTTGATGCTGTCGACCAGCCACTGCACGGAGAGTATCTCGAACTTCCTGTTGCCGTAGCGCGAGCAGTAGTCCGTGTACGTCTTGTGCGTCCATTCGGACTGGGTCGTGAGCGCGACTGTGTCCAGATAGGCCTGCCCGTCCTGCGGGCAGTTGCTGGGGCCGTGCAGGCTCAGGTGCGTGGCCAGGACCGTGCGCTCGTCGGAAAGCGGCTGTCGATTTTGCTTTGCGGCGCGAGCGGCCTGCACTAGCAGCATGGTGTGCGAGTCGGCTGCCAAAAACGAGGGGATCCTGTGCTGGGACAGATTTTGGCCAGACTGTATGATCTGGGCCGTGGTGCGAATGGCCGGGGAGTTTTTGGCGTCCTCCTTCTCCGCCACGAGCCTGTTCAGGCGTGCCTGGACGTCCTCTGCCAGGGTCCTGTTCCGTCCCCAGATGGCCTCGCGATGCGGGTGGTTGGCTATGATTTGGCTGACGGGCGTGACCAGCTCGTGGGCCCTGGAGCCTGCGACGACGTCCGGGCTCGGGTTGTCCCATGCGACATTCACGCCTGCGACCGAGCCGTTCGGGTACACCCACGTGAAGCGCAGGCGGTACAGCGCGACCTGGTCAGCGGATATGCCCGGGCAGTTGGGCGGGCGCGGCATGGAGCCCACCCTCGTGAGCTCCTTGCTCCCCGGCTGCATGGTCGTGTACAGCGCGAGGGCGAGGTCGCCGTTGCCGTTGTCCTCCGGGCGGGCCGCCAGCACCCCCTGGAACTGGCGCAGGACCTTGGAGAAGGTCCTGCTCCTGAGCTTGCCGTGCGCGTCAGGGCTGGTGAAGAGCGGGCCGCCCGCCACGTCCCGCGAGCTGTGCGCGTACACCACGAAGCCCTCGCCGTCGCCTGCGCGACGATCCATCAGGTACCGGGCGAAGGTCTCGGTGGTCGAGACAGGCTCGTCGTCCCCGTCGAAGATGCGCCCGTCCGACGCCACGCGGAAGGGGGTGCCCTCCACGGGCTGCATGGCGGGCCACTCGATCTTCCCGTCGGCCTTGCGCGTCATGCCGGTCAGGACCCGGGCCTGCTCCAGCTCAAACTCCTTGGAGTAGAACTGGTACGGCCCGATGGGTCCCAGGCTGGAGATGGCGAAGACTTTGAGGCAGAACGTGAGCCCCGCCTGCTCGGGCGCGACGCCATGCCGCTGGCAGGCCCGAAGCATCTTGAGCGCCGTGGGCATGCCCATGTGGCCGACCTCGCCCCCGTTGAAGTTGGCCACCGCCTCGCACATGAGGCGAGCGCGCTTTCGAAACAGCAAGGGGTTGAAGTCGTGCGTGTGCGTCGCGCCCTTGAGCCACGTCGCCAGCTCGCTGTTGAGGACGCCGCCTGAGGTGTAGACCTCGAGGTCGCACGCCTCGCCTGCCAGGAAATTGACGTTCACGCGGTACCCGTTGGCCTTGTTGGTTGCCAGCAGTCCTCGCCTGGGATCGTCGTCCGGGACCGGGAGGCCCTGGATCCGTCCCAGCAAGGACTTGAGGGTGCCAACCCCGCCTGGCTTGAGGGCCGGTTGGCCCGGCCCCTCGGTGAGCTTCACGCCCGTGTTGATGTGATTGTGGTCGATGCCTGACATGACTGCGCGCGCTTTACCGGCGGCCGGACGCGCGGGCTTATATAGGCTGGGTTAGGCGTGTTTATTCAGGGCGTGTTCGGCCCGCGTGCGCTTCTAGCACACGTTGGCCAGCGCCACGGTCTCGTCGAACTCGTATTTCGTGAGCAAGTCCTTGACCTTCATGATGAATGGCTCCAGCTTCTCCTCGAAATCCGATTTCCAGGGATACATGATGGTCCTGCAGCGCTTTGTGAACAGCTCAAAGTCGCAAAAAATTCGGGACTGGTCCTCAAACTCTTCCTCAGGCTCTTTCTCAAGGGATCCACATGCGCCACAATTGTAGCTGAACTGGATTCTGTCCTCTGGTGACATGAAGATTTGGAATGCCACACCATTGCCTGTGTAATCAATATCCAGCTTGCCATCGGCCATCTCCTTGATGTACAGGGATTTAAATTCGCCAACAAATCTTGTGGGATCTTTGATTCCACACGCAGTGACTATGCATGGCAGCACTTCACAGAACACTTGATGGTTGTGTATGCTGTAGCCGTTTTTGATATTACTGGCCATGGCTCCTTCAGCCTGTCGGTGGCATGCCCATGTATTTGTCACACTTATTACCACCGCACGAACCTCTTTACGGTGATCAAGTTTATGCATCCTATCCATGAAATTAGGCGAATCAGTGTCTTTTTGTATGATAGTTTTGACGCCGTTGATTGACTGTACATCCACAAAATCCTTCTTCACTATTCTGGGGATGAGCATGAAAGGGAGGGACACTTTACCCAGCATCAAGGCAATGGTATAGTTGAGAATGTACACCACCATGCCAGTGCTACAAGAGTGTATGAACGCGGATTCCCTCTCTTCCTCTGCCCTGATTTTTGATATGAGCAGGCGTGCTCGTGCACCATACAGTTGCTCTGCATAATCGAGCAATTCATCATCGGCTTGTTCAGGATTGGATCGCTTGAGACTGGACATCTGCAACAACGGCTGGTTACTGCTTGTGTGTTTGTTCTACAGGTGTTTTAATATACAGCAAGGAGACCCAAAACTGCAGCTTTCATGATGCGTGGAGCCTGAGTAAACTAGTTCATTAACAGGGCACAGGGCCGCTGAATCCTGTCGGCGTGGAATTTCGGGGCGTCGTGGATGCCCGAGTCCACTGCGTAGACCGCACGCATGATGAGATAGGTCTCATCCCTGTTCGCCTCCATGTCCTCGCGGTGGAACCTGGGAGAATCCCAGCAGGATTGCTTGGAGAGGCAGTAGATGGCCAGCCGCTCGCCCGCCAGCCTGGCCGCCTCCTGCTTGAGGCTGTAGTAGGTCTGGTACTGTCTCCAGGCGAGGTCAGGCCTGGACTCGAACTGGCGCGTGTAAATGAGAATATACTTCAGAAGTGAGAACATGGTGGGTAGCGCGTGCGGTACAGGCCCCGTCTGCCTTTTATACTCGAACGGATCGCGACACAAACAAGTTACTCAATTATGGGCAGTTTATTCAATGGTGTGCAGATTCGCTGCTGCTAGTCTAAGCCCACGCCCCTTCGCGGCTGGTCTTGGGTTCGCCCAATGCCTGAGCGAACGCCTTTGCTGCCTCCATATAGGAGGCAAAGAGATCCTCTGACCGGAATTCGTCTTCGTCCTGTAGGTCTATGATGACATGGATACGCTGTGCTGGAGGGTCTGCTTGCCCTGATCCTGCCTGCTCTGCTTCCCCTGGCGATGGCCATGAGACGACTGCTTTCGCCACTTCAGCGGGGACATGAAGCTCTATTTCAGGAAACTTCCTGGTGTTGGAGGGGCTATGACCGTCAGACGAACGAAAGAACACGAGAGGGATCCGCTCACTGGGGAATTCACGAACCAGGAACGGAGGCTCCTGGTCTGCCATGTATCCAATGAACAGCAAATGCCCGTTATGCTGTAGCGCGAAATGGAATGAGTTGCCTCGGGTACTGTAGTCCCCGTACATCCACACTGGGATGTCGAAAGGGCCTTTCACGCCTGCCTCGTCCAGTGCTGCCAGGAGATCTGCACGCATGATCCTGCAGTTTTCCCTTTCGATGGTTGTCATGCGTCTTTGTTTGGGCATGCATCGTGTTTGGATCTTAAATATGCGCGCGACTGGTTTGTTTAACGATGGTTTAGGCTGGTTTATTCAGACAGCAAGACGCTGCTCGACGGCGTGTAGCCGGATCAGGCCAGCGTCAGGCACACCACGACCGTGTCCTGCACCGGCCCATGGGCAGGGGCTTTACGAGTCGTGGACGTGGACCATGATTTCGGGCGGGTACATGGTCTGCATGCGACTGGCGTACATCCCGTCCGCCAGTCTCTCCAGGGTGTCGCGCGTGCAAATCACATGCAACCGCCTGGGAAGGTAGATGCGCATGACAGCTGTGATGAACTCCTCGTAGCACGTGTAGGTGATGACGGTGCCGCCCCGGTTCAAGACCCCTGCCTCCCCGCAGAGCCAGACTCTGGTAGAGAACACGACGCTGGGACTCTGGGCAGCCTCCCAGGCCTTGTCCGCGTTCCTGTTGTGGAACTCGGCAAGCATTCGCAGGTGGGCGTGCTTAGCCATGCGCCTGGTCCTTTCCTCGCGGGGCAGGCCAGATTCGTTGGCGTCCACGAGGGCGCCGTCCGCGTCCACCTCGAACTCGAGGGCCTGCCGCTTGTTATCGGCGGCGAGAGATTGGTACTCCATCTGGTTCATTGCAAGCGGTTGTGGTTGGCAGGCCAGGATTTACGCGTCTTAAATAGCCACGGGGGACCCCAATTGGGCGAGACTGAGTCTGGGTTGAGCACGCGAGGATGACTAACAAATTAAGAGTGTTTATTCAGGCCGGGTCGCGAGGCCAGCAGGGCGTGCCAGCAATGCTAGCAGGCCAGCTGGCCCAAATTCCTAGCACGGGGTCCCGACACAGGAGGCGGCTTAGTCCGCGAGGAAGCCTGCCATCCTCTTGTAGGACGGATTCCTGGAGGCGGCAGAGGTGTCCAGCCCCCACAGAGCGAGCGAGTCGTCCACGGGAGCGCTGAGATTCTTGGTATTGTGCTTTGCCTGGACCGCTGCCAGCATCTCTCCTGCCTTGGACAGCTGCTGTGCGCGAAGCTGCTCGGCCTGGGACAGCTGCTGCGCGCGAATCTGCTCGGCTTCCAGCGCTTGCTCGGCCTGCGACAGCTGCAGCGTGCGAATCCTTACGGCCTCGAGCACTTCCAAGGCCTTGAGCTTCTCTGCCTGTTTCATCTGCTTGGGCGAGACAGCCGTCTGAGTCTTCGCCTGCCTGGCCTCGACCATGGTCCTCTCGAGGGCATCAAGGTCCGCCTGGGAGACGGGCGCCTCGGCGGGGGCCCGGGCCTTGCGCGAGGACTTGGCCGCCGGCTTGCGCTGCTCGGGGCGGTCCTCTGGCGAGTCCTCTTGGGCGACCGGGGCCACTGCCTTTCGCAGCTGCCCGGTCAAGGCCTCGATCTTGGCGTCCTTCTCGCTCACAACGAGGGAGTGGTGTTTTTCCGCTGCCGTCGCGCTGGCCTCCAGCTCCTTGATGCGCTTCTGGTGGTGTGCCGAGTCTGCGGCCATCTTGGCCTCCAGTTCCTTCATGCGCTTCTGGTGCTTTTCCGAGTCTGCCACCATCTTGGCGTCCTGGCCCTTCATGCGCCTCTGGTGCTGTTCCAGCTCCGAGGCCAGGGTTTGCCTGGCCGCAACGTCGGTACGCACCTGGTCGCGATGGGACGAGATGGTGGCCTGCATGGACCTGCAGAGGTCCTTGTCGGTCGAGGCCTGTTTCTGGAGGGCCTCCAAGTCCATCTTGAGCTGCTCCGCGAGGGCGTCAGCCTTCGAAAGCTTGGCCTCCATACGCTCGATCTTCACTGCACAGGCGACGTCAGCGTTGGCCTGGATGGCGCGCCTGTACTCGGCCAGTTTGTTCGTGTCGTGGGCGTGCGCCTGCCGGGCCGCCTCCAGCTTCTCCACGACCGCGTCGATGGCAGCCGCGTGGGCCAGGCCGACACGGGCCATCTCGGCTGCAAAAGCCGCATGAAGGCTGGCCATCCGGTCCGTGTGGATCCGGATGTCCTCCTCTTTCCGGACAGCAAGCTCGCTGTACTTGGAGAGGAGGTCCTGGTATTCCTCGTTGGCCACGACGTTGGCCCGGGCGGGCGCGGTCTCGACGCGGGACTGCATCAGCATGAGCTGGCACATCATGGCCCTGAGATCCCTGACCTGCTGGTCCAACTCCACTTTGAGCGCATATGGGCACGGGGCAGGCATAGAGCCGTCGCAGGGATTGAACGAGGCGGCGATGGCGGACAGAGGATGCTGAGGGGCGGACATGACAGGCTGGGGTGCTTGACGGGGACTGGCCCCGCTCTTAAATACGGCCCCGCGTCCCTCCAAAAGGTTCATTAAGGCATGCTGGGCGCCCACTAGATTTCGCGCAACGGGTAGTCCTCCCTCCGTTTGCCGCGTGCGAGCAGCTCGAAGGCCCGCAGGTCCTCGTAAAAAAAGAAGGGCCAGACCAACGGGCCAAGAAAGGCATTTCGCAGGCAGATGCCTGCTTTATCGACCAGCAAGGCTTCCACAGGCTGGTTGACCTTGTACTCCTCCTTCCGCTGGACCGCGCGCGGTATGGTCCTCGCCAGCCCGTAGGCAGCGCACATGCTGCAGTACGAACCGAGGGCGCTGACCGCCAGTCTCGGCATGATACCCAGAGCGTGCCCTTGCTGGTGTTTCCAGGCCCTTTCGCACGTTCTTTTTCACTATGACCTTCTGGAGGTCAGCAGAGTCAGCCGCGCCTTGTCGATGAGGTAGGTGAGCGTGCGTATCCGGATGGTGGTCTCGTCCAGCTCCGTTTTCAGCCAGAAAATCCGGTCTTCATTGCCCTGCTGCTTCCCAAGCCGGCAGATGTCTGCGTGTATTTTCCCTGTTTGGGTCTGCAGGGTCCTGCGCTCCAGGTAGTGCGAGTCCAATTCGCTCAACTGGCCGTCGAATTCCATCTTGCACTGTGGCGCGCCCATGACCTTTATAACAAGCCCTCCAGGCGTCTGGCGATCCTGTCTCTCAGAACTTTTTGCCTAGCACGCACTGAAGTATGTCCCGTTGATCGTGCACGTAGTCGTAGCTTGCTGTGAGGGCCAGTATGTCCTTGTACAGGATCTCCTTGGTGGAGGGCGAGAGGGCAGTATACAGGTCGTGAGCCAAGGCAGTCTGACTGTTCAGAGCCAACAGGGCAGCGTGCGCAGGCCCTGTCTTATCCATGCACTCTCTGAGAATGAGAATGAGGATCTGGGTGGGCGACACGCTGCCTGCGCTCCAGAGCGTCTTTTCCTGCGTCTCGCCGAACGGGGTCAGCCTGAGGAGGCGGTCCCACACCTTGTACCCTGCGCGCGTAAGCCTGCAGGCGTCGCAGGTATGGCCAATGAGCCTGTCCTCCTCCGCGCTGGTGGGCAGGACACGAAAGCGGTACCCCTTGTTGGAGAAGTCCAAGTCCTCGACCTTGTACTTGTGAAAACGCCAGTCATGGCAGTGGAGGATGCAGAAGGCTGCCAGGGTCGTTCCTGTCTGCGTCTTGCCCTTGAGGATCAGTGCGGTATGCCAAGCTTCCCCTGTTCCCTGGTCGAACTTGTAGCACAGGATTGCAACCATGCCCTCAGAAACAGCGAGCCAATACACGGTTTTTATACGGGCGCTGCGGGATTCGCGTGGATTGCATGGAGACCCAAGCTTCATTTATGTTACGTGGGCGCGTTTGGCGCCAGCCGACATGAGTTCGTGCAAGACGGACTGCATGCTCAGGGTGTGGTCCAGCGTGGTTGTGATGTCCAGCACACGCATCTCGAACAGGCCGGTGAGGAGCTGTCCCACCGTGCCGTTGGTCTCGGTGTTTATGGCGTCAAACTCCACCTGATAGAGCTTGGCCACGCTCGTGATGTTGCCGTTGCTGTCGCCCAGCTCGCGAAACGCGCGCTTGGCGAAATCCAGGGCCAGATGCGAGTCTGACATCGAGTCGACGCTGTTGGCGCCGGACGATCTCGGGGCGGTCAGCGAGAGGTATGCCAGCACGCCCATGCACACGTATGTCGCGAATCCGGCCATCTGGATGCGGGACAAGGGCGCGCTTAAATACGACCTGCAGGCCAGGCCGCATCAGTGGTGCTCAGGAGAGTCCGCACGACGGCTCGGGGGTCCATAATGTACAGGAAGCGCACAAACTGCGCCGTGGAAACGAGTATCATGGACATCGTGATGACCGCCAAGCACACATCGAACATGGGTACGTGATACCATCGCATGCGCGCTAGACGATTCTGGGCCCGTTCTTATAGCAAATATTTGTTTATTGGCTTTCTATTGAGGCGGGCCTGTCTCGGTGGACTGGAGGGTTTAATCCTCAATCTCATCGGAAACCTGCGAATCATACCCCATTTCGGAGTAAAACTCGTCAATCTCTGAAGAATCAACAGACACCTCGTCCTCTTCAAGAGGCCTGGCAAACCATGCCTGGAGCTCCTGGAAAGTATTGAATGGCAGCGTCTCCTTGAAATCTGAAAGCCAAAACAATTGCCTCGTGGGGCGCGTACAGGTCGCTCATGACAGCGCAGTCTGCAAGCACGTGGGTGATCCCAGGGTTCTTGTCAAGCGGGCTGACGGTCAGGAACATCTCCAAAACATGCATCGTCAACGCGTTGTCCATATCACCCACGGTCCACTCGCGCAGTGCCTGGTGAAACAGTTCAACGTCACGCCCCTTAAAGACCGGGGCGCGAGGGCCGAAGCCGCTGGCGTCAAAGGTCAGCCTGGGCAGGAAGGTGAGCGTGCGGGGCGGCATGGGTCAGGCGGCTGTTGCAGTGTGCAGACTCGAATGGCTTAAATCCCATCTTTAATCCCTATAAAAGGCAGCCTGATCAGGCAGTGCTGGCACTGGGCAGTACTTATATCATTTCACAAAATACGTCCATGATGTTCTCTGCTATGCTGTATCTCAGCCCGAACTCTTGATAGTGCAACAGGAATTGCAAAATAACTGGTTTTGCACACTCGTCTGTGGAATAACGGGACGCCAGGATGCAACATCGAGTGGCCAGGGTGTCAAAATCGAACTTTCTCTCCTTGATATACATCTTGAGCCTGAAAATCGCACCTAGGCCCCTGTATTTCAGGACGTATGTGAACACATCCTCTATCTGGTCTCTCATCTTGAGGGTTGAAGGGCGTGATTCCCACAAAATCTGGTCGAATTCGTCAATCCATTGGCAGGCCATGCGTCCTCAGCCGGGGTTCCCGCCAAAATCGCTGTGCTGCGCCGTTTTAGGGTCGGGATTGGTGTTCAAGTCGGTGTTTGGGACTATTTGGGGGTCTTCCAGCAGAGGCTGCAGGGCTTCCAGGAGCCATTGGCACTCCTTTTTGTCCATTTCGAGTCGTTTTAGCCGTCTATACGACGCGTCTAGCGCGGCCTGTGCCCGCAGGAGGGTCGCGTTGGATCGCTGGCATTGTAAAACGGGCTGATTCGTCGGCATGCTGCCCCGAAAACAGGGCGGGATCGTCGCGCTCCGGCTGTTTCGAGCGAGCCTTTTCGCGTCTGGAGTGCCTGATCATCTGTTTTAGGCTCTTTTCGAGTCCTTCCAGCTTTTCCTCGCAGGCCAGGACGCGGGCGGCGAGCGCCTCGCACGCACAGCCAGCTGTTTGGAACGCCATTCTTGTCTGTTTTGACGCTCCGTGTCTAATATACGGCAGGCCTCTTCGTGCACTCCGTGCCTGGCAGGGGAGTACGCGCTTTCCGGGGCGTCAGCTTGCGACCTCTGCGGGGCTGGCACCTTCTCGTCCGTCGGGGCTTCGGACTGCCCAGCGTGCGTGGCCGGAACGTGGGCAGGGGCGCGCGCCAGCGGGTGCCACAACTGCCCGCCGGGGGCCTACTCCGAGGCCGTGCAAGCGACGTCCGCCGACACGTGCGCCGCATGCCCGAACGGGACGTTCTCGGCGGCACCCGGGGCGGGCCTATACGACGCATGCGCGTGGTGCGGCCCAGGCACTTTCTCGTCCGAGGGGGCCAGCGCCTGCCTGCAGTGCCCGGCCGACACGTTCAGCGGTGTCGACTCCGGCAGCTGCCAGGGATGCCCCCCGTTCTCGGACGCGCCGGAGGGATCTGCTGCGTGCGTGTGCAGGGCGGGGTACATGACAGGGTACACGGAGCAGCCGTTCGACTGCATACAGTGCAGGTCTGGGACATACACCGATGGCGCTGATCGAGAGGCGTGCCTGCTGTGTCCTGCCGGGCATGCGGGGACTGGCGACCGGGCCACAAGCCTGGAGACTGGCTGCGCGGCATGCCCCACAGGAACCTTCAGCAGTACCGGGGCGAGCGTGTGCGGGATATGTGTGCCGGGCACGTACGCCGATGGCCTAGGCGGGTCGACCTGCCGATCTTGCGGGCCAGGCGCGTGGAGCGAGGGCGCTGGCGTGTCGAGCTGCACCGCCTGCGTCCCCGGCTCATACTCCAACGGAACCCATCCGTGCGCGCAGTGCCTGTACGGGTCCTACGCCAGAGGGCCTGCAGCAACAGACTGCCTGGCCTGCGGGGCCGGAGCCTTCGCTGCGCAGGACGGGGCAAGCGTGTGCGGCCTGTGCCCTGCTGGCGCCTTCTCT
>Ga0114970_10003123_pt1 | contig 12244 bp, 18 predicted proteins | sample M_140205_XF_Meta_FD_87030 | JGI IMG/M metagenome (GOLD analysis project Ga0114970, IMG submission 87030) | Freshwater microbial communities from Lake Montjoie, Canada to study carbon cycling - M_140205_XF_MetaG | ecosystem: Environmental > Aquatic > Freshwater > Lake | place: Lake Montjoie... | reverse complement strand
GTATAGTTCTTTTCATCAGTAAGTAAATTAACAACAAATATAATTCAAGCCTTGCGCCAATTATTTAATGAGTTTATGAAATGAGATTTAGGTTGGTAACATTTTCCGACTATACGCTAACGAAAGTCGCGCCTCCCATTTCTAAGGCAAGTCCCAATAAGTAACTATAATAGTTATTCTTCTTATTGGGGGATAGGGGGAATAACATTTTATTTCTTCTCTTGAACGCTTAAACCCTTTCACAGCAAGTTGGGATTTTAGTAGGTAGTAAATAATAGATAAAGTGAAAAATGAAAGAGATTGGTAATGTTTTAAGTTTGTTTGATGGGGCTTCGTGCTTCCAACAAGCCCTTGTCGGTGCAGGGGTTAAATATGGAACTTACTATGCTTCTGAAATCGAGAAACAACCAATGGTGGCAACTCAATATAATTTTCCTGATACGGTTCAGTTAGGCGATGTTTGTAAAATTAGCGGTTACGATTTACCAAAGATAGATATTATTGTTTTCGGGTTTCCTTGTCAAAGTCATAGCATTGCAGGTAAGGGTTTAGGTTTTGCCGACCCAAGAGGGCAACTGTTTTTTGAAGCTGTAAGAATTATTAAGGAGTGCAGGACCAAGAATCCCGATTTACTTTTCATTGCCGAAAACGTAAAAATGAGTAAGCAAAGTTTAAAGGTAATTAGTGAGGATTTGGGAGTGTACCCGCAACTGATTAATTCAGCTTTACTAACGGCACAAAATCGGGAACGTAATTATTGGAGTAATATTAGTACTGAAAAAGTTGGTTTCTTTGATGAAGTTTATACAAGTTTTCCTATTCCAAAAGACAAAGGAATTTTACTAAAAGATATTTTACAACCGGTTGAGGAAGTTGCTGAAAAGTATTATTTGTCCGATAAAATGTTGAACTATCTTAATACCAGGAAAGACAATTTTAACGGAGGGAAAATAAATTATAAAGATGGCGAAGACAAAGCAAGTTGTATAAATGCAAGTAGTGGGGCTTTGGACATCAGCGATAATGTCATTATCGCTGATAGAACTACCAAAAACAAGTCAGGTGCTTTTACGGCAGGGGCGCATAGTGGAGGTTTACATTCTCAAATGGAATTAATAAAAGAACCAAAGCAAATAAACACCCTATACGACAATAACGCACAAGCGGGGCGTATCTATTCAGAAGAAGGTAAAAGTGTAACTATTAACGCAAATGGTGGTGGGTTAGGTGGTAAAACAGGGCTGTATGAAGTTGGTTGTATAAAATTTGGTAGAACAGAAGAGGCAAAAGCAACCCGAAAAGAAAATATGAAAAAAGGAAACGATACAACTCCTTTTGCCGACAAAGAAATTACAGGTTTAGATTTTGAAAAGATGAATACTTTAACCTGTGCTGCATCAAAAGATAATTTGTTATTACAGCGAAGTCTAAAAATAGAAAACTCAATCAACAACGAAAAGTCAGACCCGATAGATGCAAGTTATTACAAAGGTTACGGGGAAAGGGGAAATAAATGTAGGCAGGTAGTACAAGTTTCTGACAGTAAAGAAAGCGGAGGAAAACAGCCATACCAACAAAATAGAATATTTGATATTGACGGAATAAACCCCGCACTTGATACAAATTGGTGCGGAGCAAACCTAATAAATACTTCACGAATAAGAAGATTAACACCTAAAGAGGTGTGCCGACTACAAAGCATTGATGACAATTATTTTTATGACAAGGAAGGCAAAAATATCATTTCAGATAGCGCGATTTACAAAGCAGTTGGTAATGGATTTACGGTCAAAATCTTTGAGCATTTTTTACAATACATAAAATAATTTAATTACCTTTGTCCCGCTATATCACTATTAAAATGAAATTTAAAAAATCCCGCAGTTTTACATTGTCCTCTACAAGTCTTTAGATTTGGGTGGTATAGCCTTTGTATTATTGCGGGTATTTTTATAATGGGAAATACAAATAAAATTGATGGAAGGTCGTTGAGAAATAGAAGAGTTCCGCGCGTTCCGAGAATATGCAAACAATGCTTAATAGAAAAACCGTTTAACGAGTTTGTAAATGGCAAAAAAGGTTATTTAAGAACGTGTAAAAATTGCCGGGGAGAAAACACAAAAATTAAAAACAGAGAGAACTTCGCGCAGCGACAAATTGAAAATAAAAAAAGATACTTAAAAGAAAAGGATATTCGCATTTTAAGGGGTAAAGAATACAGAAAAAACAATCCTGATGCAACAAGGTCAACGCTCCTAAAATCCAAATACGGATTAACATTAGATGATTACAATAAAAAGCTAACAGAACAAAACGATAGTTGCGCAATTTGCGGAAAACATAAATCACTACATCACGAAGGAAACCGAAAAGGAGCAAAGAAAAACCTTTGCGTTGACCATAACCACGAAACAGGTAAGGTGAGAGGTTTATTGTGTTGTAGTTGTAACAGGGGATTAGGTTACTATGAAAATTACAAAGATAAATTTAAAGAATATTTAGAAAAATATGATTGATATGTTCGTTCACTTCCTGAAATATTTGCCCTAATGAATATTCATAAATTTAAAAAGGCTATCATTAAACCGTTGAAGCTCCGAATTTTTAATCTTGTCAATTTTGGTGTGATTAATTTTATTTCGGTATTGTTCGGCTTTTAAATAGGATACATATTTGAGATGATAAGATTTTAGCGAATCGAACTTAACAACTAACTTTACTTCACGTTCTTGTGATGCTTTTGACGTTGTGGCGATGTTTCGGAACTTGTCGAGTACTAATTTATCTACAAGTGCTGAATTGTCTTTTAAAAGCGTTTTATTTAAGTGGTTGGAAATAGCAAAATAGAGTACACCGATGAATAGGATAACGATTAAAGATGCTTTTATGACTTCTGCTTTATTTACTTTCATCTTGCGGTGAGTGTTGCTCCATTGGGTTTTTAACTTTATCAACAACGTTTATTCCAAACAATACCGCTATAAATCCATAATCAATAGTTAGGACCGCTTCTAATTGTGTCAGGTTGCCAATAGACAGCCATTTCACATGAGCGGCTATAACACACGTTGTTATTGCCAAAGCGGTTAATTTCTTGCCACTATATCCTGTTGTGTCATTAGAGAAACTACCAATAACTCCGTTTATGATTTCTTTTATTTTATTCATATTTTTTTTAGTAGAAAATATTTGCTTAATTTTATCCCTTTGCTGTTTTTAGTGGAAATTATTTGCATATTTCAATATGGAATATTACCCCTATTTTGTGGTATAAAACAAACATTATTGCCCTAATTTTGTATCAATGTTGCCTATACCCATCATTTGTTCTTAACCTTCCTGTACCCTTGCTTCCAAAGGTAGTTTATATTTTAATATGTTTCCAATTCCTGTTGGATGTTATAGAATACACGGTTACATATTTAATTCTTAAAATATTAGATATACTAATTGGCAAAACTCCACTTTTAAACATACTTTTTATTTTAATGACATCACCGTTTGTTAGTTTAGACACAGGGCTATTTTCCCCCTTGTTATCTACTAATCCAATATCAATTGCGTGATTAATATTCTCTTTTGAAGTAGCCCATTCTAAGTTTTTTACATTATTATTTTCCTTTTTACCATCAATATGGTTGACACATTTTTTATTCATTGGGTTTTGTATAAACGCCAAAGCTACTAATCTGTGTACTAATTCATTCTTTATTACTTTATTTAAACCTAAAGATAACTTTTTATATCCATTTTTACTTATCATTTGAGCAATCTCTTTTTCATCTTTATAGGCTCTCCTGTATTTACAATCTTTGCTGACTTTATTATATCCGCTTCTTTTTACTCTCCCTAAATTGCTAACTTGATATTTTTTTTCATAGCCTACTACGTATTCCCATACCTCATTATACAAATCAGGTATTTTAACTATTTCAATAGATTTGTTATTAATATTATAAGACATAATAAAATACCCCTATCAAATACAAAGGCAGTCCACTTGACTGTATAGCCATTTGGCAATGTAAATGATAAGGGATTTTTTTAATTTTTTCATAGTGAACTGCGATACAAAAGTACAAAAAAATACTTATTTAAAACAAATATTTATTAATGTATTTGCATTATAAATTGGTGAATTAAATTACTTAAACTACTTACCAATACTTCGTTTTCTGATAATTTATGGTTTCCTGTTAAGTCCAAAAAAGCGTGTGTTACTTCGTGAACTAAACTGCCCTCTATTTGTTCCTGTGTTAATGGGTGTTTTCTTGTTGATTGCTGAATTGTTATTATGTTTGTATTGTAATCCCAAATAGCAAAAGCACCCTTTTTATCTATTAAAGTTCGTGAATACTTAACCTTTATAGTTTGTTCAAATAGTTTTATGTTAGCAGGTATAAACATTATTTAATTTTTTCAACATAAAATCCTATTTTTTCAGTTTCTTTTTGTGCTGGGTCAATTTCAATAGTATTCTGTTGTTCCCAATATAACCCATCTGCACCATGTTTCCCTAGCTTACGTTCAACAACTGTTGGTTCTTTATTTGTTTTTTTCGACATAATAACCTACTGGTTCAGATTCAACTCTAGCTGAATCAAATTCATATTTTCGCAACTGAATTACTCTATATTCACCTCCACCTGCAAAATAACTTACTTCATAATAATCAACCTTACCCATCCTAAACATCGTTCCTATTATCGTTCCTGTCGACTTTAAATTAGTAATATATACCTGCGTTCCGTCCTTAAATGTTTTAGTAATAGACATTAATACACCTTACCTTTTATAATCTTTAAATTACTAAAATGATATTCACCTGTTTTTATATCGTGGTCCACAAATCCAAATCCTAAATTATGTTTATTAATTGGCATGTACAAGGGATTTAAACCACAAAGACATCCAACCGAGTGAACACTTATAACCTCACCATTCATTGCTGTTTCAACGTGTGTTGAAGTTTTATGATAGTGTCCAATTATACAACTACTAATTGTTTTTAAGAATGCTGACCGAGATGGATTAACACCACCAGCACCACCCGCTAATTCGTGTCCATGTAATACCGATAATTTCCCTATTTTTATTATTCGTTTATCTTTAACATGGTCTATTCCTAGTTCTCCTAACTTTAGTCTTACATCTAATCTAAATTCTGTATCGTCAAATATTTCAGGGGCTTTCACGTATAACCATCTTTCCCATCTATCGTCATGGTTTCCCTCTTTGAACACTATCTTTGCCTTTGGAAATACTATTCTTAATGACTTTAAAAATTGCCTTACTGCTTCAAATTCTTGTGCTGTTGTTCTCATTCTCCAGTCCTTTTCAAATCTTGAATGATTAGGCATATCCATTAAGTCCCCATTAATTAATATACAATTAGCTCCTTTATCAAAGCCATATTGTAAAGCTAATTCAATAGCCTTGTTATCTTGATATGGAATATGTAAATCAGAAATTATTAATATTTTTGATTGGGTAATTAAATAGGGTGTATAATCGTTTGCAAATGATTCGGGAAGGTTAAAAGGATTTCTATTGTTAGTTATTGGCTTAATCAAACTTTTATCGGATAACTTATCTGAATTATATTTACCATTATGACCTCTTATTAGTCTAATGGATGACCTTGCCGTTTCAACATTTGTAAGATGTGGAAACTCTTTATAAAGTATCTTAGCTATTGTTAAATCAGGGGAATCAGGAAACTTACTACATAATTCTTCACCTCTTAATCTTACTAAACCTTTTTTGTTTGCCATGATTTTTAAATTAATTTAGTGCCAATATAATAATATTTAATTACCTTTGCCTAGCTGTTGAAAGTTAATAGGACGGGTGCAGCAACCATCTAGCGCAAAAGTAACTTGTAAATTTGGCATTAATATTATTAGTGCCATTTTTATTTTATTGTTAATTTAATCGAATCTCCAACCAAGCCCATTAATTTAGCAAATGTTTTTTTACTATTTAAAATATCAAGTTCGCCATCTTTATTCAAATCTCCATAACCCTTACCAACCAACACGCATCCACGAATATCACTATTGTAATTTCCGATATGAATACAAACACCGCTTCTATTAGGCACATTTTGAATAGCAAAATGGTCATAAGGTATAGCATGTGTTGGACCTACCTTCACAACATTATAAATTCCTTTAGGAATACAACTTATTTGTGGATGATTTCCTTTATCGGCTAACTCTAACGTATCACATTCAAAAAACACATCTTGCTTATCACCAATTAATTTTAGTTTTCCAAGTGTTTGTTTTTCGTCAGATAAATCTCTAATGATTATTACTTCCATTTCTGCAATTATTTAGTAAAATTATGTATTCTAAAACCATTCTATTCTGCCGTATTAAACTATCTTTATATATTTCCTTTGCTGAACACTGTTGCAGATACAAGTTATACCATCTGTCTCGATAATCTTCTTGTCCTTTAACATAAGCAAATGCACAACTAATTGATAGTATTAACCCGAATAAAATAATAATGTAGAATCGGTCCTTCCATTTCATAAATTATTTTTTAAGAACCTTATCGAATAACATCGAATCAATTACTATCCTTCGCTCCATTCTGTTAATGAAAGCATCTTGGCGCTTATTCATTTCCTCCATCCTTATATCATGCTCTTTTTTATCAATTATGTAGTCTTTAAAATTAGCCTTACAAGCTGGAGGCATTGCTGAAGTCAATAGAAAGATAATGAATGTTATTGTGAGCGTTCCCAAGCATCCTATTCCTGTTAAAATAAAAGCCTTTTGATACCATGTTAAAGATTGGTGTGTTGTCATTATTGAGGAATTGAACACCTATCAAATGGAGATGATATTCTTAATTTCATATTACACCAATTACCGTATAATTCACAATCGAAGCTATCTTCAAAATCTGTTATAGTTATTGAAGAGGTGTCAAATGACCAATCATAAATAGTTGATTGAACTTGATATATAACATCTAATAGTATTAATAATGTATCTGATAATACTTCAGTTTTATTTGATAAATCCTTCTGAACTAAATCTCCAATATATATTTTAAAATTATAAGTAAGCACCGATGTTTGTAGTAAAGAAGGCTCTAATACAACTATCATAGCAGGACAATTAACAACGCCACTACTTGCAAAATCATACTCTTCCCCAAAAAAGAAATGATTTATTTGCTTATGATTTTCAGCAATATTATTTAGATTTTTTACTACTTGATTTATTGTCATTCAATTTCTTTTTCTTAAAATATTCTTCTATCTTTTTAATAAACTTTTCTGAGATATAATCTTTCGGTTTTGCCATTACATATTATTATCAGATGGTGAAATTGGTAAGCCATAAGTATTTGGTGCAAAATCTAAATTCCAACCTGTATCATAATTATTTCTATTAGGTAGTACTGTGTCAATTGAACTACCAGGCTGATTAAATAAAGGATAACTATTTACATTTGATAATAAATATTTTGTTACTGCTTGACTAAAATATCCTGCTTTATCTTTTGATGAATCTTTTAATCGAATTATATCCACTTGGTCTACTGGCTGTGAGTTATCCGAACTCTTTACCATTATTGCCTTATTGGTTATTTTGTAATTAAAGATGTCCATACCTTCGTATAGTACCCAATATTTTAACGCATCTTGAATATAGTCATCTAACAAGGTACGATTTAATGAAGTAGTAGTTCCTGCAACTATTTGCCCCGAAATCTCGTTATACAATGCTGTTCCTAAAATTGGTAGTATGTGTATTTTTTGAGAATCTGCAATAAGATTAGTAAGATACTTATCATCGACATTACCATCGATGTTAGTGTTGTCTTTAATAAATTGTTCTTTGATAAATAAACCTGTTGCCATTTTATTTTAGTTTAACTATATTTTGTTTCCAAATATGCCTACATTGTGGAGTGGGTGCATCTGTTTTTGGATTAGTGTACCAACCACCTTTATACTCCCAAACATCCAAATCCATTCCATTAGAAAGATTATCAATTTCATTTCTTGTATATAATTTATTTAATGAAATTAATTTAGTACAAAATTCTCTAGATTTACCTATTAATGCAGGAGCGTTATGTCTTAATTCATAACTATAAAGCACCTCTACATTAGCAGTTTTTGCACCTTCTTCTAGTATAACAGATGTCCCTAAGTCTGTTGGAGAATAACCTACATTTGTTGAATCAATATAACCTCCTGATTCAAGACCTGAAATTATTTTACCTATTTCTTTTGTTGAACTTTTTAATGCTTTTGCAATTTCTTCAAGTGGCATCTTTTCATCCTTACCAAGTAAATCAATTACACTCCTTTCAATAGATGATAATTCATTTGCAAAATATTCTTTTTCAGATTTACGAATAGTAAAATAATTAGCATGTTCTATTTCTTTTGTTTTTAAAATAGTGAACAACCCTCTATCTCTACCGATTGAACCAAATGATTCTAAAATGTTTTTTTGTTTCGCTAATTGTGTATCTGTTTTGGTTGTGGTAGTAGTAGTAACCATTCCTCCCGAAAGTCCAACTAATGCCCTAATTTCGGCTGCTGTCATGCTTTCTAAAACCTTGTTTGCAACTAATGGAGATAATGAATTAATGCTATCAATAACGTGTTTACTAGCTTCGCTTTCATTCTCTTTTTTAGGTAATGGTATCCCTAATTTTTCTTTAACGTAATCAACTGGCATAGCTTGTACTATTAACGATTCAGGGATTCCTGCGCCAATTGCCTCTGTTGGTTTTAAATATAATTTAGAAGGAATATTTTTTAATGTCAAAAACTTATTAAAAATCTTTTCTAATATTTGTTGACGTTTAGAAATATATGTATTTTGGAACAACTCATAAGCCTCTTGTATCTCACTCCTACCACCTAATTGTCCCTCTGTCTTAACTCCAAATAACATTGGTGAACTAACTTTGTGTCCTGTGAATATCTCTTGTCTTACATCCTTTTTTAATTCAATATATCTTTTATCTAAATCATTACCACTTAACGAAGTTACTTCACTCCCCCTTTCTTTACCATCCGCAAAATTTAATATTATACCCCCTGCCTTATCTGTACCTGAGAATTTCTTTTTAATCATTTTCTCAATCTCTAACTTCGCTTCGGGTAACGGAACACCATTATAAAAGTTTAAGATTGTTCCTGCACTAAATCCTGTTTTGATTTCCGAAAGGTTGTAATTACTGCATTCTAAATCTGTTTCAATAGCCTGTGTACTTCCTATATACTCAGGCATTGAATACACATTTGGGTCTTTTCCTTTTCTTGGTGCTGTAATTTTATAGATATAAATATAGCTTCCTTTGTTTTGTTTTTTATCAAACATAAAAGGCTCATATTCTTTTAATCCTGTTTTTTCTTCTGATTGGTTTCTTTCATTCCAATTTTTAGAATAATAATATTTTGATTCATCTTCATTGGTCCGTAACTTGTTTAACGGAATGTGATATAATGAAAAATCTGAACCCGATTTATTAAATATAATTTCAAGGGCAACAGAGTTAAATATTTCAAAATCTAAAAAAATTGGTTCGCTAATTTCGTTTAGTGATTCATCAGGATTAACATTTTCAATAAAGTTATTAATCTTGGCCTGTGATTCAATTGTTGTGCCTATCTTTTGAGAATTCCAACCACCACCCAATATATAATTAACCTTACCTGTAATAATTGCATTGTGAGTTGATGACCTCATATATAAGTCAATTAAATAATCGGGATAATCATTTTCTTCACCCCAATAAACCCAGTCTTTGCCACGAACTGTTTTAAATTCTGGCACCTTTACATTATCAAATTTTATATATGAAAGCGAATTACTATCCATAGGTTACATATTGTTTAGGTTGGTTATCGTATGTTGCATGAGCTGTTGTTGTTCCAACTACTTTAAGTTTTCCACTCTCTACCATTGCGCCTGTATTTGCTATTAATAGATTTGATGCACTTGCTTGTTCAAAAATCCGATAAGAATAAAAACCCGTTTCTGAAAGTGTAATAACTCCTGTCAACAAATTATTTGTTCCTGTTGTTTCTGTGATGCTGAATGAATTATATCTATCTGTATAGGCACTTGTATCTTGTGCTATAAATGTCTTACCACTCCTTGTAATATCGTTAATGAACTCAAATAAATATATAGGTGATGCTAACGTTGTTTTCTCTAACAAAGTTAATATAATTTCATTTACTGCACCTTTATTTATTAGTAACATTTATTATATTTTTAATAAAAAAACCTATGCGTAATTACATAGGTTTTCTTTGATAATTAATTAATAAGTATTATTATGAACCTATAGCAAGAGTTGCGACAATAGCTGAAGATACTGTATTAAGTGCATCGGGTTCTTTTGCCATAAAGGTTAAAGTATAACCATTCATATCACCCATTGCTTTTCCTGTTGCTCCATCTGCTGCTGTTAAATCTGCACCATTTGTTTTACCTAACCACCAATAGATACTATTAGCATCTTTTACAATAACATGTAATCGGTTTTGCGCCAATGTTCTTATGTTGTTGCGGTGTGATGCGGTCATTTTCTTCATCGTAAATGTTAACGTTGATTCGTTAAACAATGTGCCATTTTCAACAGATATAACTTCTTTAGAAACTAAAGATGCATTTTCTTTCTCAAGTTTATAAGTAAAGAAACGCTTACCACTAGAACAAGTTGCAGCAGTAATAACTCCTGAAGATGCTGTGATATTCGCCTGTGTTACATTATCAAACTCTGTTAGATATACTTCTAAGACACCACCAACGGAATCTCTACAATCAATTTCATTACCTTGAACAATATTACAACTCATTTTATTTTGGTTTTAAAAGTTTAAAAATAAGGGGGGCGAATATCACCCCCCATTAGATTATAAATTTTTGTAAGTAACTACCTCTGTAGTAAATGCTATTTGATAACCCACTTTCCACTTAATAGATGCCTTGATGTTTTGGTCGTCTGGTGAGTACCAAACTTTTGCCTCTTCCATTTCGTTAGCTAAATCCGTTCCAACAAATAAGTTTTCAGGATATGTACAAACAACCCTTGAACCGTAAGCTGCTAATGAACCTGTGATAGTGTTCAAACCATTCACAGCAACAACTTTCAGTCCGCTACCGGGTAACATAATTTCGCCTGATGTTGCTGAAGTTCCTGCATCATAATGGAATGCGTTAAGGTCTTTTAGTTTAAGTAAAAGGATTCTGAATGTATCCCATCCGCAAAATGCTACCATTTTTTTAGTCGGGTGATTCAATAATTGTGCAGGAATTTTAGAGTAGATGTCATCAAATATTCCGATAACAGTACTAGCTGTGATAGATGCTTGTGCAGTTGCTATAATTGGTGAACCTGCATCAACTTTTTTTAACCATCCATCAACTTGTTTCAAGTCATTTAAGTTAGTTAATGTAGTGTCGCCTTGCCAAGTATATTTTTCAGCACTTGCAGTAATGTTAGCCATTACGTAATCCATAATCAACTGCTCAAACGGCATTGAATCATAGTTACTACCGGGTGCTAATTTAGTAGAAGTATATTTGTTTTCCAATATATCAGGACAAAATACATCCTGCCATTTTAAAGGAGAAACAGTTAATGTTACTTCTGTAAATGTGTTTGAACCTGATGCGTTAAATGAACAAACACCACCAACTTGAATAGGTGCTGTGTTTGCAAATAACATTAGTCTATCGGCATTCTTAATACCTGCTTGTATTGAAATACCGGGATACTTCAAAGTTTGTGCGCCTAAAATAGCCGCTGTGTAAATCTTGTCAGCATTATCTCTGACATAGGTTGTTAAACCTGATACTGTAAATCCGCTCATGTTTTTATATTTTTATTGGTTAGTAATATTTAATAAATCTTCTTTATATTGTTTTTTAAATTCTTTTAAATCAAATGCTTTATTAGGCTTTTCAGCAGGTGTTGAACTTGGCAACTCCGCTATTTTCTCAATTAACTCAAGTGCTTTACTGAATTGCGCCTGTAATAATTCGTGTGCTTGTTTCAAATCATTAAATGATTTTTCTGATTCTGTTTTTTGATTTGCAAAAGTTTCTTTAACAGTTGTTAATTCCTTTACATATTCAGTAACGAAATCTTCTGTAGCAAATCTTGACTCTTTAATTATGCTCTCAATTATAGACTTAGCCTGTGCTTCATTCATACCTTGTGCTGGTGCAGGTGCTTGTGCTTGTGC
>Ga0114970_10003122_pt1 | contig 12244 bp, 10 predicted proteins | sample M_140205_XF_Meta_FD_87030 | JGI IMG/M metagenome (GOLD analysis project Ga0114970, IMG submission 87030) | Freshwater microbial communities from Lake Montjoie, Canada to study carbon cycling - M_140205_XF_MetaG | ecosystem: Environmental > Aquatic > Freshwater > Lake | place: Lake Montjoie... | reverse complement strand
TTCTTCCCCGCGTACTCCTGTTGGGCAAAGCTCAGTTGTCGTTCCATGCCTGTGAACTTACCCCACGGCGCAACTTCTTTTTGCTCCTGACTGTCGCGCCGATTAAATCAGCGTTTCCCTAGAGCTCACCAAGAACTGGTTTCTCGTGCCCGGCGGCATCGGCTTCAACTACCCGCCCTACGAGATCGCATCGTATGCGAGAGGTCCGGTGGAGTTCATCCTGCCCTGGAAGGAAATCATCAGTGATTTGAAGCCCGGCACAAAGGTGCATGCCATCGCCTCGAAGCTTGTGCCTGCGGCCAAGCAGTGACTGCCACTCAGGCCGTCTAGATCGATCACCTCAGCGTCTGATGCCGCACAAGGAGGGGAAGATGATCTGGATGAGTTCTTTGAACAATAAAGCGTCGCAGTTGCCAGCGCCGAACAACCGGCTTTGCTCCACCGATGAAGCCCAACCTTCTGCTTTCCGTGTTATTTGCGTGTTCCGTAGGCCTTTTATGCGCCGAGGAGCCGCGCAGCATCAGCGGCATCTATCCATCGCTCGCCATGTTCAACAACGAAGGCGAGTGCGGCACCGGTGCCGTCGTGCCGTGGGCAGACAGGCTGTGGGTGATCACCTATGGGCCGCATCTGCCCTTCGGATCCAGCGACAAGCTCTACGAGATCACATCGGACCTGAAGCAGATCGTGCGCCCCGAGAGCATCGGTGGCACACCGGCGAATCGCATGATCCATCCCGAGTCACAGCAGCTTTTCATCGGCCCTTACATCATCGATGCCGAACGCAAGGTGCGCGTGATCCCATCACAGATCATGCCGGGCCGTTTGACCGGCAATGCGCGGCATCTGACCGATCCCGCAGGCAAGATTTATTATGCGACGATGGAAGAAGGTCTGTACGAGGTCGATGTGAAGACACTGGAAGTGAAGGGCCTCATCCGCGACGGCAACGGCATTAAAAAGGGCGTCACTGATGTTTCAAAGCTGGCGCAGTATGGTTCCGCACTGCCCGGCTACCACGGCAAAGGGCTGTATTCATCCCAAGGCCGCGTGATCTATGCGAACAACGGCGATCACGATAAACGCGTGCTCACCGACCCCACGACACCGAGTGGCGCTCTCGGTGAGTGGCGGACCGGCGACAAGGACTGGCAGCTCGTGCGCCGCAATCAATTCACCGAAGTCACCGGCCCCGGCGGCATCAACGGCAGCGATCCAAAAGCCCCCGTGTGGAGCATCGGCTGGGATGCGAAATCGCTCATCCTCATGCTGCTTGATGGCGGCAAATGGCAGTCGTTCCGTCTTCCCAAAGTCAGTCACAGCTACGACGGTGCTCATGGCTGGAACACGGAATGGCCGCGCATCCGCGACATCGGCGAAGAAAACTTGCTCATGACGATGCACGGCGCGTTCTGGAGCTTCCCGAAGACCTTTTCCGCATCGAGCACGAACGGCATCCGAGCCCGCAGCGCCTACCTGAAGGTCATCGGCGACTTCACCCGCTGGAACGACCGCCTCGTCTTCGGCTGCGATGACTCCGCGAAGTCCGAGTTCCTCAACAAGCGCAAAGTCAAAGGCGGCATCGACAGCGTGGGTCAGTCTCAGTCCAATCTTTGGTTCACCAGTCCCGAGACACCCGACAAGCTCGGCCCCGCCCATGCCAGCGGTGCTGTGTGGCTGCATGAGAGTGTGAAGGCGGGCGAAGTGGCGGACATGTTTCTCGTTGCTGGATGGAAGCATCATCGCGTACATGCCATCAATCACGAAAGCGGCACTGCGGGAAAGATCAGCCACACGGTGCTTGGCGACTGGCTTAAGTTGACGGCCAACGAGGACTGCAAAGACCTCAGCGTCATCATCACGCTCACCAACGGCGACGCGCGCGGCACCGAGGCCGACCCCATCTTCGACGGCGTGTCACGCATCGGTGATGCCGTGTCACAGAAGGGTGTTTTCCGCCCGCGTGGTGAAAACAAACGCACGCTGAGTTTCGCGACGAAAGATGGCTACTACGAGATGGGTGCTGATTTGAAGCTGCAACGCGTCGAGGATGCCAAAGCGAAGGCCTTTGTCGAAAAAGCCGTCGCCATTCCGAAGAACGTCATCACGCTCGACGAGGCCAGCGTGCTCGTCGTCGATGATCGCGGCCGCCGCTGGCGCCTGCCGCGTGCCTCGAAGGCTTACGACGCTGCCACGAATGCCGGCGAGCTGCGCATCTGCCGCGAGGTCGCCACGGAGCGCGACATGCTCAGCGCCTGCGGCACCTTTTATGAGTTGCCTGCGGAGAATGCGGATGGTTTTGCGAAAATCCGCCCGATTTGCTCACACAATCTGCGCGTCACCGACTTCGGCGGCTATCGCGGCCTGTTCTTGATGAGCGGCATCCAACCAGACGCCAAAGCGGGTGATCACATCATCCGCAGTGATGATGGCAAAGCCGCGCTCTGGGCTGGAGCCATCGACGACCTCTGGAAACTCGGCAAACCCCGCGGCGAAGGCGGCCCTTGGAAAAACACCGTCGTGAAAGCAGATGAGAAGAGTGATCCTTACCTCCTCTGGGGTTATGACAAACGCACGCTCTCGCTGAGCCATGATTCGAAAGAGCCTGTTTCGTTTCAGATCGAAACAGACCTCACTGGCACGGGCATGTGGGTCACCTTCCAGCATTGGGTGGTACAGCCGGATGAGACCCGGGACGTCGTCTTTTTTAAAGACTGGCAGGCCCGCTGGCTCCGCGTGAGCGCGGACAAGGACTGCACGGCGACAGCGCAGTTAAAGTATGAGTGATTACTTCTTCCGCCGAAACGGATAAAGAAACTGCTGCCAGTAGCCTTTAGGCACCGGATGACCACCGATGCCGTAGCCTTCGGGCCAGCGACCGTTCTCCGGCATGTGATGCGTGCCAAAGAGTTTGTCGAACAGCGGGAAGTGGATCGAGAAGTTCACGTCGATGGCCTCCTTCTCGATGCCGTGATGCCAGTGATGAAACCGTGGCGTGACGAAGAACTTCTCCATGAAGCCCAGCTTCCAGGCGAGATTCGAGTGGGCAAACGTGGCGAAGAGATACACCACCAAGACATAAGCATTCACCGCCCCCTGGCTGAAGCCGAGCAGGATCATCGGAAAGACCGTGGTGCCGCGCAGAATGAGGATTTCGAGGAAGTGCATCCGCGCTCCGGCCATCCAGTCCATGTGCTGCGCCGAATGATGCACCGCATGGAAACGCCACAGAGCCGGGATGCGATGAAACAAGCGATGCACCCAGTACTGCACAAGATCAGTGAGGAACATGATCGAGATGAGCTGCACCAGGAAGGGCAATGCGGCGACCCAAGCGCGAAATTCCGTCCATGAAGTCATCACAAACAGCGTCCGCGCCGGCATGAAGCTCAGCCACGTCAGCACCTGCACCAGCATGCTGCTGATGAGGTAGTAGAACAGATCCTCGCGCCATTCGTAACGGAAGATGCCCTGATCCGCGCGATTCGGGAAGAGCGTCTCCATCGGGATGAAGAGGAAGCCAGTGAACAGCAGCCGCAGCACAAAGAAATCGAGGCCGAAGTAGATCGGCGTGAGATCGGGCGCCACGGCAGAAGCGGAGGTGCCGCCGAAGGTCACGGCCAGCAGCGTTGCCACCATGCCGGTGATGCCCAGCACTTTGCTTGGTCGCAGCACGAGATTGAGCAGCGAAAAAACGAACGCCAGCACCATCAGCACGAACATCCCGGTGCGAAACGCTGGATGTCCGATCAGTCCCGCATTCTCCTTCATCGTGAAAACACCGGGAAAGCGCATCATGATCACACACCCCAGAGACGCGAGACCGAACATCATGCCGAGCACCCCACTGATCCAACCACTGCCAAACTTGCGTAACGCGAGCGGCGCTTCGAGTTCACGACGAATTTTCAAACGGGTATCGTGCAGAGGATTCATTACGAGATTCTAGAATTGCTTGGTTTAATTACAAGAAAACTGCGGTTCTCATTGCACCAGATGTGATTTTTCAACCCTGCGGAAGGTGAAAAAACTCATCGCATCCGGGATGGGAAGTGTCACACTTGCCACACCCCAACCCACCCATGACAGCCACCCTTGGACAGAGACTCAAAACCGCGCGCGAACTACGCGGTCTGTCACTGGAAGACGCCGCCCATGAAACACGCATTCCCGTGCAGCGCTTGATGCATCTAGAGTCCGGCAACATCGCCGCCTTTGGCAGCATGACGTATGCACGTTCCTTCATCCGTGGGTATAGCGACTTCCTTGCCGTGGATGCCAATGAAGTGCTCGAAGAGTTGCCCGAAGGCGCACTCGGTGGCGAGCGTGATTACCGCTATCTCACGCAATCCCACGGCACCTGGCTACGCGACCGTGAAGCAAGTCCAGACCGCATCACTGCTCCCGCGAGCAATCGCGTGAAGTCCATCAAGTCACCGTTGCCTACAGCCATCGCGGTCTTTGTGGTCATCCTCGCTGGCGCTGCGATGTGGGGTAAGCATGTGGCCGAATTGCACCGTCAGGTGGAGCCTGCGGCGATGAAAGCGCTGCCCGTCGAGGATGACGAGCCTGCCTCCCCGACGGCGCCCAGCCCCATCAATACTGTCACTGTGACAAAGCTGACGACCAAGCATGTGGACTTCCCGGTCTCTGTCCGCAAAGCAACCCCTGTCGATTGATCTGTCTAATGCCTGCTCCTGAAACATCTCCTGCAAAGTCACGCTGGTGGCTGGAACCACTCATCTGGACGGTTTGCTTTGTCATCGCAATCTGCGTGGCCGCCTACGTGAGCGAAACTGCGCGTGAAATCGTGATGCAGGGCCTAGCCTATATGTTCACCTTCCTCTCAACACCATTCGTGCTTGAGGCTACGTCCGCATTCATCGGCCTGTGCATCGTCTTCATCATTAACACCCGCCGCATCGAGCGCGAAGGGGATGGCTGGGTGGAAATGGAAGTGAAGCAGGCTGCGCCTGCGGCCGATCAGGATTCAACGAAGCAAGAAACCGTCATCTGAGCGGGTCGGAAGCTGAATCCGGCTGGCCTTGAGCGCGTCTGTGTTTCATCTTCGCTTCCTCATGCCTTCTGCCTCACCGTCTCCCAACACTTCTCCCGTGATCCACGGGGTGCGTGTGCAGACGGTGGGAAAATTTCTGCAACTGGCCGATGGCACGCCGTTTTTCATGCGTGGTGTCAGCTATGGCCCGTTCAAGCCCAATGCGCGCGGTGAACCCTTCCCCGAAGACGAGCGCCTGACCTCTGATCTGCGTCACATCGCTTCCCTCGGTTTCAACACCGTCCGCCTTTATGAACTGCCCACGCCCGCCGTGCTGCGTGAAGTCACCGCACTCGGTATGCGGCTCATCGTGGGCATTCCGTGGAGCGAGCATGTCGATTTCCTCTCGGATCGCACTCTCTGTCGCGAAATCGAAAAACGCATCGCTGAAACAAGCACACTGCTTCGTGAGAACACCTGCATCGCAGCGTTTCTCGTCGGCAACGAAATCGAAAAAACGCTCGTGCGTTGGATGCAGCCGGAGCGTGTGCGTGATTTCATCGAGAAGCTCATCGACATCGCCCACCTTCATGCGCCGCAGACACTCGTCAGCTACGCTACATATCCATCCACGGAATATCTTGTGCCGCGCAACGCCGATTTCCTCGCGGTAAACGTCTATCTTGAATCACCCGAGGCTTTCACCGCCAGCCTCGCGCGTTTGCAGAATCTCGCTGGCAACAAGCCACTGGTCATCACTGAGTTCGGTCTCGATGTCGCCACGCATGGCCCTGAGAAGCAGGCCGAAGTCATGCGTTGGCAGCACGACTGCCTGTTACGCAGCGGCACCGCAGGCGGCGTCTGGTTCGCTTACACCGACGAATGGTATCGCGGCGGACGTGAAATTACGGACTGGCGCTTTGGCATCGTGGATCACGAACGCAATGAGCGGCTTGTGTGTGCCAACATCCGTGCTTTGACGTCGCAACTGCCTGCGCCATCGCCTGCACCGCGCATCTCCGTGATTGTTTGCACACGCAATGGAGACCACACGTTGTCCGCTTGCCTTGCATCACTAGTGGCGCTGAACTATCCCGATTTTGAAATCCTCGTGATTGATGATGGTTCAAGAGACGCCACGGCCGAGATGTCCAAAGGCTTTGCGAAGGTGCGCTATCATTTTCAAGATCACGCAGGACTCAGTGTGGCGCGAAATCTCGGTGCACAGCTCGCCACCGGCACCATCCTCGCTTACACCGACGATGATTGCATCGCGCATCCCGACTGGCTGCTGCATCTGAGTCATGCATTCAGCGATGCAGGTGTCATAGCCGCCGGTGGGCCAAACATCCCGCCGCCACCTCGCAATCACGTCGAGCGCGTCGTTGCCGCCGCGCCAGGAGCACCGGCGCATGTGCTGCTCAACGACGTCGAAGCCGAGCACCTGCCCGGTTGCAATCTAGCGATCCGCAAAGACATCCTTGAACGCACCGGGGGCTTCCGTGCTGTCTTCATGGCCGCCGGGGATGACGTCGATATCTGCTGGCGGCTACGTGAGCACGGCGTCCTGCGTTTCGTGGCCGGTGCGATGGTCTGGCATCATCGTCGCTTCACGGTGAAGGCGTATTTGCGGCAGCAACGCGGTTATGGCCATGCCGAGGCATTGTTGATGAAGGAACATCCCATGCGCTTCGGACCCCTTGGCGGTGCACGTTGGCGCGGCGGCATTTATGGCGATCAACTTCCAGCCGATCACCCTGTCGAAGGCAGTATTTTTCACGGCCCATTCGGCCTCGGTGCTTTCCAGGTGATCTATGCGACATCGAGTTTTCGCTGGTGGGATTGGTTCACTGGCGTGCTGTGGATCGCGGTCATGTTAGTCGCGCTCCTTTGCCATATGCCCTGGCTTGCCGCAGGCGTGCTGCTATTTGCCATGGGGTCCGCCTGGCGTGTCAGTGCATGCCATGGGGCCTCAGAGAACTTACGCGGCCCATGGAATCGCCTCCTGCTGTGGTGGTTGAGCTTGTTGCAACCCGTGGTGCGTGAATGGGCGCGACTTAATGGCATGCTGCGACTCGGCGCACGCCCAAGCCGACATCCCATGCTGCCGGAGATCATGCCGCCGGTGAAACCCCATAAATTCGCGCTCAACCTCGGCACGCTGCGCTTCTGGAGTGAAACCGGCATCACACGTGAAGCTTGGCTGCATGAACTACGCAAAGCGCTCAAGTCCGCGCACATCATCTATCGCGAAGATGATGGCTGGCACTGGTTTGACATCGAAGCATGGCCCTGGGCAGAGCTATCCCGCGCATTCTTGAGTGTGACCGAATACCACGGCGATACACGTTGTCTCACGCGGGTGAGATTGATCCTGCGCGTCCGCCGCAGTGTGGGATGGAAACTGCTGCTGTGGTTTGTCATCGCCGCGATCTTGATGGCCGCAGGCTTGCACACACTGGTCCTGCTTGGCGTGGCATCCATGATCACATTGACGCTGCTCCTGCCACTCGGAATTTGGATCATCCGTCGAGAGATGCTCCACTCCGCACGCGCCGCCGCGACACAGGCCGGTTTGACCGAGATGCCTTAACGCTTGAGCAGGCGCACCGCGCCTAGCCATAGCAACACCGGCACAATGCAGCTCAAAGCTATTGCCCATCCGGGTTCGCTTTGACCCACATGACCAATCGCTGCGAACGCAAACCCCGTGGGCACCGAACCACAGGCCAGCGCCGGTAAAAACACGCGCCAGCGCATGTTGGAAAGTCCCGCAAGACACGCCACCGCCTCCGGCAGCACCGGCATCCAGCGTGACAGGGCCACCAGCCAACCGCCGCGCTTTTCGAAAATTTCTTCACCTTTGCGCAAACCATCCTCACCTGCAATCCAACGCGCCGCTCCACGTCCGAGCCAGCGACATGATGCATACGCGAGGATGCCAGACAGCATCGATCCTGCGGCACAGATCAATCCACCGACCCACCAGCCATACATCCACCCCAGTGCCGACATCACCACCGTCGATGGCACCGGCAACACAATATCCGCAATCAAGAGCACGATCCCAGCCGCCCAAGCCCACGCACCGTAACTTTCCATCCACTTGCGCGCGCCCTCGAGACTCAGCGCTGCATCAAAATGTGCACCCCAGATCACAAACGGCGCGATGACTCCCGTGAGCACGACGAAAATCAAAATGCTAAGAGAACGGCTACCGTCAGTCATATCCACAACACAGCAGGCAATACGTCTCACGGCAAGAGCGGCACTGCTTTCTCCACCATTCCGGCTTCACGCTGGCCCGTGCCCGGACGATTGAAATCACCAAGTTCAACGCGTGCTTTCTCGGCCAGCACGGTGAGGTGCCGCACCACGTCTGGATGCAAGGAGGAAACCTCGTGTTGTTCACTCACATCGTGGCGCACGTCGTAAAGTTCGAGCTTCGCTGTCTCCGGCTTGCGCTGAAGATTGGAGAATTTGCCCTCGAGTGGCAGGTAGAGCTTCCAATCACCCGCACGCACGGCCTGGAGCTGTTCCATGCGGTAAAAGCAGAAGCCATCGTCATTCCACGGTGATTTAGTACTGCTCGCATCGAAGAGCATCGAGCGAATGTCATGCCCGTCGATCTTCTGCGACGGCAATTTCGCTTCCGCCAGTGCGGCAAACGTCGGCAGCATGTCCATCGTCGAGCAAAGCGCATCATTCACCGCACCTGCGGCGATTTTACCCGGCCAGCGCATCACGCAGGGCATCCGCATCGCGCCTTCGGACGTGTCGTAGCCTGCGCCACGATACGGGGCATTACTGCCTTGCGGCGGATTGCGTTTCACGGCGCCGTTGTCAGACGTCCAGACCACGAGCGTGTTGTCTTCGAGCTTCAAGCGCTTCAGCGCCGTCATGATCTCGCCTGTGCTCCAGTCCAGCTCTTCCACCGCATCGCCGTAATCGCCGTTCGCACTCTTCCCGCGAAAATTCTCGCTCGAAAACGGATGTGGCGTCGATCCCGGCATCGTATGCGGTAGATAGAGGAAGAACGGCTCTGCCGCATGCTTCTCGATGAAGCGAACCGCTTCCTCGGTGCAGCATTTCACCAGATGATCGCGATCCGCCGGTGCTTCGATGACCTTCTCACCCCGCATCAGCGGCAGCTCCGGCCACACCTCCGGTTTCTTCTCCTTCATCATGTCGTCGCTGTAGGGAATGCCGAAAAAATCATCAAAGCCCTGTTTCGTCGGCAAAAAGCCCGACTGATCACCGAGATGCCATTTGCCGATGCACATCGTCGCATAACCAGCGCTCTTCAAAATCTCCGCGATTGTTGTTTCGGATGGATTCAGTCCCTTCCGCGCTACTGGCTGCAATACGGCACCACCCGTGTCGCTCACATGCATGTTCACCCGACGCGGATAACAACCCGTCATCAAGGCCGCACGGCTCGGCGTGCAAACACCGCTCGCCACATAGAAGCTTGTAAACTTCGTCCCTTCCGCCGCCAACTTGTCCACATTTGGTGTGCGATGCAGCTTGAAACCAAAGCAACCGAGATCACCGTTTCCAAAATTATCGAGGAAAATGAAGATGATGTTCGGTTTCGCGGCAGAGGCGCTCACAGATAGCAGCATCAGCGAGGCAAAAATGAGTTTCATGGCCTTCAAACGCTTACTGCAGCCATCGAATTACGCCCGTTCCACCGCCATCGGTTGTGGATTCGATTGCCAATCGAATCTGGCGCGATCAAATGCGGTGCATGTCCGCCAAACCTGACCCCGCCACCCTGCCTTGCAGTCCTCTCGATGAAACCGCCGGGTTGAAATACTTCCCGCGCATGTTGGGCAAGATCAGGTTGCATGCGGCCGGCAAGTTGTGGGAAGATCTGCACGCGAATCTCGGCAAGGGCAGCGATGGAGCCTGTGTGGACTTCCTGCATGTGAGTTACGAAGCTTTGAAAGAGCGTGTGCTTCAGGGCGGCACGGACGAGGAAATCTTGTGCTGGTGTCAGGACCAAACGCGCCCGCTGAATGACGCGGATAAACTCATCTGGAACCATTATGTCAAAACACTCGGCTGGAATGACCACATCACGGCTATTTTGGCAAAACGGAAAGCGGACGGCGGTCTAGGTGATCGCGATGATATCCAGACCATCGCACATTACATTGATGTTGATGAGGGTAGGCTGCCGTAATGGGGACTAGGGCATAAAGATCAAGGATTGTCATTCTTCTGCCAAGGATGCGCATCTGCCCTATGTTTGTGACTCGTGCTAGCGGTCTATGAATCTCACCGCTATGGTGCCTTTCATGCCCTCCAAATCCAAAATCGTTCAGCTCGTTGCCAGTGGTGATCTGCGTCTGTCCGCCAACCAAACGTGCTGGCCAGCTCAGCAGGCGATGGAGACGGCTCTAGAAGTAGCGATCAAAGCAGAAGGTTGGCAGGTCAAGCGTGCGCACGTGGTCGATCCGGCAAAGAAACACGGCTTCATCGACTCGCAGAAGATGGGCATCGAAGTGTTTCGCGGCATTGATCCCGAGGAGCCGTTAATCGTGGCGGAAGCGGTGTGGCAGTATTCGCATCATGTGCTGGCCGGTTTGACCACACATCGCGGCCCGATTTTGACGGTGGCAAACTGGAGCGGTCAGTGGCCGGGCTTGGTGGGCATGCTTAACCTGAACGGATCGCTCACCAAGGCGGGTGTGAAATACTCGACGCTGTGGAGCGAGGATTTCACGGACACGTTTTTCAAGACCAAGCTGAAGCAGTGGCTGAAGTCCGGCAGCATCACGCATGATCTCAGTCATGTGACCAAGCTGGAGAAAGTGAAGGTGCCAACGAAAGCGGCAGCGCTGGGCAAAGAACTGGCGACGCAGCTTGTCACCGACAAGGCGATCATGGGCATCTTTGATGAAGGTTGCATGGGCATGTTCAACGCCATCATTCCAGACCACGCGCTGCATGCTTGCGGGGTTTTCAAAGAGCGGCTGAGCCAGTCAGCATTGTATCATGAAGCGATGCAGGTGAGCGATTCGGACGCGCTGGCAATTCACACCTGGCTGGTGAAGCACGGCATGACCTTCCAGCTTGGCGACAATCATGCGATGCAGCTCACGCGTGATCAGGTGCGGCTTCAGTGCAAAATGTACGCCGCCGCGCTGCGCATCGCGGATGATTTTGGCTGCGACGCCATCGGCATCCAGTATCAGCAGGGTTTGAAGGATCTGCTGCCGGCCAGCGACCTTGCCGAAGGCATGCTCAACAATGCGGATCGTCCGCCAGTGAAGTCGCGCGACCGCAAACGCACGCTGTTTGAAGGCCTGCCGATGCTGCACTTCAACGAGGTTGATGAATGCGCCGGCCTAGACGGCATGCTGACGCAGCGCGTGCACCGCGCGTTGCAGCAGCCGGTTGAAACGACGCTACATGACGTGCGCTGGGGCGAAAAATTTGGCAAAGACTACGTCTGGGTCTTCCTCATCAGCGGTGCGGCTCCACCCGCGCATTTTGTCGAAGGATGGAAGAGCGCCGAGGGCTTCCGCCAGCCGCCGATGTATTTCCCGAGCGGCGGTTCCACGCTACGCGGCATTTCCAAGCCGGGCGAGATCGTGTGGTCGCGCATCTACGTGCAGGATGAAGCGCTGCACATGGACATCGGCCGCGGCTGCGTCGTCGATCTGCCGCGTGAGGAAACCGAGCGCCGCTGGCAGTTCACCACGCCACAGTGGCCGATCATGAGCGCTGTGACCTATGGTGTGAGCCGTGACCAGCTCATGGCGAAGCATCAGGCCAATCACATCCAGGTCGCCTATGCCTTGGACGCCAAGGCAGCGGATGAATGCATGTTTGCCAAGGCGGCCATGGCGCGTGGACTCGGCATGCAGGTGAATGTGTGCGGTACGCTGTCGCGTTGATCGCTCTTTGAAAGTCAGAGATCGTCACAGAGAGGGCAAGAAATGACCGGCTGTGGGCGAAGCAGTCGAGCTCCAGTCCGCGTTCATTCTTCTCCATCATGAAGCATCTTTATTTTGCATCTTTCGCGTTTCTCTGTGGCCAACTAATCGCCGCCGAAGGTCTGCATCCGATCAAATACAACCATCCCAGCCTCGTCGTTGATCTCGAGGTCGGTTTGTGGGCCTGGCCGGTGCCGTGTGATGCGGATGGCGACGGCGACTTCGATTTGATCGTCTCCTGCCCCGACAAGCCGCACAACGGCATCTATCTCTTTGAGAACACCACCGACGACACCGCGAA
>Ga0114970_10003121_pt1 | contig 12246 bp, 10 predicted proteins | sample M_140205_XF_Meta_FD_87030 | JGI IMG/M metagenome (GOLD analysis project Ga0114970, IMG submission 87030) | Freshwater microbial communities from Lake Montjoie, Canada to study carbon cycling - M_140205_XF_MetaG | ecosystem: Environmental > Aquatic > Freshwater > Lake | place: Lake Montjoie... | reverse complement strand
GCAAACAGCGCCGACTCGTCCCCGCCCGTTCCGGCGCGCACTTCCAGGAAGATATTGCGATCGTCGTTGGGGTCGCGGGGCAGCAGCAGTTTCTGCAGGTCGAGCTCCAGCAGCGCGAGCTTTTCCTTGCCGCCGCGGATCTCCGCTTCGGCATAGGCCTTCATCTCCGGATCGGCCAGCATGGTCTCGGCTTCCGCCACGTCGTTTTCCACCTGCTGGTATTCGCGGAAGCGCTCCACCACCGGCGTGAGGTCGGAATGCTCCTTGGTGAGGCGGCGATACTGGTCCATGTTGCGGGTGGCTTCTTCGGAGCCGAGCATGCCCTCCAGGTCGATCAGGCGTCGCGACAGTTGTTCAAGTTTCGATGAGATGCTGGGTTTCATGAGCGGATTGGCATGACATTCAGTGGGGTTCGCGCAGGTGGCGCGGGACGGCGGGAACGACGGAGCAACATCAGGTGCGCAGGCCGCGGAGGCCGCGCGGGCGGCGAGCGCAGCTAATTGCGATCGAGATGGTACAGGCGCGTCACCAGATGACGCAGCGACTCGTCTCCGCCGTCGCCCTCGTTGTGGTGCAGAGCCTGGGTCGGCCCGTGCATGAGCTTGTTGGTCAGGCCGTGCGACAGCGCTTCCAGCACCGCCTTGGGATCATCGCCTCGCGACAGCAGGCGCATGGCGCGCTCCACTTCGGCACGGCGCGCATCCTCGGCCGTATCGCGCAGCGCCTTGATGAGCGGCACGTTGGCGCGCGCCTTCATCCAGTGCAGGAAGGACCCCACCTGGGTTTCGATGATCGCTTCCGCCTGCGCCACGGCGGATTGCCGCGCGTCCACGCCCTCGCGAACCAGTTCAGCCAGATCATCGAGGGTGTACAGGAACACGTCGTCCATGCCGGACACTTCGGCTTCGATGTCGCGCGGCACGGCCAGGTCGACCATGAAGACCGGCCGATGGCGGCGCGCGCGAATGGCGCGCTCCATGGTGCCCTTGCCGAGTATGGGCAGCGAACTGGCCGTGCAGGACACCACGATGTCGTACTCGGGCAGGAATTCCGGCAGGTCGCGCAGGGGCAGCGCATGACCGTCGAAGCGCTGCGCGAGGTGCTCGGCACGTTCCAGCGTGCGGTTTGCAAAAGCCATTGAGCGCGGGTGCTGTGCCGCGAAGTGCGTCGCGCACAATTCGATCATTTCGCCGGCGCCGATGAACAACACCTTCTGGTCACTGATGGCCGGAAAAATGCGCATGGCGAGCTTCACCGACGCGGCGGCCATGGACACGACATTGGCGCCGATGCCGGTATTGGAGCGCACTTCCTTGGCCACGGCAAAGGAGCGCTGGAACAGCTTGTGCAGCGTCGTTCCCAGCGTGCCGGCCGCTTCGGCCGAGCGCACCGCATCTTTCATCTGGCCGAGGATCTGCGGTTCGCCCAGCACCATCGAATCCAGCCCCGACGCCACGCGGAACGCATGGCGAACCGAGTCTTCCGCGGACAGCGTATAGGTGTAGCCGTGCAGTTCGTGCGAATTGAGCTTGTGGTAGCCGGCCATCCACTCCAGCGCATGCTCGGGTTCGCCTGCGGCGCAATACAGTTCGGTGCGGTTGCAGGTGGACAGGATGGCCGCCTCGCGCACCGGTCGCACGCGCGTCAATTCGATCAGCGCTTCCTGCAGCCGCTCGGTCGCGAACGCCACGCGCTCGCGCATGGCGAGCGGCGCCGTCTCGTGGTTCAACCCGAGGGTGAAGAGCTGCAGGCGGCTGTCGGAGGTGGCGGCTGTCATGGGCTGCGCTATGCGGTGTCGTCCGCCGGCGGAGCACACTGGCGAGACTGATTGCATCCGAATCTAAGTTATTGGTACGACAGCGTATTATACGCGGCCTTGGGTCGTATTGATGGATATCAACAGGACCCGGATTGTTCAATTCGCAGGGAGATCGCGTCGCATGAAAATCAGCAGCCAGTTTGACAGTGGATCGATCGAGGTGCTGTCCATCGACCCCGCCGGGCAAGCCCGGCTGCAGTTGCGCAAGGACGTGGTCAGCGATACGGCCGTGGATATCCGCCAATGGTTCCACTTCCGCCTGCAGGGCGCGCGCGGCAAGGCCGTCGAGCTGTGCATCGAAAACGCCTCGCGGGCCACCTTCCCCGGCGGCTGGCCCGGCTACCGTGCCTGCGCCAGCTATGATCGGTCAAGCTGGTTTCGCGTGCCCACCACCTATGTCGACGGCCAACTCACCATCAGCCACACGCCGCAACGGGACAGCATCTATTACGCCTACTTCGAGCCTTACTCCTGGGAGCGCCACCTGCAATTGCTGGGTCGCGCCGACGCATCAAAGCAGGCGCGCGTGGTCGATCTGGGCAGCACGCCGGAAGGCCGCGACATGAACGTGGTCGAGATCGCATCGCGCCGGACCGCCGCCAGCAGCCATTGCTGGATCATCGCCCGTCAGCATCCCGGCGAAACCATGGCCGAATGGCTGGTCGAGGGTTTGATCGACCGGCTGCTCGACGAGAACGACGCGGTGTCGACGCAACTGCTTGCCGAGACCACATTCCATATCGTGCCCAACATGAATCCGGACGGCAGCGTGCACGGCAATCTGCGCGTCAACACCACCGGCGCGAATCTCAATCGCGAATGGATGACGCCATCCATGGAGCGCAGCCCGGAAGTGCTGTGCGTGCGCGCCGCCATGGAACGCACCGGCTGCGATTTCTTTCTGGACGTTCACGGCGACGAAACGATTCCACACGTGTTCGTGGCCGGCTGCGAGATGCTGCCGACCATCACGCCGCAGCAGAACGCCGCACAGGATGGCTACGTGCAGGCCCTGCTGAGAAGCGCGACGGATTTTCAGACCGCGCGCGGCTACACGGCCAACCGCTACAGCAGCGACGCACTCAAGCTCGCCAGCAAATGGGCCGGCCATCGCTTCGGGTGCGTGAGCCTGACCCTGGAATTGCCGTTCAAGGACCACGACGATCGCCCGGATGCCGTCGCCGGCTGGAGCGCCGCACGCTCCATGCAACTGGGACGCGACGTCCTGGCCGCACTGGCAGAGACGCGACCACAGAAATGATCAGCACCCGGTGAATATCGCAGTATTGGTACACCCCTGCCTCGAAGAAGGCCTTCCGGTGAGGATCTGCACGATTTTATCATGTTAATTTCAATGAAATTATCGTCCCCATCGAGGGACGGACGCAGCCTGTCCATCACACGGCGACGGGTCGTGACGCTGCTTTGCTGGTTGCTGTCGTCGACCATGGCCATGACGTCGGCCCTGGCGCAGCCGCCGGCAACCGACGGCGTGAACGTGGGCAAGCCATCCGCCCTTCGCAACCTCGTGCCCGCGGCACAACTCGAGCAGCAGTCGGGACTGCAGTACCGCCAGCTCAAGGCTGAAGCAGCCAAGCAGCACGCCCTGGCGCCCGATGACAGCCCGCAGCTGAAGCGGTTGCGCGGCATTGCCGCGCGCATCGTGCCGTTTGCCAAACGCTTCAATCCCCGCGCATCCGAGTGGAACTGGGAAGTCAATCTCATCGGCTCGCGCAACATCAACGCCTTCTGCATGCCGGGCGGCAAGATCGCGTTTTTCACCGGCATCATCGACACCTTGAAGCTGAGCGACGACGAAATCGCCGTGGTGATGGGGCATGAGATGGCCCATGCGCTGCGCGAGCATGCGCGCGAACGCCTGGCGAAAAACGGCTTGACGCAACTGGGCGCCAACCTGCTGGGGCAGATGATCGGCGGCGGTCGCTACGCCGGCCTGTTCGATTCAGGCGGTTCGCTGCTGACCCTGAAGTTTTCCCGCGATGATGAAAGCGAAGCCGATATTGTCGGCCTCGATCTGGCGGCCCGCGCCGGCTTCGACCCGCGCGCCGGCATCACGCTGTGGCAGAAGATGTCGGCGAATCGCCATGGCGCGCCGCCACAATGGTTGTCGACGCATCCATCCGGAACGAATCGCATCCGCACCATCGAGCAGCACCTGCCGGAAGTCATGCCGCTGTTCGACAAAGCGCGCCGGCCTGATCACCGGCAACCCTGATGGCCCCGCTGTCGCAATCGCGCCAATGCGGGCGCCGATCCGGGAATGGTTCAACCATTTTCCGGATTATAAACAGCGGACCGGCATCCAGCCCTGAAAAGCCGACTTTCCCCGTGAAATCCAGAAAAAATCTTGACACCGCTTTCTCTGCCAGCGTAACTTCCAGGTTCCCCCTGTCCGACCCGCATTAGTTCTGGCTGCGGGCAAGGCTTTCCGGTTCGAAGAAGCGCATTCACGCTCGATAGAGCCAAAAATTCGTTCACACAAGGAGAAGGTAACGTGGATTATTCAAAGTATCCGATGATGAAGGTCGAGAAGAGTGCGAACGGCATTACCGTCGTGAAATTCAACAACCCCGAAGAGTTGAATGCATTCAGCGGCACGATGCACCGTCAGGTCGAGGACATCTTCGTCGATCTGGCTGACGATCCGGAAGTCAACATCGTCATCCTGACCGGTGAAGGCAAGGCCTTCTCGGCGGGCGGCAACGTCAAGGCCATGGCAGAGCGCGCCGGCACCCAGGAAGCCTGGAAGCACACCTCGGGCATCTTCTATTCGGCCAAGCGCATCATCGAGAACATCCTCAACTGCCCCAAGCCCACCATCGCCGCCATCAACGGCGCCGCCATGGGGCTCGGCGCCTCGGTTGCGCTGGCCTGCGACGTGTCGGTCATCTCCGAGACGGCCAGCATCGCTGACACCCACGTGCGCGTCGGCCTGGTGGCCGGCGACGGTGGCACAGTCATCTGGCCGCTGCTGATCGGCCCGAATCGCGCCAAGGATTTCCTGATGCGCGGCAAGATCATCAAGGGCGTGGAAGCCGAGCGCATGGGTCTGGTGAATTACTGCGCGCCGGTCGACCAGGTCATGGCCAAGGCCATGGAAATCGCCAACGACATGAACAGCCTGCCGCCGCTGGCCGTGCGCTGGACCAAGGTGTCGGTGAACAAGATGATGAAGCAGCAGTTCAACCTGATCATGGACGCCGCCATTGCCTACGAAATGCTGTCCATGGTGAGCAGCGACCACAAGGCCGCTGCGCAGTCCTTCGTGGACAAGCAGAAGCCGGTCTACAAGGGCTTCTGATCGCGGTGCAGGCCCGGCCTGCGCCATTGCAGTACATGTCACGAAGCAGGTGACAACAAGACGCCGGCGCACCCCTACAGTGCGCCGGTCGTTTTTTCTGGGTACCAGAAGCAATTGTCAAACGGGGGCGTTGCCCCTCCTGTGACCTCGCATGAGGTCATAAAACAGCCTGGCAGGAATGAAAATGGAAAACCTGAATATTCCACCGTTCACTTTCCCCGCGGAATGCGAAGGCCTTCGTCAAGAAGTGCGCGCGTTTCTGGCGGAAACCATCGCCGACCGCAAGCCCGAAGAAAGGGCCGAAAACTGGTCGGGATTCGATCGCGACTTCAGCCTGAAACTGGGCGCCAGGGGCTGGATCGGCATGGTCTGGCCAAAGAAGTACGGCGGCCATGAACGGACTTCCGTCGAACGCTACGTCGTGCTGGAAGAACTGCTCGCTGCCGGCGCGCCGGTCGGCTCGCACTGGATTGCCGATCGCCAAAGCGTTCCTACCATCCTGAAATACGGCAACGAAGAACAGAAGCTGTCCATCGCGCCGCGCGTCGCGCGCGGCGAAGTGTGCTTCTGCATCGGCATGAGCGAACCGGATTCGGGCTCCGACCTGGCCGCCACCCGTACCAAGGCCGAGCAAACCGCCGACGGCTGGCTGATCAACGGCCGCAAGATCTGGACGACCCGCGCCCACAACGCCGACTACATGATCGCGCTGTTCCGCACCGACTTCGACCCGACTGCCAAGCACACCGGCCTGTCGCAGTTCCTCATCGACATCAAGCACACCCCGGGCATCACCATCCGCGGCATCAAGGACGTGCGCGGCGAGGTCGAATTCAACGAAGTCACCTTCGATAACGTCAAGCTCGCGCCCGATGCGCTGCTGGGCAAGGTCGGCGGCGGCTGGGCACAGGTGACGGGTGAACTGGCCCTCGAACGCAGCGGCCCGGAGCGCTATCTCTCCAGCGTGCAACTGGTCGTGGAGATGCTAGACCGCGCCGACCCGACGGACTCGCATCAGGTCGCCGAACTCGGTCGCCTGGTCGCGGAGATGTCCACCCTGCGCCAGATGTCGCTGGGCGTGGCCGGCATGCTGTCGCGCGGCGAAAACCCTGCGCTGCTCGCCTCCATCGTCAAGCATCAGGGCTCGCTGGTGGAGCAACGCACGCCGGAACTGGCGCATGAACTGTTCGGCCCGGACCTCGGCGACAACGGCCCCAGCCTGAACCGCGTCATGAGCCACCTCATCCAGGTGCAACCGTCGTTCTCGATCCGTGGCGGCACGCGCGAGATCCTGCGCGGCATGATCGCGCGCGGCCTCGGGTTGCGCTGATCAACTGCCATCTCAAGAACACGTCGTCACGACAGACAGCACTGGAATCGACAATGCGTGAACTCAGAGACATGATCGCCGAGAGCCTCAGCAACGAACAAGGGGGCACTGCCCCCTTGCCTATCCCCCCTATCAGCGGGAACTCGAGTTTCCCCAATCAATCAAACTGCGAGCAGAGACATGAGTGAACTCAGAGACATGATCGCCGAAAGCGTGACGCGCCTTTTCTCGGAACAGATCGATCGCAAGGTGCTCGACAGCACCGAAGCCGGCCAGTGGCCGACCACGTTGTGGGACATGGTGGAGGAAAGCGGCTTTCACAAGCTGCTGGTTCCCGAAGCACAGGGCGGCGCAAGCGGATCATGGAACGATGCGTATCCGATCCTGCATGCCATCGGCTATTACCGCGTCCCCCTTCCACTTTCTGAAACGCTGGTCGCTGGAGCACTGCTTTCCGCCGCCGGATTGAACGTGCCGGAAGGCCCCGTCACGCTTCTCGAGCAGGGCATTCACAATGACCTGAAACTGACGCTGCAAGGCAAGCGGCTCAGCGTCAGCGGAACGGCGAAATCGGTACCCTGGGCGCGCTTTGCCAAGGGCATCGTGATTTCCGGACGCGCGGGCCATGACAGCGTACTGGCGTATATCGCATCCGATGCCAAGGGCCTGTCGACCCAGCCGTCGACCTCCGTATCGCGCGAACCGCACGATGCCGTGACTTTTTCCGACTGCAGCACCGATGTGGTGGCGAGAACCGCGGGCAAGCTGATCGACCAGAGCGTGCTGGTATTCGGCGCCCTGGCGCGTGCCGTCATGATGGTGGGCGCCAGCGAATCGATCCTGCATCAGACCGTGCAATATGCGAACGATCGCATCCAGTTCGGCAAGCCCATCGGCAAGCTGCAGGCCATCCAGCAGGCGCTGGCCATCCTGGCCAGCGAAGTGACCTCGGCACAGTCGGCAGCGTTGGCCGCAGTATCACCCCGCGCCAACGCCGACGGCCAGTTGTCGCGCTTCGACATTGCGGTCGCCAAGATTCGCGCTGGCCAGGCCGCTGGCCAGGTCGCTGCCATCTCGCATCAGGCGCACGGCGCGTTCGGCTTCACTTACGAGCACACCCTGCAGTACGCCACACGGCGCCTGTGGTCGTGGCGTGCCGAATTCGGTGCGGAATCCGCGTGGTCGCGTGAACTCGGCGAACTCGCCATTCGCGGCGGCGGACAAAAATTCTGGAGCAACCTGACGGCCGGGTTCGCCTGAGCAGTCAGTACCCCGCACCAGCAGAAAGGGCCGGTCATCGCATGGATGACCGGCCCTTTGCATTTTGTACCCGGTTGGTCGAAAAGCTCAGCGAGCCGCCGCCGCCTTCGCCTCCAGCAGTTCCCAACGTTCCAGAACGATGATCAGTTCCTGTTCTATTTCCGCAATACGCGCCTGCATCGTCGCCACGGAAGCGACCTGCTCGCGGGTCGATTGCTCCAGGTACAGCGCCGGATCGGCAAGACGCTTGGTGAGTTGCGTCTGCTCCGTCTCGAGTTTCTCGATTCGCCCCGGCAGTTCGGCCAGTTCGCGGCTCTCCTTGTAGGACAGCTTCTCCTTGGGCACCTGTCTCTTGGTCTCGACACGTTCCGACGTCGCGACTGCGGCCTTGTCGTCTGCCGCAGACTTCTGGGCCGCCGTTTTCGTGCGATGCCAGTCGCTGTAGCCGCCGGCGTACTCCCGCCACTCGCCGTTGCCTTCAACAGCAATCGTCTGCGTGACCACGTTGTCGAGAAACTCCCGGTCATGACTGACGATGAACAGGGTGCCCTTGTAGTCCTGAAGCAATTCTTCAAGCAGCTCCAGCGTCTCGATATCGAGGTCGTTGGTCGGCTCGTCCAGCACCAGCACGTTGGCGGGCTGGCTGAACAGGCGCGCCAGCAGCAGTCGATTACGCTCGCCGCCGCTCAAGGTGCGCACCGGCGCCTTGGCGCGTTCCGGCGGGAACAGAAAATCACCGAGATAGCTGATGACGTGCTTGCGCACGCCGTTGATCTCGACGAAGTCGGCGCCGGGGTTGATGGTATCCGTGAGCGTCGCGTTGTCGTCCAGGGTGGCGCGGAACTGGTCGAAGTAGGCGATGTTCTGTTTGGTGCCCAGGCGCACCGTGCCCTCGTCGGGCTCGAGTTGCCCGAGGATCAGCTTGAGCAGCGTGGTCTTGCCGGTGCCGTTCGCACCGATCAGGCCGACCTTGTCGCCGCGCTGGATGCGGCAGGTCAGGTTGCGCACCACCCAGTTCTTGCCGTCCGGACCATCCCACGCCTTGCCGGCCTTCTCCAGTTCGGCCACCAACCGCCCCGATCGTTCCCCGGCACTGACCGCCAATTCCACCTTGCCAGCCCGTTCGCGGCGCGCGGCGCGTTCCAGGCGCAGCGTTTCGAGGCGCAGCACGCGGCCTTCATTGCGGGTGCGGCGTGCCTCGACGCCCTTGCGAATCCAGACCTCTTCCTGCGCCAGGAACTTGTCGAACTTCTTGTCCTGCGTCGCCTCGGCTTCCAGCGCCTCGGCCTTGCGTTGCTGGTACACGCTGAAATTGCCGGGGTAGCGCGACAGCCGGCCGCGATCCAGTTCGATGATGTGCATGGCGACGTCATCGAGAAAGCGCCGGTCATGGGTCACGAACAGCACGCTGCCCGGAAAGGCCACCAGCACCTCTTCCAGCCACTCGATGGAGTCGACATCGAGGTGATTGGTCGGTTCGTCCAGCACCAGCAGATCGGGTTCCATCACCAACGCGCGGGCCAGCGCCACGCGCTTCTTCATGCCGCCGGACAGGTCCGACACCAGCTTGTCGGAGGGCAGCTTCAGTCGCGTCAGCACCGAATCGACGCGATTCTGCAGACGCCATCCGTCGCGCGCATCCAGCGCCTCCTGCAGATCGTGCATCTTGTGCAGCAGCGCATCCTGATCGGCGCCCTCTTCCGTCAGCGCATGCGTGGCGGCGTGATATTCGGACAGCAACCGCGACATGTCGCCAAGGCCTTCGGCCACCGCATCGAACACCGAATGCGCTTCGGCAAACTGCGGTTCCTGCGCCACGCTCGCCAGCTTGAGTTGCGGGGCGCGCCACACCGTGCCGTCATCGGGCACGGCATCGCCGGCGATGACTTTCAACAGGCTCGATTTGCCGGTGCCGTTGCGACCGATCAGGCCGATACGCTCGCCCGGTTCAATGACGAGATCGACATGATCCAGCAACGGCACATGGCCGTAGGCGAGGCTGACTTGCGAGAGTTGTATGAGTGGCACGGCAGGGATTCTTTGAGACCAGCGCGGAATGGGGACAACCGAGACTCGAAATCTTCAGGCATGGTGCTGAAGCTTCCCTTGCCAATGGATGAATCAGCCCTGGCGGACCGCATCCTTCACTGGACGTTTCGATTGGAAACAAGGAGTTGGCCGGAACAAGTTCCAGCCGCGTGCATCATAGCCGATGAGGGACAACCCGGCACGGCATTTTTCAGGGTTCGCCACCGCCTGGCCCGGCCATGTCCTCCTGCGCCGGAACCATTAAAATCCTTCGACTATTCAAAGTTCAAAGGGGGAGAAGACCAATGAAAAACGCAATGAAAGGCCTGGGGCTGTTCCTGATGTCAGTCATGGTCATGTTGTGTGCCGGCACGGCCAGCGCGCAATACCCGACCAAGGCGGTGCGCGTGATCATTCCGTACGCCGCCGGCGGCGCCACCGATGTAGTCGGCCGCAAGGTGTTCGAGAAAGTCCAGATCAGCCTGAAGCAGCCCTTCATCGTCGAGAACCGTCCCAGCACCAATGCCACCATCGGCGTGGACGCCGTGGTGCGCGCCGCACCGGATGGTTACACCGTGCTCTACGGCGCCGTAGGAACGCAGATCCCGGCGCTGCTGAAGAACCTGCCTTTCGATGCCCTGCGCGACCTCGAGCCGGTGGGCATGACCACCATCGGCGCCATCGCGCTCATCCTCGACGGGCAGAAATTCAAGTCGCTGCAGGACTTCATTGCCTATGCCAAGGCCAATCCCGGCAAGATCAACTTCGGCCAGGGCCAGACCGCCGCATTGCTGGCCATGAGCCTGCTGCAAAAAGAGGCCGGCATCCAGGTCGCCTTCATTCCGTACAAGGGGTCGGGCGCAGCGCGCACCGCCTTCATGGCCGGCGAAGTCGATGCCGTGTTCGATGCCTTGAGTGGATTCCAGTCCATGATCGACAGCGGCAAGGCGCGGCCGGTGATGTTCATTGGCACCAAGCGCACGTCGCTGGCGCCCAACCTGCCCACCTCCGCCGAGGCGGGTTACGGCACCGTGCGCAACCTCTACAGCCACAACGTGTGGCTGCCCAAGGGCTCGCCCGCCGAGGCGGTCACCGCGCTCAACCGCGCCATCAACGCATCGGTCATGCAACCGGATGTAGGCGACCTGATGCGCCGCAACGGCTCGGAGCCCGCCACCGGCACGCCGCAGGAAATGGTGGCGCACGTGAAGATGGAAATGGACATTCACACCGAGGGTGCGCGCGTCGCCAACTTCAAGCCTGCCGACTAGGACCGCGGTCTGCGCCGGATCAACTCTTGCCTGAAGGAATCCAATCGTGACTGAACCATCAAGCTCTGCATCAGCAACCGTTCCACGTCTCGGCATCCTGCTCAATTTCCAGTCGCGTCCGGATCTGGGCGAACCGTGGGACAGACCCTATCGCGAAGGGCTGGAGCTCGCCGCCGAAGCGAGTCGATGCGGCATCGACGATATCTGGATCAGCGAACACCACGGCGAGGAGGATGGCTACTGCCCTTCGCCCATCGTGGCTGGCGCTGCGGTGGCGACGGCGGCGCCCAATTGCCGCGTGGGTCAGGGCATTGCCGTGGCGCCGCTGTACGGCCATCCGCTGCGTCTGGCCGAAGACCTCGCCGTGCTGGACAACTTGAGCGGCGGGCGCCTGGATGTCGGGCTGGGCCAGGGCTATCGGGCCAGCGAGTTCGAGTCCATCGGCCTGTCTTATGCCAAGCGGACGCGCGCCTTTGAAGAAATCCTCGATGTACTGCGCCTGGCGTGGCAGGGACAATCCTTCGATTACCACGGCGCCATCTACACCGTAAAGAGAGGCCTGCTGCGGCCCGCGCCGGTGCAAAAGCGCATGCCGCTGTGGATCGGCGCCGCGGCGCCGGTGTCACGCGCCCGTGCCGTGCGCTATGGCGCCGGCCTCATGATCGCCAATCTCACCGAACTCGGCCACACCGCCAAGCAGTTCGACGCATTCGATGCAGAAGCCGCCGCGCAAGGCGTGGCGCCGCTGCCGCACTCGGTCGTTCGTGAAGTGCTGGTCGGCGATTCCGCCAGCGAAGCAATCGCGCGCCACAAGACCTATCTCGACTTCACCTACCGCGTGCAGTACCCGCCGGAACGCACCGGCATGACCTTCAAGGATCCGACAACCGGCGAGCGCATTCCGCTGACCAGCGATCACCCCTACTTCCTGTCCGAGGGCTACATGAAGGATCGCTGGTTTGTCGGAACGCCCGACGATGTCGTGAACGACATCGTGACCTGGCAGCAAAAACTGAAACTGGACGTGCTGTTTTTCCACCCCAAGATGCCGGGCATGGCGCTGAAACAGGCGGTGGATGAATTGCATCGCGTCACCGGACAGGTGATGCCGCGACTCCGCGAACGACTAAGGGCGCCCAATCGATAGCTGCTGCCCCGACGCTTTCGCGAGCCGGAAAGCCGGCAGGATAGTCCCGCCGGTCGCCTCCGAATCAGG
>Ga0114970_10003116_pt1 | contig 12253 bp, 4 predicted proteins | sample M_140205_XF_Meta_FD_87030 | JGI IMG/M metagenome (GOLD analysis project Ga0114970, IMG submission 87030) | Freshwater microbial communities from Lake Montjoie, Canada to study carbon cycling - M_140205_XF_MetaG | ecosystem: Environmental > Aquatic > Freshwater > Lake | place: Lake Montjoie... | reverse complement strand
TGCATCAACTGCGGCTGTGGTTCTTATAAAATTGGAAGTGTACAAATATGTGGCATCATTTATCTGTATCATTGTGGTAGCAGCAGCGCCGGCTGTCAATGAATACCAGCCGGTGGTTGATGCCAGCGTGGTCTGTGTTCCGCCAGTGCCGCCACGATTAAATCCTGTGTAGCCCACAGCAGCAATGGTTTGTGTAGCACCGTTAACTCTGCCAGCCATGGTCAGTTTGCCCATGTATCCAACCAAGCGTGTCCAGTCTGGATCGTTGTCTACTGCATTGGCGGTAAAGCTCATGTCTAGTGTGACTAGGCCACCGGCGTTCCAGAAATATCGCGCTTGCGCAGCACTGGGAAATGTGACTGTTTGAGTCCAGGTAATGGTCCAGGCAGCAGCTCCTGATCCAGTGGCACTGGTTTTGTCAATGGCACCAGTCCAGGTACTGCTGGTTGTTCCTGATGCTGCGGCATTGCCACGGTTTGTGGTCACACTGGTAAGGTCAGTGCTGACGTTAGCCAACACACTGATGGTGTTACCAGTTACGGGTGCTGTTCTCGAAGTGAGCACAGTGTTGGTATGGCTGCCTGCTGATGCCAAATTATTAACCAGGCCAGACCATTGAGTTGCTGTGACTGTGTTGGTAGCTGCAGGATTGGCAAGTGCAGTTTGCCCCCAGCCTTTGTCAGTCGCCCCTGTGCCCCATATGTCATTCAAGTTAGCACCAGCGGTGCCGCCCGATGATGTTGGTCCAATAAAACCATTGTAATCTGCTGCTAAGATTGTGCTACCGCTTGAATATGTCATCTTTTGTTCCTAATTATTTCACGCTCACTGTGGCTTCGATCACGCCCAACTCTTCAAAATCTTTGTTTTCTAAAGCGCGACCAATAACATTGAACCATGTGGCTTCGCCAGGTTGTGCTGCTCTGGCTGTTCCGTTGCCTGCACTTACCAGTCTATCACCTTTGCGCACTGCACCAGTTACTTTGGTTGGCACACGCCCAATTATAGCCACAGGAGGATGTGTTGTGTCATTGCCTGCACCTGCATTCATCGTATTTTACGTGTAAGTCGCTCTAACTCCTGGTCCCGCATCGCTTATGTCGTGTTGGGATTGAGTAATCTCGTGTGTGCCGCCTAGGTCCACAACTGTACCAGGTTCTAAAACTGCGTCGGCTGCATAGCGTTCTGCCAAGTCAGCGTATTGTGCTGATGTTGCCAACGCAAACACAGTGTTAAATCCAACTGTGGCCGTGCCAATATTGCCCACGCCAGCGGTGTTGTTGTTGTTGATGTTACCACCAGCAATGTTGCCAGTTGACACTGTCAAACTTGCGCCAGTAATTGATCCCACAGCTGAAACCAAACCACCGGTTAGCATGTTGCCGCCTGTGATGTTGCCACTTGCTGAGATCAATCCAGTGACATATTCACCTGTGGTAGCAAACACAGCTACGTTTGATGTGCCTCCAACTCCAACTGAAATATTGCCGCCTGAGCTTACAACTACAACATTTGAAGTTCCGTTGTTGATGTTGGCCACTGATGTAATAACACCAGTTAGTAGTGCTCCATTACCTAGAATATAATTGCCTGTGACGTTGCCTGTTGCTGAAACCAAGCCACCGGTTAGTATGTTGCCACCTGTGATGTTGCCGGTCACACTGGCTGTGGTGCCTGTGTGATTTGTGGCTGCAATGTTACCGCCGGTGATGTTGCCTGTGGCAGATATCAATCCACTGGTCAACACATTGCCGCCGGTTATGTTAGCAGTTACACTTACAGTGGTTCCTGTGTGTGTGGTAGCGTTAACGTTGGCGCCGCCCAGCACGTTACCACCTGTGATATTGCCCGACGCACTGACCGAAGCTGCTGATATTGCTGCTGCGGTAATCAAATTGCCGCCAGTTACGTTGCCACTGGCACTGACTGTTGTAGAATTAACTCCAGCAATAAATGCTTGGTTGAACCAGCCGCCGGTGGTTGCACCAATGTTGCCTACAACATTTGATCCGCCTTTTTCCACACTGGTTACATTGGCTCCACCTGCAAAATATGCAGTGCCAGTGGTGAGCACCAACACATTGCTGGTTCCAGTCACATTGAAATTTATGTTGCCGTCTGCAACACCAATGTTGCCTTCTGTGGTTCCATTGACAAATTTAGTAACACTAACACCCAGGCTCAAACCTGTGAGTTGTGAGCCGTTGCCCAAAATATATGTGCCTGCAATATTGGCTGCACTGGTGATGTTACCAGTTGCTGAAATCAATCCCACTGTGCGCAAATTACCTGCTTGTACGTTGGCTGTTGAGCTCACAGTAGCACCTTGTACCAAGGCTGCTGTAATAATGTTGCCGCCAGTGATGTTGGCAGTTGCACTCACTTGACCAGCAGTGGTCAAATTACCACCAGAACTGTTGCCTGTCACTGCCAATGTTGTGCCCACAGTGGCAGCATTGCTCACAGCAAAAGTGCCATTGGCACCCAATGCAGTGGCCACATTGTATGTGGTGCCAGCCACGTTGGCTTGAATAATTAAATTACCACCCGAAATATTGCTTTTGACGTTGGCATCAGTTGATGTGGTGTTGACGTTGAACACATTGCTCACGCCCACAAATATGCCTGTGTTGTTTTGCACACGCAGGATACCAGTTGTAGAAGTATTTGCATCTGTGCGCATGAATTGGCTGCTGTCCAAGCTGTCCAACAACTGTGCGTTTGTGGCTGATCCAGCAAATACTGCGCCACTCACAGTGGAACTCAATGTCAAGCCTGGATAGATTGTGGGGAACGCTGCTTGCAAACTGGCCTGTGGAGTAAAGCTGGCGCCATCAAACACCACACCCACACGCACATTGTTTACATACAAACTGGTGATGTATTTGGTAGCACCAACGTTGTTTAAAATTGTTTCAGGAATAGCACCACTTGTGCCTTGTGCGCTGGTGTAGCCAGGACCTACTACCAGCCAAGCAGAGCCAGTGTATACTTTCAACTGTTGATTTGAGCTGTCAAACCACAAATCACCTGCTATCACAGTTGTTGTGGGTGCGCTGGCTGAACTGGTTGATCCAGTGATTGATTTGAAGCCTGCGCCACTGTAAATTTTCAATATGTTGTTGCTGCTGTCCCACCATAACTGCCCGGTCAAAGGGGATGTGGGCGCCACAGAGTTTGATCCGCTTTCCAGTATGTGAACAAAGTTCTCATCCAAAAATTCACCGTATCCAGCATAGTTTTTACCCACCAAAGTGACCAGTGGCACAGCCGGTGTGCCACTTGCAATTTGATTTATAGTACCATCGGCAATGGTAGCAAAAACTGTACCGTTTGTTAGATTAATTGTATATGCCATGTCAGTTATTCCTGGTTGCTATATTTATACAGCATTTATGTTACTCAGCGTCTGTATACGCAGTGTGTAATCAATTTGAATCTGGCGATTCAAACTCTTTTGTACTGGATGAAAAATTACATGAGTAATTAGACGTAGATTATCTGCAGAGCCATTCCAGGTCTTTAATCCAAGTTCATCAAACACATATTCACCGTTAAAATTGGTTGAATTATCAAATGCCTGCTGTTCTGGTGGCTCACCGTAATCCAGTAAACAAGTCACAAGAATATCACTGTAAACGTTGCCACTGGTATGTAGCGGCGTCATTTTGTTGTTTTCTGGGTCTGTGTCAGCGGCTGAGTTATCATCAACCACTTTGGCATAAGTTTGGTTATACAAGTCAGCGTTTTGCCCTGTGGTATTCGGGGGCAAATATGTGATAACCCCTGTGGGATCTACTGAGCTGCCACCATTGCCAAATGCCATCAAATAAATGTATCCTATGTCACGATTGCTCAGGGTCTGAGCCATGGCCAAACTGATGTTTTCGTAATGGATTGCGTTCTTTTTGTCCACAAGAACTTCACCAGTGTTGGGATCGTGTATTTTGACAAATCCCTCAATTTTGCACAGTCCAGGCTGAATGATCATGCTCTTCCCTCCACGTAAGTTTTTTGTGTTTTTGGATCAAAAATTCTCATGTGGGCCTGAACGCTGATTGTGCCTGTTTCATTGGGACGACGGGGCTGTGCCTCTTTTTGTTGAGTCTCAGTTGACTGTTTTGGTGCTGTATTTGACATGGTCTTTTATTTATCCGTGTTATCTGTCACACAAAAACCTTGCGGCTACGGTGTCAGTTTCTTGCAGTGCTACGCCATCGCTGGCAGTGTTGATACCTGGTTGATACCAACTCTTTCCTCGGCGTTGCAGAATAGTGACTTCAACACCGGCTGCAGGAGCTTGGTAAGTGCCGTCAGTGACAAACTCAATTGCCAATGGACCAAAGTCAGTTACGATGTAACGATATTGTGAATCAGCACTGGTTTCGCTGTAGTTGTATTGGCGTATGCCGCCCACATAAACTTCAATACTTTCTACATAAGTTGTGCTTGAATCACTGAAGTCGCTGATGTCTATGTTTGGAGCATAAAACACAGTGGTTGTGCCATCGCCCAAGGTGGTATCTTTAACTATGTAATCTTGATAAGCTGATGTCAGCAAATTGCCTGAACCAATATCGTAAACAATAGAACCAATTGCGTGGGCGGATATGGCTGTGCCAGCGGTGCCGCGTTGCAAACCACTTACTGTGTTCAAAGCAGTATCTCTGTAACGATACATGATACGCTCGCTGTCAACAGTGATAATACCAAAAATACCATCTGGCAGATTGGGTTCAGTCAAGTTGCTGGCATTGTCAACATATATTGTGTCTGCTGTGGTGCTCAATGACTGAGTCAGCACAGTGGTGGTTGCGGGAGTCATTCTGTAAGTTGCTTGAACTCCACGCATGTCTTGGAATATACGGAACGCCACAGCTTCAGGCACAATGCTTTCTGTAAATTCTGTAACCGCCAAAATTGCCCCAACTGGGATTGCCCCAGATGCCAGTATCAAGTATTGTCCGTCTACTGTGAAATCTGACCCTTCAAACAACTGATAACCATTCAATGTTACCCATAGTCTGTTGGCACTCACTCCAGTGCGTTGCAAATCAAAATCATTTACGGCCACTGCTGTGCCAATGGTATAGTCATATGCTCCAGGAGCATAGTCTACAGAACCACTGTCATAGTTGGTGCTGTCATATGGTTCATTGATGGTCAAACCAGTTTGCACCGGCCCGTTAAATACCAAAGTCAATATATTTTGTTCCGCAGTATCATTCCAGGTGATGACAGTGATATAGTCACCAATGTTGATGTTTGGAATAACTTGCAGTTGGTCGCCTGATACGTTATAATCTGCTACAGTGCTGACTGATATCAAAATTCTTGCACCAGCGGCCGGTGCTGTGTTGAACACCACTTGTCGTCCTGGCACATTGCTGCCATCCCAGGCTGTGACACTGTAATCACCAACAATGGCTCCAACGCTTTGCACTTGTAATACATTGTCTACCCACACAGAGATATCTGATGGAGGATTAATAATGTTTTGATCGTAGCCGCCGCGTTGTGGCAACCCAAAACTGACACTGCTGTCATCGCCAATCCATTCGATGCCTTGTGGAGGCTGCAATCTCAAACCATTTTGTAGCACAATGAGATTTGCAGGATTGGTTCCTTCCAAACTATTGGTTAGAATAAATGTTTTTGTGGTGTATGTGTTGTTGTCTACCACAAATGTTTGAACAATTGGTGTGCTCCAGCTGGTGTAGTTTGTTGGAACAAATTTAGCTGTCAGTTCTCCAGTCCAGACAGCAGCATCAGTTATCAATGTCACAGCAATGCCTGAACCTAGCGTGGCTTCAACAGTAAAGCTGTTGCCGTTGACGATGCTCAACACATAGTAAACAACACCAGCTTCAATGCCACCCAGGCTGTTGCCTGAGAACGAAACTTGTTGTCCCACACTCAGTCCACTGGTGCTACCTTGCAAGGTAATTGCATTTGTGGTAACTGTGGTGTTGGTTATTGAAAATGCCGTTGCAATGCCCATGGCAGTTAAAGATACTCCATCAGTTGCTGCAATTTCAGTGGCAAATGTCACTTTGGTATTCAATGTTGGCACAAACGGCAACCAATATGTGGTGTTGTTCAAGAATATGCCCGGGATGACTGATTGTATAGCACGATAGTATGTGCCAGTTGGAGTCCCAGTCATTGAACCTGACGCATCAGTCAATGTCAATGCTGTGGTAGAACCAGCAACACTGGTAATAAAGAATTGTGTGGCATTTGGAACGCTCAACACATAATATGTTGTGCCAGCAACTATACCACCAAACACTGTGCCTGAGAACACAATGGGCTGGCCTTCTACCAAGGCACTGGCATCGTTACAGGTGATAGTGCTGTATGTTGAATTTGTAGAAGTACATGTGACCAAGTTGTCATTGTATACTATATCCAATGCAGAGTATGAATTGTTAAGATTCCATTCAATAGATTCGCTGTAAGGACGATATGTAGGTTGCGCAGTAGGTTGACCGTTCTGGAACACTGCAAATTCCACAATTTCTTTGTAGTTGACTGGTATAATAGTAGAATTATCAGTAGCAACAATATCTTGTCCCTGGTAAGATCCGCGATACAATTGATTACCGCCTCCCAGCTCAAACACTGCTATATTGATAATTTGTTCAGCACTTACACCGCCAAGTATTGTGATGTTTTGAACATTGTAATCCACCACATAATCGTGGTCTTGCACTAGTTTGTATCCAGTGGAGAGATTGGCAACCAATACTTGCACAGGAGCATTAACGATTCCAGCCCAACTGTATACATTGGTAATTGCTGGATGGTATATGTAGTTGATTTGTTTTATTTGGAATCCGTGGCCGTCAACAGTCCAGTCAGCACCTGGGCGAGTGTAAACACGCAGATCTAGTGTGTCATATTCACTGCCATTGACCAACTCTTCAGGAGCATGCCCTTCGTATGGACCAATAAACTCGCCGCCATCAACATTGATGTCGCTGTAGCGTGTGCCAAGATAGATGTCTGCAAATTGGCTCTGGTAGTTGGCATCCAAAGTGATGTTGCCAGCAAAATAATCGCCCCAGACTTGTGTGCCAGGATAATCAATACCGTCCACCAGCAATGGCAATTGAAGTCCTGGTTCGTTTACTCCAGGCACATACAAACCCATGGTACGGTCAACACCAGTCAACCCAGTGGGATACAGAGACCCTGGATAGGTGTATGTGGCTGCATTAACCAAAGTCCAATTTTCAATGTCAAATGTTGGTCCGACCACAGCACTGCTGCCGTCAGAGCTGGAAGCTGACCAAACACGATCATCGTAACGCACCAAGGTGCCATTCTCATATGTGCCGTTTGAACTCCAAGTTTGCACAGAAGTTTGGTATTGGCAACGGTCATATTTCATCACTGTGCGCAGAGAACGTGCTAGATTGTAGTTCTGCACTGGGCCTGGTGTTTGTGTGCTATAATCTTGGCCAATACCCTGGCCGGTCATTCTAGGATATACCACAGCGCCTGACCCAGCGCCGCCGCCGCCTTCAATTGTGACTGTAGGAGTGGCAGTGTAACCGCTGCCTGCGTAAGTTACATTCACTGCAACCACTTCGCCTTGACTGTTTAGCACTGTAACTGCTTGAGCCGGAACAATAGCATTGCCTGTGAATACCACGGTTGGTGGTGTTGTATACCCTGTTCCGCCAGCAACCACTGCCACACTGTCAACACTCAACGTGTAATTGCCAAACCATTGATTGTATGGCCAACTAGCCCACACAGTAGAGTCGCTGGGCAAATCACTCAATTTGTTGGATGTTGATCCCACTGCGTTGCCATGATTGTAAGGCAACAATATGGGACTGGTATATTGTGGAACCTCCAAACTGGAGTTGTAGTATGCTGGCAAATCAAAGTCAGTCATGTCACCAAACCACTCATTGAAGCCGTTGTAGATCAAATTAAATTCTTTGACTTGAACATGATAAGGTTTGACTTCTTGGATGTAATCCAACACAAACTCTTGGTTGTCTTGTGTGTAGTTTTGATATGGAAGCAAGCTACGAATTCTATGCTCAACATCAATCAAGCTGGTTTTGATCAACCATCCAGGTGCTGAGAATTCGCTGAGCACGAAGTTAAACATCAATGTCAAACTGCGATTGCGTTCAATTAACAAATCATCAACAAACAATTCTTCATTGATGGCTTGTATGATCTTGCGTGTTTCAATCACGGGTTCCTGATCAAAATACTGTGCATCAAACACTTCTACGTCATATCCAAATCGTCCCAATGCATAATCCCATAGTGTTGCAGAAAATTCAATGGTGCCATCTTGCAATCCAACACGATCCCATCCAGTCAGTGTACGAATATAAATTTCATACTTGTTTTGTGTGTTTGCAAGAACTTTGACACTGCTACCAACTGGCAAGTCCAAGAATCCAAGTCCAGCGTAATTTGGCACAGTGGTAATAATCTGTGAGCTGGTGTTGTAGCCTGGTAGATACCAGTCAACATAACTCCAATACTGACGAGTGTCATAGTTTTGCACTCGAGTCAGAGTGAGTGATCTGATAACTCCAGCTGAGGTTGACGTGGTGCCTACTGTGTAAATGGTCCAAAGTCCGCGATTTCTACTGTCTGAATCTACCAGATACTTGTAGCCCACAGGCACTGCATAAATGTCCTGGAAGCCCAAGATTTCAAGATTGGCCACACGTTTGTTCCATTCACCAGAAGATGCACTGGGTTCAGGCTCTTGACTGTTGAGCAAAATAAACGTGCGATTTTCAGTCACAGGATATCTTGCAAGCACAGTGTTTGCTCTTGTGAGATAATTTTTCAGTGCAGCATATCTGTCAATGAACATGCTTTGACGTGGACGAAATTGCACTCCGTAGCGTTCTGCTGGTCCAAGGTTAACGTCAGGCACTAGGTTGCCCGATGTGTCGACTCCACAAAAGCTGTCTTGTAATTTGCGATACAAGTTGCTGCTGATCCAACCATCTGCTTTGTCTTGTGGCACCAATTCGTATTCAACGTGAACATTGCTGTCAGTGGCTTCGCGATCAAATTCAATACTGAGAATGGTGTCTTGTGCCACAATGTAATCAGCTGCATTGTAAAGTGCAATGGTGCTGGCATTGATAGGAGCAACATACGCAATACCGCTGGCTCGAGGATCTTCGATGTAATTGGCCACTGTGCTGATTGGTAAAGTTTTGCCTTTTTGTGTGGCAGTTGTGGTCAATCCACGAACCCAGAAATAATACTCTGTTACAAATGTGCCAGTTTGTGTTAACACAGTGTTGATTGCATAGCTCAATGTGTTGTGGGGAATACCTGGTCCAACATAGTTTGCTGGCGCAACATTGCTGACAATCCATTGATACACATCCACTGTGCTGCCAGGGAATAGCTGTCCCCAACGACGGCTGGCATACACAATGTCATCTTGATTGGGGTCAATGAATCTCACAGTGCTGGTATCCCACCAAGTTTCGCCCACATGTGCTGAGCCCCAGGTAGTTCCTCTAATGTTCACTGGACCCACGTTGTAACTGGCTGGATCAAGTCCACCAATGTAATCTAGATTCTGTCGAGCTGCGCCAAGGATTTTTCCTTGTAGTGGGTTAAAGAAATCAAAATACTCAGCTGTGGCAGAAGTGATTCTGTCGTAAGCATACACAGAATTCAACAGTCTGATATCTACCACAGGTTGTTCTACTGTCAGCACTGTCCAAGCTGGCACACGGTTGGGGTTTTCACTCACAAACACACGGCCATAGTTGGCGCTCATTGTGCTGTCGTCACGCTCGTTGCCTGGCGCACCTGACAACAACACACCACTGACATAACTTACAGAAGTGCCGTATTGGTCATACGGTGCAATATCAGTATTGACAATTTGCTGACCAAACACAAACTTGTCAGGGTTGCTGACAGAGCTGGATGAACTTGGTAACAAATCGTAAGTGTAAACAGTTCCGCTTTGGAACAGCAGGTCAAAAAATTCTGTTGCGCCTGCATCCCACAATGCTGTATAATTGTCAAAGTCTGTGGGAATATACATGGTGCCGTTTGGTGAACCAACCACTAGATTCACTGCTGAATCATCAATGCTGAGGCTGGCGCCAAATTGTGCATAAGTCTGTGGATAAGGACTCAAAATTGTTTGTGTGTAGACAAAAGTTTCAAATCCAAGCTCAGTAAAAGTAACTTCCCCTCCCGCACTGCCTGGTGCAACCTGTAGTTTGTTACCCACTGCTGCGGCTGCTGAATTTTTAACTGCTATGGTCAGGTAACCTGCAACACTGACTGTGGCTTCAACATTGGGCACCGCGGCATTGATGGCTTCGGCCAGGCCAGCAACGGTATTATTGGGGCTGGCAGGGACCGCAACATCAATGTCATTAACACGAAGTGTGTTACCTGTACTGGTCAACACAGGATTGGCCACAGTGGCTGTGATGATACCAAATGCACGACTTTGATTGACGTTGCGTTCTACAATACCTCCATGAAATTCTTGCACACTGCTGTTGGGTGCGCCAGCATACAAACTACAATTATAACTGCAAAGATCAACAGCTTGTCCAAAATGAGCTGCGGGTTCGGCTGTACTTTGTGTAATTTTTTGTACTTGTGTAAATTGATTGGTTTCAATTTCAATAATATCGCCTACCATCAAATCAGCATTGATTGTGACAGTGGGTCCTGACACTGTGAATGTGTTGGCAGCGTCTAATACAGAATTTTCTTCATTGATCAAGAATGTGCCATTTACCAACACACTGACTGGTTCAGTGACAGAACCCAGTAGTGCAAAACTCACACTGCTGGGATCAGTTCCGTAGATAAATTTTTGCACATTGCGATCAAACACATACACAGACCCAGCAGCAACTTCGCCATCTTGTGTGCTGTACGGTGTGCCAATTATGACTTGACGTCCATCTGTGCTGGTGCTAACTGAGTAACCAAACTGATCCGTGACTCCCAATGTTGGATCAGTGAGCGTGTCTACATATTCAAAATATCCTTCAGCACGTATGAGAATACTGGATCCTCTAGCTGGACTGTTGACAAAAGTCAAATCTTGTGTCCCAGAATCAAATGTGTAATCAATGTTGGGACGCTGTAGAACTTCATCAACCAAGACTGAGAAGCTGTAGATGTTAGTGGCAGTGAAGAAATACTCATTCAAACTAAACACAGTAGTTAACACTGAGGGATTGTAAAAAGTTGAAAATCCTGTGATACCACCAGACCCATTCACACTGGTGATGGTCAACACAATGCTGCCATTGACCAATGCTCCACCAAATTTGGTGTAGGCAAATGTCACAGTGTTGCCCACAGCATAACTCGAGCCTGCGCTGCTGACTGCTACCAAGCCCACTGTGGCAGCAGGTGCATTGCCTTGACCAACTTCGTTGCGTTGACGAATGATGGTAAATTCAGCATTGACTCCACTGCCACTGGTGCTGGTTTGTGTCACACCATAATATGTGCCGTAGTCCAGGAGCTTGCGACTGGTGCGTTTGATTTGCAATGCGTCGCCTTCGGTCGGCGCTGTAAAAAATGTAACGTTGGTAAATGCATTGTCAACTGTGTAATCAACATTTAATACTTGCTCTGCACCGCCCACTAGAACTTCTAGTTGTGTGGCAGTGTCAATTTGTATCATGCTGCTGATGCCATACACTGTGGTTTCGCCATCGCCATACAAGTTAAGAACTTGATTTTCCCAATCCACACGACCATAGGCGTATACCTTGTTCACTCCGGGTGCACCAATATACATCCAACGTTCATCCAGGCTCATGGCCACACTGTAACCAAATTCTCCCTGGTCAACTGACACACTGTCTGGTGTGGTCAGCAACTGCCATTGTCCGTAAGGAATGGTGTCAGGTGTTCCAAGATCAGGTGCTAGATAAATCACACAAGCATATCCGTTGTCGGCTTGTCCCAGTGATCCCAAACTACCCGGAGCCCCAGCAACTGCCCAGGCTTTGTTGCCAAAGTCAACCGCGGTGCCGTAACTTCGCACTCCGGTCACATCTAGTGTAAGCACAGCATCACCTGCAACCAATGGACTAACAGGGACATATTGATTGCTATTGGTGCTCTTGACATACACATACACGCCACCTTTTGTTGGCAGCGAAGTCAATGAATACGGAGTCCAGTATGTGACGTTGAAAATATCTATGCCTTGTGGCACTGGTTGTGATGCTTGGAAAAACTCAGTTTGATA
>Ga0114970_10003114_pt1 | contig 12258 bp, 9 predicted proteins | sample M_140205_XF_Meta_FD_87030 | JGI IMG/M metagenome (GOLD analysis project Ga0114970, IMG submission 87030) | Freshwater microbial communities from Lake Montjoie, Canada to study carbon cycling - M_140205_XF_MetaG | ecosystem: Environmental > Aquatic > Freshwater > Lake | place: Lake Montjoie... | reverse complement strand
GCGCAGCTGGTTCCCCAAGAACTATACTTTACCAGAAGATAAATCGGTATCACGAGAAGAAAGAGAATCCACACCGATTTTTTCGTAGAATAACTCATCGATGGTTTTTTTAATCAAAATCCAAAGCAATTCCCGATCTCGACATTTAGCAAACACAGCCAAAGGAATTTGAAAGCCTCCTTTGTCCTTCCGGCCCCCACCATACCACTTGCCGTCTTCATTTTTCCCGAAAACATCCTTCAACCACTTATCAGGATCTACGGTATGGGACTTGGTTCGCAAGGAACCATCGATAAAGCTATTACCCACGACCCCATAAACCACTACCGTCTCAATCCCTTCTCGATGGAGGAGATAATCGGCACATTGTCCAATCCCGTCCCGATCTTCTTCCCGCACGTATCCCACCCCAGAAAAGAGGTAGGTTTCCCGAATATCCTTGTGCTGCAAGGCTACCTGGGTCAAGTCCATGGTCTTGGCAGAGATGGCTTGTTTCGAAATGAGAGCCAAGAGTTCTTTGTCGATTTTATCGGATAAGAATTGCGACGCCATATAGTCGATGCTGCTGGCGTTCACATAGTCATCGGTATCGGAACGGATCCCATGCATCAAAGCGGTGGCAATCTTGGTCTCGATGTTTTTCTCCCCCAAAAATGGTTCTTTTGAGTGAGTCATATATTCTACATAAATGGAAGAAGTAGAACCGGATGTATCTCGCACATCCACAAACTCTCCCTCTACAATACCAAGAGGTTTATGATGGTCCACAAAAACCAACAGTTTGCAATGGGCTGGAAGTTTAAAAGGAACATCGGCTGTTTGACTGTCATTGATGGCATAGTAATCAAACTCACTGGCATCGAAGTCGTAAGAGCATTGCTCCAAATCCAAATCGAGTTTTTTCACCAAGGCTCGGTTTTCATGATGGGAGATATCATCAAAATAAATGATCTTGGTATGCACATCCTGGTTATGGGCCAGCCAAGACAAAGCCAAGGCACTGGCAATGTTATCCGGATCTGGATACCCTTTGATGCAAATCAAAAGTTTTTTTCCACGGGCTAGTTCTAAGGCTGCAAAGAGAGCCTCACTTTTTTTCATCCCATGAGTGTCTTGTACGTCCATATCATCCGGCTTTGCACGTAGAGAGACCAAATTCGCTTTGGTGTTAGTCCTTGTATTCATACCTACCTATCGGTTGTTTTGTCTTTTTATATAAAGAAAAATTTCCGTTTTTTTCATCTTACCGCGTATAGATCGAATCTAAAAGGGAAGAAACCACCTTGGCCCGGGGAAATGCCGTGAAAAAAAACCCATTCGCCTGAAACCATGGGGAGTTTTCTATCTGGGGAAAAAGGGTCTTTTGTCGGGTAATGGACCGACAAACCCCCAAAATAACGGGGGGAGCCTCTGGATGAGAAAGACTCTCAACACGAGGAAGCAATTGGGAAGTATGCCACCGGTGAAACAATTCCAGGTAGACTTTTTGCCCCGAAGCATGCTCGAAGGTAAAATCCGGACAACAGTAGGACTGCCCACCCAAGTGAAGAAAGGCTGTGCTCATATGAATCTGCCATTCTGGGGCCAACTCTCCCATGGAGTCCATAAATTGAGCCAACTCGGGGGGGACATAATGATCGCGTACGGCATAATGACTTACCATCCCCTGTTTATGACTTACTTCGAGGGTACAAGGCTTGCCTTTGAGGGTCAACTCCACGGACAACTTCCACTGGGGCAAGAGCAAAACCCGGGGAAAAAAACTGGCCAGCTTCATGCCATAAAGCTGCACATTTTCAAATAATGTAAGAGGTCCAGAGATCTCAAGCCGGTAGCTGCCTGTCTCCGTCCACTCGGCAGAGGGAAACTCCACAAGTAATTGATGAAACTTGAGACTACGCAAAAGCTCTCGTTTTTCTGGAAGCGACAAAGGTCCGATTTCCAGGCTCACTTGCTTCGCTTGGAGCAAGAGACCTTGGACAAGGGCACAGTTGTATCGATGCAGCAACCCAGACGCAGTGGGAAGATGGGTCAACTCCAGCTTTCGATATTGGGGCAAATCTTGGTATAGCTTAGCTTTCACCTGATCGAAAGATTGCTCTACACACTGGGCCACCGCTTCTTGATAGGCCGATCGGGAAGCAAAATGGGTTTCCTGCCGAATCCGTTGGGCCTCTGCAAACATCTGCCATCGGTGGGTTTCCACCTCAGGATCTGCCGCTTCTGGGGTACAGCGATCGAGCAATAATTTTTTCAATCCCGGAAATATAGCATGGGAGTCAAGCCCAGCTTGCAAGAGAGTATCATTCACCTCTTGCTCCGTGGTGGCATTCTCAAATATTTCTAAAAGAGAGTGGGCCAGAGTCAGGAGTTCTGGATCCTGAGGATCGATAAAACCTGGATATACTTTTTGGGTACGGACCCTATATCGAAGAAGATCTTTGGTAAGCATCGTGCTGCCTTCTTCGTTGGTTCACAAATTGTTCATTGGTATTATGGGACACGATTTCATAAAGCACCGCTCGTTTCCCTGGTTGATGACGCAAAATCCGACCCAGTCGTTGCACATGCTCCCGAATCACGCCGCTTCCCGACACGACAATACCTACTTGGGCTTGGGGTACATCCACTCCTTCATTCAATACTTTTGATGTGGTGATGACCGTAATTTCCCCAGAGCGAAACGCATCAAGCATCCGCTTTCGCTCTGCCGCTTTGGTTTTATGGGTCAGCACCGGAAGAAAGAGTTCACACCCAATTTCATAGGCCATGGCATTGTCATCGGTGAAAATCAAAATAGACTCGGTGGAATGGAGTTGTAGCAAGTTCCAAATTTCATCGAGCTTGCCCCGAGCGGCTTGGGCAATGCGTTTTTGCTCTCGATAGGCTTTGAAAGCTGCTTTCCCTTCGGAATTGCGAGACGCGCGAAAGAGGAATTGGCGCCACCCCTCGGGTGTTCCCATCTGAATCCCGTTCCTTCGCAGGAACTGCAAATACACACCTCGAGAAGCCTCGTAGATCGCTCGTTCATCCGCATCGAGGGATACGGGAATTTGAATGACCTCATAGGGAGCCAACACCTGGTTTACCATATCCCCAATGTGGGCTTCGTATACTAGATCTCCCATCAATTCAAAGAGCCGAATTTCCCCTCCATCGGAGCGCTCGAGCGTAGCGGATAGCCCCAATCGAAAGGGTGCCAGAGAGGCCAAGGCAATGAGTTGGTAGAAGGGGGCCGGCAAATGATGACACTCATCTACGATCAAAAATCCAAACTGGTTGCCCATGCGCTCAATCATCAACTTAGCTGTATCGTAGGTAGCCACCGTCAAAGGCGCAATTTTTTTCTCGCCTCCTCCCAAGACTCCGATCTCTTCCCCGAAAAATTCCCCCAACACCGTGCGCCACTGCTGCACCAAATCGAGGGTGGGCACCACCACCAGGGTAGATCGTTGTACCGAAGCGATGGCAAGCACAGCTAAAATCGTCTTCCCTGCTCCCGTAGGCAATGATACGACACCATGATTGCGCGCCTTTTGCCAAGCTGCAAGAGCATCGGCCTGATGGGGACGAGGAACGATAGGACGCTGTAACGTCAAGGCGAGGGAGGCATAGGCCTTGGCTTCATCTTGAAGAGGGAGATTTTCCTGCCGATAGAGTAGCACGATCTCGCGATAGGCATAGGCGGGCGCGCGCCACTCTTTTGTGCGGTTGTCAAAGGTAAAGCAGGGGGCAAGGGCCTCCGGCGGTTCGGGGGTGAGGAGCAACGTCCCCTGGCTAAAACGCAGGGTGTCCATAGCTTACCCTCGGCGTTGGAAGAGATAAGATTGGATCGCCATCCCCACGCCCCCGAGAGCAATGATCAGAAGGGAGAGGAAAAATCCGGTTTGCATCCAAGCCGGAGGTTGGGTCCCCGTAACGCCTTCCAAGAGAAGGAAATTTCCAAACAATATGAATAAGATAAATCCGACGGCGCTAATTTTCACCGAAATGGATTTTCGCAATGTGGGATTCACGTAACTCGCCTCGCAAAAAAATCGTAACTCCGCTTCACCATAGGAGAAGCCATAGGTAAGATCAAGCCCCGTTTTTCTTCTTATTCTTATCTTACAGGAGTTTCCATGAAAGTTCGTCTGGGTCTGGCTGCCTTGTTGCTACAAACCTCCCTTGTCTTCTCCTTGCCTCTAGGACAAGTGCCACAAAATATAGATCTCTCCGGAACTCGCGGAGGACTTGTGAAAGGGGATGGGGCCTGGAGCAGTCAAGCCGCATTACAAGGCAAAGTATCCGTAGTTTTCTATGTAGCGCCTGCGGAAAAAGATACCAACGCTGCTGCCAGCGCCGCGCTGAAGGAAGCCGAATTTTCTGAGGAACAATTTCAATCCTATGCCATCGTGAATATGGCAGCCTCTTGGTGGCCCAATTCTTTGATCGCCTCCAAATTGGTGGAGAGCCAAAAAGAATTCCCACGTACGATCTACGTAAAGGATGCACAAAGCGTCTTGGTAAAAGAGTGGCAGCTTCGAGATAAAGCGAGCGATATAGTAGCTTTCGATCGAACAGGAAAGGTGATCTTCCACGTGGATGGGAAGTTAACCGACGACCAAATACACCAACTACTGGCCGCCGTTCGATCCGCGTTGTAGAGCGCTAGGGCTCCAGAGTAAAGGCGTGAGGGAGAACGACGTGTGTGGTGTCACTGTTCCGCCGACCCCTATGGTAACAGCAAGATCTAAGGCCATAGGTTCCGTTATTTTATGGAACCGTCGAGAATTGTCAGTCATGATTTGACAGTTTACTTTTGTATCACTTCTTTCTTCCCGTGATTTCCATCTATCCTCAATCGTCTCCTTGCAAATTGCATAGAGATCTGCTTCCCCTGAATCATCCCCTAAAATCAATCTTGGAGGGAAGAAATTATTTTCAAAGTTAAACCCAGCCCCTGTGATCACCACCTAGGTACCTAGCTTACCACTTTTTGGTGTAATGCTATCCACGCGAAGGGTGGTATGTATGTGTATATTTGATCACTCCTGGGCTGCTGTTTTTTGTTATATCCACCCATTTTGAATGCTTCACACCGCCCCCCCGCTATTCATGAAATATACGGGTGAGTATATCATATTCACAGCACAGCCGGCGGCACCTCCACCAATCCCAAAAAGTCTCGCACCACCTCACCGGCAATTCGATCAGAGACCAGCGAGAAAATCCATTCTAAGCCTTCCTCCGAATAGAGGTAGGCACTCTCGGGTGCCGTATAAAGGCCGTATATTTTGTGTAGCTCCCTTTGGGTATAGGTTTTACTCCACAATTTCTTTTTGGTTCTCAAATCCCAAATGTCGATATCCACCGTGAGGGTCATGGACTCTCTTCTGGAATATCGAGTGGCAGCCAATAGATTTTCGTAGGCAGAGAGGTTTTGGTATCGGTTGTTGCTGTCGAGGAGGGGGATTTGGATATTTTTTGACACAAATCCATCGAGGTCAAATTGTTTCGCGTCGCCACGGGTCAAATGAATTTGGAGATACGCATCCGCTTTTTCTTTGGACGTAAGTCGGACTTTTCCCTTTTTGGCAAAGGCCATTTGGATTTTTTCCCACAGAATCTCATGGGGCACCACCTCCCGACTCGAATCAAAGACGGATTCCACATACAAGGTTTGAATCCCTTTTGGGGGTTGCTGGTATAAGTTAGAAAATCGATAGACACAACCTGATAATACAGACGCCAGACTAATGACCATCCAAAAAGTTGCGTCTTTTGGTAAAATCGATACACTGAGAGAAGATCGTCTCCAAGATACAATTGAACGCCACATAGATACTGCCGTGAGTAAAGGTGAACCCATTCGCTGAGAAGTCTACGTCTTCAAAGAGGAATGGCAAAAGTATACTGAAATTCTCGAGAAAAGTAAGGGCAAAGGACAACCATCATGGAGATCTACCCCGTTTTGATCGAAGGTGCGGTGATCTGCAAACTAAAGCGAACCTGTGAGGGAGGTACCAAAGACTGCACCCCCTGTGAACAGCTGGTGGTGTATCTTCACAATTGGTTGGTATCCACCAAAATGCCCTATGCCATCTTTGACTTACAAGAAGAGAACGAGATCTGTCAGGCCTTTCTTGGGGAACTGGTGCTGTTGCGAAAGAAGCTGCGCATCCCTTTGCTGTTTTCAGGAACTTTGTTAAAAACACAAATTCTTTTAGATCGTTATCAACTATTAGATCCATTTCCCTTTTGGATCAGTCCTGAGGATGCACTCCATACCATGCGCCAACGATATCCACTTTATGGTGAGTTGGCAGCCCTCGAGACGGGGGTTCATGTGGGGTGTCCGTTGTCTCAGACTTGGAATATTTCTAAAAATGGGGTGAATCCCTTGTTTTCTCCTTAAGAGAAGGAGGGCGTTCCCCCCTCCTTAAACCTCCCCCCTATCCCAAACTCACGCTTCTCTCCCTGTATACCTAAAGCGTTGGTTTTTAGAGGAGGAGGCATGCATACGGGGTCGAGGGCTCACTTTAGTCTCCCCCATATGCATGCCTCCTCCTCTAAAAACCAACGCTATTCCCCCCCACCCCAACGCCCGAGCTCCAGATTATGGCTACTATCTTTTCTATTGAGCTGTTTTCTGGCAAGGAGGGGTTTGGGGCAACTGCGCAGCTGGTGCCCCAAGAAATCAAAAATCAACCAGCCAATCCCACCAAATAAGCAAGCGCGAGCTTGCCAAAGTTCACCGCATGGGTGGCGGTCCCACGGGACACATCCAACGTATCCCGCGTGGTATGAATGCGTGGATTGTCCTCATTCATGCGAGCCTCGAAGGGCATGGAAGCCGAATACCCATATCGGTGCCATGAAGCATGGTCGGAGCAAGCATATCCACAGCGATCTGTGGTCCATCGCACTTCGGGCATATAGGTCGTCAAGGCTTTACCCAAATAAGCCGTGAGATTGGCGTCTACAAAGTCCGTCATAAATACGATCTCATAGGGAGAGCCGGCATAGTTGGTCATATCCAATTGCATGACCCCTTCCACCTTTCGCTTACCTTGTTGAAAGGATTTTGCAATGTCCTGGGAGCCACGCAACCCAATCTCTTCTGCCGCATAAGAAAAGAGCATCACCGTCTTGCGAAAGTGAATATTCTTGGCCACGATGATACGCAAGACTTCGGTAATCGTAGCAATCCCACTGGCATTGTCATCAGCCCCCGGAGCCCGAATGTCAGGAGATTGGGAGCTACTCAAAATAGAATCTCCATGCCCCCCCAAAACAAAAATCGACTCGGGAGTTTCTTGTCCTTGAATCGTCACCATCACTGAAGGCTGGGCATAGGATTTATGGGAAATCAACGAAACGCTGATGTCAGGTCGACTGGCTGCCATCCCCTTCCATGTTTCTTGCACCCATTTTTGAGAAGCCACACCAGAGGGAGAACTAAAAAGCCGGTTTTGGAAAGCAGCCATGGTTGAAATGGTGGTTCGAATTTCCCCTTCTTGCACCTCCGATAACAAGGCAGGGAGGGCCTGATTTTCCTGAAATACGTAGGGAAAGGGAGCCACCGGCGTGGGAGACATCAATTCTTCGAGAGCTTCTTCTTTCGAATGTTCATAAAAGAACCCCCCACAGCGATGGTGCGTTTTATGCATCCACTGAGAAAGAGCCGGCAACTGGGACTCGGGTACTTGCCCAATCCGGGTAGATCCTTGCTGGATCACCGAAGAAAAAGAAACAGGCGCCTCGCTCGCTTCTGTTGGGAAACTAATCCAAACCTTAGGTTCCCCCCCATATAGCCAGCAAGAGGCTTGAAGACCGAGCACGACGCCTATGAACCTACGCGGGGGGAATAATGGCATAGGGAATTCCTTACATGGTTATTCTCTTATTTTACCGGTAAGCCCCATAGATCCAAAATCCTCCCCTCCTCCGCCAATCATGTATTACCTCCCAATAAATATATAACATTCTGAATTGACAGTTCTTTTTTTATCTTGTACCTATGAAATAAGACTCATTTTTATTTACAAAAGGGCGATGCCTATGCGCACAACTCTACGGATTTATCCGTTGGCAGTGGCTTCTTTTTTGCTAGTCGGCTGCTTAGAACGAGCGGCACGCCCACTCGCGCAACCGGCCCAAGCGGCTGGTGGTAAATATTTTGCCGTGGAAATGCCTCCCAATCCACTCACACTCTCGGAAAAGGGGGGAGCCGTTCGCATCGGCATTCGTACTGCCATGCTGGGAAAAGAGTTCCTCTTCCAAGGCTCTGTGGTGAGCCAAGATTATGCCCCTCGATTTCATGGCCTGCGTTCTCGCATCGTCTATTTTCAAGATCAAGGCGACAGTGTGTGTATGATGGAAGCCGTCGATGGCTATACAGTGACCCCCTCTCTCAAACAAAATTTGGTATTGGCAAAGTTCCCCCTCTCCAAGCGAGAAGGAGACTTCCTCTTTTTTGATTTTGCTGCCGGCATGCAAAAACTGTACACCTCGGATGAGTGGACAGGCCAAGATTTAACTGGCTCTGAATATAGCTCTGGAGCTTGGAATCACGTGACCCTCCTGGATAGCTTTGTCCAAAAAGCCATCGTAGAAAAAGAAGATCAACTGGTAATCCAACAGGTAGGGCAAGTCTCCCAACTGACTAGCAAAGACGGATCCTACCGCAATGAGCAAGTCAATCTCCATTACTACTTATCTGCCTACGTCCCCCATGAAGCGTTTGTCCCTACCCTATCTCCAGGACTGGATCATGTGGGATTTTTCGAAACAGCCCCTCGATTGAAACCCAGTAGTGGCACTAGTCAGATTCATGCTGTGAAGTTTGATATTACCCAAGAGAAAAAAATCTCGTTTGCCATTTCAAGCAATACCCCCCCCGAGTTTCGTCAAGCGATTACCGATGGCATTTTATATTGGAACAAAAGCTTTGGGCGAGAAGTCCTCCAAGTGGTCCCCGAAATCCCCGATGCCCAAGCCCCCAACATTCTCCAAAACTTGGTACAATGGGTGCCTTGGGATACAGCAGGATCCGCCTATGCTGATGCTCAGGTGGATCCTCGCACGGGAGAAATTCTCCATGCTCAGATTTTTCTCACCAGTGCTTTCTCATTTAGTGGAAGAAAACGAGCCCTCCAGTTACTGCCACTTTTTTTGAACCAAAAGGAAGCGAAAAAAACCGAATGGATTTCTCTTCCTGGATTTCAAAAGAAGCCTTTATGCGTGTATGAACTACAAGACACCTTTCTTTCCAATATGGCCCAACTCGTAGCCATTCCCTCCACCACAGATGCCCAAATTCTTCGCGTCACCCAGGACTATCTTCGAGAAGTAGTGGCCCATGAAGTGGGTCACACCCTCGGATTCCGACATAATTTTGCGGCCTCTTTGGCGGCAAATTTTTCTCCCCAACAAAGGAAATCCTTGTATCACGACTATATTCTCGCAGATACAGTCCCTACCAATTTATTACCGGCTAGCTCTGTGATGGACTATCTGCCATTTGAGGAAGCCACCTGGGTGGGCGCGTTGATTCGTTCTACAGCTCCTGCTTTTCCCTATGACCGCAGTGCCGTAAGTATTTTATACGAAGGCAATCGAATCGTCCCCACCCTCCTGCCTTTGTTCTGTACGGATAGCCATGTGGGAAAATTTGCCGATTGCAATCGATTCGACAGTGGCAGCAATCCAGTAGAATCCGCCTATTGGAAAGAAAAAGAGGCATGGGAACGATTGCCGCATAACATTCTGTGGCACTATATAGAAGCCAAAACCCAAGCTGGAAAAGGCGCTGCCTTTTCTATCACCCAAGCTACCTTGGACCCTCTCCTCTTGATGAAAAATTTATATGCAGAGCGAAAAACCTTGCTTGGCATGTTTAAAGAAGGTACCCAATTTTTATCCGTGCATCGCAGTATGCCCTATTTTAGCAGCTTGAATCAGGAAGAGATCGAACAAAAAAATCAAGAAGCCTTTGCCGAGTTTTGGAAATCCCATTCCGTGGCTTCTGTCTTTAGCCCTCTCTCCCTCTTGGATATTTCCCATGCGCAGCAAGCATTTACCCATCTTCTAAAAAACTATCAAGCCCACCCAAAGGAAGGAGAAGCCCCTCTATATGAAGAAGAAGTGAGTGCCATTTTGGCAGAAATGGAGAAAGTATTCCTCAAACTCCCTACGGCAGCTTTGCAAGTAGAGTTGGATATGTTGTCCAATGCGACGCAACTGATGCAACATCCATTGAGCGATGAATTGGCAGCCCTATTCAAAGATCGCGCCGCCAAAGTCATTCTCGCGGGACAAATTGAGATAGGGGCGGAGATTCCCTACCGCTTTACCTATCCCCTGGAAGTACGCCTCAAAGCCGCTGGGCTTTTAAAGAAAAAATCCGCCGACCTCACCTGGGGCGCTACAGAAATGGTACGATTGCGAGCCGAGGTTAAACTTGCCCTGGATCGCGCACTCGGTGGAGATTGCTCCAATATCTCCCTTGATGGCATGAGCCGCGGAAAAGAACGATGGATCTTGGAGACTCGGAAACTGTTGCAAGCCTTGGGAGTTGAGACTACAACCACCTCCTCATGAGGCGAGAACGTCCTGAAAAAAGAGTTGAGATGAAATATAAATATTGGCAGCCGCTCCACAAGGGACCTTCCCCCCAGACCTTTTTAGAGCTCGCCGAGTTGGTATATGCCAATCGGCGATTTTCTCCCATGGATAGATTGGAGTATGGAGATTACGGGCTAGAAGGTGCACTGGAAACCTTAACCCAAGCCATTCAGCAAAAGAAAAAAATAGCCCTATATGCGGATTATGATGTAGACGGCACCATGAGTTGTGTGAGTTGGGTGTGGTTTTTGCAAGCTATGGGATACCCAAATTTCACCTACTATATTCCCGATCGATTTTCCGAGGGATACGGAGTGAATCTCGAGGCAGTGAAGTATTTGGCCCTCGAAAGAGGGGCCCAAGTGATCATTACCATGGATACGGGCATTACCGCTAATGAGGAAGCTAAGTGGTGCAGAGAGAATGGGATTGAGTTCATCTGCACGGATCACCACAAAATCCAACCGAATAAAATGCCCGATTGTGTTATTTTGAATCCCAAACTTCATCCAGATCCCCAATACCAAGAACTTTGTGGATGCGGCATTACTTTTGTGCTCCTGCGAAAATTGGCTACCCGTTTTTCTCTTTCTGCTCCTGATCTTTGGACAGACCTTTTGGCCCTTGCAGGGATGGCCACCATCTGTGATGTGGTCCCCTTAAATGGGGTCAACCATAGGCTTGCCCAACAAGGCATTGCAGCCTTACTGCGAAGCAAGCGACCCATTCTCCGCAAGCTTCTCGAAGCGGCCAGCGTGCATCAAACCCACATGGATGAGCGAGATGTAGGATTTCGACTGGGCCCTCGCATCAATGCCGTAGGCCGGTTAGAACATGCCAAACAGGTGGTGGAAGCTTTCTTAGAAGATCAGCCCGATGCTTTGATTCATCATATGGGGCTTTGCAATGAGCGTCGAAAGAAAATTCAAACGAACATTGTGAAGGAAGCCCACGCCCAAGCGCACAGCTATGCCGCCGACCCCATCTTATTCCTTGGGGGTTCCTGGCATCAAGGGGTGGTAGGGATTGCTGCAAGCAAAATTGCCGAAATTTTCTGGAAACCCGTTTGGTTATTTGATCGACAGGCAGCCATTTGTAAAGGATCGGCACGTTCCATTCCTGGATTTGATGTGACCGATGCCATGGCAAGTGTCGCGCACCTTTTCAAAAAATTTGGAGGCCATCGAGCGGCTGGAGGCTTTACCTTCGATGTAGAGCAAGAGACTGCCTTGCGCGAGGCATTGAACCACCATGCCCGTCAGCAGAAAGAAGCCAACCCCCAGATGTGGGATAGTGTGCAAACCTACGATTGTGAGTTACCGCTATCGTTTCTTACCTTAGACTTGATGACTTGTTTGAGCGAGATGCGCCCCTTTGGGCACGGTTTTGAGGAACCCCGGTTCATGCTCACCTGCGAGATTACGCGTACCCAGTTTTATAAAGATCGCGAGACAGGGGAGCCTAAACATACGGCGGTAGAGTTGAAGCAAAAGGGACTCAAGATTATGTTCTTTAACGAGGTTCATCCTGAGTTAGAGGGCGCTGCGCGGGCAAAATTTTTGGTAACGGCAAGTAAGAATCTTTGGCAGGGCCAAGTTTCTCTTTCCCTCATCGGGAGTGATTTTTCTTTATGTTAGTTTTTTCTTCTTG
>Ga0114970_10003109_pt1 | contig 12262 bp, 8 predicted proteins | sample M_140205_XF_Meta_FD_87030 | JGI IMG/M metagenome (GOLD analysis project Ga0114970, IMG submission 87030) | Freshwater microbial communities from Lake Montjoie, Canada to study carbon cycling - M_140205_XF_MetaG | ecosystem: Environmental > Aquatic > Freshwater > Lake | place: Lake Montjoie... | reverse complement strand
TGAACGTGAGATCCGGGGAGGTACTGGTGGGGAAACGGTTGCGGTTTTCGCGCATATTGCGCCAATCGAAGCCAAAGCGAACGTTGTGTTTTCGCTTGCTCCAGGTGAGGGTGGTGTTGGTGTTGTGAATCAGCGAAGCGGTGGTCCCATCGCCCGATTCCCAGTTCGACATCGCGCTCCAGGGGGCAACATTGAGGCGCGGGAAAGTGGCAGTGGATTTGTCAATCGAGTTCACCAGTGCCGGGTTGAAGCCGAGCGACGCGAGATCGTAGCCACGCGAAACGCGGCGTTCCGGGAAATCCTGCTGGGTGAGGCCATACCGCACGTTTAGTAACAGGGTGGGGCTGATGATGTAAACGTCGTCGAAAGCAGCGCCGCGGTTGGTGCGATTCAGGATGACGCCTGCCGGGCTGGCAGGTCCGAAGAAGCGCGATTTGTCCTCCTGCCAGTAGTCCCGGTGCAGGCGGACGAAGATGCGGTGGTTATCGGAGAAGGAGTGATCGATTCTGCCGATATTGGTCCAGTAGGTTTCGAGCGCTTTGGTGGAGAGGAAGAAATTCTGGCGGAAGTCGGTGGTGCCGGCCTGGTTGGGAAGCGGGAACGCCTGTACCAGCTTCTGCGCCACGGGATCGAGGCGAGACTGGGGAATGATGTTTCCCGGGATTGGCGTGCGCTGGAAGCGTCCGCCGGCGATCGCAGTGGTGGAAAGGGGATCGTAGATCTGATTGTTAGCGCTCAGGCGGAGCAGCGGCGAAAGGTCGCCGCGTCGCATGTCAGCGGTAGGCACGGTAACGGTGGCGGAGCCGTTGGGGTCGCCGAAGAGGTTCGCTTCAAACGCGTAGAACCAGAAGGTTCGGTTTTTGCCGGAGTAAATCTTCGGCAACGTCAACGGCCCACCTGCAGAGGCACCGAAGCGATTGTCCTGGTAGAGCGGGAGCTTTTGACCTGTGCGGTTCTGGAAAATGGTTGGTGCATCGAGTTTCGAGTGACGCAGCCACTCGTGGAATTCGCCGTGAAGCTGGTTGGTCCCCGACTTTGTGGTGACGTTGACGTTGGAGCCGAGCGAAAAGCCCGCTGATGCATCAAATGAACTTGTCTGTACTTTGAATTCGGCGATGGAGGTTTGGGGAGGTGAGAACGCTACGCGGGGGGCCGTGCCATCGGAATAGACATTGACCACGCCGTCGATGGTGAAGTCATTATTGTTATTGCCCGTGCCGTTCGTGCCAAAGGTGCTGGGAGCGGAGTTAAACGGGGCCTTTCGCAGGCGCAAATTCGTACCGTTCACGGTGCCGGGCGCGAGGTGGACCAGATCCATCGCGTTGCCTGCGAAAAGCGGCAGTTCCTCAATTCGACGCTGGTCAATGACCTGACCCAGGTTTACGTCGGTCGTGTTGAGGAGCGGCGTTTCCGCTCGTACTTCCACGGATTCGCTCACCTGGCCGACCTTGAGTTCGAGATCGAGCGACACCGTTTCTGTGGTTCGAACCTCGACGCCCGGGCGCAGCAACTTAGTGAAGCCCTGTGCTTCGGCCTCCACACGGTAGGGGCCTGGGTTCAGATAAGGTGCGCGGTAGTCGCCCGTTTCGCCCGTGGTCGCGGTGCTCGTCAGGCCGGTTGTTTCGCTGATCACCTTGACGACAGCCTGGGGCACAGGGGCACCCGAACCATCGGTAACGCGTCCCACGATGGTGCCGCGAGGATCCTGGGCCAAGAGGGCCAGAGGGATTAATACAGAAAGAAAGAGCCTGAACATGCCCGCATTATAGTCAATCCGCGTTAGCATCGTGTTTTCGACGATTCGCTGAATTGGGTAACGGGGCCTGGCCAGCCTGTTACTCTGGGGCTGTGAAAGTCGTTGCGGGCATTGATCTCGGCGGCACTGCCGTCAATTACACGTTTCTTGCCGGTGGAGATGATGCCGGCGGAGAACGCTTTCTGCTGGAAGGGTTGTGTGAGCACCCGGCTCTGTCGCGGGAAGGTCCTGATGTCTGTTTGAAGCAGATTGAAGACGGCCTGGCTATCGCAGCGGAGCGGGCTGGTGTCCACCTGGGCGAGGTTCCGGTGATCGGTTTGGATACCCCCGGACCTGCAAGTGCACGCGGTGTTCTGAGCGCGAGGGGTTCCACGAACTTTGTCCATCCGGCGTGGAGCGGGTTTGATATCCGGGCCGGGCTGGAGGCGAGACTCGGCAAGCCGGTCACGTACCTGAATGACGGCAATGCCGGGGCTCTGTGGGGGCATTTTGTGCTGTTCGGTGCGGTAAATTCAGCTACCTCGGTATCTGCCATCATCGGAACCGGGCTGGGTGGCGGCGTCATCGTGGAGGGTTCCACGGTGATCCGCGGTCGCAAGGGTTTCGGTGGGGAACTGGGGCATGTGCTGATTCCCTACCAGAGCATTGCGGACACGGAGGGTCTTCGACCGGAATGCAACTGCGGCCGGACGGGCGATCTGGAAGCGCTATGCTCCCTCACGGCTATCGAAAAGTCCTTGCTGCCTTACTTTTTGGGCCGCTTTCCCCAACACGAACTTGCTGCGGTTGGCGATCTGCGTAAGGCCGCGAGGCTGGTCCGCGGGCTCGCCGAGCGCGGTGACCGGATGTGCCTGGAGATCTTCCGCGTGCAGGCCCATGCTCTTGGTCTGTTTTTCGACGAAATGATCAACACGTTTGATCCGGATGCGCTCATCGTTGGTGGTGGCGCCATTGAGACATCAGGAGACTTCCAAACCTGGTTTGTCGCGGAGATTCGAAAGGGAATGCCCGGGCAGCGCGCCGAACAGGCTGATATCCCGATCCACATCATGCCAAACGGCGATTCAGCCGGAGCCCGTGGTGCTGCCATTGAAGCGCTGCGCTATGCCAGAACGCTCTGAGCGCACCTCTGTTTCTGCCAGGTCGGGGCCTCCAGTCGGCTTCGGGCCCAAGACTCACCCGATTCTTGCGGAGCGGGGAATCCTGACACAGGCCCATTTGGACGAGGCCGATCCGTTGGAACTTTACCTGCGGTGTAAACGCTATCGCCCGGGGACCAGCCTGAACATGAGCTACGGGATGATAGCTTCCCAGGAACGCGTTCACTGGCGGGAGGTTGCCGTTCGGCGCGCGCAACTGGATTCGCAATTGCGTCGCCAGGGCTTGTAACCGTTCAGGAGCCGGCGGACACCTGCCGAACATATCTGGATCGGCTGCCGGAGAATTCATTCATGCGGGAAATAGCTTCGTCGAGAGAACTGATCTCTTCGAGGCGGAACATCGACCAGGACGTGGACACGCGGACCATGGCCTCGCGATCCCGCACGGTTGTCGCGTTCTCCAGTCTGGGTGGAATGGCTCGCGCGAATTCTGACGCCACAAATGATTCCGGGGCGTGGCGGTCAATCAGCGCTACCAGACAGGGCCCGCGCCAGCGAAACAACTGGTCCGGGTGCGAAAAGTGTTTCCCTACCTGTTGTCCCAAAAGCTGCAGCAGTTCATCCCCGCTGCGGAAGCCGAAGCGCTGGTTGATGGTCTCCAGGTATTCGAGGGCGAACAGCCCCAGATATTGGCCTGCCCTGCGAGGCCAGACGCGCGCCAGTGCTTCAATGGCGGTTACGGCGTCCGGAAGTCCGGTTAAGGCGTCTGTGGCCGTGGTTGTGATTTGTCCCCCCCGGGTGTTCGCCGGGCAAAGCAGAGCTTTGGCCCTCAGTTCCGCCATGGAGATATCCAGCCGGCTTTTCACCGCCACCAACGCGTTCATGCTGCTTGCCCGGGAGATCTCGTGGGTCATCCCCCTTAAATTGGCCGCAGTCTGCTGATTAGCCTGGGTCACTTCCAGCAGGGTCTCCGACAACATCCCCACCATGGCGCTGATTTCCTGATGTCTCGCCTTCAAGTTAGTTTGCGCCGCATCATTGTGTTCTTCGAGGAGCCGAATCACTGCACCCGCCAGCAACATGGCGCTATCCTCGTCGGTCGCCTGATCGAAGCCCGCCCGCATCTTCCAGACAGCATCCTGGAAGGTCCTGAAGGCCGTTTCGTCGTACTGTAAGCCATGCAGGGCAATACCCTGCATGAGAACCGATATCACCCGGTTCAGGGCCTCAGCCTGCCTGCCGGTTACTGCCGCAGGACTCATGGGGACGCTGCCGCGCGAGGATTTCAGGTAGGGCGAAAAGCTGATCATGTTTGCTGACGGCCACCTTTCGTGCCGCTGCTATCAGATCGGTAGCCCGGGGCTATAACTTTAGGTTGTGCTGCGAGGTATCTGGCTGACGGCCGCCTTGAGGCGGATTTCAACTTCCAAACCGCCTTCGGCCCTGTTCCGGCACTGAACCGTTCCCTGGCAGGCCTCGACGCAACTTTTGACGATGGCAAGGCCGAGGCCCGTGCCGCCGGAAGCGCGGTTCCTGGAGGCTTCCGGCCTGTAGAACGGGGCAAAAACGCGGTCGAGGTCTTCCGGTTCGAGGCCTGGCCCGCAGTCCTGAATCAGGATCCTCACCACCTCGCCTTCGCGGCTGCAGGCGAGGGTTACAGGCCCTTCATCACCTGCATATCGAATGGCGTTTCGAACCACATTTGAGACTGCCCGAACCAGCAGCTCGCCGTCCGCCTGGGCGAATACCGCCTGGTCGCACTCAATGCGCAGAGTGGCCTTTCCGTTCGCTTCCCGCTCTGCCGCACGCTGCACTGCAACGCGGACGTCGATATCGGTGAGGGGACGTCGGGCGGCCTCCATACCTGCCTTTGAAAAACTCAGGAGTTCACTGACCAATCCGGACATTTGCTGAACCTCGTCCTGAACGTCGGCAACGGCCCCCTGATGTTCTTCCGGAGTACGTTGTTCGAGGATGCCGAGGCCGAACTGTATGCGCGCTATGGGGGCACAGAGTTCATGGGCGATGTCTCCGAGGAAGCGCTTCTGGCCGGTGACGAAGCCGGCGAGGCGGCCTGTCATGCGGTTGATCGCAGCGGCCAGTTGCCCCAGTTCATCGCCACGGTCTTCTCTCAGGTGGAGTTGGAAATCTCCCTGGGAGATGCGTTCCGTGGCTCGTGTGAGTTGTGAGATGGAACTGGTAATGCTGCGGACAAAGGGTAGCCAGCAAACCGCGAAGATGGTGACGACGGCCAGCATGGCCATGAGCCAGGGTTTGAAATCGAAGAACAGGGGCGTTCCATAGAACGACTTCGCGGCAATCAGTAACGTACCCCGCAATGAACCAGCTCCATCCGAATCGGGGATCGGCATGCGGACACCCACCCAGTGAAGGCCCGCTGCGGAGACCTGAAAAACGGGGGTTCTGGTCAGATTCCAGATGGTGGGTGCACCCCTGCCGCGTCCCCTGCGGTTATCTGGTGGCGGTTCGCCCAACGGAGACTCGACCTCGTCTTCAGCCCGTGGTGGGGGCGGAGGCCCGCCTTCACGAGGTGGCGGGCGTCCCTCGCGTGGACCTTCCCTGTCCCCGCCGCGCCCGAACTGGGGAGGCGGTGGGCGTTTGCCGTCGCGCCGTCGTGGAGGAGGCGGCCCGGCCTTGCCCTCATTGCGCAGGGCCCGTGTCAGTTCGGCTACTACCTCAGGGGGGAGGGTTACTGACCTGCCTGCGTGCCGGGTCCCGGTATTCAGGAATAAATAGAAGTCCGCACCGTAGGTTGCTGCGTACCGTCCCATGAGACCGGTTTGCTCCTGGGGCGCAACATGTTCCAGGTCCAGGGAGAGCTGGCGTGCCACATCCAACACCCGATCTGTGGCCGGGGCAAAGAGAAGGGTGGCCAGATCGACAGCATAGTAGTGGCGGGCGACCAGCATGAAGGCAACAACAAGCAGGGCGAGGTTGGCCAGGGCGAGCAGGAATATCCGCGTCGAAAGTGAGAGTCGGGCTCTCATTCGGGAAGCTCGGTCCCCGGCTTCCGCATCATGTAGCCAACGCCCCGAAGTGTCTGGATGTAGGCGGGGGATTTAGGGTCGTCGCCCAGTTTGCGTCGGATCGACGAGATATGGACGTCAATTGAGCGGTCGAAGGTCTCAAAATCGCGGTCTGCCACTTCCAGTAACAGCCGTTCGCGGGTTTTCACGCGCCCGGCGGCTTTGGCAAGGGCCAGCAGGAGGTCAAACTCAACGGCTGTCATGACGACGGCTTTGCCTTCCACTTCCACTTCCCGGGAAGCCGGCTTGACGCGAACGCCACCCACCACTACTTCCTCGGAAGCTGAGTCGTCAGAGGTTGCTGCGCGTTTGACGGCGGTTATTTTTGAGCGCCGGATGACGGCACGAAGGCGGGCCAGCAACTCTCTGGTGGAGAAAGTCTTCGGCAGGTAGTCGTCGGCACCGATTTCGAGGCCAACAATCCGATCTGCTTCATCGCCCAGGCCGGTCAGCATGAGAACCGGCACATCGGATTTAGCGCGCAGCTGTCGGAGGACTTCGAAGCCATCCATCTTTGGCAGCATTACGTCCAGAATCACGGCATCGAATTCGGCATGGAACGCGGCGTGCAGGCCATCCGGGCCGGTGTGCGCGGTGGTCACGGAATAGCCGAGGCCTTCCAGATACTCTCTGATGAGCCGGCAGAGCTTCAGGTCGTCGTCCACCAGCAGCAAGCGTGTGCCAAGTGCGTGAGTCATAAAATCCAATTAAAGCGGATTCCGGAGGTCGGCGTCCGGGTTTTACCGCAGCTTTACACTTCTCCTCATTTTCGCAACAATGCCTTTACTTCCAGGGCGTGTACTGAGTTCATGGCACGACACACGAAACTCATTCTCATGACGCTGGCATCGGGGAGTTTGCTGCTGGCACAAAACGATCCTGGACCCGGCAGAGGGCCACAGGGTGGCGGTCCGGTTCGGGGCCTGGCAGGCCTGAACGCGAACGAACTCGCGTGGTTCAACAAAGGTGTGGAGATTTTTCGGGAGGTTGACTCCGTTTCGGGGACGCAGCCCGGAGCCGCAGGTAGAGGACTTGGGCCAACCTTTAACGGAAACAGCTGTTCGCAGTGCCACTCCCAGCCTGTGCTGGGAGGCACCAGTCCGCGTGTGAATCCGCAGGTTGGTCTGGCGAATGAGTATGGTGCCAGCAACCGGGTGCCGGATTTCATCCGGCAGAATGGTCCGATTCGGGTGGTGCGGCTGGTTCGGAAGCCGGACGGGTCTCCGGATGGTGGGGTGCACGGCCTGTTCACTATCACCGGGCGGGCGGATGCTGCGGGCTGCAATATTCCGCAGCCGGATTTTGCCGCGGAAGTTCGCCGCAATAATGCAACGTTCCGGATCCCCACGCCGGTATTCGGCGCCGGCCTGATGGAAGCGATCCCGGAATCGACGATCCTGACCAATTTGCGCGGCAACGCCGCCATCAAACAGCAGCTTGGCATTCGTGGTCGTGAAAACCGCAACGGCAACGACGGTACCATCACGCGTTTTGGCTGGAAGGCTCAGAACAAGTCTCTCCTGTTGTTTGCAGGTGAAGCCTACAACGTGGAGCAGGGAGTAACCAATGAACTGTTCCCGAACGAGCGGAATGAGACGCCGGGTTGCACGTTTAACGCGACTCCGGAAGATCACACACATGTGGACGAAACCGGGGCGCTGGAGAGCATTAGTGACCTGACCGCCCTGATGCACTTCATGAAGTTTGTGGCTCCGCCTCCGACCAATCCGCAGGATCCTTCTGCCCAGCGTGGGGCGCAGGCCTTTACCCAGCTCGGATGCGGCATGTGCCACACGCCGACGCTGCAGACCGGCAGGAACCCGGTGGCAGCGCTGGATCGCAAACCGGTTACGCTTTACTCGGATCTGGTGCTGCACAACATGGGTGACGTTTTGGCCGACGGTGTGAACCAGGGCGATGCCCGCGGGGCAGACTGGCGAACCGCTCCGCTGTGGGGGCTGGGTGCTCGTCTCTTCTTCCTCCACGATGGCCGGACGCAGGATCTGGCGGAGGCCATTCGGGCACATGCTGGTCGCGGCTCGGAGGCGAATACGGTGATCAATAACTACAACGCCCTCAGTGCCCAGGCAAAGCAGGATCTGCTGAACTTCCTGCGGACCCTGTAAATCACGTTGTTCAACAAAAAAAGAGGGCATCCGGTTCTGCCGGGTGCCCTTTTTTGCTAATTCGCTTTCTGCCTTTTACCGCAGTTCCACGCCGGGCTCACCCGAGGGCAGATTGTGGAACGGTAACTTATCTGCACTGTTGCCCTCCACGCGGGCCCGATAGCGATAAACGTCAGCGCACAGCAGATCGTTTACTTCGTTCTGTTTCAGGTAGGCGATGGGGGCTAGTTCCGGGAGCCGCAGCACAACCTGGGCGAGACCGTTCAGGGTTAACCCCTCAACGGGATTCTGGCGCGCCCGCTGCAGTGTCCCCACTTCCTCCACCACGAGCCACGAACTGTCCACAGCTGCCGCGTCAGAAGCCGATACGAAGCGGGAGACGATGGGGGTACTGGAAGCCAGGAAAATCGCCTGACACGGATACAGGATGCCGTTGCTGAGAATACGGCGCGCGATCGGGTCCACGCCTAAAGCGTGAACGATAGGGTTGTTGGGCACTTTCCAGCCGGTGCGTTCTGAGATCAGGGCCAATTCGTCCCAATTCGGCTCGGCTACCGGACGGGTCGCAATGGCGAGCCTGGTTTCGACTTCCCGAAGGAGAGCTTCGGTTTCGAGGGGCGCATCCCCACAGATGACGATGCCATGGTTGGCGAGGATGAAAACCCGGATCCCGGGGTTCTCTGCCACGGCTTCGCGGATAGCCGAAGCGAGCGCAAGGCCCGAAGGCAGGTAGGGAATCCATTTCCAGGAAATGCCTGCCAGGCGTGGCGTCAGTTGCGCTTCGCCATCGGCCCGCACTGCCCAGGCGATGGCGTTCACCGAGTGTACGTGCAAAACGACTCGATGCGGAATGACGGCGTGCATCGCCGTTTCCACGGAAGTTCCCAGTGTCTGACCGCCCACAATGGCGGTCTGGCCGGCCGGATCTGTCCTGGTTTCGACACGCCGGACTGTTTCGGCAAGACTCACCGGCACAAGAATCTCTTCCTGTCCGGCATGGGCCAGCCACTTGCCGGAGGCCTTGATCCAAAGCACTCCGTCAAGTTTGATAGACGTGTTTCCGGTAGCTGCCTGAACCAGCATTGGATCTGCACCAATGCGGCCCGAGACAGCGAGCAAGCTATCGATCGCTGATGCCGTACCTATCGACAAGAACACACCACCTTACCTGGGACTACCATTTCATCTGATTCCAAGAGATTATTCAAGTGGTAACAGAAAGATCTTCTCTTAGAGTGCTTTGCGACGCAAATTCAATCGTTTGAACAACATCACTCTCCCAACGGAATCGTTACCATTCTAAGACCGCTTATTGAGGGTGCAAGGTTACCTAAATTTACTCACCCTGGCGTAAACGTTTTCCGGTCCAGGCCTTCCAGCCGAGCCAGGCTGCTGCCAGGAACGCAAGCAGCGAAAGGAGCTGCCCCACCCGGTTTTCTCCGGGCGTTTCAAAACGGAGCTGGATTGAGTGTTGGCCTGGGGGAGGGGAGAGGAGCATAAAGCCCATCACGGGGTCCCTGCGAAGGGGAAGTCTGACGCCATTCTCCTCTGCGAGCCAGGCCGGGTCCCATGTTTCCTGCAACAGGATGGATTCTCCCTGGCCTGTGGCTGCCTGAAGCCGGACCGTATCGAAATTGCTCCAGGTGACCGAGACCGGGCTGCGACCGGGCTTTTCGGTTTCATCGACGAGCTTTCGGAGCCGGGTTGTATCGAGGCCCCCGCCGATGACTCCGGTTGCGTCGAGGACCGTGGCGTCCACAATTCGACCTATGCCGGGGTATGTCCTGGGGATCTTATAGATCACGGTACCCTGCCCGTCGTCGAACAGAGGAGGGAGGCCCTTGAACTTCCCCGGAAACTTAAAATCTCCACGATAGGAATCGCGGGACTTACCGTCGGGGACGATGACCGCATCGGTACCGAGTGCCTGGAGCCAGAGAACTGCCGGTTCCTGGCCCTCGCCGGTCAGGATCTGCCAAAACGCCGTTGGCAGCAACTGGTTCAGCATGCCCTGTTGTGAGCCGCCATCGGTCTGCGCAATATTGGCCCAGGTATTAAACCAGAAGCGAACTTCCCCTGCGGGCAGAACACGTGCTCCGGTCAGATTGGCTTCAGCCCAGCGGGCGATCTGTCTGGGGTAGGCCTTTTCGACGTTGGTTTCTTTGGGAAATGGTTTCCATGGCTGTTTGAGATATTTTTTTGCCGGGAAGAAAGCTACCAGTACGACCACGGCCACACCAATGCGCCAGCGGGGCTGCGCACAGGCTGCCGTGACGGCAGTGGAGAAGGCGAGGACAATCGCCAGGTCCAGTTCCGGTGCCAGGCGCAACGTATTGCCGGCGACCTGAAGGCCAAAGTAGCTGTGGCCAAGGACGTAGAGCGAGAGGATCGAGACGGCGCCGGCGCAAAACAGAGGCCAGGCGCGTTCTGGTCTTCTGTTCCCGAGGACGAAGCTGACAATGCCAAACAGGACAAGGGCCACCACAAAGATCACTACGGATCGCTGGTCTCCGGGTTCGGCGACAAGGCGAAGGTTGGCAAGCGTGATGCCGAGGTACCCCGGGGTCAGCCAGAAGGCGCACATCCCATACGCCAGCACCGCGAGGGCCACGGCCCGCGCCGGAATCATCCAGGTGCGTTCACCGAGCCAAACCGACCAAACCAGCAGGGGGACCAGCAGGGCGAGCGCGGTGGCGCCATAGAAATTGTTCGAAACGACCAGGGCACAGAGCAGGGAAGCAAGCGCGAGAGGCCCGGGCTTCCGGTCGCGCAGGGCTATCCATATTGCCGCCAGCGCAGCAGGGAGGACGCAGAGCGCCGAAATGTGCGGGCCTTCGCCGTATTGCATCAGAACGTGCAGTCTTTGCGGCGCACCAAAACCGCTATCCCACCGAAGTTGCTGCAGGAAGAGGAAGCAGGGTGACAGGAGTCCCGTGGCGACGGCGGCCAGCCAGGCCCCCCACCTGGAGCCGGACCCCAGAAGCATCAGCCAGAAAACTGCCAGGATGCCACCGACGTAGAACAGTCCGACATAGAGATGGTAGGCGCGAGCGGTGGAGATGCCCCCGGCTTTCGAGATGAGCGCCGTGCCGTAACGGAGTGCGGGCGGGTAGATGTAGTCGAAGCGCGTGCCCGTGTACCAGTGAGGCTGCCACCCGGGGTGCGGCAGGTTTTCGCTTAACATGCGGGCGTCCGAAATGAAGGTGCTCTCGATAGACCCCCAATTCTGCATGTACTCCAAACGGAAGAGCGGAGCTACGAGAATTGCCGCCAGCGTCAGGACCAACACGCTGTCGAGCCAGAGATGCTTGCGGTTCATGAAGATTTCGCCAGGGATTCGCGACGACGTGCAGAGTGCTCGTGGGCATTCGTCAACAGAGATTCGAGAGTCGGCTGGGCTTTGATGCGGAGAAAGATCTGATAGGAGAACATGCCGCGTGAGATAAAAATCAGCGTGCGGTTGATGCCGACGAGCATTCGGCTGAGCCAGTTGTCACCGAGCGCCAACGGGAACGGACCAGGGACGCCTGCTCTCTCCAGAATGTCGTAGCCCGATTGCTCGACAGCGCGTTCGAAAGAGGTAAAGGTGAACAGCCGGGTGTGAGTCAGGTCCAGGATGCCGCGCTTTCCATAGTTGAACTGGCCGAGAAGCAGCATCAGCCTGGGGATGAAGTAACCAATGTTGGCGGTGCTCACCAGGAACTCCGCTTTCGGGTTCACACTGAGGGCCACGCGCAGGGTATCGAGGAACTTTTCCGGAGCGGCGAGGTGTTCAATCACGTCGAGCATCAGAACGTAATCGTATTGGCGGAAATCGAGCGGGGGCAGGCCGGCGTTCAGATCGTGACGATAGAAGTTTTCGAGGCCAACTTCCACGTCGCTAAAAGAATCAATGCCGTCCACTCTGCACTTCTTTTGAGTGGACAGGTAGGTTCCCATGTACCCCCCGGCGCAGCCAATGTCCAGAACACGGGAGCCTGGCTTCACGCGTTCAAAGGCATAGGCGTGGGGGCTGGCGTAATTCAGCTTCGGGGTGTAAGGCGATTCGTCGGGAGGGGAACAGTCAAACTTTCGGTCGTAGAAAAGGCCCGCCTTTTGCAGGCGAGCTTTGGCGGCTGCGGCGAGAACGTTGAGGCCGTACTTCCAGCCATTTACGTGGCAGACCTCATCGCCATAGAACGTGGGAATCGGCAATTCCTTGATCTTCAGCCCCGCGATCATCAGTTGCACGAT
>Ga0114970_10003108_pt1 | contig 12264 bp, 14 predicted proteins | sample M_140205_XF_Meta_FD_87030 | JGI IMG/M metagenome (GOLD analysis project Ga0114970, IMG submission 87030) | Freshwater microbial communities from Lake Montjoie, Canada to study carbon cycling - M_140205_XF_MetaG | ecosystem: Environmental > Aquatic > Freshwater > Lake | place: Lake Montjoie... | reverse complement strand
GGGACTGTAACCCAGGCGGGGCGGACGTCGCTAGTGCTGCGGCGCAGGAGCGGCGGGCGCGGGCGGCTCGGCAGCAGCGGGCGGCTCGAGCCGCAGCCGCAGCGCGGTCAGCACGACGAGCGCCAGGGCGATGGCATCGGTGGTCATGCACCACACGCAGATCGCATCCAGCACGACTGTCTGCACGACGATCAGGTAGACGGCGAAGCTGCCGACCGAGAGGCCGAGCGCGAACGAGACGATCGCCGCCAGCTCGCCACGGCAGAGCAGGGCGAGCGCCAGCGCGACGTACGCGGCAAGACCGAGCACGCTGAGCGGCACCGATCCGATCAGCGAGTAGGCCGACTTCTGCACCGTCTCGCAACCGCCCCCGGCGAAGCAGGCGATCGGCCCGCCCGCGTAGTGCACGGTGACCAGGTAGGCGGAGATCCCGGCGGCGACCAGCGCGAGCGCGCCCGCCACCGCCCGGAGTGCTCCAAGCCTCATCCGGCTACTTCGCGTTGACGAGCTTGTCGAGCGCGGTCGTGAACTGGCCGACCTCGAGCGCCGTGACGGCGAGCGGGCCGAGCTTGCCCTTCGTCCCGGCAAAGAAGGTCGGGGTGCCTTGGACGCCTGCGCTCGAGGCAAGCTGATCCCAGGTCGCCATGCGCCCGGCAACTGCCTTGCCGTTGCGTGCGGCGTCGAGCTTCGCGACATCGAGACCGGGGGTCGCCCGGGCGACCGCGCTCACCATCTGCTCGGAGAGCCAGCCCTCGTTCTCGACGCCCTGGTTGCTGTAGAGCAGGCTGACGACGTTCCAGAGCTTGTTCTGGTCGGCGGCGGCAGCGGCGGCCTTCAGGCCTCGCGTCGAGTCGTTGCCGATGGAGTGCATGCCCGCGAAGAAGAGACGGACCTTGCCGGTGCGCACGTACGTGCGGATCAGGGTCGGGTTGACCTCGGTGTCGAACTGCTTGCAGAACGGGCACTGGAGGTCGGCGAAGACGACGAGCTGGATCGGTGCCGACGCCGCGCCCAGCCATGCGCCCGACTGCGGGATCCCCTTGAGCAGATCGGTGACGTCCTTGACGCCGTTCAGCGTGATGCCGCCCGACACGACGGCCGGCGCCGCGGGCGCGGCCTTCGTCGTGGCAGTGCCCTGCGCACCCGTCGCGCTCGCGGCGATCAGCGCGGCCGAGGCGAGGACGGCGACCGTTGCCGCCGAGACGATCCGGCGGCGCCGCGTGAGGCTACGCATGCGCAACCGCGTGCGCCGCAGGGACGACGAGGACAGGACGCTCGGCGTGCTTGAGGATGCCCTTCGAGACGCTCCCCAGCAGCGCGCTCGTCACGCCGCCCAGGCCGCGCGAGCCGATCACGATCAGATCCGCCTGCATGCGCTCAGCATACGCGGCGACCTCCAGTACCGGATCGCCAAGCACCGAGACGGGGTGCGCGACAACGCCCACCTCGGCGGCCCGCTCCAGGGCGGAACGCAGCGCGTCGTCCTCGGCGATCGCCGGCGCCTCGTTGGGGATCGCATCGAGCGGACCGAAGGGGTAGACCGCCCACTCGATCGGCCGGGTGACGTGGATGATGGTCGCCTCGGCGTGCTCGGCATGGGCGAGCTCGAGTCCAAAGTCGATCGCCTCGAGCGAGCTGTCGGAGCCGTCGGTTGCGATGAGGATGTGCTGCATGGGGTGCTCCTTTCGCGAGTCTTGCCCCGACCGTAACGCTGCCCCGACGTCCCGGCATCCGGACCGGCGCGGAAGCCCGCTGAGGGGAACCCCCGATCCGCGGGAGCGCGCGGGGCCGCACCGCAGGCGCTGCGGCTTTCTGCCGATTCCCCGAGAGATAGGCGGCTGCGATGCTGTCGCCGATGGCAACCGGCGGCAACAGGGAGCGCGACGTCATCCTCCGGGATGGGACGACGCTGCGCCTGCGCCCGCCGACGCCTGCCGACAGCACCGCTGTGATCGCCTTCTTCGAGCGGCTCTCACCCGAGAGCGTGCACCGGCGCTTCCACGGGGTGCCGCGCATCACCCCGCGCCTCGTCGCGCCGTTCCTCGACCCCGACTGGGCCGACACCGGCGCTCTCGTCGGCACGCTGGCCGAGGCCGACGAGAGAGAGCGGATCGTCGCGCTCGCGAGCTACGTGCACCTGCGTCACGCCTCGACGGCCGAGGCCGCCTTCGCCGTCGCCGACGAGCTGCAAGGTCGCGGCATCGGCACGCGCCTGCTCGAGCAGCTGGCCGAGAGCGCAGCTGCCAGTGGGATCGACAGCTTCGTGGCCGAGGTGCTGCCCGAGAACCGCAAGATGCTCAACGTCTTTGCCGAGGCCGGCTTCCAGACGTCGCGCCACCTGGAGGACGGCGTGGTCGAGGTGCGCCTCGCGATCGCCCCGACCGCCGTGTACCGCGAGCAGGTCGAGCTGCGCGACCATGTCGCGGTCGCCGCGTCGCTCGCGCCGTTCTTCCGGCCCCGGTCGGTCGCCGTCGTGGGCGCCTCGTCTCGACGCGGCACGATCGGCGGCGAGCTGTTCCGTAACATCCTGGAGGGCGACTTCACGGGCGCCGCCTTCCCGGTGAACCGCGGCGGCGCGCCGGTCGCCGGCGTGAAGGGCTACGCCTCTGTCGCCGCCATCCCCGATCCGGTTGACCTGACGGTGATCTGCGTCCCCGGCGCCGCCGTCATCGCTGCTGCCCGCGAGGCGCTCGAGACCGGCTGCCGCGCGCTCGTCGTCATCTCGGCCGGCTTCGCCGAGGTCGGTAGCGAGGGCGGTGCCCGCCAGCGCGAGCTGCTCGCCCTGGTGCGCGCGCACGGCGCCCGCCTGATCGGCCCGAACTGTCTCGGCATCTCGTCGTCGGCGGTGCGGCTCAACGCCACCTTTGCGCCGCGTGCGCTGCCGTCCGGCCCGATCGGCTTCTCGTCGCAGTCGGGCGCGCTCGGGCTCGCGCTGCTCGAGGCGGCGGCGAACCGCGGACTCGGCTTCAGCGGCTTCGCCTCGATCGGCAACAAGGCCGACGTCTCGTCGAACGACCTGCTCGAGTACTGGGAGGACGACGAGGAGACGAGCCTCGTGCTGCTGTACCTGGAGAGCTTCGGCAACCCGCGCAAGTTCGGGCGGATCGCCCGGCGCGTCGCCCGGCGCAAGCCGATCCTGGCGATGAAGGCCGGCGTCTCGGCCGCGGGCCAGCGCGCCGCGTCGTCGCACACCGCCGCGCTCGCGAGCTCCGACACGGCCGTCGAGACGCTGTTCCGCCAGGCCGGCGTGATCCGTGCCCGCTCGCTGGGCGAGCTCGTGGATGTCGCCGCGCTGCTCTCCTCGCAGCCCGCGCTGCGCGGCCACCGCGTCGCCGTGCTGACCAACGCAGGCGGCCTCGGCATCCTCTGCGCCGACGCCTGCGAGGCGGCCGGGCTCGAGCTACCGCACCTGACGCCCGAGACCGAGGCCGCGCTGCGCTCCGTGCTGCCGCGCGAGGCGAGCATCAGCAACCCTGTCGATCTGCTCGGCTCCGCCACCGAGGTCGCCTACGAGGCCTGCATCCCGCTGGTGGCCGCCGACCCCAACGTGGACGCGCTGATCGTGCTCTTCGTGCCGCCGGTGGTGGCCGGCGCCGAGGAGGTGGCCGGTGGCATCCGCCGCGCCGTCGATGCGCTGCCGTTCCACGACAAGCCCATCCTCGCCTCGATCATCTCGGCCGGCGGTAACCCACGCAGCCTGCTCGAGGGCGACCGGCCGATCGCCACCTTCGCCTACCCGGAGTCGGCAGCCCGCGCGCTGGGCCGTGCCGCCGAGCGCGCCGCCTGGCTGCGCCGCCCCGCCGGCAGCAGCCCCGAGCTGGACGGCATCGACCCGACGCGCGCCCGGGCGATCGTCGGCGATGCGCTCTCGCACGGCAGCGACGACCTCTGGCTCCCGTCACCCGCCGCCCGCGCGCTCCTCTCCGCCTACGGCATCCCCCTGGTGCCCGAGCGCGACGCTGCCGACCCCGCTGCAGCTGCAACGGCAGCGAGCGAGCTCGGCTTCCCCGTCGTCGTCAAGACCGCCGTCCCCGGCGCGCACAAGACCGAGTCGGGCGGCGTCGCCCTCAACCTTGCGACCGAGGACGAAGTGCGTGCTGCTGCCGCCCGCATCGGCGGCCCGGTGGTTGTCCAGAGGATGCTCGACGGCAGCGCGGAGCTGCTCGCGGGCGTCGTGCAGGACCCGCTGTTCGGACCGCTGGTCGCCTTCGGGCCGGGCGGCACCTACGCCGAGCTGATCGGCCAGGCGCAGTTCCGCATCGCGCCGCTCACCGACGCCGACGCCGACGAGCTGGTGCTCACCGGCAAGACCGGCAAGCTGGTCGCAGGCTTCCGCGGCAAGCCCGCCGCCGACACCGACGCCCTCGCCGAGCTGCTGCTGCGGCTCTCCCGGCTGGCCGACGACCTGCCCGAGGTCGCCGAGCTTGATCTGAACCCGATCGTGGCTGGCCCCGACGGCTGCGTCGCCGTGGACTGGCGCATCCGCGTCCGCCCGGCGCGCGAGACGACCCGCACCAAGACCTGGTAGATCGGAGACTGATGGCCTTCACCCCCAGCAGCGTGCGGAGCCTGCTGCGCGACGAGCGTGTCCCTGCGGCGGCGGCCGCCTCGGGCGTCGCGCTCGGCGAGCTCCTCCATCTCGTCGGGCACGGTGACGTCGGCGATGCGCTGTGGGGCGTCGTCACGGCTGCGCTGCTCGTGCCGCTCGGCTGGTCGACGCTGCGCTCGCTGCTGCGGCGCGATGTCGGCGTCGATGCGGTCGCTCTCGTCTCGATGTCCGGTGCGCTCGCGTTCCGCGAGTATCTCGTCGGTGCGCTGATCGGCCTGATGATGTCCGGCGGGGCCGCGCTCGAGGCCTATGCCAGCAAGCGAGCGCGCCGCGAGCTGACGGCGCTCGTGGAGCGGGCACCGCGCGTCGCGCACCGGCGGGTCGGCGACACGCTCGAGGTGATCCCGGTCGAGGATGTCGTTCCGGGCGACACCCTCGTCGTGCGGCCCGGCGAGGTGATCCCGGTGGACGGCGCGATCGTCTCCGCCGAGGCGATCATCGACGAGTCGGCGCTGACCGGCGAGCCGCTGCCGGTGACCGTCCAGGCCGGCGGGCAGGCGCACTCGGGCACGGCCAATGCCGGCGAGGCGTTCGAGCTGCGCGCAACCCGCTCGGCCGCCGACTCCGCCTACGCCGCCCTCGTCAAGCTCGTCCGCGAGGCCGAGACCCAGCGGGCGCCGTTCGTGCGCATGGCCGACAGGTACGCCGCCGTCTTTCTCCCCGTGACGACCGTCGTCGCAGGCATCGCCTGGGGCGTGTCCGGCGACTCGCTGCGCGCCCTCGCCGTGTTCGTCGTCGCCACCCCGTGCCCGCTGATCCTGGGCGCGCCGATCGCGCTCATCTCCGGTGTCTCGCGGGCAGCCCGGCTGGGCATCATCGTCAAGGGCGGTGGCGTCATCGAGCAGCTCGGCCAGGCCCGCTCCGTGCTCTTCGACAAGACCGGCACGCTCACCCTCGGCCATCCCGGAATCGAGAGCGTCGTCAGCAGCGGCGAGCTCGAGCCGGACGAGCTGCTGCGGCTCGCCGCCTCGCTCGACCAGGTCTCGGCGCACGCGCTGGCGGAGGCGCTCGTCCACGGCGCCCAGGCGCGCGGCCTCGCTCTCTCGTTCCCGGAGCATCCAGAGGAGCAGCTTGGCCAGGGCGTCGCGGGCGTCGTTGAGGGACGCCGGATCACCGTTGGCAGCGCTGGCTGGCTGCAGGAGCGCGGCATCGACGGACAGGCGGCCCATGCGCTCGCCGAGCGGCTCGACACCGAGAGCGGTGCCGGCCGCGCCAAGATCCTGGTCGGCATCGACGGCGAGCTGGCGGGCGCCATCGTCATGGCCGACCACGCCCGCGCCGACGCAGCTGGCCTCACCGACCGCCTGCGCGCCGTCGGCGTGCGGCACGTCGCGATGGTGACCGGCGACCGTCAGGCCGCCGCCAACGAGGTCGGGCGCGAGCTCGGGGTCGATCGCGTCCACGCCGAGCAGTCGCCCGAGCAGAAGCTCGAGGTGGTGCGCGCCCTCCAGGCCGACCCGGCAATGCGCGCCGTGGTGATGGTCGGAGACGGCATCAACGACGCGCCGGCTCTCGCCACCGCCGATGTCGGCATCGCGATGGGCTCGCTCGGCGCCACCGTCTCCTCCGAGACCGCGAACGCCGTGATCGTCGTCGATCGGATCGACCGGATCGTCGATGCCATCTCGATCGGCCGCCGCTCGCTCTTCATCGCCCGCCAGAGCGTCCTGGTAGGCATGGGCCTCAGCTTCGTGGCGATGGCCTTCGCAGCTGTCGGCCTCCTGCATCCGATCGGCGGCGCTCTCCTCCAGGAGGTCATCGACGTGGCCGTCATCCTCAACGCCCTGCGCGCTCTGCGCGCCTGACCGCGACCCCGCGCACGCCTCGCCGCGGCGGGGCTTTACACGGAATACAGCGGCCTGTCGGTGTTTTTCCGCTGCGGGTTACGCGCCGGCACCGACGTTGGTCCGGCACCGGGCCGACCACACTTGCTCCATGGACGGGACTCCCGTGGCCGACAGGATCGTGTGGTGCAGAGCGGGTGCTCGACACCGCTACGGCGGCGCGCTGTGGGCAGCCGACGACCGGATCCGGCTGATCGGCCGCGACGCCGGCTACGGCATCGAGGTATCGCTCGCGATCCCGGTCGATGACATCAAGCAGATCTCGCTCGAGGACGGTCGTTCCGAGCCTGAGCACGGCGAACGCTGCATCGTGCTGCGGCTCGTCGAATCTGCGCCGCTCGTCATCTGGGTTCCCGGTGGCAGCGCGCCCGAACTCGAGGTGATTGCCGCGTGCATCGCTGACGCCGCGCACGAGGCCCCCACCGGCCCTTTCGCGCTGGCGTAAGCCCCGAGCCCGAGTAGGAGAGACGCAGTGAAGGTCAAGGACATCATGACCACGGAGGTGCGAACGGTGGGGCTGGACGCCTCGCTGAAGGAGGTTGCCGGCCTGCTCTCGAAACTCCGCATCTCCGGCCTGCCCGTCGTCGATGCGACAGGCGCCGTGGTCGGCGTGGTGTCGAAGACCGACATCCTGCGCAAGGGAAGCTCGGCAGCCCGCACAGCCGGCGAGGCGATGACAGCACCCGCCGTGACGATCGACCCCGATCGCACGGTGGCGGCCGACGCGGCGCTGATGCTCGAGCTGGGCATCGCGCGCCTGCCCGTGCTCGAGCGTGGCAGCCTCGTCGGGCTCGTTAGCCGCTCTGACCTCGTGCGTGCCTTCACCCGCCCCGACGCCGAGATCGCCCTGGAGATCCGCCGCGAGGTGCTCGAAGGCGTCTTCTCGCTGCCGTCCGGCACCGTGGAGATGACAGTGGAGGGCGGCATCGTGCAGCTGGCAGGCGAGCTCTCGACCGAGACCGCCGTGGTCGCACTGCCCGAGGCGGTCAGGCTGGTCGTCGGCGTCGTCGCTGTCGAGTCGCAGCTCGAGTGGCGGAGCGGCACGACCCCCGAGCTGCCCGGGCAGGGCTAGCACTCCCGCAGCCGGGCGTCGGGGCGTCGCGAGTCGTCCCCCTCGCGGCGCCCCGACGCTCGCCTGTAGGGATCAGTCGTCGCGGTGGAGCGCGTCCTCGTCGTGGTCGGCGTCGCCGGTATTCGCGCCGTCGGGCTCGGTCTCGGTCGCCGCTGGTGCCGCGGGTGCCGCGGGCGCCTTCGTCGCGGCGGGTGCAGTCGTCGCAGCTGGCACCGTGCTCGGTGCCGAGACGGTGCCTGTCACCGGCGTGCTGGTGAGGGCGAGGCGCGGCGGCAGCGCGTTGTCGAGGCGCGAGCTGAGCCCACCGACCTGATCCTCCGCACCGCCGGCGACGTCGAGCAGCGCCACATTGGCGACCGCGATGGCCGTGACGGCGCCGCCGAGCACGACGATCGCGAGCGCGACCTTCGCCCGACGCCGCGCGAGCGGCCCTGAGACTCGATGCGCCATCTCGGCGAGGCTAGCACCGCCGCGCGGCACCGCCCTCAGGCCGCCACTCGGCCCGAGAGCGTGTCAATGACGCGGATCGCGCCCATCGGGCAGGCCTTCGCGGCAGCCAGCACGGCTGCATCGCCGGTCAGAGCCTCCGGCGCGACGGCGATGCCCTCATCGTCCACCTGGAACAGGGCCGGTGCCTCCAGCTCGCAGACGCCGTAACCGGTGCAGGCAGAGCGATCGATCTCGATCAGATAGCGGGACATGACGAACTCCTCTCAGACGGTCGGACGGATGGTGGTGGCAGGAGCAGCGGCGCGTGGGGCACGAACGGGTGCCGGCGGCTTGGGCGAGAGCGCCCGGAAGGCGGTGGCCCCGAGCACCGAGCCCGTGGCGACCAGGTAGACGCCGAGCGCCCACGGCCGGCCCGTGTCGGTGCCGGCGACGAGGCCATGCACCGTGGCCAGCGCGAAGACGAGGTACGTGGCGTAGTGCAGCCGCCGCCAGTTCTTCGCGCCGATCCGCTTGCGCTGCGAGAAGGAGGCGTAGACGATCACCATCAGCTCGGCAGCCAGCACGCCGGTACCGACCCAGAGCGGCTTGTACGGCGAGGCCCCGGGCACGAACAGCGCGATGATCGGGATCGTCACGGCCTTGTCGAGCACCAGGGTGATGCCGTGCAGTGCGAGGGCACCCAGGCCGAGGATCGACAGGAAGCGGTGGATGTCGATGACCTGGGCCGGCTTCAGCGAGCGGAAGGGCCTGGTCTTGAGCACGAGGCCTGCCAGCACCGAGGCCGTGAGCAGGATGTAGGCAGTCATGCCGCTCGCGCGTGCGAGCAGCCAGAAGGTCGGGTCGGTCTTCATGCGGAGATGCCTCCTGCGAGCACGGTGTGTCCGTCACGGGTGACGATGACGGCGGGAAGGCCGAGCGCGTCTGCCTCGGCTGCGGCGACGTCGGCAGCGCCGGTGAGGAAGAGCGACTTGGCGTGGATCTCCGCCTCGACGGCATCGGCCGCGACGACGGTGACGGTGCGCAGGCTGCCGCGGGCGGGGCGCCCCGTAGCCGGATCGATCAGGTGGTGTGACGCGCCGCCGAGGGCGGGCCAGTGGCGACGGTCGATGCCGGACGTGGCGAGGCCGCCGTGCTCGACGAGCAGCGTCAGCTCGCCGACGGCGGTCGCCACGCCCACCGGCCAGGCACGGCCGCGAGTCGCGATGTCGCCGCCCGCATCGACGAGCGCCGGGCCGAGCGGAGCGAGCAGCTCGACGGTGCGCTCGGCAGCCCAGCTCTTGGCGATGCCGCCGAGGTCGATGCGGAAGCCGGGCTCCAGCTCGATCCGGCCGCCGGGAGTCACGGTGACACCGCCGCCACAGGTTGCGCCCACCACCGGCCGCTCGGCAACGTCGAGCAGCTCGACGAACGTGCGGTCGTAACCGGCGCCGAGCACCGCGTCGTGCACCGTCGGATCGAAGCGGCCGCCGGTGCGCTCCCGCGCGGAGAGCGCGAGGCGGACGATCCCTGCGAGCTCCGGGCCGGCATCGAGGGCGCCGCGGCGGTTGAGCTCCGACAGCTCGGAGTCGGCCCGGAAGCGCGAGAGCAGCGCCTCCAGCCGGGCGAACTCGGTCGCCACGGCTGTGACGGCGGCGGCAGACTCGGCGGTCGCCGGGGCGTCGAGCAACAGCTCGATCTCGGTGCCCATTGCCGTGAAGCCGTGGCGTTGCATCACGAGGTGCGGGTGATGACGAGGGGCGGCAGGGTGACCACCTTCACCGACGGCGTTGCTGCGACGGGCGCGGCGCTGCGGCTCTGCAGCGTGCGGGCAGTGCTCGAGGCCTTGGCCGACACGGCAGCGCTGGCGGCGAGCTTCTGCACCAGCACCATGTCGCGGCGCAGCAGCTGCTCCCGCTGGGCGAGCGCAACGAGGCGCGCGTCCTTCGCGTTGAAGGTGGCCGCCGACTTCCACGGGTGTGCCGCGATGGCGGCCCACGAGACGAAGAGGACGAACACCGTTGCCGCGACCGTGTAGAGCCGCGTCGTGTGGTTGGAGTTAGTCATCGGACTCCCCCTCGCTGCCGCCGTCATCAGCGTGGCTGCGGTGGATGGTGCGGACGATGGGTGCCGGCCGGATGTAGACGACCTTCTGCGCGGCCAGGGCTGTGCCGGAGACGGCGCCAGGCGAGCCGGCGAGCTGAGCGTCAACCGCGGCAACGCGGTCGCGCAACGCCGTCTCGTAGCGGTCGAGCTGGGCGGTGCGCGCCTGGACGAGCGCGGTGGTGGCACTGCTCCCACTTGCCCCGGCCAGGCCGGTGGTGCGGGCGACGGCCAGGAGGCCGGCGACGGCGGCGAGTGCTATCAGGAGCGCGATTCCGGTTGCGTGCTTGCGGTTCATCTGATTCCTCCTACGAGCTGACACCTCGACTATCGGTCGCAGCACGAACAGGCACCCCCAAGCCTTGGTAAAGACTCGGACTAGAGGAGTAAAGGTCTGTTGTGAAGAGGCGCGCAGGTCCGCACGCAGCCGCCAGAACGACGACAATCGCCGCATGAGACTGTTGATCGTCGAGGACGAGGATGCGATCGCCATCCCGCTCGTAGAGGGCCTGCGCCGCGAGGGGTTCGAAGTCACCCGGGTCGCGACGGGCGCCGAGGCGCTGGCTGCGCCCGAGACCGACCTCGTGCTGCTCGATCTGCGGCTGCCCGACATGGACGGCTTCGAGGTCTGCCGCCGCATCCGCATCAACTCGGACGTCCCGATCATCATGGTCACGGCGCGCGGCGAGGAGGTCGACCGCGTCGTCGGCCTGGAGCTCGGCGCCGACGACTACCTGGTGAAGCCGTTCGGCTTCCGCGAGCTGCTCGCACGGATCCGCGCCGTCAGCCGGCGCACCTCGACCCGCGAGGCAGGGCGCGATCCGGAGACGCTCGTTGCCGGCGCGCTCGAGATCGACCTGCGCAGCCGCCGGGCGCTGCTCGGCGGGAACGAGCTGTCGCTGACACCGAAGGAGTTCGAGCTGCTCGCCCTGCTTGCGCGCGACCCGGGCACCGTCGTCGACCGGCAGCGCATCCTGCGCGAGGTCTGGAACACCACCTGGTACGGGGGTGCCAAGACGATCGACGTCCACGTCGGCGCCCTGCGCCGCAAGCTGGGCGACCCGGCCTGGATCGAGACCGTGCGCGGCGTCGGCCTGCGCCTCGAGCCGCCCGCGTGAGCCGCCGGCTCTTCGCGAGCTTCATCCTCGTCGCCGCCGTCGTCCTGGCTGCTCTCGAGATTCCGCTTGGCATCCAGAACGCCCGCACCGCCGACCGCGACCTGGAGTCGCGCATCACGCGCGATGTCGTCGCCATCGCCGCCGTCTCCGAGGACACGCTCGAAGCCGGGTCGCCCCCGCCGAAGGCCCTGATCACGCTGGCTGTCGCCTACAGCTCGCGCACGGGCGGTCGCGTCGTCGTCATCAACGCGCAGGGCTCCTCGGTGGTCGACACCGACACCCCGACCGGGGCGGTGACGACCCCGCGCACCTTCGGCACCCGCCCCGAGTTCGTGATCGCGCTCGCCGGGCGCATCGCCACGGGCACGCGCAGCTCGGCCACGCTGGGCCACCGCCTGCTCTACGTCGCAGCACCGGTCGCGTCGGGCGGCCGCGTCCACGGCGCCGTGCGCATCACCTATCCCACCTCGGCGGTGGACGAGCGCGTGCGCCACTACTGGCTGCTGCTGGCCGCCATCGCCGGCCTCGTGCTTGCCGCCGTGGGCGCCGCCGGCGTGATCCTGGCGCGCTGGCTGGCGCGGCCGCTCGCGCAGGTCGAGCACGCTGCCGCCGCAGCCGGTCGCGGCGACCTCAGCGTCCGTGCCCCGGTCAACCTCGGCCCGCCCGAGGTGCAGTCGCTCGGGCGCAGCTTCAACGCGATGGTCGCGGCGATCGGCGGGCTCCTGCGGGCCCAGCGTGATTTCGTCGCCGACGCGTCGCACGAGCTGCGCACGCCGCTCGCAGCGCTGCGCCTCCGCCTCGAGAACCTCGAGCGCGACGTCACGGCGGAGGCGCGACCAGGCCTGGAAGGCGCCCTGACCGAGGTCGAGCGGCTCTCGGTGCTCGTCGACGACCTGCTGGCGCTCGCCCGCGCCGACGCGAGCCAGGCGGCACCCGAGCCGGTCGAGCTCCGCGCCGTGGCTGCCGAGCGGGTCGCCATCTGGGACGCGATCGCCGCCGACCGCGAGGTGCGCCTGCTGCTCGCCGACGGGCAGGCCGTCAGGGCAGCGGCAACGCCTGGCGCGGTCGCCCAGGTGCTCGACAACCTGCTCG
>Ga0114970_10003107_pt1 | contig 12265 bp, 10 predicted proteins | sample M_140205_XF_Meta_FD_87030 | JGI IMG/M metagenome (GOLD analysis project Ga0114970, IMG submission 87030) | Freshwater microbial communities from Lake Montjoie, Canada to study carbon cycling - M_140205_XF_MetaG | ecosystem: Environmental > Aquatic > Freshwater > Lake | place: Lake Montjoie... | reverse complement strand
GTCCGCGCTGAGGACTTGGCCCGCGATTTTCCCGCTACCGACCTCTCGGCTATTGGCGACGAGATTGCCGACGGTGCCTTCGTGCCCGCTATGGAAGAGCCTCGCCCCCTGTCGATGTTCGACGGCCTGCGAACGGATTTCTCGCTAGCCCGCCTGCGCCACTACACCGGCACGCCGGTGGAGCATTGCCAGCAGTATATCCTGTTCACCAACTACAACCGCTATGTCGACGAGTTCGTGCGCTGGGGCTGTTCGGAGCTGTCGTTTGACGGGTCTACCTACACCGGCCTCAGCTGCGCCGGCGGGGTAATGGTCACGCCCGAGAGCCCTGAGCCGGAGGTTGCCATCTCAGACAGCGCCTGGCGCAAGCACCAGATGCCAGCTTACCACCTGATGAGGCCGGGAGGTCAGGGGATCACTCTGGTCAATATCGGTGTCGGCCCCTCGAACGCCAAGAATATCTGCGACCACCTCGCCGTGTTGCGGCCCCAGGCCTGGCTGATGATCGGCCATTGCGGGGGCCTTCGCGACACCCAGACAATTGGCGACTATGTGCTCGCTCACGCCTATCTGCGCGACGACCACGTGCTGGACGACGTATTGCCGCCCGAGATACCGATTCCCTCAATCGCCGAGGTGCAGCGTGCGCTCTATGACGCCGCCAAGGCGGTCAGCGGCGATGATGGCGAGACGCTCAAGCGTCGCCTGCGCACCGGCACGGTGGTGACCACCGATGATCGTAACTGGGAGCTTCGCCACACCCTGTCGGCCCTGCGTTTCAACCAGAGCCGCGCCGTGGCCGTGGACATGGAGAGCGCCACCATCGCCGCTCAGGGTTACCGCTTCCGCGTGCCCTACGGCACCCTGTTGTGCGTGTCTGACAAGCCGATGCATGGCGAACTGAAGCTGCCGGGCCAGGCCAACGCCTTTTACGAGCGGGCCATCAATCAGCATCTGAAGATCGGCATCGCGGCGATCGAACTGCTGCGGGAAGAGGGTGTCCGGCTGCACTCGCGCAAGCTGCGCGCCTTCGACGAACCGCCGTTCCGCTGAGGGGCCGCGTGTGCGCCGAGTTGCGATTTTCACGGCGCCATCCTGGCGCGATCCGGTCGAGGCCTTATCGCCCTTCGCCGAGGAGTCGCAGGCCATGCTGCTGCATTCCGGTGCAGCAGGGTGGTCCTACCTGCTACGCCAACCCGTGGCCCTGTTCGATCCGACGGTTGCCGATCCCTTCTACGCCCTCGCTGCCCTGATCGGCCCTGCAATGCCCGTTGCAGCGCATGGACCACCGTTCCAGGGCGGGGTCGCAGGCGTGGCTTCGTATGAATTGGCCGCGCGGATTGAGCCATTGAATCTGGCCCGCACCGCCTGGCCCGATCTGCACGCGGGATATTACGACGCCCTGCTGGCCTTCGATGGACCCGGTCGTAAGGTGCTGGCCGTCGGGCGGGGCGAGGATGACGCGGCGGCGGCGGCGGCGGCGCAGCGGGCGCTGTCCTGGCTCGACGTTCCGTCACGCCCGCCCGCGGCGGGCCGACTGGCTGAAGGCTTCGAAGCGGCGGCAGGCGCGCCCTATGAGGCCGCCGTGCGCCAGGTGACCGGCCGGATCGCCGACGGTGAGATCTTCCAGACCAATATCGCCCGCGCCTGGCGCGGCGCGCTGATGAGCGGGGTATCACCCTTCGACCTGTTTGCGCGCCTGGCCCGGCAGAGCCCGGCGCCCTTCGCGGCCTATCTGAGACTGGAGGATCGCGCCGTCGTTTCGAACTCGCCGGAACGATTCCTCCGCATTGACGCCGACGGCGGGGTGACGAGCGAGCCGATCAAGGGCACTCGCCCGCGCGGTTCCACGCCCAAGGCCGACGCTGCCCTGGCCGCCGACCTACGCGCGAGTGTGAAGGATCGGGCCGAGAATCTGATGATCGTTGACCTGATGCGCAACGACATCTCGCGCGTCTGTGCGCCGGGCAGCGTCACGGCACCGGTCCTGTTCGCGCTGCACAGCTTCGCCAATGTGCACCATCTGATTTCCACCGTGCAGGGACGGTTGACGAGCGGCGCGGGCGCGGCGGCGCTGCTGAAGGCGACCTTCCCGCCAGGCTCGATCACCGGTGCCCCGAAGATCCAGGCCATGAAATTGATCGCAGGCCTTGAGGCACCGCGCGGCCCCTATTGTGGCTGCTTGTTCTGGGCCGGCGCGGACGGGCAGTTCGACTCCAGCGTGCTGATCCGAACCGTGCTGCTGGAGCGGACTTTGGGCGGCTGGTCGATTGAGGCCCGCGCCGGGGCCGGGATCGTCGCCGACAGTGACCCATCATCGGAACGCGCCGAGACTGAAGACAAAATGGCGGCTATCGCCCGTGCCCTGTTGGAGGCCGACGGATGATCGAGGTAACAGATCGCGGCTTCACCCTTGGTGATGGGCTGTTCGAGACGGTGCGGGTCGGGATTTTTGATGGCGATCCGCAGGATCGACTGCAGCCGCACTTTGATCGCATGTCGGCGGGATGCAGGGTCCTTGGGCTGCCGGAGCCGCACTGGGATGACCACTATCACGAAATATTAAGCGTTCTCGAGACTGTGACCACGCCCCGCGCCGCCCTTCGGCTGACCTGGTCGGCGGGTCCAGGCGGACGAGGTCTGGATCGACCCGCAGAGCCGACCGCTCGGTTGATCATCACGATTGCCTCAGCGCCTCTTCCGGGCCCCGCTCGACTGGTTACAGCCAAGACGGTTCGCCGCAACGAGATGAGCCCCGCCAGCTGCCTGAAGACCCTGTCCTATCTCGACAACGTATTGGCCCGCGAAGAGGCGAGGGCGGATGGTGGCGACGAGGCAGTGATGCTGAACACCAAGGGCCACCTGGCCTGCGCAGCGGCCGCCAACCTTTTTTGGGTCAGGGACGGGCGGGTCTTTACCCCGGCGCTGGCGTGCGGCGTTTTGGCCGGCATCACCCGAGGGCACCTGATGGCACGACTTCCGGTCGAGGAGGTTGTGGTCGGGCAAGACGCGCTGAAGGAAGCCGAGGCGGTGTTCCTGACCAATAGCCTGGTTGGCATCCGTGCCGTTACGTCTCTTGATGGAAAAACCCTGCCATCGCATCCGCTGGTCATGGCGCTGGCGGGAAAACTTCCAGTCTAAGAGTTGACCCGCGAGACTGTGTTCGTAAGCCGGGGACATAGGTAGTATTTGTCGGTCCCGGTTAGGTTGTCGGGCGCGTATTTTTTGATCGGGCTGCGAGAAGGCGCGTCATGCGACGCATGCTAAGGCAACTCTAACAGAGGCGTTACGCCGGCAAGTCTGGCGCTAGGGTCATCAAGGAAGCGTTAAGCATGTTTGAACCAGTCATTGAGGCGCGGGACGCCATCGACGTTAAGCTGGTCCACGCCCTGACGCCGGCGGCGGCAGCAACATTCCTGGCCGATCGCCCTTCGGCGCGTGCCCTGGCGCAGATCTCGGGATTCACCGGCAAGAGCGGCCAGGTGCTCGTTCTGCCGGGGGAAAGCGGTGTCGAATCCGTTTTGTTTGGCATTGGCATTGGCGATGGCCCGGCCGATCCGATGGCCTGTCGCGCCCTGGCGGCGAAGCTGCCCCCGGGCGACTATGGCTGCGCGCCCGGGTTCGGCGATTTCGATTCTGCCCTGGCCTTCGCCCTGGGGTCTTACCGTTTCGACCGATACCGCAGCCACCCGGAGGAGAAGACCCAGCCACGCCTGGTGGCACCCGCCGGCGTGGATCTGGCCCGGCTGAATGCGGTGGCACACGCCTGTGTCCTTGCGCGTGACATGATCAATACTCCAGCCAACGATCTCGGCCCGCTCCAGATCGAGACCATCGCGCGCGAGATTGGCCAGGCCTATGGCGCAAAGGTCAGCTGCGTTGTCGGCGAAGCCCTGCTGGACGCCAACTATCCCGCCGTCCACGCGGTCGGTCGCGCCGCCCACCCAACGCGCAGCCCGCGTATGATCGAGCTGGAATGGGGCGATGCCTCCCATCCTACTCTGGCGCTGGTCGGCAAAGGCGTCGTGTTCGATACGGGCGGACTGGACATCAAGTCATCGGCCGGAATGCGGCTGATGAAGAAAGACATGGGCGGTGCCGCGCACGCCCTGGCACTCGGGCGCATGGTCATGGCGCTGAACATCCCTGTGCATCTGGTGGTGCTGGTCCCGGCCGTCGAGAACGCCATCAGCGGCGCTGCCATGCGGCCGGGCGATGTTCTGTCGTCGCGCAAAGGTTTGACGATTGAGGTGGGCAATACCGACGCTGAAGGCCGGCTGATCCTTGCCGACGCGCTGACACGCGCCGCCGAGTTCGACCCCGTTCTGACCCTCGACCTTGCCACCCTGACCGGCGCGGCCCGCACGGCGGTCGGGCCCCAGATCGTGCCCTTCTGGACCGCCGATGACGGCTTGGCGGCTGAAATTGCTGCGGCCGGGATTACTCAGTTTGATCCCCTGTGGCGCTTGCCGCTTTGGGCCGGCTACGAGGGCGCGCTCGATAGCGACATTGCCGACCTCAAGAATGACCCCGATGCCTGGGCCCAGGCCGGTTCTGTAACCGCAGCCCTGTTTCTGCAACGCTTTGCGCCTGCGAGCGGGTCATGGGCCCACTTCGATATCTTTGGCTGGAACCCCAAGGCCGGACCGGGCCGGCCCTCCGGCGCTGAGGCCCAGGCCATTCGCGCCCTGTTGGCCGTGATTGAGCGGCGGTTCTCGTGATGGACGAGCGGCTGATCCTGCTGCGCGACGGGGTCGCGGCCCAAGCTCTGGAGGGCCTGGTTGCTGCGCGGACCTTCCGACCCGTGACGCCGATGCGCCTGTTGCTCCCCAGCGCGCCCATGCGCGACCTGGCCAATTTCGCCGCCCAGGCCACCAGTGAACTGCTCTATGGCGAGACCTTTGACGTGCTGTTCGAGGATAGCGATTTCGCCTTCGGCCAGAACCGCCGCGATGGCTATGTCGGCTTTGTGCCCTTGGAGGAACTGACATCGGCCGACGCTGCGCCTACGCACCATGTCTGCGTGCGCAGCGCCCCGCTGTTCGAACGGCCAGACATCAAGTCGCCCGACCCGATGCTGTTAAGCCGAAACAGCCTGGTCCGTGTCACGGGTCACGAAGGCCGTTTCGCCCAGATCAATGGTGAGGACTATGTGATCGACAGCCATCTGGCCCCGCTGGGCGACAACGCCCGCGACGCCGCGGCGGTTGCCCTGGGATATCTGGAGGCTCCCTATATTTGGGGTGGTCGTTCCAGTGCTGGCCTCGATTGCTCGGGATTGGTGCAGCAGGCCCTGATCGCCTGCGGCCGCGCCTGTCCCCGCGACAGTGACCAGCAGCGTGATGCTTTTACGCCGGTGCCGCAAGACGCCGTGAAACGGGGAGACCTGGCTTTCTGGCCGGGCCACGTCGTCATGTTCCTCGATGAGGCGACGATCATTCACGCCAATGCGCACCACATGGCGGTGGCCGTCGAGTCTCTGGCGGAAGGGATTGCGCGGATGGGCGCACCAACGGCTTGGCGAAGGCCTTAGCTTATCCGCTCATTCCAGCTTTCGCTGGCATAAGCGGGTTTTGAAATCGGGAGACTAACCCTTGGCGGGGGGTGCAGCTTCGGCGGATGGAGCCGCCGCATCGTCCGCATCCGCCGCTTCTGCGGCCGGTGCTGCGGGCTTGGGTGCCGGGATCGGCAGGGTCGACCCCAGGGTGTGTAGGTAAGCGATGATCGCGATGCGGTCCTCGGCCTTGGGCAGGCCGACGAAGGACATCTTGGTGCCTGGAACCACCTTTTGTGGGTTCTTTAGGTACTCAAACAGAGCGTCGTAGGTCCAGACCGGAGACTTTGCTGCCTCATCGACCATCGCCTGCGAATACATATAGCCAGGGTGGCTAGCCGTCTTGCGGCCAACCACGCCGAACAGGCCTGGGCCCGTGCCGTTTGTGCCGGCGGGGTCGAACTGGTGACAGGAGGCGCATTTGGCCGAGACGGTCTGGCCTGCGGCCACATCAGCCGTCGGCAGGATCGTACCCCAGTCTGGCGGAACTTCCGGCGCGGCGGGCCCGCCGCCAGGACTGACGGCTTCAACCACGGCGATGGAATAGCCCGGCTTCTCGGGCGGCTCTTGGATAAAGAGCTCTGTGGTCACTTCCTTGAGAAGGAAAATTGCAAGACCGGTCGCAAGCACACCGCCAGCGATTTTGTTGAAGGTCAGGTCGCTCATGTCAGCCCAGAAAGCCCTCTGATTCACACCGCCGGCCAAGCGATTCTCGGGCTCGCGCCCCCGTCCGGCTGTTGCGTCCGCGTCTCTTACACGCTACCGGCGCAGGTGCAACTGGGCAGTTTGCCGTATAGGTGAGTGACGCCTGCAAGCCATTGCACCAAAAGCACATCGCCGCCCATGAATAGACCCGTGAATCCGATCGTCCTGATCCCCGCCCGCATGTCCGCCACGCGCCTGCCCGGCAAGCCGCTGGCGCTAATCGATGGCGTTCCGATGATTGTGCGCGCCCTGCAATGCGCCCTGGATGCCGGTATCGGCCCGGTGGCGGTGGCCGCAGGCGATCCCGAGATCGTGGCGGCGGTGCAGGCTGCGGACGCAATGGCAGTGCTGACCGACCCGCTCTTGCCTTCCGGTTCGGACCGTATCCTGGCTGCCCTACGCCAGCTTGACCCGGCGGGAAAACACGACGCCGTCATCAATATGCAGGGTGACATGCCGTTTGAGGCCGCCGCTTCCGTGCGCGCCTGTGCGCGTCTGCTGGCTGCCGGACGCTGCGATGTGGCCACAGTCGTCGCTGAAGAAAACGATCCGGTCGCCAAGGCCAATCCCGACGTAGTCAAGGCGATCTTGGCCATGGATTCCGATGGTCAGGCTGGACGCGCGCTCTATTTCACCCGATCGACCCTCTATGGCGAGGGGCCGGTCTGGCGTCACATCGGCGTCTATGGCTACACCCGCGCCGCGCTTGAGGCGTTTAACGACGCCCCGCCCTCTGTATTGGAAAAGCGCGAGAAGCTGGAACAACTGCGCGGTCTGGAGCTGGGCCTTAGCTTGCGCGCCGCTGTGATTGGTTCCGCTCCGATCGCCGTCGACAGTCCCGCCGACCTCGCCGCCGCCCGCGCCTTCGCGGCGGCTATGAAAGTAATCTAGATGACCGCTTCGAAGAAAATCGCCTTCCAGGGCGAACTGGGTGCCAACAGCCACGAGGCCTGCCAGACCTATTTTCCCGACTACGAGCCCGTGCCCTGCCTCACCTTTGAAGAGGCCTTCATGGCCATGCAGAGCGGAATATGCGCGCTCGGCATGATTCCGGTAGAAAATTCTATCGCCGGCCGCGTGGGCGATGTGCACCACCTGCTGCCGGCCTCGGGCCTGCGCATCATTGGCGAGGCGTTCAAGCCGATCCGCTTCCATCTGATGGCCAATCCCGGCGTTACCCTGGACACGGTGACCACGGCCGTCTCGATGCCGATCGCGCTCTATCAGTGCCGCAATAACATCAAGGCCCTTGGCCTGGGCACGCAAGCTGCCGGCGACACCGCCGGTGCCGCCAAGGCCCTGTCGGAAAACCCCGATTCCACCAAGGCCGCTGTGGCCCCGGCCCTTGCGGCCAAGATCTATGGCCTCGACATCCTCAAGAGCGATCTGGAGGACGATATCACCAATACCACGCGGTTTCTGGTGATGACCGCTACCAAGGACGCCGAACCGCCACCGCCCGGTGTTCCCAGCGTAACCAGCTTCGTGTTCCGGGTCCGCAACATGCCGGCCGCGCTCTACAAGGCCCTCGGCGGTTTCGCCACCAATGGCGTCAACCTGACCAAGCTGGAAAGCTACATGGAGAGCGGTGCATTCGCCGCTACCATGTTCTACGCCGAGGTCGATGGCCGCCCGCAGGATCCGCCTTTGGCCCACGCGCTGGAGGAACTGACCTTCTTCGCGGACCATGTGGAGTTACTGGGTGCCTACCCCGCCGACCCCTTTAGACTGAAGGCATAACTTGCCGCGCTTGCACTCCCCCGTCCCAACCGCGATATAGGGGGTGGAGATCGGCGATGGGCGGACGCCTCGCCAATCCGGTCAGGTCCGAGAGGAAGCAGCCGCAACGAGTCACGCTCCGGGTCGTCGTCGGTCTCCACCCCGCCCCTCTTAGCCCCGCGTCATGGCCGATCCAGACCTGAATGATCCTGACGCTGCGGTCGATCTCGCTCCTGAGCGCGATCCTCTGACCGTCGACATTTTCGGCGATTCCGCCGCTGCACAGCCCTTGCAAGACCCGCCGACCCCCGCGCCGGTCGGCGAAGCCTATACCGTCTTGGCGCGCAAGTACCGGCCAATGGCCTTTGAGGACCTCATCGGCCAGGAGGCCATGGTCCGAACCCTGACCAACGCCTTTGCCACCGGTCGGATTGCCCACGGCTTCATGCTCACCGGTGTGCGCGGGGTGGGCAAGACCACCACCGCCCGTCTGCTGGCCCGCGCTCTGAACTATGAGACCGATACGGTTCACCAGCCTTCGATGGATTTCACGGTCGAGGGCCACCACGACCGCGGCATTATCGATGGCCGGCATATCGACGTGCTGGAGCTGGATGCCGCCAGTCGCACCAAGGTCGACGAGATGCGCGAGCTCCTCGACGGGGTGCGGTATGCGCCAGTCGAGGCGCGCTACAAGGTCTACATTATCGACGAAGTGCATATGCTATCGACCGCGGCCTTCAACGCCCTGTTGAAGACCCTGGAAGAGCCGCCGCCGCACGCAAAATTCATTTTCGCGACCACCGAAATCCGCAAGGTGCCGGTGACGATCCTATCGCGTACCCAGCGCTTCGACCTGCGCCGTGTCGAACCCGAGGTGTTGACCGAGCATTTCGCCAAGGTGGCGGCGGCCGAGGGCTTCCGTGTCGACCGCGAGGCGCTGCAACTGATCTCCCGTGCCGCCGAGGGCTCGGTGCGGGACGGCCTATCCCTGCTTGACCAAGCGCTAGTTCAGGGCGATCCGGGCGCGGCGGTGACCGCCGCCGACGTGCGCGACATGCTGGGTCTTGCCGACCGCGGCGAGACAATCGGTCTGTTCGAGACGGTGATGCGCGGTGCCCCTGGTGGGGCCATCACGGCGTTTAAGAGCCTGTGGGCCAAGGGTGCCGATCCCGGCGTGGTCATGCTTGACCTGCTTGACCACTGTCATGGTGCATCCCTGACCAAGGCTGTGGGCCCCGAAGCACTCGGCCTGCCCAGCGATCAAGCCGGCAGGCTGGCTGCGATCGGTGCGGCGGTCAGCGCTGGTACCCTCTCGCGGCTCTGGCAGATGCTGCTCAAGGCCCACGAGGAGGTGCGCCGTGCACCCGATGCGGCGGCGGCGGCGGAAATGGCCCTGATCCGGCTTTGCTATGCTGCCGATCTGCCCGGTCCCGAGGAAGCTTTGAAGGCATTGCGCGAGGGCACCCCGCCCAGCGGTCTTAGCGGCGGCGTTCCCACCAGCTCGCCCAGCCCCGGTGGCGGCTCGGGCGGGGGCGGAACCTCAACGGCCTATGCGCCTCGCCAGATGCCCTCGGCACAGGCCCAGTCTGCGCCGACCCTGGCCAGTTTCGAGGATGTTGTTCGCCTGATCGACGCGCGGCGCGATCTGGGGTTGAAGCTCGATGTCGAGCGCTACATGCGGCCCATCGCATTCCGGCCGGGTGCCATCACCTTCGAATCCGTGCCCGGTGCCCCGTCGAACCTGGCTGGCCGACTGGCGGCGCGACTCAAGGAATGGACCGGCCAGCCGTGGCTGGTGGCCGCTGAGGGTGGTGGCGGGGGCGAGACCCTGCTCGAACGTGAGCGGCGCGAACGGGCGCAGGTCCGGCTAGAGGCCGCCGCCGATCCGTTTGTGACCGCTGTGCTGGAAGCCTTCCCAGGCGCCGAACTGATTGAGGTACGTCAGAACGCGGTTCCGGCCGCCGACGTCGTGCCCGCTGACGACGAAGAGGAGTGACGCCTTGAAAGACATGGGCGCGATGATGAAACAGGCTCAGGCCATGCAGGCCCGTCTGGCCGAGGCGCAGGACAAGATCAAGTCGATCAGCGTTGAAGGCCGCGCAGGCGGCGACCTGGTGCGCATTACCGTCACGGGCGCAGGCGTTGTCACGGTCGTGAAGATCGACTCCTCGCTGATGGCAGCCGACGGGGCCGAGGACGTAGCCGACCTGATTGTGGCCGCCCATGCGGACGCAAAGCGCCAGATCGACGCCACCCAGGAATCTTTGATGAAGGAAGCCATGGGTCCGCTGGCGGGCCTCAATATCCCGGGATTGAAATTCTAGTGCGTGCGACAGCCGAAAACCGTCCCGACGGGTTTCGGTGCCCGCCGCGCGAAAGTCGTTAGATGGCCGCTTCCGCCGGACCCGAGATCGAGCGACTGATCGGCCTGCTGGCTAAGCTCCCTGGCCTGGGTCCCAGGTCGGCCCGCCGTGCAGCCCTGGCCCTCCTCAAGCGCCGTGACCAGCTGCTTGATCCCCTGACCGCGGCCCTCGCCGACGCCAAGGCTAAGGTGCGCGCCTGCGGGGTTTGCGGCTCGCTCGACAGTCGCGATCCATGCCAGGTGTGCAGTGATCCCGAGCGCGACCAGGGCCTGATCTGTGTCGTTGAGGAAGTCGGTGCCTTGTGGGCTATGGAGCGCGGCGGTGCCTATCGCGGCCTCTACCATGTTCTCGGCGGCCTGCTGTCGGCCCTCGACGGTATAGGGCCGGAAACTCTGCGGGTGCGCGAGCTGCTGGCCCGTGCTGGCAATGGCGCGGCAACGGAGGTCATCCTGGCCTTGCCGGCGACGGTCGATGGCCAGACCACTTCGCATTATCTGGCTGAACGGCTGTCGGAATCTGGCGTTTCGATCACCATGCTGGCGCGCGGCTTGCCGGTGGGCGGTGATCTCGACTGGCTCGACGATGGCACGATCGCCCAAGCCCTGCGCGCGCGGCGACCGGCCTAGCCGAAATTCACCCGTCCGGCCTCATCCTGCGGCCACCCCAAGGGTTACAGCGGTCAGTCGGGCCTGCATGGTGGTCCCCCTCGTCTAAGGGCCCGAGTCATGGTAGCGAACGGACCATGAACACGACAACCCTGCTTGCGATCATCGCCGCGGTCCTAGCCTGCGCCTTGGCGGCGGTATTCGTACTTCTGTTGGCTGAGAAGAAGAAAAGTCACGCTCTGGACCTGAAATTGGTCGGGATGAGTTCGTCCGACGATGCCAAGGCCCACGCCCTAGTGACAGCCAATCAGGTCGCCGAGGCGATTCTCAAACGCGCCGACGAGAATTTCCAGACGCGCGATCAGCATGCCCGTACGGCGCTGGAACTGCATCTCAAGCCGGTTACCGAAACCCTGGCCAAGATGCAGGCGCAGGTGGCCGCCGTCGAGAAAGCGCGTGCGGAAGAGACCGGCAGCCTCAAACAGCAGATCGAGGGCGTGATGCGCGCCGCCGCAGCCACCCAGGACGAGGCCCGAAAGCTCTCCACCGCTCTGCGCCGTGGTGCGGGCGTGCAGGGGCGTTGGGGCGAGCAGATGTTGCTCAACACCTTAGAGCGCGCCGGGCTGCAACGCGGTACCGATTTCGAGGAGCAGGTTTCGGTGAACGGCGACGATGGCCGCCTGCGGCCCGATTTCCTGCTGCATATGCCGGGCAAGGGCGTGTTCGTTATCGACGCAAAGGTTTCGCTTACAGCCTTTCAGGAAGCCCACGATGCGACGGACGAGGCGACGCGTGACCTGGCCCTGGTGCGGCATGCCCAGAGCGTGCGCGATCACGTCCGCAGCCTGTCGAGCAAGGCCTATTGGGACCAGTTCGACTCGTCCCCCGATTTCGTCGCCATGTTCGTTCCGGGCGACGGCATCCTTGCCGCCGCGCTGGAACGGCAGCCGAACCTGATCGGCGAGGCGCTAGATCGGCGGGTGATCCTCGTTACGCCCTCCAGCCTGTTCGCCCTTTGCAAGGCCGTTGCCTATGGCTGGCGCGTCGAAGGTCAGGCCGCCAATGCCAAGCTGATTGCCGACGCCGGGCGAGAGCTGCATGACCGCGTCGGTCTGATCGCCAAATATGCCATCGACCTGGGGGCCTCGCTCAATAAGGCGGTCGAAAAGTACAACGACTTCGCCGGCTCGCTGGAGCGCAACGTGCTGACCTCTGCCAAGCGGTTGGAAAAACTATCGGCCTCGCACCCGGACAAGCCCCTGCCCGAGATTGAGAGCCTGGACGCCCGTACCCGGCCGCTGACCAAACTGGCACCG
>Ga0114970_10003103_pt1 | contig 12279 bp, 10 predicted proteins | sample M_140205_XF_Meta_FD_87030 | JGI IMG/M metagenome (GOLD analysis project Ga0114970, IMG submission 87030) | Freshwater microbial communities from Lake Montjoie, Canada to study carbon cycling - M_140205_XF_MetaG | ecosystem: Environmental > Aquatic > Freshwater > Lake | place: Lake Montjoie... | reverse complement strand
CTCATAGGTCTGATTGCCAAAAATGCCCTGGAAGATCATATCGGCAGCCTTGGGAGCCCACCATTCCCATTCATTGGTCTTCTCAACCTGCACCGCCAAGACAATTCTATTCTCCGGGTTCGGATCATCCCACGGGGCATAGGCGACAAACCAGGAATGGTTGGATGAACCTTTGCCTCCGTCCTCTGCAGTACCTGTTTTTCCCGCGACTTTAACAGCTTTTGTCGTGATCACCACAGCAGCAGTACCCTCAGTAATGACACCCCGCATGTTATTCTGGACGGCAGTCCAAACCTCCGGAGTCAGTGGATTCTCGTAGATGATTTCTGGTTGGGTTTCTTCGACTTTCTTGGTAAGTGGATCGAAGACAGACTTGACTAGGTGAGGACGGTACACCCGACCCATGTTGCTGATCATTGCGACTGTATTGGCCATTTGCATCGGTGTGACTTGCAAGTATCCCTGCCCTATGGAAATATTTACGGTATCACCACCAAGCCATGGGTAATTCAAGTTCTTTTCTTTCCATTTTGGGGTAGGTACAAGTCCGGAAATTTCCCCGGGGACATCGATACCGCTGAGTTGTCCCAATCCAAACTTCTTGGAGTAGTCGTCGATACGTTCGATTCCAAGATTCTCCAAGCCAGCTTTGTAGAAATAGATATTGCAGGATTGTGCGAGGCCTTTGGCGAGGTTTACAACTCCGTGACCTGTTAATTTATTGCACTTAAACACTCGGTCTCCCACTTCTATAGAGCCGGTACAGACAACAGTCCTAGCCGGATCAATTACCTTGTCGCCAAGAATAGCGGTCGTCATTATAATTTTAAATGTAGAGCCAGGAGGGTACGCCGACTGAATGCTTCGATTGATCAAAGGAAAGGTCGGGTCAGTCTGCAATCTCGTAAACTCTTGCGAAGCTTCCTCGGTGTAGAACTTGTTAGGGTCAAAGTAGGGATATGACACCATGGCCAGAACCTCTCCGGTGGCCGGCCGCAGGACAACAACAGAGCCATTGCGGGGTCCTAAGGCTTTCTCAGCAAGAATCTGTATACGCCTATCAATGGTAAGGACTAAATCTTTTCCCGATTCAGGAATGATTTTGTCAGTCGAATTGCTGCTGACGTTGCGGCCATTCACGTCAACCGTCCGAAATCGAGTTCCATCTTTTCCTCGCAGAACCAGATCGAAGTTTTTTTCTATTCCGCTTTTTCCGATGAGACTTCGCATTCCGTAGCCTTGATTATACAAAACCTGGAGTTCTTCCTGATTGATGCTTCCAACGTAGCCAATTACATGAGCCAAAGTACCGATGTTGACGTAATTTCGTATGGGATTGCTTTCCCACGTTACCCCCTGGAAATCGTCCCGATGTTCGGCTATTTGCGAAACGGTGGCGTAATCGATTCCATGCCTGAGTTCGATTGACTGGAATGAAGTATAGAGCCTCTCAGGCACCTTTTGATCGAGCAGAGAGAACGGTATCCTTAGCAATACGCTAAGTCTCGAGAGAATCCTCGGAATCTCCGAGGCCGAAGCCTCTGCAGGATTGAAGTTGACCTGGAAGGAATCAACGTTCTGAACTAAAGGAACTTCATGAAAACGATCAAAAATCTCACCCCGTTTGGCGGTTATCGACACCGACTTCTGGGAAATCTGCGTCGCATCCTGAGTGAAGCGGACATTATTGATAATCTGCATTGAAAAAAGTTGCATCAGGTACAACAAAATAATCGCAGACAACACAACTCCGATGCCAATAAGACGCGGGGTTTTGTTTTCAGGTGAAATGAGGTTCCGATCACCCATCAAAACCTCGCCGTGGATCTTGAAACCGCTGTTTCAGGAAGTTAAATACAAGATAGACAATAGGTGACGCCACGAGATTAACGACCAACTGCACGACTAGTCCGACCTGAAAGAAAGAATCAACTTTGAACCCGAGTTGAAAAACTTCCGACAGGGCGAAACCTGCAACTGCGGAGTAAATAGTGGCCAGCAGGCCAACGAGCGCAGGAACAACAAAAGGATCGTAATACACCTTACCTTTCCCCAGGCCGAACAAGTATCCAGCTAGGGCATATTGAAAGGCGTTGTATCCCAAAGGGGCCGTGGTAACCATATCGAGAGCTAGACCGAGAATAAATCCAACAATCTGGCTGACTAAACCTCCGTTTTGGGAAGCCAGAATGACAAAAACGATCAGCAACAGTCCGGGTTTCACCCCTGCTATTGAAAAATAACTCAAGACCGTTGTCTGCAACAAAAGGAGTATTCCCAGCACTACAGAGGCCCAAAGACCCGTCCGTATCATGATGGAAGCCTCAGAACGTAGAGGTACTCCAGCTTGGAGAAGTCAACAATCGGTTCCACCTCAATATTCAGGCTTGTTTCATACTCCTTACTGGAGACACCTCTCACCCGCCCAATAAGGATTTCGGCTGGATAGAGAGATTCCAAACCAGAGGTAACAACGAGGTCGCCTTGAGCAATCTCAGTAGCGGCGCGTTTCTTGACAAAACTCATCAACAGTACATCTTCGTTGCTTCCCTTCCCTGAAACCAAGCCCTCATTACGGCTATTCTCCATGCGCGCTGATACGAAAAGGTTAGCATCGAGAACGGGTTGAACAACAGCGGAGTTTAGACTCACCTTTGTGATTTTCCCCACCAGGCCGGGAACGCCATTCTGATTTGCCACGACGGCTTGGTCGAGTCGAATGCCATCGAGATATCCCTTGTTAATGACCATAGAGGAGTACACTCGAGTTGGGTCTTTGCCGATAATCTCAGCCGCAACATTGAAATACGACAAGCTGCTATGGAAATCTAATTGTTTTTTGAGTCTGGTGTTTTCAGTACGTAGCAATACCAGCTCACGTTCATTCCCCTCGTATTTCTTCAGCCTTAAATTGACTGCATCGAAGTTCGATTTGAGGTCCGCAAAACTTGCCATTGATTCTGCAGACTGGCCAAACCAATGGAAAGTTTGTGAAACGGCTCCTTGGAAGAATGACAGGACTGCAAGCCCTATCTCCTGAGGCTTGGAAACCCCTGGAGTGCCGTTGAATAGCACCAACAGTGAAGACGAAACTAAAAGTCCAACTAGGATAGCTCCCCTGTGAAACCGGAAGAGCAACTGCCGGAATGGGGACGACTTGCTCATGTATTCAGATTGTTATAAAGACTGCGGTTATTGTTAAGCTTCGCCTGATCAAAGTACTTTCCAGCGCCTAACGCCACGCAGTACAGGGCGTTCTCGGCCAGAAAGACAGGAACTCCAGTTTCTTTTGCCAAGAGTTTTGGGAGGCCCTTGAGAAGGGACCCACCTCCAGTCATAACAATGCCACGTTCGACGATGTCTGCCGCAAGTTCAGGAGGAGTCTGCCCCAAAGTCTTTTTGACCTCTTCAATGACCACATTGATAGGTTCCTGAAGAGCCTCCCTGACCTCAATCGAATCAATTTCAAGTCTCCGGGGCAATCCCGTAATAGCGTCTGTGCCCTTAATTTCCATTTTTTCAATGGTCTTATCGGGCGCTGCGTTGCCAATGCTTATTTTTAGTTTCTCGGCGGTCTGTTCACCGATGATGAGGTTGTGTACGTTTCGAACATGTTTAATTATCGCTTCATCGAACTCGTCGCCACCAAGGCGAATGGCGTTCGTGACAACCATTCCACCGAGTGAAATGACCGAAATCTCTGTAGTTCCGCCCCCGATATCGCACACCATATGACCGGCAGGTTCAAAAATTGGAATGTCTGCACCAATAGCAGCTGCCAATGATTCCTCGATGATTTTGACCTCGCGGGCTCCTGCCTTATAGGCAGATTCTTCCACAGCCCGTCGTTCAACTTCGGTGATGCAGGATGGCACTCCAATGACCATTCGCGGTCGGACAAACCAGCGTTTAGGGAGAACTTTTTGGATGAAATAGCGGATCATTTTCTCAGTCGTTTCCAAGTCCGCAATCACACCATCGCGCAATGGGCGGATTGCAATAATCTCCCCGGGAGTCTTCCAGAGCATATGCTTAGCTTCAGTACCAACAGCCACGACCCTCTTGGTGCCGCGTTCTACCGCAACAACCGAAGGTTCATTGATCACAATACCTTTTCCACGCAGGTAAATGAGAGTGTTGCATGTGCCCAAGTCAATACCGATGTCAGATGAGAATGAAGAAAAAAAGTTACTGAAAATACCCATGTCCCCCCCCAGAAATCAGTGGAACAATAGCATGAAAAAGCCTAGTTGAACAGTCGCTGGTTGGCATTAAAGTGGAGAGGGTCGATCTTGAAGGCTTTTCTCCACTCTGCCCTCGCCGCATCCTTGTTCCCTTTGAGGTTCTCGATTTCACCAAGGTAATAATGTGCATCCGCTGAGTTTTCATTTTTGGAAAGGATAGTGTTGTATTCGCTTTGGGCCCCATCAAACTCTTTTTGCTTCGTGTAGATGTCACCAAGTAGGAACCTGCAGCGCTGTTCCAAGCCCCGATCCTTAGTCTTGTTGATCGCTTTATGAAGGTAGGAAATGGCATCGTCCATCTGTTGCATCTGAAAGTAAGTTTCTCCGAGTGTCCATAATAACAGATCCGAAGGAGACTTTTCGACAGCCTTGAGAAACTCTTGCGAAGCTTCGGAGTAACGGGCCACCAGTGAATAAGACAAACCGAGATACTCATTGATGTCAGTTGCAGAGTATCCAAGTCGTTCGGCCTCCTGAAGATGAAGTATGGCCAGTTCCGAATAAAACTTACCTTTATGGAAATAAGCCTTCCCCAAAATGTAGTGGATTTGAGGGATCAAGGGTACGTCGGGAAGGAGTAGAGCTTTTCGCAAAGAAATAATCGACTGGTTGATCAGTGGAAGTTTTTTCTCAACGGTCACTTCAGAAACACCCTTGTGAAAGTATGCAAACCCTGAAAATACCAGGGTTCCTACGTCCATAGGAACCGCCTTTAGCTGTTCTTTACCGTTAGCGATGATCTCATCGTAGCTTCCGTTCTTCCACAATTCCAGCACGTTCACTTGCGTTGGTCCAGCTGTGACTTGAGTCTTCATCGAGCTAACTAGCCAAAATCCCCCCGCAGAACAGATCGTTACTAATGAGAAAATGAGCAGGGTTTTGGTCATGATAGACAGAGGCTTAGTTCTACGTCTGTTGGAAAAATGTCTCATAAAAAAACAGGCAGACCTGTAAGCCGGGTTCTGTCGAGAAGAAGTCACCCTCTTCCTAGGACCATCATCTGTCTCGGCAGTAACTTACGAAACTGTTCGATGGCAACCGACCCGCAACGTTGAACGAACCATTCCGCTGCTGCTTGATTTTGCTCCTGACGAGGTTTACCGAGCCACCACCATCGCTGGCGGTGCGGTGGTCTCTTACACCACCTTTTCACCCTTTCCCTTTGCCCGTAAGACTCGGGGTGGTCTATTTTCTGTGGCACTCTCTGTCGCTTTTCAGCGCCCGGTAATTAGCCGGCGTCATGTTCTCCGGAGCCCGGACTTTCCTCTTGCGAAATCGGCAAAAACTCGCAAGCGATGGCCCAGTCTGCCTGTTTGACTCCTTATTCTTCGTCGTCGTTAGGCTCTTCGTCCTCAACGAGTTCCGCAAGGGAACCAGCCTCGATCTGATCTCTCTTTGCAGGGTCCATGCCACTCTGGAAGTACAAAATCCGACTGCAGTATGGGCAGAACTTCACTGCTTCTTCCATCCGAACTTCGTTCACAAACTGCATGGGAAGGATGATGTGGCAGCCAGAACAGACGCCGTTGACGATTGGCACGATTCCAAGGCCTTCCTTGCTCTTGATGATTCTTTCGAACTTAAAGAGGATATCTTGGTCCATGCCCGGTGTAATCGAATGCTCCTCAGAAGTCAGAGTGGTCAGCTTCAGTTTCTTGCTTGATCCTTCGGCCTGAATTTTGTCACTTTCTTCCTTGAGTTCCTGTTCATCAAGGTGAATCTGTTTTTCGAGCTTCTCCAAACCAATCAGCAATTCCTCAAGGTCACCTTCTTCGTTGACAATATCTTTTCGGAGGGTCTGTTCTTTTTCGGTCGCGTCTCGGATTTCCTTGTCAAGTGCCTCATATTCCTTCTGGGTCTTAATCAGGTCCATCTGCTTCTCAAAGTCTTCACGCCTTTTGGTGGCATCGGACAATTCTATGTTAAGATGCCTTACTTTGGTCTTCATAGACTCAGCTTGCTCGTTCCTTTCGATGAAGGATTTTTTGGCTCGGTTGAGAACTTCTGTTTTGGTGACAAGAGCCTTCGGAATCTCATTGATCTCTTTTTCCAATTTGAATTTTGCAAAGAGAATTTCCTGCAGGCTCCGCAGTTTCTCGAAAGTGGCTTCCATGTTCCGTCCTTGATCAGTTATCCAGGTAATCCCGCAACGCCCTGCTGCGATTTGGCATGCGCAGGCGACGAAGTGCTTTGGCTTCAATTTGGCGAATGCGTTCGCGGGTCACGTTAAAATACAGTCCAACCTCTTCCAATGTCAAGGAATAACCATCTTCTAGGCCGAAGCGCATCTTGAGCACTTCTTGCTCCCGCGGGGGGATCGTTGCGAGGACTTTTTGAAGTTGTTCTTGCAGGATCTTAAAGGCAGTTTGGGTAGAGGGATTCTCAACGTCCTTGTCTTCAATAAAATCACCAAGAAGACTGTCCTCCTCCTCGCCGATGGGTGTTTCGAGTGAAATCGGTTCGCGTGCAACGCTTTTCACCGACTTTACTCGCGATACCTGCCAGCCTAGTCTCTCGGCTATTTCTTCATCTGAAGGTTCTCGTCCGAGAAATTGCATCAATTGTCGGGATTCACGCACGACTTTGTTGATCTGTTCGATCATATGAACTGGGACCCGGATGGTGCGCGCCTGATCGGAGATCGATCGTGTAATCGCCTGTCGAATCCACCAGGTAGCATAAGTAGAGAACTTATAGCCTTTTCGGTACTCAAACTTCTCTACGGCCTTAATCAAACCGATGTTACCTTCCTGGACGAGGTCGAAGAAATGGAGCCCGCGATTGGTATATTTCTTGGCAATAGAAACAACTAGTCTTAGGTTGGCCTTGATCAAGCGATCTTTGGCCGTTTTCATCATAGTCTTTCCGGAGGAGATCTCTTCCGCTTTGACCACGATGTCGTCAATTGTTGTCTCAAACTCGCTTTCGAGTTGCTTGAGCTTTTTATCCGCTATCTGTATCTGGCGGATTTTTTCCTTGATTGCGTCACTGGTGAGGCCGAGTTTAGCCTCCAATTCGTCTTTTTCTAGCGCACTTGCAAGACTGCGGCCTAGATTTCTGAGGTCGCGCATATTGTTAACGCGCAATCGGCGCTCGATTTTGGCTTGTTCTTTCTGGTACTTCTTGATGCGCCTCGACGCGTTGATGAACTTATCCGAGAACTTGCTTATTTCGTCAGGGTGAATATCGATCTGCTCGATTTCGAGCAGGAGCGACATCCGCAGGTTTGCTAGTTCCTCATCCTCCAAGAGTTCCGTACCAACCGTTGTCAGGCGATCCTTAAGATCCATGTATTGGCGCAGGGGTGCGCTGATAGCCTTGAGAGGCTCCTTGTAGAATTGAGTCAGTCGCCTCTTTTCGGCAAGAAAGTCGGAAAGTTCTTTCTTAGAACGGTTGATATCATCGCGGGGCTCTCCCCTTGAAAGAGTCTCCTGCGAAAGGAAAGCAAACTCAGGAATGATCATTCCTGAGTTCTTCACGATCCGCTTAATGATGTTTTCACCGTCTTCCATCTGTTTGGAAAGAGTAACCTCCATCTCAGCAGACAGGAGGTTTTCTTTTCCTATCTCTCGTAGGTACAATCTTATGGGATCGTCAATTGTCGCATCTTTGTCGTTATAGTTGAGCTTCTTCTTGAAGTCTGCCTCAGGATCAATATCTTCCTCAGACTGAGAGGACTCGGCACCAAAAAGTTCCTCTTCGGATTCAAACTGTTCTTCTTCTTCTTCCGCTAAAGCTGCCTCTAGTGGGTCTTCTTCCTCAATGTGTATTCCCTGTTTGGCGAGAAACTCATAGACTCCATCGAGTTTTTCCGTGTTGACAAGCTCTTCTGGCAGCATCTCCTTGACTTCGTCAAACGTCACACTTCCTTTCTTTTTGGCAAACTCGACCAGTTTTGCCATGGCAGGGTCATTCACAAGGTCTGACATTAAACTTTCCCCTTCATCCGGGTGATTTCCCGGTCCAAAAACAGGATCTCCTGCATCAACCGCTGAGTTTCCTCAGGATCTCCCGCTACCTGGCGTAACATTTCTCCCACACGCTTTCGTTGGGAAATCAATTTCCTTTTACCCAGCATCTTCATTCCATCATCCAATACTTGTTCTGCATTTTGGTCGAACTCTCCAGACATGACCGCCTTGACCATCTCGTCCTTCCAAACGACTTCCCCCGCCCTTTCCAGCACCAGTTCCAGCGGAAGACTCGTTACTGCCCCATCCCCAAGTAGTTCGTCCAAGATGCTGAAAAGCTCCCGGGACCTTGCTTCCGAGAAGAATTCGGGGCTAACATCCCTGCGCAACCGACCATAGAGATCGGGTCTTGTCAGTATGGCCATCATTAGGCTCCACTCGATGCTTCTAACGCCTTGTGAGACGGATCTCGAGGGTGCCGGAGCCACAAGGAAGCTAGCCGTCTTTCGAAAATCTCCCTTCTGGAAGTCTTCGGCAAGCGTTTGGTGATTTACTCCCAAGAAGTCTGCCAAAGTGTTTAGAAAGGTCTCCCTTAGGGTCCCGTTGGAAATCTTGGACAGGAACTTGAACATTTCTCCGAGGAAGCCTCGAAGATCCACGCTAGAGTGACCCGAATACGCAGTATAGCGAAAGCTAAGCAGAAAATCAAAGCCTTTCTTAGGTGCCATCAGCAGTTCACGGAGAGCTTCCGGTCCCTCGATCTCGAGGAGTTCGGAAGGGTCTTTCATCCCAGTGAGTTCCGCTACGTAGGTGTTCAGGTCTTGTGGCTCACAGATCTCGATGACTCGGGCGGTGGCTTTCTGTCCCGCTTCGTCGGAATCCATAAGACAAATGACTGATCGGCAGTAGCGCTTGAGCAGTACAGCGTGGTCTTCTGTAAACGAAGTTCCCAAGGGGGCAACTGCCCAAGTCAGCCCTGCCTGGTGAAGCGCGATGGCGTCCATGTAGCCTTCGCACACGATCACTTGCTGTCGTTCCCTGATCGAGGGGAGCGCACGATCCCATCCAAAGAGGGTGCGCCGCTTTAGAAACACGGAAGTTTCGGGCGAGTTTATATATTTAGGGCCCGAGCCGGAAAGTAATCGCCCGCCGAACCCAACCGTTTCGGTAGAATGAGCCCGAATCGGAAAAATCAGGCGTCCACCAAAGAGGAAGGCCTCACGGTTTTGCTGACTAAACAGTCCGGTTTTTGGTAGGAAATCTTCACTGTATTTTCGATCCAATAAAAAACGGCGCATCCAACCCCACTCTTTCAGCGCATAACCGAGCTGAAACTGGTCGATCATTTGAGCAGTTACTCCCCTGCGGACAAGGAGTTCTCTGGCCTCTTGAGCCTCCGGGTGATTCTTCAGCAAGTGATGAAAGGTTCCGGCGAGCCGCCCCAATAACTCGTGAAGGGCAGCCCTTTCGCGGTCTGAAGGCGACAAGTCCGCTGCTTCCTCCAACGTGATCCCAGCAGAGGTGGCGAGTTGTTTCACTGCTTCGGGAAAGCTCAGGTGGTCGTGCTTCATAACAAAACCGAAGGCATTGCCTTTTTCCTGGCAACCGAAACAGTAAAAGAACTGACTGGAAGGGTTTACAGTGAAACTAGGCGATTTTTCTTCATGAAAAGGACACAAGCCCCACCATCGTTTACCATTTGGTTTAAGTGTAACCTGCCTTCCTATCAGTTCAACCAAGTCGGTCTTGTCTAGAATCTGCTTGAGCACCGATTCGTCAAAAGCCATGTCAACCCTTCGAGACGAAGGTGTCGAAATAGAGTTCTCGTGCCTTCTCATGATCGACATAGGAACTGGAAAAAGTATGAGAGCCCCTTACGGGGTCGGCTACGACAAAATAGAGGAACTTCGTGGTGGCCGGGTGGAAGGCTGCCTGTAGCGCCGTCAGTCCTGGGTTGCAGATTGGTTGCGGTGGCAGTCCTTTGTTGAGGTAGGTATTGAAGGGACTTGGAATCGTTGTGTGCACAAAAAAGATTCGCTTAGGATGTGGTCTACCTTGAATCTCAGTAAGGATGTATTCAATTGTCGCGCAGGAGCCCAAGGGGATGCCGCGCTCGAGGCGGTTCCAGAAGACAGAACTAATAATTGCGGCTTCCTGGGGCAACCGATACTCCTTTTCAATGATCGATGCCATCACCAAGTTTCTTTTCACCGCTCCTGGTTCCATTCCCTGCGCAAGGGCGCGAGTTTTCTGAAAGTAGTTCTCTTGCATCCTGTGAACCACATCTCTGGCTGTTACATGGAGCGGAAAAAGGTAAGTATCGGGAAAAAGTGTGCCTTCGGCTGATTTCTCACTAACCTCTTGCAGGAAGTCGGCCGTGGGTACTATCTCGGCCTCCTCGAGGAGACGGGCAATTTGTCTGGACGTCCAGCCTTCAGGAAGGGTTACCTTAACTTGAACCGGGTTTGCCTCTTTGAACCAGTGTGTCAGTTCCAAAACCGTTAGTCCTAGCGGAACCTCGAAGGTACCCTGCGGAAAGTGCAGAGAACCACCATCGAGGTACTCGATGAGCTTGAAGAGTGCGGCAGAACGGAGCAGGCCACCGCTTTCTAAGTTTCGGGCGGTTTGACCGAGGGCCTCGCCGGCGGAAATCACTACCCGGACTGTGCCTTTCCCCTCAACGGCACGGTTTTCAGACCATATCCAACCCCCAAGCACGCATCCGGCAAGGAGAATGAAACCTGCAACGACGAGCAAGGCTTTTTTGGCGAGGTTCAAAGGACCTCCTCAAGAAGCTCATGCAACTCGGCCACCGTTAAAGTCTGAAAAAAATGCTTCTGCAACTGCAGGTAAAGACTTGAAAGTTCTGATTGATCTTCAAGTTGGTGGAGTAGTCGGTACAAATAACGAGCTTCAGTATCATCCAGCGTAACAGGTATAGTTGTCACCTGAAACTCACTTCCACGAAAGCTGAAAATTTCGCTCTTAAGGCTGCCGGTGTTAAGGGTGTAGGCACAGAGCCGATGTTACCCCGGAACGGGAATCTCACAGCTCGTTCCTCCTCAGAACAGGCGCGGAACGTCTTTGGCTTAAGGCCAGTTCTATCTGTTCGCGGCTATGCAGTTTTCCACGCCCGATTCCAGGACAATAGCGAGCTTCCCAATGCCAGTTTTCTTGGGACTTCAGCGGATTTTCCCAGAAAGGATAGGTACGGCATTGGACAGGGCGGCTCCCATATACGGTGCAGCCACCATCCCAAAAAACGCAGTCAAAGTTCTTTTTTTCGCGAAGGCTTAGAACTTCCCCATCACCCAAATCCACCCACCGACACCATTTCTGTACAAAATCCTTAGCTTCTACGTGGAAATGTGCGCATAGATGTTCCAGGTCTTGTGCCGAAAGGAACACATAACCCGGATCATGCCTGCAACAAGCATGGCACTGAGTACATTCGAAGTTCAGGCCCTCTTTGTAGATGACGTCCATTATCAATAAAAAAAGCCTTCTGCGAGGAAGGCTTTCTGGGGAGAGTAGGATTCGAACCTACGAAGCGATTCGCAACAGATTTACAGTCTGCCCCATTTGGCCACTCTGGAATCTCCCCCAAATCGCCACTAAACTACTTGACCGGGGGTACTTTGTCAAGCCAACTGTCGGAATTGAACCGACGACCTACGCATTACAAGTGCGTTGCTCTACCCCTGAGCTAAGTTGGCATCACGGGGATACGATAGGGTTGACAGGAACTTCTGTCAACCACGGGATGTACTGAGTTACTAGTATCGAAGGCCAGTCTGAGCGCAGTAAAACCTCGCTGAAAGCCTCTGTCTGCATCATCTTGAGAGTCTGCGGCTTCTCACTGTACAACTCGAGGCTTTTTTGAAAAGCTCCCCAGAATCCTGATTTCTCGGCATAAGAGAAGCCAGTGACACCGTCACGAACTTTCACCAGTCCACCAACCCGGTGGACAATTGGCAGCGTACCCATCAGTTGAGCCTTCAGGTCTGTCAAGCCGCAGGGTTCGTACTCCGATGGCATCAACAGAAAATCGGCAGCAGCAAACAAGAGTCTTGCCAAGGAATCCTCGTACTTATTGATGAAGATGAACTGACCGGATTCGATAT
>Ga0114970_10003099_pt1 | contig 12291 bp, 8 predicted proteins | sample M_140205_XF_Meta_FD_87030 | JGI IMG/M metagenome (GOLD analysis project Ga0114970, IMG submission 87030) | Freshwater microbial communities from Lake Montjoie, Canada to study carbon cycling - M_140205_XF_MetaG | ecosystem: Environmental > Aquatic > Freshwater > Lake | place: Lake Montjoie... | reverse complement strand
ATGATGAGAGGGTTTTTGGCAGTGAGCGCGTCCGCATCCTCGATGTTTGTCAGTTGGGCCTTTTTGGTGCGGTCTTCCTCCTCCGCCTTTTGTTTCTGCTCGGCCATGCGCTGTGCTAGTTCAAACTCGTCTGCCTTTTTTTTGATCTTCTGTGCCTCCTCACGCAGCCAAGGGGGCAGGTCTGGGTTTGTGGCGGCTGCCATGGCTGCATTGCCTGATTTGTCCCCTTCAATTTTTCGCCACTGGTCCAGCAAAGCCTTTACCTCGGGGACAACCGTGTTGATGGCATCGAAAAGCTTCTGCCAGTCATCCGGTGTGTCAGTTTCTGGTCGGCGGTTCTTTAAGGCGTCCTTCGCCGTTGCGGCCAAGCGCTTCAGGATGCCAGCATCTGGAGGTGGAGGGGATTTTTCGAGTTGAAGGTCGTTTTCCAACTCTTCCCAACAGTCGTTACGCTGCCTCAACCACTGCTGGTACTTGCGAAGGCTGGTGTCGGACTCGGCAAAGCTGCCTGAAGCCTCAGTAGGTTTTGGCAATTTTGTGGTGTGAAGGGACTGCCAATTCTGAAGATGTTTGCCTAGCGTTTGAGTTTCGTCCTGAGTCTTTTCAGGTTGGCTTGGCGGGCTGGTCTCCACAGGTTTCTTGATGAACAGTTGTACCTGCTTGAAGAACGTCTCGTGGGACTTCAGTAAGGCTTGGGCATCTTCAGTACGGGGCATTTTTTCGAGCCATGCCTTTGTGTTCTCCATGCCGATGATGTGCTGCTGCTTCCACACAGAGGCGATCTTTTCGATCAATGCTTCCCTGGCCTTGTCCGCACTACTTTGCTGCCAGAGCATGAAGCCGAGAGCACTAACCGTGAGGAGGGCGGCAACTGCCAAAGAGATGCCGAGCCATTTGTGGCTGCCTTTGGACGCTCCGCTCCGAGTTGGTTCTGGAGACCAGCCACCCATGGTGGTGGCTAGAGGGGCGGGCTGTCGTGTGGGTGGACGGTTCAGGCGCTCCTTGGTAGGTGAGGCAGCGATAGAAGATGGCTCTGGTGTAGAAGCCGGGAGCGGCTCTGCGGAGGGTGGTGCGACCACTTGAATCTCTGGAGGTGGAGGGAGAGAGCCGGGCCGGGCCAAATCAAAGACCATACGGCTCGAAGTCTCCATCTGACCGCGCAAAGGGGAGTCAAGGGGGATGCCGATCCAGCGGAAACCTCCCACGTCGTCATTGGGCTCAATGTTGGTGGTGAAACTGGTCTGCCAGCCGGTCAGCGGAGCCTCCAGCATGGATTCACGAAAAAGTTCCAGTGGTTTCAAGGCAGGAGTGAGCACCACATAGCAGCCTTTGAGAGCCTGCGGTGTGGCGAGCAGGCGGGCGGAGGCCGAGTTTCCAGTGAGCGATGTCCATGCCTGGGAGGCTCCGACGCGCAAGCTGGCGAGATCAATTTCATCCGAAAGATCGAGAAAACTGGGAGCACCTGCCCAAGAGGCACGCCATGGGAAAGCGAGCAGCACATCCGCAGGTGTGAGGCCGGCGGCTGCTGCGGCCCGAATCTCACGCGCCTCGGCGATCACATGATGAGCGATGTGGTTAGTGCGACCGGTGTAATCTGAACCTGCGTCCTGGAGGCAACTAAAAACGTGGTAGGTGCCTGAGCCTACCGTCAAGATGCGGTAGGTGTGGACAATCCGCCGGGGATCATGTCCGGGCAGTCGGGCGAACTGACTGAAACGCTCGACGCTCGAGACCAGCATGCCGCTGACGGCACGGTGCCGCGCCACGGTGCCGAAACCGGTCCTGCCAGCCTCAAGCAGACGAGGAGCACTGGTGTAGATGAGTTGCCAAGCCATGGAATCAGTATGCGGGTTTTGATGGGATCATGTCCGGGGTGGCCTGCGCAAGCACCCAGAGCGTCGGCGCTTCCACATGCCGAGGTTTGATCTGCCGTGGGTCGGGGCCAATGCGGGGCGTGCCTTCACGGTCCATGAATTCAACTGGAGAGCAGCCCAAGGGACTGATGGCAAAATAGCAAACATTGGAGGAGACGGCTTCTGCATTGGCAACAACGGAGGGACAGAGCTGCATCATGAGATCGCGCACCCGCGTGGAATTCTTTTTGATATTGTCCAGGCTCACCATGCCGTCCTGAATGGCGGGCAGCAGCGGTTCCGGGCCCAACAGCGAAATCCAAGTGTCGCATTTGCCAACCATGACGGCCAGTGGAGTGGAGACGCGCTGCCTGGAATCGAGACCAAGCAGGCTTTTGATGCGGACCTCGGTCTCAGCGAGAATCACGTCCTGCTGATCGACACGGTGGTTTTTGGTCTGTGGGTCGACCACTCCCGACATCTTGGCGCGGAACTCGGTGTTATGGAGCGGGTCGAACAAAAAGAAGATGCCGGTGGCGACGGCAATGTGCTGCGCACCGGGGGAATCAGCGCTGTTTCGAGTCGGCTCGAAATGCTCGCCGGCATTGTCATAAAACACCACGGAAAAGCCACTGTCGGGAGTCGCCGGATGGGACAGGCGGAAAATGAAGGGTTTGGGCAGGCGGACCTTGCGGCCCTGCCGGGGCAGGGCCTCATACAGCGCACCTTCAAGGTCCGTCTTGGCAAGGAAGGCATCCTCCGGGGATGATGACGAGAACAACTGGTTCTTCATCTGGGTCAGGATGACGTTCTCGGAAGGGTCGGCATCACGGAAGGTGATCCCAAAGTTTTGAAACAGGGAATTCTGCAACAATTTGACCAGCACACTCAAGTAATAGGATTTGCCGGACGACGGCGCTCCGACAATGGAAAAGATATGGTGCGGCAGATCGAGGAAGCCAGGGGGTAGCTTCCTGCGGCAATGAGGGCAGGCCAGGTCGGAGGAAGCAAGGCCCATGGCATCCAGCGCCTGACCACGATCATTGAAACGAGTCGCGTGAAAGCGCTGCATCTGCTCCTCGCCAAGCACCGGATCGCCTCGCAGGCTGTTATGCACCGCGATGTTCATCGCATCACCACGGTCGAATTTGAACCAGCAGATCGGGCAGGTGAACTCCCCGTACTCGCTGTTCACTGCCTCAGAAATGGTTTCTGTAGCGGCAGCGGATGAGTGATCGTTCGATGAACTGTCCTCTTGGGAAAACCTGTTGAACCAAGCCTTCTCTTCGACGGGGCGGGGGCTGGGTGGCGGAATGGCGAGCACGCTCTGAACATCGCGTACATGGAACCCCATCTCCTGCATGCCTATCGGGATCAGGACGAGTTTTTTTCGATCATCCTCGGAAAACTTTTCTAACCAACTGGAAAGAAGCTGGCTTCCGAAAGGGCCATGCCATGCATGCGCATTGTGATCATAGACATTCCACCCTATATCATTTCCAAGTGACATCCATGAATCGACCTGATTGGTGTGCTTGAAACCCAAGAGATGGCCCCCGGCTACGACCGTGTGTTCCTCTCCCTGCACCGATCTCGAAAAGTCAGACTGGCTTCCGTCGATGATAGATGGAGAGCTGAAGCGCAATTCACTGACATCCCCGCGTCTTGCAATGCTACAAAGGACGGGCGGACATACCGGGGAGTTCAATCGTAAATCAGAGGCAGCGCCAGAGCCGATGACAAACGATGAATCCCTGACGATTGCTCTCTTGCCTGTGGTGCAGTCCAGTACACATAAAAAGGATTCTGAAGACTGAATGTTAGACATTAGAAAAAGCAGAGTGAGGTCCTGATGACAATAAAATTCGGCTTTGCGCTTCCCGGTGATGTTCTATGTCGTGGGTGCAGACCACTACCAGAGTTCGGGAAGATACTTTCATTAATGCATATCACAGATATAGGATTGTTGCGCAAGCGTCAGATTACCAATAATCCAGGCGTGAATTGACACACTTAAGTTATTGTCTTAATTTCTTACCCGAGCCTTGAGGACAAAATGATCGCACTGGCGTTTCGTGAGAACCGGGTCAAGAACCTCGACCTATGGAACATCGTCTGGCTCGTGCAGCAGAGAGTTGCATTGCCCGCACAACCAAGATTATCAGCGGACGAAGGATGAGTTTACGCAGCTTGAATTTGGTCAGAGTAGGCAGAATCTGATCAATCCACGCGCCGCAACCACAGGAAGGATGCCAAGCCAAGCAGCACGCCACCAAGTGCCACGCGCGGTGATGCCACGGCTAGCAGGAGACTGAGCACACCGCAGAGAGTGCCTAACTTGCCGATGAGTGTGAGCTTGCCAGCGGAACGCCCTGGAATCGGCGCGGTGAGCATCGCCACGGGTGAGATGGTGCCAACGTGCACGGCGGGTGCAGCGTCCAGCGCGGCCATGAGTTCCGGCATGGTGTGAATGTGGTCCGTGGTGCCATTCCAGCAAACGGTATCACTGGCCGTGAGCTGGCCAGCCTGCCAAAGGTGGCGCGCTTGATTAAGCGTGAGCGTTTTGATCCGGCCTTGGCCTTGGTAGAGTTCGAGCGTGTCCATTGGTGCGGTGGTGTTACAATGGGCTGCAGGGGCGTGTTGGGTGTCAAGTTTTTTTCCTCATAACCTGCCGCTGGGTGTCCGTGCCGACGACCACCTGCAAATGCGCAGGCTCTTTGACGAGCATGATGAAGACGCCGTTCACTTCAGGCTTGTTTTTGTAGTCGCCCCTCCATGCCAGCCAATTTTATGAATGCGTCAGACCCTCACACCACGTCCCCGCGCCCAAGGCAAACTCGACCAGGCCCCTTCAAAAGCAATTTCCTAGGAGCAAACGAGATCGGCTGTCGAAAGCCGTCCAGAAGTAATCTTCAAACTAACGTTCACGGCAAATCTCGATGATCCGATATGCAGCATAAGAACGCCCGGTGGTATCACTGAGGTAACTGCCGTCTGGGATCACATACACCAGCACGATTTCACCTGTGACAGCACCATCCAACAATGAGTTTGGGCGTAGAACCAGCAGCTCCATTTGATTGATGACAGGCTTGCTGAATAAGTTTTTATGGAATCGTGAGGCAAAGAACACATTTCGAAGAGAAAAATATTTCTGATAATCACTCAAGTTCTTGATCCAGTTTTCCCGAATGTAGTTTATGCCAGATGTGCTGCCCCACATCGTCCCATGTTTTGCGAGGTAATTGTTTAGGCTTGCTGGCAAGCTCGAACGCTCAGACTCCAATCGACTTAATGCCGGCTCTTTCGGTTTGATGCCAAACTCCCAAGTGTTTTCTGCACCTGGCCGATCTTGATCCGAATCTTTCGTTGCAATGCTCACCAAGCCTTCGGCAGTGATGTGAACGACCTTCCCAATCACAATTTGTGCTTTTGCCAAATCTGCGGCGTTCTGAGCCTCCGTCTGCCGACGCTCTGACGCCGTTTTTGCGCGGGCTTCAGCTTCAATTTTTTTCTCACCTCGAAATGCCTCCGCGTGTGACATGTCGAAATTAAACTTGGCTTTGAGATCCTCAGGTAACATCTCCACAGGTATCTTTGCGATTCCTGCCGAGTGAAAAATTCGCAAACCATCAGGCTCCACACGAGATATTGTGACGCCTTGATAAACTTTCCCATCAAGTGTTTTAACCTCGGCTATTGCTCCGGGATCGACACCGAGCACGAAGCTGGCGCAGAATAAAAAAAGGAAGATTGGCAACTTCGTCTTCATGGCCGTCCAAAATGGATCATGATCGAAAGATTCGCAAACAGGCATTATCCCACAGCCGGGGAAACGACATCAGGCTGCCAAAAATCAACAACGATGCTTTCAAACCTGGTCCATCGCGCTCAGGTAAATAACACTAAGCGCCCACTCCAAACCCAATCCTCCTCCGGCTCTTGTTCTTCTCCCCCGAGTGCTCCGCCTTCGCCTTCTTCACCTTCGCAATCTCCCGCTCCATTATCGCCTGCGTCACCTTCCACATCGCCGGGTCCGCATCCGTGCTCCCCGCATGAATCGCGTTCACGCACACATTCAAGATTTCCCCGCCGCTGAGCCCCTTGGATAGCTCCGCGAGAACCGCGTAATCAGCCGTCACCCGCTCGGGGTTGGGTAGATGAAGGGCGAACCGCTCGACGATAAGACAGGTGGAGCGAAGCAGAGGTTTCTTTCGGAACATGGCCGGTGTTGGTCGTAAATCCACGGAAAAGGCCCTACACTTTCGAAGGCCTCAGCATTCATCGAGGACCGTCGCTAGGTGGCAGACATGGCTGGGCGCACTAAAGGCTACTCCCATGCCAGACGGGCTTTTGGTAACGGAAGGCGGGCTTGATAGCCACATCCCGGAATGGCTCCTGGTAGAGCACATTGGTGGAAGAACTCACGGGAGGCACTAGCCACATCCACTTGCCGTAAGGTTCCCTCCCGGCCTTTTGCTCGTTGCGACAGAATTCGAGGAACTCGTGGCCGATGGTATGATGGTCGGAGATTTTTACCGCATCAAGATCGAACGAATGCAGGACTGCCTCGTTGAGCAGAAGGAGGGCCTTGTCACGCCAGAGGTTGCGGTCGTTGGTGATGTCGAAACCCATCGCCTCCGCAATCTTGGGCAACAGGTTGTAGCGATTGGTGTCGGTGAAATTACGCGCGGCGATCTCCGCGTCGAGGTACCACCCATTGAAAGGAGCCATGCGGTAGGAAACGCCGCCTGCATCCAGGGCCATGTCACTTACCGCCGGCACGCAATGCCATCGGAGCCCCATATCAGCCAACCAGGCATGGTGTGGATGCCGAATGAGGGTCTCGTGGCGGCAGTCCTCCGGCAACGGGAAGAGCCGTGGCTCCTCTCCAGGGAATTCCACCACGAGCGGGAGCAGATCAAAATCAGTGCCGTCAGGCTCCCACCCGAGTTTCATAATATGTCTCGTGAGTTCGTTCTGCGCCGGGTCGCCGATTTGCTTACCGGTGCGGAGGCGGATGCCAGCGTAGCGCAGCAGCTGCGGGTTCCACAGACGCGGCCCGGGACGCTCGGGAGTGCCCGGAGCAAAGACGCTGATGGCAGGGCGCAGGTCTCCACCGTGGTAGGCGAAGCGCAGGTGATCAAACAGCGCCACAGCGACCTCCTCCGCCCGTGTCATGTGACGGCAATCGCGCAGATGCAGACCATTCCAATACAGGCGGCCGACACAGCGCTCGGCATTTCGCCAAGCGAGACGAGCGGCAAAAGCCAGCTCATCCAGCGTTTGCATCCATGTCCCCGTATCGGCGATCTCTGCGTGCACCTCCTCTATTCGAGCGGACAGTTCGCTCGTCGGCTTCATTTCGTGATGGTATTGGGCGAGAAACTGCCTGGCCTCGACTTCAACCGGGGTTTTCGCCTTTACGATCACTGGCTCACCAACTGGCCATGCCGGTTTGAAGCCGGGAACCCGCCAGCTACCGGGTCTCGGAGTGCGGCCTTCGCCACGCTGTGAATGGAGAAAGCTCTCCGCCTTTACGACGATACCCTCAAGGTCAACGCAGGCCTGCTGCACATCCTCATTGAATGATTGCGGCCCGCACACCAGCACCTCGCAGGGTGCCAAAGCTGCGATTGATCGGCGCCAGTATTCTCCGTTAGGCCGCCCTTGAGAGCCGGTGCAGTGCTCGTGCAAGGCCAGGCGCCGATGCTGCGTCATAGCGCGCAGTTCTTCAAGATAAGGCGCCTGCGCCTCTTCGCGATAGACGTAATGCACGATAAGCGGGCGGCTGACCGCCAGCTTCCGCGCCGAAGCTATCGCCGTCGTGACACCGATGCCCGCCACCACATGCACCAGCGGACGCGGATCAGAGGGCTCCGGGCACACGGTGCCCTGCGGCGTAGAGACACGCACTAGACAGCCCTCCGGCGCCAAGTGCAGCCAGTTCGAAAACAGCCCACCATTTTCGATCTTCACACCGAGTTCGTAACTCTCAGGACCGAAGCCTGTCAGCGTGTAAGGCCTGCCTACCCAGCGCTCATCGAGCAGCGCCTCCACCCTAACATGCTGCCCGCACACCGCTCTTGGCAGAGGTTCCTCTGTGGCCGAAAACAGCTGAGCGCGGATCACTCCATCACATAACGGCGAGGTCTTCAGGCGACAGAGCATCGACTCCTCAAGCCCCAGCAAAAAGGGGAGGCGAGAGCGGCAGCCGCCACACACGCTGCCGGCGCCAGTCTTTCGCATGAGAGCATCTACCGTAGGCACCTGGCTCGCGGCCAGCCGCAACTGGGTCACCGTGGCCCCGGTGCAGGCGCAAACCACCTCACTACCGGTCTTCACCCGCTCAGAGGCCGCCTCCGCCAGCCATGCCGCTGAGACATGCAACGCATCGATCTGCCAGTTCTCGAGGACCGTGCCGCGAAGCAGCGCCAGCATAGCCTCCGGCAGCCCTGGCCAATCCTGACTGGCAGTTAGGCCCGCTAGACGGTTTCCTGGCTTCGTCAACAAAAGGGAAAGCCGATGAGAAGGCCCGTTCACCTCCAGCAGGGCCGAGGCGCTTTCCGCCGCACTGGCCTCCACCATCAGTTCATTTGGAAAATAGCGAACGCGAACTCGGCGACCATCCGTTTGGTGGTAGTCCGTGACCATGCAACGCCGCCCTTCCACCTCACCTGAAAAAGAGCAGGCATAGCCCAGCCGCGGCAGACGGTGCGCAAAGGACAACTGTTTCAACACTGTGCCCCCAGCCCTTTCCCGGCCACTGAAGACTTCCGACGCGATCTCCAGCAACTCGACCTCGTCGGCCGCCCGCGCGTCCTGCTGCCGGAGCAGCCCGGACACTGCCTCCTCCTCGCCAAAGACCAAGCCTTCTCCCACGGTTTTCTCCGGTTCCGAGCAAGAGGGACGTATCAAATCTACTTGGCCGGACACCACGAAAAAGGCACTGATAGCGGGCTCCCCCACCAGGTAAATCGCAGCACCAGGTTCAAACTGTCGCGTCGTTAACTGATCAGAAGCATTCTCCAGCGACGTGAGCTCTGCCACCTCCTGATGCAGCCTCCGCAACTTCTCAAACACCTGTCGCCTGCCCTCTTGTTCAAGCTTTCCCAATGCACTGGAGTCCTCAGCCAGCAAAGCTTTGAATATGTGGCTCGAGATGGCGGCTACCTGGCAGCCCGTCAGGGCGATCACTGTGGCACTCGCGAAGCGCCGCTCCTCACGCACGTTTTGCTCTCCAACCAGACTCCCTCGCTCGCTGATCACACAGATGCGAGTCAGCCGCTCAGAGCCATCACGCACGTACACGCCCAGCCTTCCTTCCACCAGCAGGTAAACCTCCTCCGGCTTCGTGCCTTCATGCACCAGCACCTCGCCTTCAGAAAACGTCGCATGGCGCATGTCGCCCACGATCTGCAGCAGACGTTCTCTCTTTATCCGGCTGAACAAATGCTCCAGCACAGACCATGCCGTCTCGGGTGGGTTTGGAGATGAAAAAGGACAGGAAGCCACGCTAGTTGGTAGCTCTTATCTGTTTTTCGCTCTCTTTACCAACATCGTGGTGAGGTAACCCTGACTGACATCCTCACTGAGCGCTAAGTTTGCATGATTGAATATGAAAAAGAGCACAACGCAGCTTGCCTTAGCGGAATGTCATAGGGTTTCCTGAATTGATGTTCTTCAACCTCATTTCCGCCGTGTGTCGGCAGCGATTTCATCCCCCTGAGTGCTCCGCCTTGGCCTTTATTAATTTCCTGATCTCCCGCTCCAGCATCTCCTGCGTCACCCGCCACTTCGCTAGATCATCATTCACACCCCCGCATGAATTGCGTTCACTCAGTTCTTCAAGATGTTGACTCGCTGGCATAGCTAAAAAAATGATGCCACCACCTTCATCCCGACATTGCCATCAATGCCGAGATGAATAGATGCGGAGCTGGATCACCGATTTTCCTCGAAGGATCACAAGTAGTGATCCAGATGGCCGGGGCCGTTGCCTTCAGGATCGGCGAGAACGGTGGCGGTGGCGACGTGGCCGTTTTGATCACGTCCACTGAGGACGAGAATGGGCAAAGCCTGCCCTTCGAGTTCGTCCCAGTAGATCGCGAGGATCTGGCGCCCCACGAGCTTTTGGTAATGCTCGCGTTCAATGCGGGTGGGAGCACTCATGAAAGCAGGCCCACGTGGGTGTCGAGCAGACCGTGCAAGGCTTCGGTGCGCTTGGGCAGTTCAGCGAGATTGCCGCCCTTCAACGATTCGGAAAATGCGTTGAACAACGACCACACGTTGCGTGATTCAAAGGCATTATGCCGTGGTTCGCGCCATTCGTGAAGAACGGGCGGGATGAGGCGGTTGCTGCAGACACCGACATCGGTGGCGCGGATGACGAGGTCGTGGGCTTCGATGTCGGTGATGTTCGCTTCTTTGTAGGCGGCGATGCGTTTATCCTGATCATGCCATTTGGCGAGCAGTAGTCCGATGGAGCGACTGACCAGTTGCGGCAAATCGCGGACGATGAACCGGGTGTGTTTGCGTGCGAATTTGATCTCGCCGCTGAAGCTCAAATTATCGCAAACGAACACACTGGCTCCGGCGACGATGCCGGCGGGGAACGTTTTGTCGTGGCTGTTGCGGAGGCCAAGCACCCAGCAGTAGTCGTCGCTGGATTTCTGGGCATGGACTTCCATGAGGCCGAAGTAGCGCTGGCCCTCGTGGGACAGCGAGTGTGCCTGCGTGCCGATGCGCAGGTTGGTGGTGGCCAGGGTGCGCTGCACGGTGGTGATGAGTTGATGATGCGGAATGGGGCACCAACTGTCGGTGTGACGTGGTGTTGAGACAGCGCGGACTTCGTCGAGGTCCACATGCGAGGCTCCGCAGTGCAGGGTGAGGTTAGGGCTGCGGCGTGGCGGGATGACGGGGGCAAGCAGATCAAAATTGGCAATCATAGTCGTGTGTTCCTTTCTGGAATGAAAAAGGCCGGACACGCACATGCGCATCCGGCCTTGGGTTGAGGTGTGGGTGTGTTGGGTTACAGCTTGAGACCTTGCAGGGTGCGCAATGTGGAGCGCACGGAATTGAACTCCCTGCTGTTGGTCTTGTGCTCGCGGTGGATGCACTTCAGCTTCAAGGACAGGTCGCGGATGAGGTTGAACCCATCCGTAAACTTGTCCCGGATTTGCAAGGTCATATCGATGGCCTCTTCGAGGGTGGATTTGCTGTCGTTGCCGGTTGGTCCTTCAGAGTTTGGTGTCGTGATCATGAGTTTGTTGGCTTGGGGTTGAGTTGCGGGTGGTTGTACTGCCGTTGGTTGTTGTGCTGGTGGCGGTGGCGGTGGTGGTGGTGGTGCGGTGGGCACGCGTACCGGAGCGGGTTGTTGGGTTGCGGCGGGCTGCACATCGTTACCGTTTGTACGCAGTGGCATCACGATCATCTGCTTGCCCTGACAGTGGAAGCGCAGGGGCGAGAGCGGATCGATGAGGCTGAGGGTGTTGAGGCCGAAGTGCAGTGCCTTGGTGAGCAGCTTGCGGTTGACGAAGATGGTGATCTCCGGGCCGGTGGCTTTCACGTCCGGTACGGGAACACGCAGCCAGGGTTCGTTGGCGGTGTCCCGGCCTAGCAGCAGGAACTGTCCGTCTTTCCATTCAAGGCCGATACAGAACAACCGTTCATCGTGACAGGGCATGCGCTGGATGAGCTTGATGAGCGTGTCCAGTTGGCCCGGGTTGATCGTGATGATCGTTTTCGCATCAGCTGGATTTGGCACCGTTTGCCGCCAGTTGGGGTAGGTTCCTTCAATCTGTTTGCTGATGAACCGCCAGCGTCTTGTGGACAACTGGACATGTTTGTCATCGGCCTTGAGCTGCCATTCGCCATCATGATTAAATTCCTTCCAGCCGAGGAACTTGTGGCTTGGCAGGATGACGGAGTGCTTCAAGGGCAGCGCAAAGGAGTTCGCGCTGTACAGATGCTTGCCATCGGTGCCGACGATGTAGTTGGCCTTGGGGTTGCCAGTGTCGATGAACGCGCCGTTGATCACGTAGCGGGTACTGTCGATGCTGGCGCACTCCATGGCTTCGAGCAGTGAACGGCGCAGATCCGATGGTAGCGGGATGGCTTCAGCCTTGAGGCGCGGAGTCTGCGGGAACTCGTCGGGAACCACGAAGGGGACCTTCGATTCCCCGGTCTCGTTGCCGAGCGGGAAGCGGATGATGCTGGCGGCGGGACTGGATTCGACTTCAATGGTTTCGCCAGTGCCGCAGTTTTTGACGACTTGTACAAGCTGATCGAGGGGCAGCAGTACGGTGGCGGGTGGACCTTCAGAGGGATGTTCGAGACGCATCGTGACGAAGCGGTCGAGATCGGTGCCAGTGAGTGCGATCCAGCCATCGGCAGTAGCTCGACTTTGACGTACTGCAGCACGGGCAGTGTGGCGCGT
>Ga0114970_10003096_pt1 | contig 12295 bp, 8 predicted proteins | sample M_140205_XF_Meta_FD_87030 | JGI IMG/M metagenome (GOLD analysis project Ga0114970, IMG submission 87030) | Freshwater microbial communities from Lake Montjoie, Canada to study carbon cycling - M_140205_XF_MetaG | ecosystem: Environmental > Aquatic > Freshwater > Lake | place: Lake Montjoie... | reverse complement strand
GTGGTGGAGCACATGGCCGACCTCGCGATCAAGCTGGCTACGGCGCCGCGGAAGGAACCGAGTGGCGTGGCGATTGGGGAGACGGCAACGGCGAAGTAAGGAGTACGGAGTAGGGAGTAGGGGTAAGAAGTAGGGCGTACCCCATACTCCGTACCCCGTACTCCTTACTCGTCTGTACACGATGGCTCGCTCGCAGGTCACAAATCCTATCTACCTTTTATGTCCACATCCGCCATCGCGCGGTACCATGACGCGTTGCAAGATCGCGCCATCGCGCAGGCCAGCGCTGAAGTCCTGGATCGGCAGCTCCGGCATGACGGGCTCTTCTTTGGGGAGCGTCCGTTGTGCGGTGTCCTGCGCCCGCGCTTCCTCAGCCTCGGCCAGTACAAGCAGCTGGCCACCGCCTGCGCCTTGGTCGGCTCAGCCTTCGAAAAGGTCCGGGTGGCCGCCATGGCGGACTCGACATTACGCGCCCAGTTCGGTCTGACGGCGTGGGAAGAACAGCTGATCCACGCCGACCCCGGCTTCGATGTCGCCAGTCCCACCTCGCGCCTCGATGCCTTTCTGGTGAAAGGGGAGGGCGGGCTCAAGTTCACCGAATACAACGCGGAGACGCCGGCGGGCGCGGCGTACAACGACGCCCTGTCGCGCGCGTTCCTGTCCTTGCCGGTGATGCACGAGTTCAGCCGGACGCACATCGCGGTGCCGCTGCCCGCGGCGCCCTCGGTCGTGCACACGCTGCTCAATGCCTATTACCGGTGGCGCGGCGTGCGTGAGGCGCCCAGCATCGTCATTCTCGATTGGAAGGAAGTACCGACCTCCAGCGAATTCGTGCTCTTCGAGCGCGAGTTCACGGCGCTCGGGATCGACGCCTTCATCGGAGACCCACGCGACGCCGAGTACACGAACGGCAAGCTGATGGTCGGCGGCAAGCACGTCACGCTGATCTACAAGCGCGTCCTGATCGACGAACTGGTCACCCGCGAGGGGCTCGATTCTCCCGTCATCCGTGCTGTGCGAGAAGGTGCGGTGTGCATGGTGAACCCCTTCCGCTGTAAGATGTTACATAAGAAGGCCTCGCTTGCCGTGTTAAGTGACGAACGGCAGGCCCCGCTGCTCTCCGCCGACGAACGGGCGGCGGTCGCCGCCCATGTGCCGTGGACACGTGTGGTGGAGGCGCGACACACGCAGCATGGCGCCAGTACGGTGGATCTGTTGGAATTCACCGCCGCCAACCGCGCCACCCTCGTGCTCAAGCCCAACGACGAGTACGGAGGGAAAGGCATCGTGCTGGGCTGGACGGTGAACGACGCCGAGTGGGACGCGTCGATCAAGACGGCCCTTGCCGAGCCGTATATCGTGCAGGAGCGGGTGGAGGTCCCTAGTGAACTGTGGCCGGCCTGGACCGACGGCGCGCTCCATCTTGGAGAACGTATGCTCGACACGGCGCCCTTTCTCACCGACGGCATTACGATGTCGGGGTGCCTCACCCGTATTGCGACTGATCCGCTGCTCAACGTCACGGCCGGCGGTGGCTCGAACGTTCCAACCTTTCTCGTCGAACAACGCTGATGTCGTCTTTGAAGCGCCCGGTGATTGGGCTTACCACGCAAACGCTGCACTCGATCGATGGCATTCCACCGGGGTTGCCCTCGTCGTGGGTGATGAATCAGCGCTACTTCCTGGCCGCCACGATGGTCGGGGCCGTGCCCTGGATGATCCCCTTGCTCGACGATGATCTGCTCACGTTGCGTGAGATCTACGAGCGGCTGGACGGCATCCTGATTCCGGGTGGGGTGGACATCAGCCCCGCCGAGTACGGTGAGGCGGTCCGCAAGGAATGCGGCAATCTCGACCCGGCGCGCGACCGCGTGGAGCTGCAATTGGTGCGCTGGGCGATTGAGGACGGCAAGCCGGTGTTCGGTCTCTGCCGCGGGCTGCAAGTGATCAACGTGGCCTCGGGCGGTACGCTCTGGCAGGACCTCGCATCACAAAATTCTGCTTTCAACAAGCACGACTTTTTTCCAACCGCGGGCTACGAGCGCGACCATCTCGCGCACGAGGTCGACATCGTCGCGGACACAAAGTTGTCACGGTTGCTGGAATCCACACGGGCGCCGGTGAACAGCATGCATCATCAGGGCATCAAGCAGCTGGGGCGGAATCTGGTAGCCTCCGCGACCGCCGATGATGGGCTGATCGAAGCGGTCGAAGGCAACGGCGACGCGTTCCTGATCGGGGTGCAGTGGCACCCGGAAGTGTTGGAGATGGCGGATCCGCACACCCGACATTTGTTCGGCGGCTTCATTCGAGCTGCCATGGATTGGTCCACCGCGAACAGCACGTCCCGCGTGGGCGTGGGGGGGTAAATGCGCGCACCGAGCCTGACTGTCGGTATCGAGGAAGAGTACCAAATCATCGACCCCGTCACCCGTGACCTCACGCCCGGGTTCGATACCCTGGTGTCGAGCAACGACGCGCAGTTGGCCGACGTGAAGGCGGAACTCCACCAATGCCAAGTGGAGATCGGCACGAAGGTGTGCTCCTCGATCGCGGAACTTCGGTCGGAGTTGGTGAATCTGCGCCGGCTCGTGATCAAGGCCGCGGGACAGCACGGATTGACGATCGCCGCCGCCGGCACGCACCCGTTTTCGAACTGGATGAATCAGGAGATGACGCCGAAGGAGCGATACCTCGGCGTGAAGGCGGAGCTGCAGGACCTGGCTCATCGCCTGCTCATCTTCGGGACGCATGTGCATGTGGGCATTGAAGATCCGGAGTTCCGGATCGACTGCCTGAATGCCGCGCGATACATCCTGCCTCACATTTTGTGCTTGTCCACATCGTCGCCCTTCTGGTTTGGGCGGAACACGGGGCTGCATTCGTATCGCAGTATCGTGTTCAAGAACTTCCCGCGCACCGGTGTGCCGCGCATCCTGAACGGGTGGGGCGACTACGCGGATCTGGTGGACACGCTCGTGAAAACCCGCAGCATCCCCGACGGCTCCAAGATCTGGTGGGATGTGCGCCCGCACCACATCTACCCGACACTCGAGTTTCGCGCCTGCGACGTGAACACGAAGGTGGACGAGGCCGTCTGCATTGCCGCGATCCTGCAAGCGGTGGTCGCCAAGATGTGGAAGCTGCGTCGCGACAACATGACGTTCCGCGTCTACGCCCAGGATCTCATTGAAGAGAACAAGTGGCGCGCGGTCCGTTGGGGACTCGGCGGCAAGCTGATCGACTTCGGCAAGAAGGAAGAATCCCCGGCGCCGGTGTTGATTCGCGAGCTGGTGGAGTGGTTCCTCGACGACGTGCTCGACGAACTCGGGACCCGCAAGGAAGTCGAGTATGCGTTCCGCATCCTCGACGAGGGGTCGAGTGCGCAGCGTCAGCTGGCCACCTACGCCCGAACGGGCGACCTACGCGCCGTGGTCGATCAGCTGATCCGCGAAACGGCGGAAGGCGTGTGCGAGCCGTTTCTGGGGCCGCCGCTCGATGCGATGGATTCCCGTGAGGCGGCCGTGCCCGGGTCGATGCCCACACCGACGGCGCCCTTGTCGCCGGTGCGCGGGCAGTCGGTCCCGTAAGTCGGTGGCGTAACCGACGCCTAAGGGTCCACGCCGATCGACGCGTAGGTGCCGGCGATCCGGGCGGCGGATCCGGTACGCGTATAGACGTCAGGCCGGCGGTCGGCGAGGACGGCGGCGATGACCGCCGCCACCTCGTCGGCGCTCTGCGACTCGGGGAGCTGCCGAGAGTCGACGCCGCCGTGGCGGGCATTGAGGCCGAATTCCGTGCGTACGACCCCCGGGGAGATCAGGGAGAGCTGAATCTCCGGGTGGGTGGCCTGCACCTCGGTCCGGAAATTCGCCGTGAGCGCGTTCAGGAAATGTTTGGCGGCGCTGTATGCCGAGCGCTGCAGGGCGAAGGGCACCCGCCCCAGCATGGATGAGACATTGATCACATGTCCGCGTCCGGCGGCCTGGAAGTGCGGCAGCACCTCCTGCATGCCATAGAGCGCCGCCTTCACATTGATCCGCATCATCTCGTCGATGTCGTCGTCGGTGAGCTCGGACGGCATGCGGGAGATCCCCTGACCTACGTTGTTCACCCACGCATCGATGCGACCGAAGCGCGCCAGCGTTTCGCGCACGATGCGCTGGACCTCGGCCCGATTTGTGACGTCCGCCGTAATGGTCAGGACCGGCGTTCCAGTGGAAGGGGTCAGTGCGTCACCCAGCTGCGTGAGCTCGGCGTGTCGTCGCGCGACGAGGGACAAGGCGTGCGTGGGCGCGACATGACGCGCGAGCGCAGCCCCAATGCCGCCACTCGCCCCCGTGATGACGACAACGGGGCGCTCGGAGATAATCGGTGTGCTCATGCTCTCAAGAGTAATACCGGGATTCCCCAACGCTCACCTCGTTAGAAATACGAATGCAGCTTCGGTACGCTACGGGATAGAGTGCTTGTTCGCGCACGGGCGGACGATCTCCGACGGTGCTGCCTCACTCATTACGAATCTCTGCTGCGCTCTCATATGAAGTCGATGATCATGCGGTCGCTGTTCTCTGTCGCGTCCCTCGCCGTGCTTGGCGCGTGCGAAGGCGAGTCGGACGCCACGGGTCCGGGTACGGGCACGCCGGAGCCCGCCGTCAATGCAGTCGTGTCGTTCGGGCCGCTCAACGCGAGCAGCACGGACACCCTGGTGTACTTCAGCTTCGCGTCGGGCGCGCTGGTGCCGCGTGCCGGAGACTGGGATCTGGCCTTCCGTCGCTACGAAGTGCGTTTGAACTCACCGGCGGTGGGTGGCGCCACCAGCAAGAACGTGCTCGGCTTTGCCCTCGACAACAACAAAGCGGCCACCGACGCGCAGGTGCTGGCCTTCACGCCGGCCGCGACGCTCACCACGTTCGACGCCGTGCGCGCCGCGCAGATTCCCGCCGACACCCTGTTCCAGACTGACCGGCTGACGGAGAACAAGCAGGGCTACCTGAACCTGAGCGGCGTTCCGACGGCGAACCCGGCGAACTATTGGAAGCTGCGTCTGGCCAATGGCACGTTCGCGGTGTTCCGCGCCACGCGCATCAAGTTCACGCAGACGTTCGCCGTTGACACGCTCTATCTCGAGTCGCGCCTGCAGACCGGCAGCACGCTGGGCGCGGTGCGGACGCTAGCGATTGCGCCGGCGAATGGGGTGCGTCAGATCAGCCTCGTGACGAATGCGGTCGTGACCAGCGCTGGCTGCAACTGGGATCTCGAGTTTAATCCCGCCGCGAACCAGCTCTCGCTGGTGCCGAACGTCGCCTGCAACGCCGGGACGTATCCGGGACCGACGTCGCCGACCTTCGCCAACGCGACGATCGCCAGCGATGCGCCGCAGTTCGCGACGTTCCTGTCCACGCTGGTCGGGCCGATCCCGAACTCGGTGCTCGATAAGAGTGCGCCGTTCCGCTACAACCTGCAGGGGAACGACCGCCTGCACGCCGCGTTCAACACGTATCTCGTGAAGTCGGGCACGCGCGTGTACAAGCTCCAGGTGACCGACTACTACAGCAACACCGGTGTCGCGGGCTTTCCGACGATTCGTTACGCCCGCATTCGATGAGCGATGGCCGGCGCCCCGCGATGTCGAGTCGGATGATGCCGCTGTGCTGTGCGATGTTACTGGCCGTCGTGTCTGGCGGACCGGTACGCGCGCAGGATGTGGTGCAAGGCACGGTGTTGGGCAAGTCTGACGGGGCGCCGGTGTTGTCGGCGGAGGTGCGCGTGCCGCGCACCGGTGTACGTGCGCGCACCGACGAACGCGGCACGTTTCGCGTGGCGGCGACGGTTGGTGATTCACTGATCGTACGGGCGCTCGGCTTTGCCGAATTGCGGACGGTGGTGCAGAGCAGCACGCCGGTGGTGCGACTGGTGGCGTTGGCGACAGTGCTGCCGGCGTTCACGACCACGATGGGACAGCGCGTGATCCGCGCCAGTGAATCGCCGCGCAGCGTGACCGTTATCGTTCGCGAGGAGCTCGATGCCGTCGCGGCGGTGTCAGCCAATCAGCTGTTGCGGCAATTGCCGGGGCTGCAGGAGCTGCCTGCGCCGCCGTCCAAGACGTCGATTTCCATTCGTGGCTTCGATGATTCGCGGGTATTGGTGCTGGTTGATGGGGAGCCGGTGGCTGGTGCGCTCATCGAGAGCCGGGACATCGGCCGATTGAGTACGATCGCCACCGAGCGCATCGAAGTCACCAAGGGACCGTCGAGTGTGGAGTTCGGCAGCGACGCGTTAGGTGGCGTGATCAACCTCGTACAGGCGGCCCCCACGCAGCGACTGACCCTCGATGCCCTCGCGCGCGAGGGCGGATTGGGGCGACAGGAGTCGTCGGCGGGGGTGAGCCAAACGGTCGGAAAATTCGGATACCGAGTGAACGGTGGGTGGCGTCAGTCCGACCGCGTGACGGGGTATAACGCGATCGGTTCGACGTTCAATCGCATCTACGATGTGCGCACCGACTTCCGTTATGCACTGACCGACCAGTGGGCGCTGCGACTGGACATGCAAGGCTCACAGGAGCGTCAGCGTTTTCCGGTGGATGCCGCGTTCAATGGCTTCATCGACAATCGGGGCGGGCAGGGTTTCGCCGAAGTGCGCGGTCCGCTGTTCGGCGGCAACATTCGGGCGCGCGCCTTCGAGCAGCGTTTCGTGTATCAGTACCGCCAGTCGCGCGGGTTGCTCCCGATCAAGGGCTCGGCCGACTCACTTGAGCAGCGTGAACGGCAGGGCCGGTATCTGCTGTCGTATACGCGTGTGGTGGGCGCGCATGCGATCGACGTGGGCGCACAGCGTTCTCACCGGACGCTCGTGGCCCCCAAGAAGGTGACCGGCGACAGTGCCGACGAACAGATCACCGAGGTGTTCGCGCGCGATTCGTGGACCCTTGGCAATGTGTTGATGACGGCGGGCGCGCGGCACACCAGCAGCACGCTCTGGGGCAGCAGCACCAATCCGTCCTTTGGCGTGGCGTGGCAAACGTCGTCGAGCGTGCGGATGCGCGGCAACGTGGCGCGTGGATTCCGTGCGCCCGGCTTCAAGGAGATTCGTTACACGTTTACGAATCCGGCGGGCGGCTATACGCTCACGGGTAACCCGGATTTGCTACCGGAGTCGTCATGGAGCACGAGCCTGGGTGGTACCTGGGCGCCGAGCACGCGGCTGTCCTTCGATGTGGAAGGATATCGCAATGACGTGTCAGGACTCGTTGATTGGCGATACGAGGGGGACAACGCGGCGGGATTTCAGACGTACCGCTATGTGAACGTGGCGCGCGCCCGCACGCAGGGTGTGGAAACCAATGCGCGCATGACGGCGGGTGCCACGGACGTCACGCTGGGCTACGATTTCCTGCGCGCGCGCGATCTCAACTCAGGGTTGCCGCTCAGCCGACGCGCGTCGCATACGGCGCGACTTCGTGTGGCCCGTGAGTGGGCGGTGCGCAAAGGGTTCTCCACCGATGCCTCGGTGCGCTACACCGGCAACGCGCCGCTGGTTGGTATTCCGAGCGGCGCCCCGATTACCGGACCGTTCTCGACCGAGAGCGGCGTGATCGGACGTCAGGGTGCGCTACTGTCGGTCGATGCGCAGTTGCGGCTGGCGGTAACGCGCGAACTCGAAGTCTCGGGTGGCGTGAACAATCTGCTCAATCAGCAGCCCAACTTGTGGACGCCGGCCTTCGCACGGCAATTCTACGTCGGGCTGCGGTGGCGGTGGAGCGTGGCGCCGTAAGGTCGCGTCATAGCGCGGCGGTTCGAACTCAGGGACTGAGGCCGACTTCGTCGACGAGTGCCTCATCGGACAGCGCCATCGGGCGCAGCAGCTCCCGTGCGATAGCCTCCGGAACCTCATGGACGTTGATGCCATGCGTATCGCCGATGCCGGCGTCTCGTTCCGACAGGTTGACGGTGAGACCGGGGCCGGTACCATGGACATGCCCGACGAAGGCGCGTGTAGCGCCCGTTCGGCGATGCGCGAGGGTGACGCGCCACGATCCAACTGGATCGTCCACGTTTGCGGACGGCGTCACGATGACGTCGAAGATGGCGATGCGCGGCGTCGCGATACCCATGGAGGCGCAGGCGATCGCGCCGGCGGCCGCACAGGTGGTGGCATCACGGTGGGGCATCGCCTCGCGCACGAACAGTTCGCTGGCGCTGCCGGCATTCGGCGCACCACTGGTGGCGGGGGCCAGCCACTGCACGAACTCCGGCATCAGTCGCGAGGCATGTCCGCTCAACTCGATGGCGCGCGCGGCGTAGCGCAGAACCTGCCGTACTTCGATGCGATCGACCTCGTCGAAGAACCACGCGCATGAGGTGAACGTGCGCATGGTGGCCCGCGCGAGCTCGAGCAGTTCGCGGGCCCGCTGCACCTGCTGTTCCGACGCATCGGGCGGCAGCTCGCGTCGCGCGAACTGTTCGATGGCCTCACCATCCTGTGCGACGACATCACCGTATCGATCGCGCACGTCCCATGGATCGTCGCGGAACAGTGCGCGCCCTTCGTGCTCGAACACGTCGTGCGTGTGATACGCGAGGCGTTCGATGGCCGCGCGCAACGGGCCGCGCCACTGCTGCGCCGGCGGCTTGCTGCCGTCGAGGCGACAGCCGCAGTTGCCGCGCCACCGCTCCACGCCGTGCGCGCAACTCCACGCGCTCGGTGACACCAGTCGCACGTCGGTCGTGGGCGGATACATGGCCACCAACGATGCGCTGTTGGTGACGCGTGAGCGTGACTGCTGCACCACCATCGACAACGCTTCGGTGAGCGTGGAGTCGCCGCTCTTGTGATGATGGCCGAACGTTTCACCGTCGGTGGCCAAGGTGGTACAGCGAGCGGCCTGCGGATCCGTTGCCGCGCGATACGGCGCGAGCCGCTGCGCCAGCGCGGGCGCGTCACGTAGCAGGCCGCCAAAGGCGACGTCGCCGGCTAGCGATCCATCGTATGGCACAATCGTGAGAGACCGCCCCGACGCGCCGCGCCAGCGCACCGGCATGCCGCTGCCGTCGTGGCCATGCACTTGATACGGGGCCAGAATCGTGAAGCCGATGCCTTCCTTGGCCACGGCGTCGAGGGTGTCTTCATCGGCCGCGCATTCCGGCAGCCACATCCCTTCCGGCTCGCGATGGAAGCGCCGACGGAAATCGCGAATGCCCCAGCGGATTTCGGTCGTGCGCTCGCGCGGCGAGGCGAGCGGGAGGATTACGTGATGATACGGCGCGGCGATCGCGTTGCCGTGTCCCCACCGACGCACACTGGCTGCATCACCCGCTTGCATCGCCCGCATAGTCTCGGGCGCTTCGGCGTCGAGCCATTCGCACAGGGTCGCCCCCACGTCGAACGAACACCAGGCATACAGATTCACCACGCGGGCAATGCCGGCACGCGCGTCGGGATCACGCGCCGCCGCGCGCCGGTCGCGCAAATGCGCTTCCGCCGCCGCGAGCCGGGCGTAGCACTCGCGATTGATGCGCGCGTTCCAGTCGTGGTCGGGGGCGGCGGAGGGCTCGGTCGGCACGACTTCGAGCCAGGGATCTTCGCGCGGCGGCTGGTACAGATGATGGTGAATGACGACGGAATGCATCAGCGGCGGCTCTTGGCCATCTCGATCGCCTGCTGATACACCTGCGCGTAGCGCTCGGCCGAGCGCTCCCACCCGAAGTCCTGCTGCATGGCCGCGCGCATGCGCGGCGCCCACGCGCTCGGATCGGCGAAGCGCGCGAGTGCACGCGAGATCGCCCGGTCGAGCGCGACGGGTTGAAATTCGTCGAACAGAAAGCCAGTGCGGTCGTCCTGTACGGTGTCGGCGATTCCCCCCACGCGGCGTCCGACCGGCAGCGAGCCGTAGCGCTGCGCCCGCATTTGTGTGAGGCCGCACGGCTCATACTGCGACGGCATGAGAAACATGTCGGCACCGGCCATGAGGCGATGCTCGAGCCGGTCGGTGAAGTTGAGCTGCACGCCGACATGCTGCGGACGCGCCTTCGCCAGCGCCAAGAGGGCGCGCTCGTGCTTGGCTTCACCGGCGCCGAGAAATACGAACTGCGCGTCCAGGGTCCAGATCAGCTGCGAATTCAGGACGAGGTCGAGCCCCTTTTGCGCGACCATGCGCCCGGTGAGTCCAAACAGCGGAATGCGCTTGCGCTGCGGCAGTCCAAACGAGCGCTGCAAGGCCGCTTTGCACATCGCCTTGTGCGATGGGTCGTGGCGCGAGTAGTTCGCCGTGATCTGATCGTCGGTGGCCGGATTCCAGAGGGCTTGGTCGATGCCGTTCGTGATCCCGGTGAAGCGCGATCCGAGCCACTGGAAGACCTCCTGCAGTCCGAAGCCGCCGCCCGGCGTGCGTAACTCCTGCGCATGGGTGGGGCTCACGGTCACGACCATGTCGGCGAAGGTGAGTCCGCCCTTCAGGAAGTTGATGCGGTCGTACCACTCGAGATGCTGGAAGTTGTACAGCTCGAGCGGGATGCCGCAGTCGTTGAGCATCGAGGCCGGGAAGTGTCCCTGATAGCCGGCGTTGTGGACCGACAACACGGTCGGCGTATCGGCGTAACGTTCCTTGAGTTCGCTGTACGAGCGCATGTACATCAGCGCCAGCGAGGTGTGCCAGTCATGCCCGTGGATGAGCACGGGGCTGGCAATCAATCGCGGAATACCATCCAGCACGGCGCGCGAGAAGAGCGCGAACCGTCGGGCGTTGTCGGCGTAGTCGCGACCGCCTTCGCCATACAGCCCCGCGCGGCTGAACGCCGAGGGGATGTCGACGAACACCACCTTAGGACCCGGCGGCGGCTGCACTTCACGGAAGAAACGCACTTCCTCGCTGCGGAAGCCCAGCTCGACCTGGATCGGTCGGCCAAGCGGCGCGAGATCAGGCGCGTGATCCCGCACCGTGCGATAGAGCGGCACAAACACGACCACGTTGGCGCCACCCTTCACTTGATAATTGGCCAACCCCATCACGGCCTCGGCCAGCCCGCCCGTCCGCGCGAACGGACTGTACTCCGACGTGAGATGCACGATCGTCGGTGCCCCACCCTCGGGTGCCCGAATCACGGGCGACCCGAAGTTGGGTGTGGGCATGGCGGGGGATGTCATGGTCTGCGTATTACGCGATTGGTGGATCGTCGGGCAGGGCGTCACCTAAGATCGATGGGGCATAGTAGGCACGGGCATACTGCTCCACCATGCGCCGCGCCGTGAACTGCTGTCCGGCGACGCGGATGGAGTGCTTCATGGTGGCGAGCCATCGACGGGGCAAATCGTTCTTGTCGAGGTCGTAGTAGCGCGGCACCACCTCCTGCTCGAGCAGCTCGTACAGACGGTTCGACGTGCTGATGCCCGCCTCGTCGTCTTCCTCCGGTGTGATGGCCCAGCCGTTGTTGCCTTCGTACCCTTCCTCCCACCAGCCGTCGATCGTGGAGATCTGCGGCACGCCATTTAGCGCAGCCTTCATGCCACTGGTGCCCGATGCTTCGAGCGGTACGCGCGGCAGATTCATCCACAAGTCAACGCCTTGCACGAGCAGGTGGGCGAGGTGCATGCCGTAGTCTTCCACGAACGCCACCCGTCCCTCGAATCGCGGATCGCGCGTGAAGTGATACACATTCTGCAACACCTGCTTGCCCGGATTATCGGCCGGATGTGCCTTGCCAGCGAAGACGATCTGCACCGGACGCTGCACGTTCGTGACGAGCTTTCGCAGGCGCTCGACGTCGCGGAAGATCAGGTCGGCGCGCTTGTACGTGGCGAATCTGCGGGCGAACCCGATCGTGAGCGTTTTCGGGTCGAGCAACGTGCCCGCGCCGACGAGCTGTGTGGCCTCGATCTGCCGCCGTGCAAAGGCGCTGCGCGCTTCTTCGCGCACGAGGCGCATGAGCGTATGCTTGAGACGTGTGTGCGTGAACCACAGCGCTTCGTCATCGAGCGTGAGCACCTGTTCCCACAGCGCGGGATCGCTGCTGTGTCCCCACGCCGGACCGAGATGATCGTCCAGTAGCTTCATGATGGGATTGGCCATCCACGTCGCGAGGTGCACGCCGTTCGTGACATGCCCCACGGGGATGTTCTCCGCGGCGCGTCCGTTCCAGAGTGAACGGCTCATGTTACGCGTCACGATGCCATGGCGACGCGACACGGCGTTGACTCGACGCGAGAGACGCACCGACGCGGCGGTCATGTGATACACACCGGTTCCCGACTCCGGCATGTAGCCGATGCGCAAGAAGGTGTCGGCGTCGATGCCCAT
>Ga0114970_10003095_pt1 | contig 12297 bp, 8 predicted proteins | sample M_140205_XF_Meta_FD_87030 | JGI IMG/M metagenome (GOLD analysis project Ga0114970, IMG submission 87030) | Freshwater microbial communities from Lake Montjoie, Canada to study carbon cycling - M_140205_XF_MetaG | ecosystem: Environmental > Aquatic > Freshwater > Lake | place: Lake Montjoie... | reverse complement strand
TAGACAACGTTGCCAGACTGGATCCTGTAGGAGACCCAGTATAAACATAAGACCCAGTTTTTGTAGATGTCCTTGTACTACGTGAAGAACGTCTGGAACTACGTGTTTGAATAGAAGATTCTGTAAATGACGGAGAGGATGTTATACTTGGTGTAACGGACGTAGTTGCTGTATTACTATAATCATAATAACTTGAATAACTTGAATAACCAGAATAGCTTGAAGAATCAGCATAATTTATTGTATAGTTAATTCCTATAGGGATTGCATTTGTAACAACTATTTCAAAGTTATTTCCCAGAATTTCATAATTATATGAAAAAATTGTAGAACAATTGTTTGAGCAAACAACACATTCCGCTGAGCAACAATCTTGTCGTAAAGATGAATTTAGCATTTCTCCATTTACGAGACTTTCTGGAAAAACCAGTGTTCCATTTGCCTTATAGGTTATTTTATCAATCGTTATACCTATTGCATCAGTTGGAATACTTATAGGTTCTGTTAAATCAGTACAAAGATTTATTGCATGAATACTAAGAGCACCAAGTAACGTTATTATTCTTTCTAGCATACCTATCCAGTTAAAAGAATTTTAGAAACCCTATTAGATGGGCTCTGCCTTTAAAAAACCTGCAGAAAAGGAAACATACTGTATTCGCAATTATCATCCGCATGATGTTATTGTAAAGATAGGCTCAAAAAAATATACTGTGCCAGCAATGGGACAGTATATTGTTGATTTTCGTATGAGTACATTTACAAATCTTCAATGTAAAGAATGTTTTATCACAATTGAAGGTTATTTGAAAGTTTCTAAAGATCCAGAAGATCAAGGTGGTCTGTATAAAATAACAAATATTGGACAGTATTTAACGTATGCCTAATACGCTACTCAGGGAACATGTCCAAAGAATTTTATTCAGGAAACCCAGCCAAAATCATAATCATCCTGCCCAATTTGTTATCACCCTGAATCTTTCCTTCTTTATACACACCGCCCAGCTCGGAAGCAGCCGCAGATTGGTAATATAAGAGGATCTTTCCTTGATCTTTTGCAGCCAATACAATACTCCTAAATTTGACATCTTGTTCAAATCTCTGTTTCAGAGCTTCGCCCAAGGCATCATCCTTTATTGCAGCCCATGCTGCTTCATTTACCTCAATCTTATATGTCTTTTTCAAAACAGTATTAAGAGACTCCTTTTTAACATCTGCCCATTCTTCCTTGAGAAGTTCCCAGTTACGCTTTTCTGTTAGTTTCTTTGCACCTTCTCCTGCACCAGTTTCAGCCAACCGTTTCTGAATGTATTTTTGATGTATAGGACCCGTTACACCAAAGATTTTATCGGCAAATTCTGGCATCGGCGATGCTTTCCGTACTTTCATTCCAGCCAAATAGTGTTCAACCGTCGGATATTTTATACCAGTTTCTGGATCTGTTATATCAAACGGCGCAAGAGGTGCTAACCAGCGTCCAGCATCTTTTACATCAATCTTCAGCTTATCTTCAAATCCTGCATCGGCGTGAAATAAGAAGATTTCATTTGGTGCATATTTTCTTGGTGCTGCTTCAACAATTCCTTTCGTCGTAGGAATTGTCTCAATGTCTCCAAAACCGGGTCCTGTTGGAGGTGCTGCCTTTTTTGTACCAGGAACTTTTGCTGTTGCAGCAAGAGCAGCAGCAGCAAGAGGAGCTACTTCATTATTCTCACTACTCTCTTCCTCTTCCTCATTACTCTCATTACTTTCATTGGAAGCCTCTTCCTGAATAGCCCTCGGCAATCTACCTTTCTCAGTAACCTTTTTGAATATAAACCACCTGTTCATAAATGAAAATTCTTTTACCGTATCTGACATTGGATATTGTTTTCCCAGCTTTTTCGCCATTGCCCAGGATTCTTCAAACATTGCCGAACTATTCTTCAATCCCAGTTCCGCCTTCTCTCTCTCATTCAATAATTCAAAGCCATTTTCATGCATTTTCCCAGTAAAATATGTAAAATTTACCAGATATTCCCTATGAGGTTGTCCAATACTAATGAACTCTACGTCAATACCTAATCCAACACTCTCATCTCCAGATGGCATCTCTTCATTTGTATATTGTTTTGTCAATCTCCACAATATTGTCCCATGATCCTCTCCAACTTTCGCCTCACCCTGCTTATACGACTTTAATTTCTTAAACGTATTCTCTCCATCAAAACAACACCCTATAAAATATCCACCAGGACGCACAATGTCTGACAAATTTGTTATAAATTTATTCAAAATCTCTATATTCTCAAAGAAATAGTGCATTGCAAACATACATGATACAACATCTGCTCCCATTTTCAATCTCCCAGCAGCATTCTCATCAATATATTTTGGCACTGCGCCGTCTGGCCTTATACGACCAAAGACGGATCTCAAAATATCTTTTTCCTCAGGCAACAATCCTGCAGACCCGTCTACGAGTAACTGACGAGCATCCGCTATTACAAATACAATAGGTGGAACATTCTCTTTGCCAACTTCATCCCATTTACTCAAAAGACGCCTATATGCACCTGCCTTTGGATCACGAATATCTTCTCCTGCAGGATCAATTCCTAAGACAAAGGCAGCCTTTACATCAGGACCGGTCCATTTGTGTAAATCACCACCGCGACCACAGCCAATGTCTACCAGTGTCTTGCCTCCTCCACGCATTGCCGTCTTCAATAAAACAGTGCCCTTAATCCATGCATTGTGAAACTCTCGTAGAGTCTTTACATACATCATATCCTCTGCAGGAGCACGCTTTTCCGTCCAATAACGCTTTGAAACACCTAGACGCTCTTCTTTCTCCTTTATATATTTTGCAAGTTCATCTTCATTCATTTCATCTGCACCTGTTCGTATCATCCTCTCCGTAATAGGCTCATGAATACTATTCCATGTATCTTCTGCAACTTTAAAAGAATTGAGTGTCCTTGCAATAATACCACGAGCCAATTTCTCATTCTTGTCGTGACGTACGCGCAACGGCTCCCAGCGCCAACCAGTCGCACTTGTTGGGTTGTACGCCATTTCCACAATACTCTTGTCATTAATTGGCTCATCGGTCTCTTTGGTAGTTACAAATTCAGATGCTGTTGAAATATCATATTTTAATTCCAAATAACACACTGATGCCATAGTATCAGGATATTTCAATGGAACAAATGTTACTGGTTTATACTCATCTTTTACTATAGGACGACGGCCATCATCTTTTGCTGCTAGTCCAATCTGAAGTCCTTCGTCACGACCACGTAAAACTGATGCACGAGGATCCATATCAGCTGAATCTTTGCTGGAACCAACAAGAAGTCGCAATGTCTTATATCTAACAGTATTTCCTGAATCTGGGTGAAATCCTTCAGTTATTCTATCTTGGCCATCTTCATCTTTTTCAAAATATATCATAAAATCAATCGTATTCTGATCAGCAGGTTTCCACTTAAATTGCTCTTCGAATGTTCCGCCGGCTAATTTTGGGAGTGGAGCTGCATTTGCTGTGAAAATGAGTCCATCTGTATGATAAATTCTATCCGCGTTTCCATCAAGAATTTTTGCCGCCTTTCCAAATATAGATCCGTCGCCTGGATTCCCAAACTCAAATGATTTTCTCAATACATTCATTACACCCACTTTCTCCTTGCCTTTGCTCTTCTTTTCATTCTTTGCCCCCTTTTTCTCATTCTTTTTCTCATTCTTTTGCCAAGTATTTATCCAATTTGTTAGCATCTTATACCGCGTAGGTTCTCCCTCAACACCTGAAGCAAATGGTAGGCCACTAACCTTCTCTCCTCCAACAATATATGCATCAAATAAAAGGAGTGAATTCATTGCTGTCTTATTTTTAGTGCGTCGCACCCATTCACCGTCTAATAAACTATCAGCAGACTCTTCGTTTTTTAATCCAGTTTTATAAATATTCAATGCCTGGTCAATCATAAATAATTCACCTTGAGCATTTGTAAATGCATGAACACGAAGACCATCTGCCTTATCCGTGACATTGTATCCATCGCGGATACTGGGATCGCGCTCATTCTCTTTTGTCGCGGTCATGTGTTTGATTAACAATGTTTTTGTTGCAACCCCCCGAAAGGTTGGCTTTCCATCTCTATCTTTCGCACCTGATAGTGTATAATAATCTGCCAATACTTTGTTTTTTACATCCTTCCGAATTAATATATTTGTACGCTGAATACCTCTTAGCACATCAGCAACTCCTCTTGCCATTGATTTAAATGCATCCTCTAAAGGTGTTGCTTCCGCTGTATCTACTAAAGGAGCCCTTTTCAATTCAATCTCAATTTCATATACAGGCAATGATGTCATCACATCATAATCTGTAAATTTTCTTACAAACTTATAATTCCCTTTCCTATCCATTTGTGATGTTCTTACCATAGATAGGTCAAATTGCACGCCATTTCCTTCAAATGACCATCTTCGTATCATACGGAATGTCTTTGGTGAAGTTGCCCATTGTGCCAATAGTAATTTAATTTCCTCGCTATCTTTATTTTCTTCCGTCCCAAGCTCTTCTTCACGACGCATCTTTACACGAAAATCATAATCTGTAATATCTAAATTATTTTCTTTCATACTGCGATCTTTCCGCATTACTGTAAAACTTTTATTTGATATTATATCATCTTCGCAATATTCTTTAATTTGTTGTAGCCCATTAATCATTACACGCGTCTTGTCTTGCAAGCAAATGTTTAAATAATCATCTTGCTCAATAACTTGATAACCTTTTGATTTTAACCGTTTTGCAACATCAAGAAATGTTGTAACATTAATTTTTGTATTTATACCGAAGGTTGCTTCAATTTCATAGTTAGGATGATCTAACCATTCTTGGATAAGAGACTTCCATTTTTCAGCCTCTGCGGAGTATAAATCCATCTCCTTCTAATTCTACTTACTTTCTTAACCCTTCCTATCATTTTTTTAGCAATAGCAAAGCTATTGCTAAATTATCTGTTATTAGGGCATTTGCCCTTGTAACTCATTTTTTTAGCTTTTATTATTTAATATACGAATAGCCTCTGCTTTTCCAAGTTTTGCTGCCATAACTTCTTTCTTCAATTTCTTACCATTTGAATCAACAGAATTTAATGAATATTCTTCCAATTTCTCTTCCATCGCCTTCACTGTTCCATCAGCCTCTGGCCACATTACTTTCCAGTCAGACTCTTCCATCAATTCTAGAAATTTTAGCACCGATACCATTGATAATTTTGTTTCGCGTTCCCAGGCTTCTGCTCCGTTTGATTCCATAACCAGAGTTTCCTTCTCATCTGTCCAATTGCGTAAATCATTTGGTGCAAATGATATCTTTTTAGCATCTTCATTTACAAAGATTAGCTGTATTCCATAAATTACAGCTAGTGCTTGATCCAATACATCCCAGTGACCGGGAACGGGGTTTGACAATGCTTCCAAAATCTTTTTCTTTGGATGCTTTCGTCCATTTAATTCTCCCACCTTTTCCATGAGTTTTACAACCTCTTCACGAAGAATTGTTGTCTTTACAGATTGACTGGCTGATCTAAATTCACCATTTAGTGAAAATAATATGCGTGCTAATGTTGCCCGAGGACTCAGTGGATAGATCGCAAAACCGAACTTTGTTTCGGTCTGGTGCTCTATCATTCTTCCACCTTGTAATTCAATTCCTTTCAAATTTAATGATTTATTAGGATTTTTTTCTACCATTTTAAAAAGCATTTCTTTGGATAGCATATTATCCCTTACATGTCTTCGTTTAAAACTTTTAAGTCTGTCATCTCTTTTTCTCTTTTTGAAAAATCTACACGGTTCTCTTTGCAAAAATTCATAAATTCTTGTATTTTGTCAAATGTCTCTTTTGATAATTTTAGCACGTCAAAAAAGATACCGTTTGAATTTTCACTATATTCTACCTTTGATCGCTTTATAATACGAAAAATCTCCTCTTGTTCAGATTTTACCAGTTTTTTTAAATCTTCTAAAAATTGTTTCCGTTTGTCGTAATCTGTATTTGTAAGATCCATATTTCTATTTATATATGTTGCCAATCTTCATTATCTTCTTACGCGGTAGACTCTGCATTATTATTACTTTCCTCTTCATCTTCCTCATTGCTATCTTCCTCTTCCCCATTGCTTTCCTCCTCTTCTTCCCCATTGCTTTCCTCCTCTTCTTCATTGCTTTCTTCTTCTTCATTAGCTTTAACACTTTTAGCTGCCTCTGCTGCCTCTGCTGCCTCTTCTTCCTCTGATTCCTCTTCTGATTCCTCTGACTCTTTAGAAATCATTCCAGCAACTACTTTGCCACGAAATAATCCTACACTTAATATATCTTTGTCATTCACCTGAAATCGTGATTTTTTAATTTCCACCTTTATAGTATCATTTAGTACAACACTCTCATATTCTTCATCACCAATATATAAATCACGAGGAATAAATATGCGTACAGCATCTTTATAAATTAAATAAAGACCTGCCTTATTTTTATGTGATACTTTTGCCTCCATAACTGTTCCATCGGGTGGATAAATCACTGTTCCTTGAGCCTGAACAATAAATACCCAGTCTCCAGTAAATGTCCCCTTTTCAATTTGACCCATAGATCTACTTAATAGTTCAAGCGTTCCTGGTATTACATATCCATTCCTAGAACATTTTCCCTCCAATTTTTCTTTTACTTTTTCCAAAATCTTGTCATTTATATTTGTTTTAATTTGAGCTGATTCTCTCGGAGTAAGTGAAACTCGTTCTTCAAATAAACAACTGTGCTCCATGTCTACTTTATACTAGAAACCTTTAACCAATCATTTTTTTAGAAAAGTGCAAAAATTATTCATTCAAATGACCTGTAATAGTAGCTTGAACCGGTCTGTAAAACCAGCGTTTTCCTTGAACACCTTTTTCATCCATATAGCGTAAAACTAGATCCATTAATATACATAGCTGCCGAGCCGTTAATTTTCTTGCACCAGCCCAGAAAACTTCTCTTTTCAAATCTGGGTTTTCAAGAATTTTCCCAGCTTTTTCTAAGACATCTATTTTTATTGTACTATTACTCACAGATGCGCATTCTGTGCCTTTCAAAATATTTTTCCCAGCAGCTGGCGGACTAGTACTCTTAAAGATTATATTGCCTTTTTTACTTACTAAGATTCCATAAAAACTTCCAGTTGCTTCTTTTGAAACAGTTGCTACAATCGGCTCATTCACTTTCAAATAATCTACAACAGATGTTGGACAGGGCCCATTATCACAAATATATTGAAATGACTTTGCCGCTGGATTAAAATATCTATATACTGTCTTTGCATCAATGCGAATTATATTTTCTCGTGCAGCAATTTTTATATCGTCACTACTTTTTCTCTCTAATAATTCTCGTTGTTCGCTTAATGATAACCATTCATCCCAAATATAATCTAAGAATATTTTCTTATATATTTCTAGCGCACCTTCAATCCTCTTAATTGATGGAATTAGCCACATTAATGCTGCGACTTTTTCTAATAATAATTTCTTCTCGGCAGCATTTTCATTTGAATTTATAACATTCAAAAAATCAATAGAGGGCATATATTTTTCTCCGTCAGAATCAATAACATTTTGTATCCATACTAACGCATATTTCCAATAGGCAGGCATTGTCTTTTTTTCTACAGGCACCACAGGCACTGCTGGTAATTCCTCTTCTACTTCTGCGCTTTCAGCCTCTTTCTCGCTTTCAGATTCATCTTCAGATTCACTCTCAATACCTTCTCTATTCCCTTTTCGTGCCCTAAATAATCCTGGGTAAAATGACTCTCGTCTTACAGGCACTATAGCACCACGCAATGCCAATGGAATTTCCAAATCTATAAAATTATTTGGCTGAAATAAATAATACCCATTTTTATAAATAATATATCCATCAATATTCTTATGTTTCACCTTAAATTGCCTATTGCCTACAACCTCTCGTATAAGTTTTGCCAATATTATATCTGGTATATTTATATCCTTAAATATTTCTTCAATGTCTTCATCCCTGTAATGCGTCTGTTTTTCAAATAATCGTCGTATTTCTTTCTTCATAATTGATTCTTTCCACCGTATTGCATAAATATCATAGGTTGTATCATCCAACGGTTCTTCTATTGCTATTCGCTTTGCACAAGAATATTCACAATCTTGTAACCAATCACACACTGGGCTAAATGGCATATCTTTTATTTTTACAGATCGTTCTTTTCTTTGTGAATCAATAATATCAATATCCCTATCGTCAGATATTAATATACCTGGTAAATTTATATTACAATCTAACGCGTGTTCTTTTAGAATTCTTGATACCTTTCCTATTAATTTAGCCTTGTTATATGCATATCTATATGAATATAAATCAATTGATTCTTTATTAGAATCTTTATAGATATTGACAAACATAAAAATTGTACAATTTCGTTTATTTTGATCTAATAGAGAATGTGAGCAATAACGAATGCCGCGACCTATTACTTGCTCCATTTTATTCAAATGTAACCAACTGTCTAAAATATGGACCTCTCGTATATATTTTAAATCAATACCTTCTGCAGCAATTTGTGATCCAATAATTACTTTTACCATTTTTCCTTGTAAATTATTAGGATCTGTTGATAATGCAATTGATTTTTCATTATTTGGAGATAATGTAAGATTTCCTGTTAGTAATATATAATAGGCTGGAGTAAATTTGTGCGTACCTTCGTGATTTTTCTGTTTTTTTGAACAAAGCGCACATTGTTTTCCTCCTTCTGATTGAATCCCGTTATCTAATAAATTTTCCGCAATATTTGTATATCCATTTGCTTCTAGGGCGAGTGCGTAGATAAGAGCACCTGCTTGCACAAATCTACTATATGTAAAAACAACACCCTCTGCTCTCATTGCAATTCGTATAGATTTTGCAATTTTTGGGGAATACTCCGCGAGATTATTTACATCTAACCATTTTGCTGAATGTTTTGCTTTGTATTTTTTTCCATTTTTTATAAATGCTTGATCAAATCCATCTGGGCCGAACTCAATATTTGTTTCATATTTATTCTCTATTACTTCTTCCTCTTCGTTCTCTTCGTTCTCTTCGTTCTCTTCGTTCTCTTCTTCCTCTTCATCATTATTATCATTATCATTATTATTATCATTATCATTATTATTATCATTATCACCATTATCATTATTATCCTCGTTAGCACCTCCACTTATAGCATTATTCTCTTCACTCTCTTCGCTCTCTGAATTCTCTGAAGAAAAAACAGGAAATCCACAATTTCCAGCTTGAACTAAATTTGTTATAGCAATTATACCTACTTTTTTACCAACTAATTCATTTGCATATTTTAAAAATTCTGGTCGTACTAATTGACATGCTACGAGTGGAAGATTTAATAAATCTTCAGTATCCTGATTAATTTTTAAGCCTGTTGGATCATTTGTAGTCCATTTTGCATATTTTTTAGTAATTTCTGGTTTCAACCGTATTGGAAATTCATTTGGATTTTCTCCTCTCATAAAACTTATATATTTACTTGCCAAATTTCCCAGTAATTCTTCACCGCCTTCTGCAAATGACCCATCTCTTGAAAAAATCTTTAATTCAGTTAATTCTTCTTTTGTGTCATTTAATAATAAGAGTCGCATGATTGAAATTATTTCTTTATAACTGTTATACATTGGTGTTCCACTTAATAATACTAATTTAGTGCCGTCTGTTGCTTTTAATATATCTTCTAGATATGGAACAAGACGACCACCTTCTTTTGATTCTTTTCCAGTATCGCCGTCGGCATCTGCTTCATCATCTGCTGTTGCTGCCGCTGCTGCCGCTGCTGCCGCTGCTGCCGCTACTGCTGTAGCCGCTGCTTCTTTTACGCCAATCGCACTTGCATCGCGTAAATTATGAGCCTCGTCAATGATAAATAAACGCCCAGAATATTCATTTCGTAACTTATTTCGCGTCATCTTCTTAATTTGTTCCATTGAAAATTTAGAATTATCCATACCAATAAGTTTTTTTACACTATTTGCAAATTTAAGATAGCCATTAATAATATATCGTTTCTTAACTATTTCCTTTACTCTTTTTTCAATAATAGATATATCTCTTTCATATTGAACACCTGCTAATTTTAAATACAAGGATCCAGTGCAACCTATTGCTGTATTTTCCTCTTCGCCAATCCCAAGCCGAACATTTTTTATATTAAAAATAGTTCTGTGAAAATTTGGCTGAATATTCTTTGGCGCAATAATATATACAGCCTGTGAAGGATATACTGATAAATATTCTTCTGCTATTATTATTGCAGCACATGTCTTGCCAACACCAACACCGTGATATAATAATGCTGAATTATATGGTGTTTGAGGTGACATAAATTTTCCAACAAACCTTTGTACTGGTGTTAATTCAAATTCATCAGATCCTTTATTACAACTTTCTCCATCGTCATCATATCTAAATGGCTTTTGATATGATTCAAAAAATTCCTGTTTTTGAAAAAGCTTTTTATGAAACTCGGGATCATTTAAATCTGGATATAATCCTGTGTCTATTAATTCTAATTGTTGCGTATTTGTTCTAGCGCCAGATCCAGATCCAGATCCAGATTTAGAGCCAGATCCAGATTCAGATCCAGATCTAGATTCTGATGCAGAATTACTCATTGCCTATTAGGGGCGAAGTATTTCTTAAAAAGAAATCAATACGCTTTATAATTTCCCTTTTTTCAATATTATCTGGACGAATATGTTCCAATGATTCCTCTAAGGTTAACCATTGAATATTCCCTATTTCTCTAGCAATATGTGGATTTGCAGAATTATACAGCTTACTATGTTTTTCATTATATTTACAATAGCCAAGAAAGTATTTGTGACAATAATGTATAGAATTTGTTCCTAAAAAAGTTTCTTGAAATGGTTCAATATTTTCAATAATTTTTATTTCATTTCGTGTCACACCCGTTTCTTCCCATAATTCACGTATAGCACACTCTAAATCACTCTCACGTGAATCACGCCTACCTTTTGGAAAACCCCATTCGGGCGTTGTCCATTCAATAGTTGCTTCTTTACATAATTTATCAAATATCCCACTGGTACGCAATTCATTAAATTTCATTCTTGCCGATTCTTGTTCATTCTTGTGATAATGAATTGGTATATTTCCATTTTGCCACAAAGATGTCCAAAGTGTGTCAAATTGCATTGTGCAAATTTTTACTCGTTCTTCATTTGTCATGCCATTTATTTGTTTTAATATATATTCTTCATCATTGATTTTATATTTTCCTCTTAGTACTTCTATATATCCGAGAGAATCACGGCGTTGAATGAGTAAATATTCAAGTTTCTCTCTTTCATAACCATGTATAGTTGTATCCGATTTACATATCTCTTCTGATTGATTCCATGTAGGATTGTTTAAACGAAATAAAATAATACCAAAACTTGTCACCGGTTCATTACATTGTTTATAATTATGAGCATTTTTTCCACAATTAGAGCATTTATATTCTCTACCAAACATTTAGTTAATATTACATAATTTTTTTTATACCCCTAGAAATAAATGAGTATTCCGCCTGAAACATGGGGGCCTTTTTTCTGGCATACATTCCATCTTGTTGCTCTTGGATATTCAAATGATCCCTCTTACTCTGAAAAAAAAGCGGCGAAAGATTTCTTTGAATCTATGAAATTTTTAATACCATGCCCACAATGCAGAGAACATTATAAAGTTTTTCTAGAAGAACTTCCTATTACTCCTCATCTAGATTCTGGCAAAGATCTTTTCCGTTGGTCTGTAGTTTTACACAATCGTGTGAATAAATCTCTTGGGAAAAAGGAATATAATGAATCTTTATCAAGAGCTTTTTATTTGCGTTTAGGAAAACTACAACGATCACCGGTAATTACAACAACTGATTTTGCTGAAGCAGATAATTCTGCATATTTGAAAGGTCTAGTTGGTGGTCTTGTTATTGGTGCTGTTGTTGTTTATTTTATTAATAAATAAACATACTCTATACTAGATAGTATGGCTAATACAAATAGAATTGCAGAAATTAAAAAACTCGTTGGAAGAACGTCTCAAATGTCTTTTCCTTCTTTGTCTATGCCTTCAATGCCTTCTTTCCCTTCAATGCCTTCAATGCCTTCTTTCTCTTCTTTCCCTTCAATGCCTTCTTTCCCTTCTTTCCCTTCAATGTCTTCAATGCCATCCTTTCAATTTCCT
>Ga0114970_10003092_pt1 | contig 12303 bp, 8 predicted proteins | sample M_140205_XF_Meta_FD_87030 | JGI IMG/M metagenome (GOLD analysis project Ga0114970, IMG submission 87030) | Freshwater microbial communities from Lake Montjoie, Canada to study carbon cycling - M_140205_XF_MetaG | ecosystem: Environmental > Aquatic > Freshwater > Lake | place: Lake Montjoie... | reverse complement strand
TATGCTTATTTCACATCTGATGCAGAGATATATTAGTAATAGTGATTGCTGTGAAGTCATAGGGTGTGTTGATAATGGTGAAGATGCGATTGAGATAGCTAAAAACCTTCATCCAGATTTCATCTTAATGGATATAAGAATTGAAGGTGAACAAGATGGAATAGAAACAGCAACGATCATAAATAGTGACATTCCGATCATTTATGCGTCTGCTAATTCAGATGAAAAGACTGTTGAGCGCGCGAAGAAAACAAATATGGTAGCTTTTCTTGTGAAACCTATCCTTGAGAGTGAACTGCATGATATAATATGCGGTAAATAAAAAAGAAGCAAATATGCCCTATCTAGATAAAAAATGAAAAAGAAAATTGTTATTGTCGAAGATAATTTAATAATTCAAGAGTTGCACAAACATTATGTGCTCAACTTAGGGCATGAAGTGGTGGCCTGTTTCGAAAATGGGCAAGATGTGATTGATTTTTTCAAAGAAAATACAGCTGACTTGATTCTGATGGATATTAGGTTAGGAGACGACATTGATGGTGTTAAAGCTTCGCAAGAAATAAGTGAAATGATCCCTGTTCCGATCGTTTTTGTGTCAGCAAATTCGGATGACAGTACCTACAAGAGAGCTATTTCGTCGAATATGAAGGGTTTTTTATCAAAGCCAATTTCAGCAAGTGAATTGGAAGAGGTTTTAGAAGATTTATCAAATCTAAACGACTCCATTTTATATGCCGAGCGTATTCAAAAATCTTTTTTTCCTCAAAGCGCAGAAATTACAGCTTGTTTTGGCGATAATATGTATGTAAACCGACCAAAAGATGTAATTAGCGGTGACTTTTGTTTTTTTCAACATACAAAAGAAAACGTTGTAGCGTTAATTGGTGATTGCACGGGACATGGTGTTCCAGGAGCTTTATTGTCTATTCTTTGTGCCCAATTAGCAAGTAGTTCATTTGCAGAATCGAGTGAAATTGATAGTATTGTTGAAAGTTTTAAAAATAGATTACAAAATGTTTTGGCTCGTGGTAACAATGAATACCAAATGCAAGATTCCTTAGATTATATCATTTTTAAAATAAACAAAAAAAAATCGCTCATTGAAGTTACTGGGTTAAATAGATCCTTTATTTATTTTGATTCTCAAACGGGAAAGCACAATGTTATACAGATTTCCGATAAAGAAAAAAGTGACAAGCAAGGAAAATTAAAGAAGTACGCGAAGAATTTCACCGTGAAGTATAACAAAAATGATTTATTCTACTTTTTTTCAGATGGTATTTCTGACCAGTTTGGTGGTGAAAATGACAAAAAATTGACATTAAATAGATTCGTTGATTTTTTAGATAGTATAGTTGAAGTGAAAGAATTAAATGAAAAACAACTTCTATTTAACCTGTTCCTTCGAAAATGGCAAGGGAATAAAAAACAAACAGATGATATGATTTTATTAGCTATTTGTCCGGCTAATTTAAAAGAAAAGAGTTCATCATAATAATTTCTTGAACATCCCTTTTTTTCTTTCACTATTTTTAGAGTCGAATTTTTAAATTCAACATCAACATTTTTACTTCTCTTAATCGAATTTTTTAATTTAGAAATTCTAACTTTACAAAAAATTAAATAGAATGAGTAAATACGACATTACAATTATTGGATCTGGACCTGGTGGATATGTGGCGGCGATTCGTTGTGCACAATTAGGATTAAAAACGGCTATCATTGAAAAATATGACACTTTGGGCGGAACTTGTTTGAATGTGGGTTGTATTCCTTCGAAAGCTCTATTGGATTCATCTGAACATTTTCACAATGCGAAACATAATTTTGCAGAACATGGAATTGAAGTGAGTGGGCTGAAAGCAAATTTAGAGCAAATGATTGCCAGAAAAGCGGATGTTATTGCACAAACGTGCAATGGGATTAAGTTTTTAATGGATAAAAATAAAATTGATGTCCTAACAGGTGTTGGTTCTATCGTTGACAAAACTACGGTTAAGGTAACAGATAAAGATGGAAAAGAGTCGTTAATTACGACCAAAAACATGATCTTGGCTACAGGTTCGAAACCGAATTTCTTTCCAGGAATGGAGCCAGATAAGAAACGCATTATTACGTCCACAGAGGCACTAAAATTAACTGAAATTCCCAAAAAGATGTTGGTTATTGGTGGCGGTGTAATCGGCTTAGAGTTAGGTTCTGTATATGCTCGCCTAGGAACAGAAGTAGAGGTAATCGAATTCGCTGACACTATTATTCCAACCATGGATAGATCCTTAGGAAAAGAGTTGACAAGGGTTCTTAAGAAGGAAGGATTTAAATTTAATTTGCAACATCGCGTTCAAAAGGTTGAAAATCTGGGTAAAAGTGTTAAAGTGACAGCTTTGAATAAAAAAGATGTTGAAGTGACCTTTGAAGCAGATATTTGTTTAGTTGCCGTTGGCAGAAAAGCATATACTGCTGGCTTAGGTCTAGAAAATGTGGGACTGAACGTTAATAACAGAGGTCAAATTGAAGTGAATGATCATTTACAAACGGCTGTACCGAACATTTACGCGATAGGCGATGTAATTCGTGGTGCTATGTTAGCGCACAAAGCGGAAGAAGAAGGTGTTTTTGTAGCAGAAACAATCGTTGGTCAAAAACCGCATATGAATTATAATTTGATACCAGGTGTCGTTTATACTTGGCCAGAAGTTGCTTCAGTAGGTAAAACAGAGGAAGAGTTGGTCGCTGCTGGTGTAGAATTCAAAGTTGGATCTTTTCCTATAAAAGCATTGGGCAGAGCGAGAGCAAGCATGGATACGGCTGGATTAATAAAAATTCTTGCAGATAAAAATACAGATGAGGTGTTAGGTGTTCACATGATTGCAGCGCGCGCAGCTGACTTAATTATGGAAGCAGTTGTTGCTATGGAATACAGAGCCTCAGCCGAAGATATTGCGAGGATTTGTCATCCACACCCAACGTATTCGGAAGGAATCAAAGAAGCGGCGCTAGATGCAACTGAGAGCAGAGCTTTACATGCCTAGTTCAAACAATAACAGAACTATATAAGAAGAAATATTCAAGAATAATACTTAAAACCTTAGACTGAGGTTTAAAAATACGCTTCACAACTGAGGTGTATTTTTTTTGTAAAAAAAGTTGAGCTAAGTTGCTAAATCTTCAATGAAGGTAAAAATATACAGACAGGCATTAATTCATTTTATTTTTCTCCTGACTGCTAAAGAGTATTCGAAATGCGGTTATTGTCCTTTTTTATAACTGTTAATACTATAATTTTATTTAATTTAGATGAAAATATTTTAATTTCATTAATTGAAATTTGATGAAGACTATTGCGATTTTTTTTTCTCTGTTTATTCTTGATTTTAGTTTTCTTTCTCAAGAAAATCATACATTAAGTGGTTATTTGATGGATGGTAAAACCGGGGAAATTTTAATTGGGGCACAAGTAAGTATACCTTCATTAAAAATAGCCTCGACAACTAATTCATATGGATTTTATTCTCTTACGGTTCCTGGAGCTGTTTATAAAGTTGAGTTTAAATTTATTGGTATGGATCCTGTAATCGAAGAAATAGATTTAAATAAAGACATAGTTTATAATTATGAATTTTCAATGAAAACTTCAGAATTAATAGAGGTGGTTGTTAATGCCAATAAAAAATCGAATATAAACGATACAAAAATTGGACAAATAGAATTAGGTATTGAAACGATTAAAACGCTTCCAGCATTTATGGGGGAGGTTGATGTGTTGAAATCTATTCAGTTACTTCCGGGAGTTTCGTCTGTTAGTGAAGGAGGTCAAGGATTTTATGTGAGAGGCGGCGGTCCAGATCAAAATTTGGTTTTGTTAGATGAAGCAGTAGTATACAATGCTTCCCATCTCTTTGGATTTTTTTCAGTATTTAATGCTGACGCTGTAAAGAGTGTTAATCTAATAAAAGGTGGCATGCCAGCCAATTTTGGAGGTAGAATGTCTTCTGTTCTTGAAGTCAATATGAATGAAGGGAATAGTAAGGAATTTAAGGTGAAAGGTGGATTAGGTTTGATTTCTTCGCGATTGACAGTGGAAGGACCACTAAAAAAAGAGAAAGGTTCTTTTATTATTTCAGCGCGCAGAACTTATATTGACGTCCTGATGAATGCTTTTATACCTAAAACTTCTGCATTCGCAGGGACAAGTTACTATTTCTACGATTTAAATTTTAAGGCAAATTATCGTCTCGGACCAAAAGATAAAATTTATTTAAGTGGATATTATGGGAAGGATCTTTTTTCATTTGTCAATAATACGGATGATTTTAAAGTCGATATGCCATGGGGAAATGGAATTTTTGCACTTAGATGGAATCATCTTTTTACTAATAAACTTTTTTTAAATGTTTCAAGTACGATGACTGATTATAACTTTAGTTTTCAGTCTCAACAAAATTCTTTTAATTTTAAATTAAGTTCTGGAATCAGAGATGTCGGTGGTAAAATGGATTTTTCTTATTATCCGAATAATAGACACAGGGTAAAATTTGGAGCAAATTATGTTTACCATACTTTCATTCCCACAAGTGTTGCCCTATCAGCTAAAGATGTGGTATTTGATACTGGTACTCCTCAAAAGCTGTTTAGTCATGAATCTGCTTTATATGTGATGGATGAATTTGAAATCAACAGCAGAATTCGGGTAAATGCTGGACTTCGATACAGTATTTATCAGCAAGTTGGTCCTTTTACAAGATATATTAAAGGAAATATTAGTGCTCCTGATTCTAGTGTTAACTATTCAAAAGGAGATTTAATAAAATGGTATGGAGGATTTGAACCAAGATTAACTATTCGCTATTTGTTAAATGAAAAAAGTTCAGTAAAATTAGGTTATTCATTTAATTATCAATATGTTCATTTAACTTCTCTGAGTGCCGTTTCATTGCCTACTGATATTTGGTATCCAACTACAAGCATAGCAAAACCTCAAAATGGCTGGCAACTGACAACAGGTTATTTTAGAAATTTTTTCAATGATAAATTTGAAACTTCTGTGGAGGTTTATTATAAAGGAATGAATAATTTAATTGAATATAAAGAAGGGGTTTTACCTCAAGACAACGTGAAAGATAATACAGATAATATATTAACTTTTGGCAAAGGTTGGAGTTATGGGGCGGAGTTTTTTATTAAACGCACAGTTGGAAAATTAACTGGTTGGATTGGATATACTTGGGCGAAATCTGAGAGAAAGTTTGATCAATTAAATGGTGGAAAAACATTTCCTGCAAAATATGACAGGCGACATGACCTATCTGTTGCATCAACATATAAGTTAAGTAAAAGATGGTTGTTTAGTGGTGCCTTTATATTTGCGACAGGTAATACTTTAACTCTGCCGACTGCTTGGTATGTTCAAGATCAAAAACTTCTTTTTGATTATGGGGCAAGAAATTCAACAAGAATGGCACCATATCATCGATTAGATATTTCGGCTACTTTATATAGTAAAGAGTACAAAACAAGCATAGATGAAAAGAGTGGAGAAGTGATTAAAATTAAAAAAAAATATAAAAGCAATTGGTCTTTTTCTGTTTATAATGTGTACAATCGAGCTAACCCATATTTCTTATATGTAGACAGTAAAGGTGATTTTTTAGCTGGTGATTTCAAAATATCTGTTAAACAAGTAACATTATTTCCTATCATTCCTAGCGTCACATGGAATTTTGAATTTTAGAAAAAAAATAGTAAGTATGAAATTTTTATTCTTCGTTGTATTGAACTTACTTCTTCTTGAAAGCTGCACGAAGGAAGTGAAAATTGACATCCCAGGTTTTGAAGAAAAGTTGGTTGTTGATGGAACAATTTCTGTCGATGAACCACCAATTATTTTACTTTCTACATCTAAAGATATTTATTCAGCGACTAACAAAGATGCATTTTTAGCAGGTTTTGTATCTGGAGCTATTATTACAGTGAGTGATGGAATAAATACAATTCAGTTAGATGAAATTTGTTCAGATGCCTTACCAGCTGGCACTGAAAATTTGGCAGCTCAGCTTTTCGGAGTTCCAGTTTCAGAATTGACTAAAAACCATTTATGCGCTTATACTAGTTTTAATACTGCTATTTGGGGTGTTGTGGGAAAAACGTATACCCTTTCGATTAGTGTAAATGGAAAAACGTATACCTCTTCTACAAAAATTGAACAGCCAACTCATCTTGATAAAACGTTTTGGGTACCTGATCTCACGTATTCAGATTATGGGTTTTCTTGGGCTAGACTTTCAGATAAAATAGGACAGAATGATCGCTATATGTGGGAAGTGAAAAGGATAAATAAGGGGAGCCAGGGACAACCGATAGACTTTTTTTTTAGAAAGACCTTTCTGCCAGTGTTTAATGATGTATTTATCGATGGTTTATCTTTTGATTTCTTTTTTGAAAACCCCATGAGTTTTGAGGATTCTATAGAAAGTAAGTATCAAGGGTTTTACAAAGTTGGGGATACCGTTGTCATTAAATTTTCAAAAATGGATCAACCTGTTTATAATTATTTCGAAAAGAAATATGCTCAGATTACTACTGCAGGTAATCCTTTTGCAACTCCTACAAATATCCCATCTAATATTATTGGAGGTGCACTAGGCGTTTGGGCAGGGTTTTCGCCGACCTACGATACATTAATTTGTAAACCATAACAGACCATAGGTTTTTAGACAGTAGATCACTTTGCTTTTAGACCGAAGTATTGTGAGGAAATAAATATTTACATTAAATACAGAAATATAAACTTTGTCTTTATCACAATACACATCAGTCTAATGTCTAAAAATCTAATTTATACATAATTACTCAGCAAATTGAGCTAATTCTAACCAGCGATCTGCTTTGTATTCCAATTCTTTTATGACGTCTGTCAAACGATTTCCGGCATTCATTAATTCCGCGTTGGAAAGCGAAGAATTTGATAATTTTTCCGTTAATGTAGCTTTTTCAAGTTCCAAATTCTCGATATCTTTTTCCATGTTTTTGAATTCGACTTTTTCCTTGAAATTTAACTTTCTCTTTTCATCTTCTTTTTCTTTAACAGCAGTGATAATAGGTTCAATCACCTTTTTATCATTTGTACCTTTTCGCTCATCTTTTAAAAGTTGGGCTATATTTTGGCGATACACTGTATAATTTCCAAAAATATCTTTGATTTCACCTTCGCCATCAAAAACAAACAAATGGTCCACCATTTTATCCATGAAATAACGGTCATGTGAAACAACAATCAAACATCCTTGGAAGCTCCGCAAGTAGTCTTCCAACACACTCATAACGAATATGTCTAAGTCATTTGTTGGCTCATCTAAAATTAAGAAATTTGGGTTTTTCATTAAAATGGTCATCAATTTTAGACGACGTTTTTCACCACCACTTAATTTATAGACGTAATTATGGTGCATGGATCTTGGAAATAAAAATTTCTCTAGAAAACTTGCGGCACTCATTGTTTTCCCTTTTTCAAGCGGAATAAATTCAGCAATATCTCGAATTACATCAATGACCTTTTTCTCTTCATCTACTTTTATTAGTTCTTGATTGAAGTAACCAAAAACAATCGTATCTCCCACAGAAACTGTTCCTTTATCTAACGTTTCGAATCCTTGCACCATGTTTAGAAAAGTCGATTTCCCTGTGCCATTATTGCCGACAATCCCAAGGCGTTCTTGACGTTTGAAAACATACGAAAAGTCATTAATTATTTTTTTCTCTCCGAATGCTTTGTTCATTTTATGAATCTCAACTATCTTAGATCCGAGTCGCTCCATTTTGATTGGAATTTCTAATTCATCTTCATCAATACGCTGAGAAGCAACAGCTTTTAAATCTTGAAAAGAATCGACGCGTGCTTTTTGCTTGGTGCCACGAGCCTTAGGTTGACGTCTAATCCAATCCAATTCTTTGCGCATTGTATTTCGCGCTTTGTCAATTGTTGAGCCTAACTGTTCTTGTCTTTCTGCTTTTTTCTCCAAATAATAGGAAAAATTCCCCTTGTACTTATAAATCGTTTGATCTTCCATCTCTAGAATCGTGTCACATACAACTTCAAGGAAATAGCGATCATGGGTAACCATTAAAATAGTTGATTTTGATTTTGAAAGGTATTCTTCTAACCACTCAATCATATCCAAATCTAAATGATTGGTTGGCTCATCGAGGATCAAAAAATCAGGTTCTCCAATTAAAACTTTTGCGAGTGCCACTCTCTTTTTTTGTCCACCGGAAAGGCTTGAAATCATTTGAGTGGTATCTTCTAATTTTAAAACGGCTAGAATTTGATGAACTTTATTTTCAGTATCCCAAGCGTTTAACTCAGTAATGGCCTCAAAAGAATCCCCAATTAATTTCTCGTCACCTGAAATCATGGCCAAATTATACGCTTTTACAGCTTGTAGTTCTGGTAAATCATGTGAAAAAACCTCTTCCATGATCGTGTGCGTTTCATCTAGGTTTTCCGTTTGTTCCATGAACGCGACACGAATTCCATTTCTGAAAACTATTCTTCCATCATCTACTTGTTCTAAACCAATAAGACAGCGTAGAAGAGTCGTTTTTCCACTCCCGTTTTTTGCAACAATCGCTACTTTTTGACCTTGGTCTACCCCAAATGTTAGGTCATTAAAAATCGCACGGGCACCAAACGTTTTGGTGATATTTTCAACAGAAAGAAGATTCATTAATTAACGGAGACGATTCAAAGAATCGATCGATTTTTTGTCGCGTTTTATACCATTATTGGCAAGGATAAGTGCTGGAAATCCAATACAAAGTATAAAAAAACCAGTTGTAAATTGTGCATTAAGTTGAATGTTATCAATTTTCAAATCGTTGAAAAAATAAATGACCGTCACTGTTGCTGTCAATAGGGCATATAAAGCAATTGACACTTTGATTAATAAGCTTTGTCTTTTAAGATTTTTAAATGAAAAAAGTCCAAATACAAGCAAAGTAATTAATACATAGAAAAAGATGTATAAAGGTAAATTAAATACACTAGAGGAAGGTGTTTGCTCTTGATTTGCAATTCCATAAGCAGTTAATTGAAATCTCTCCATGGTAGTACCAAAAAATATAATGATGGTCGTTTTTCCAAAGGCTAAGATGGAAAGGCAGGCAATGGAAATCAAAAGATAAATTGTTTGAATACGTTGAATCATATAATTTGTAATTTTTCACAAAGATAGGAAAGTCTAGTCGAATGAAGTATAATTAATGAAAAACTGATGATTTATTTTCTGAAGTATTATCGCTAAAATCTAAACGATACAAATGATAAAAATAGTTATGCATTTTACTAAAATTGTCCTTCTAACTTTTCAATAATTTTAGTGTAAATAATTGATGTACATGTTTCTATATCAAGAAGTTCAGTATTTACTTCAATATCAGAATCGATCGGTGGTTCAAAATTTGATGAAATACCAGTAAAATTAGCTACCGTGCCTAATCTTGCTTTTTTGTATAAACCTTTCACATCTCGTTTTTCACACTCTTCAAGACTGCAGTTAACATACACTTGTAAAAAATTGTTCTGTCCAATGATGTTCTTGGCAAGTTCTCTCATTTTTTGAGAAGGGGTTATAAATGAACAAATCGTAATCATATCTGTTTCAATAAATAACTTAGCAATTTCTGCCGCACGTCTAATATTTTCGAAGCGATCTTCTTCGCTGAATCGTAGATCAGAATTTATTCCATTTCTAAGGAAATCACCATCTAATTCTTTACATAGCATAGAGTTATCTGTCAGTTTTTTATTCAGCGCATTTGCTAAGGTGCTTTTTCCTGAACCAGAAAGCCCCGTCAACCAAATAACGATAGCGGTTGATTTTTTATCCATATTAGTTGTCAAAGGTCTTATTTTGAATCCCAAAGATACAAAAATCAATTCGTTTGTAATCCGAAAGGTAATTTATTGAATATTGGTAGATTGACATATTTAATTCCTTATTTTACGATTAATTTTTTAGAAAATAAAACGTATAACTCATATTTTTTATCTCAGTATTGGGAATGCCTTTGTGCAGGGTTACTCCAATCGAATCAATCATTGAATACTTGTAATTACCAATATAATCAGCAGAAAAAGTCGAAAATTCATCGATTTCTTCCATGCGATACCCCACGTAAATTTCTTCATTTTTTACAAGAATCCCCTCTTTATAAAGTGAAATTGAAAATGATGGATTACTTTCTGGATTGTGAAGCATCATTTTTCCTGCAAGGCGAACCCCTATTTTGGCCGTATTCCACGAAAGTTCAGGATGAAAGAAGTATTGAGGATCAGGATCTTCATATTTGAGGACATATTCATTCTCTGTCGGTATCTTTTTAGACCATAAAAAATTATGAGTATTCAAATAGAATTTTTGAGAACTTTTGATCGACTCTTTTTTAATAGTGTATTCTTTAAAATGGAGCATCCATGAGAATCTTTTATCGGTTTTTAAAAAAATATCCCAATAATTTTCAGCACTCATCTTGTCATAATGAATGATATTTAAATTAAATTGAATCTGAAGAATTTGATAAAAATAAATCATTATTATTGAAAATGAGCAGACTAAGACCTTTAGAATACATGAAATATTTTTTAATAAAAGAGCAATTGGTAAAATCAAAAAACTCATATAATCTACAAAAGGTCTCATTCCTAATCCTCCGCCATACCACCAACACCACCAGGAAGATGTAATATAGATGAAAAGAATAAAAACGATTAGCCAGCCAAAAGTGAGGTATCTATTCGTTTTAAATTGATAAAATATAGCAGGAATGAGTAGCAACATAATGGGAGCATATACGAAAAATCCTTTTCTATATCCAAAGAGAACTTCATAGATTTTAGGATTCAAAAGAAAATCAAAATGCTCATCATTATAGGTATTGAAAGTCCATTTACCTATTTGATTATAAGTGGAGTACAGTTGTAAAAAAATAAGGGAAAATAAAACTAAGGAAGAATAAAAGATGCTTTTTTTATTGTTTTTGAAAAGAGTCGAAATTTCATCGGTAAAATGTTTCCAACTATTAAATAAGAAAGGAATAAATAAAACAATTAAGCTATTTGTCGGCCTAATAATAAAAATTAAACCTACTAAAAATCCCAAGTGAATTAGGTATTTTGGATGATTTGTCATTCCCCACATTTTTCCATAATACAAAAACCAAGTGATTGCGCAAAATGAGTACACATGTGAGAAGGAGGGAAAGTATACAGAATAGAAATTCAAGTCCGTCCCCAAAGAAATAATTCCAATAATCAACGCGATGATTGAATTTGAAATTTCAAATGCCCTTAATAATTTAACTAGTCCAATGATACCCAAGAGCCAATAAAAAATCGCCGAAAATGATACTGTGAATTGATAACTTTTTGAATAACCATCACCATTTCCATACGCTAAATTATTGACAAAATGATTGACCAAAAAAAATGGTGCAATGCAAATAGGGGTTCCAATACAGTATTTATCAATCCCTTTTTTTGCGTTGTAGTCAAAGTAAAGTCCAGAAATAAAATTATTTTTTTTATATTTTTGCGAGATTTTTTCTATAAAATTAAACTGTAGAGAATCTCGATATATAAACCATTGCGGTAAATATGCATAATATCCTGAACCGTCTGAATGAATGGTTGCCAGATGTTCAGTAGTCGTGTTTTTGGGATTTGACCAGCCAAAGTATTTATCACTTTGTCGACCTTGTGCATATAAACAAATCAATATAATGACAATCAAAAATACTTTGTGATTCAAATATTTGAAAATGGAATTATATATACTGTTCATCTATGAATGTAGAAAATTACACTTTATTTATAAATGATCTAGACGTGCATTATTTCTTAAAAGCAAATCAAGAATTACGATTGCTGCCATTGATTCAACAATCGGAACAGCTCTAGGCACAACGCAAGGATCATGCCTTCCTTTACCACCAATACTCGCTGGATTGTTATGTTTATCAATTGTCTCTTGCTGTTGAATGATTGTTGCCACAGGTTTAAATGCGACTCTAAAATAAATAGGCATTCCATTTGAAATTCCTCCCTGAATTCCTCCACTATAATTTGTTTTTGTCGCTCCATCGACTAAGAAGCCGTCATTATGTTGAGAACCTCTCATTTCAACTCCAGCAAAACCAGAACCATACTCAAATCCTTTTGCGGCGTTTATTGACAGCATAGCTTTTGCTAGTTCAGCATTTAATCGATCAAAAACGGGTTCACCTAATCCTATTGGCACACCTTTT
>Ga0114970_10003091_pt1 | contig 12307 bp, 12 predicted proteins | sample M_140205_XF_Meta_FD_87030 | JGI IMG/M metagenome (GOLD analysis project Ga0114970, IMG submission 87030) | Freshwater microbial communities from Lake Montjoie, Canada to study carbon cycling - M_140205_XF_MetaG | ecosystem: Environmental > Aquatic > Freshwater > Lake | place: Lake Montjoie... | reverse complement strand
TGGATTGAGGCCCTCCGGAAAATGGTTGAGAAGTTCTGACGCGAACGCCTTATCCAGCAGAGAATCACGGGCTCGCCCGCTTTGAACTGCAGATAAATTTTAATCGGGCGGGTGAAGAGCCTCTTCGCGCGTGTCACTTCTTTGCGTCGGGCGCGCCGCAGCCAGGCCGGTTTTTCCCGTAAGTGGACTCATCACGGCCGCCGGCTACCGGGCGTCCGGTGCCGGGGGCCCCTCAAAATCATAAATCACCACCCGCTTCATCAGCCGCCGGATGTATTTTTCAACGAATTCAAGGTGCTGGGGATGAGATTGGTAGTCGTGTTCCGCTTTTTTGTCGGCAAACACCATGTTCAGGGCCACCTGATACGACTGGTCCACCACGGGCCGGTGACTGGGCGCCATTTTACCGGCATGAAAATGCAGCACGCCAGGAATGTTTTTCAATAGGCTGTTAGCGCCTGCCAACAATTCATCCGCTTCAGCCGGCTGGTTGGGGTCTGTCCAAAAAATGACGATATGAGAAAGCATCCGCCATTTTTACCAGCCCAGCCGTTCTGACAAGTGAAAAATCCCTTTTGCGCTGACGCGGTTCGGGTTGAGGTTGGTTCGGGAGCGGGCGCATCAGGACCCGGCCGGCCGCATCCGGATGATCCGGCGGCCGGGATGGGTGCCGCAAAACGTTCCGCTAAATAAGGAGCCGCCATGAAATTTCAACTCACCACCACCGCCTTTGCCAAGGGTCAGCCGATCCCCCGGCGGCATGCGTTTGACGACCAGAACCTTTCACCCCCACTGCACTGGTCGGGCACCCCGCCCGACGCGAAAAGCCTTGCCTTGATTTGCGATGACCCTGACGCGACGACCGGGAGCTGGGTGCATTGGGTGATGTATGACCTGCCGCCGGACACTGCGGGGCTGCCCGAAGGCGTGGCGAAAGTGCCGGAGCTGCCGGGCGGCGCGAAGCAGGGGGTGAACGATTATAAGCGGATTGGCTATGGGGGGCCGTGTCCGCCGCCGGGCAGGCCGCACTGTTATTTTTTCAAACTCTACGCGCTCGACACCAAGCCCAGCCTGAAACCCCAGGCGACTAAAAACGAGCTGCTCCAGGCGATGAACGGGCACGTGCTTGCCGAAACGCAGTGGACGGGGACCTATCGGAGAACGTAAGCCTATTCCACCCGAGGACTTTTCGGGAAGATTCCCTTTCAGGCGCGCCACAGTTCTCGAGCATCACCCCCGTAGGTCTTAACCCGAATTCCGAAATGGGGCAGGGAGCGCAGCGCCTGGCGACGAAACGAGTGTGGTGGCGGGTGGAATCTGGCATAATTTATTTCGTCCGCTCCGCGCTGTCCCTGCTATTTTCTGCAAAGGCTCGCTTCGGAGTTCAGTTTTAAAAATCTCGACTTTCGTTCGGGGTGGTTTTCGTGTTTAGTGGGGCCATTATATGAGCAAAACCGCACTCCTGTTTGCCGGCCAAGGCGCCCAAGTCGTCGGCATGGGCAAAGACCTGGCTGAAAAATTCCCCGCCGCAAAAGCCTGGTTTGACAGGGCCAATGCCGCCCTTGGCTACGACCTGACCGAAATCTGTTTCAAGGGTCCGGAGGCGGATCTGACCAAAACTGAAAACGCCCAGCCCGGCATCTTTCTTGTCAGCTGGATCGCCTTTCAGCTGCTCAAAGCCCAGGCGCCCCAACTGAAATATGACGCTGCGGCAGGCCTGTCGCTCGGCGAATTCACAGCTTTGACGGCGGCGGGCGCGCTGAGTTTTGAGGACGGACTGCGCGTCGTCCGCCAGCGCGGAAAATTCATGCAGGAGGCCTGCGATGTGACCCAGGGCGGGATGGCTGCGATCATCGGCCTGGAGGAGGCGCCCACGCGCGAGGTGTGCGCGGAGGCCGGCGTGGTGCTGGCGAATCTGAATTGTCCCGGGCAGCTGGTTATTTCGGGTGAGGCGGAAAAAATCAGAGTAGCCTGTGAGCTCGCCAAAACCAAAGGAGCCAAGCGCGCGTTGCCGTTGCCGGTGGCCGGCGCCTATCACTCGCCGCTCATGGCCAGCGCCCAGTCAAAACTCGGCGCGGAACTGGCCCGGGTGAACCTGGTCATGCCCGGGATACCGGTGATTTCGAATGTCACCGCCCAGGCCCACGGAACGCCGGCGGAGATTTCCGCCCGCCTCGTCGAGCAGGTCTGCGCCTCGGTGCTGTGGGAGGCGGCCATGCGGGCGTTGATAGCCCAAGGCTACACGCGGTTCATCGAGCTGGGACCGGGCACGGCCTTGAGCGGCTTTTTGAAGCGCATCGATAAATCAGTGACCCTGCTGAACGTGGCGGATGCGGCGAGTCTGCAAGCCACTTTGACCGCTCTTTGAAGCAAACTTCACACGGTCATAACGAAGGCATTCCTTTAAATTGTCGCCCAGCGCATCAAAAAAACTGTTCTTCCCCCTCATTCTATCGAATTATTCCTGAAATTATGAGTCAACTTGCCAATCAAATCGCCGTTATCACCGGGGCCGGCCGGGGTATCGGCCGGGCCATCGCATTGAAATTCGCCGCCGAGGGCGCGGACATCGCCGTCGTCTCCCGCACGGCGGAAAACTCCGAGAAAGTCGCCGGTGAAATCCGCGCGCTCGGGCGCCGGGCGTGGGCGTTCGCCGTGGATGTGGCGGATCCGGCCGCCGTGGAAGCCGCCGCCGGAAAGATTCTGGCTGAGGCGGGCAAGGTGGACATCCTGGTGAACAACGCCGGGGTGACGCGCGACGGGCTGCTCATGCGCATGAGCGATGCGGACTGGGACGCCGTTTTGAATACGAACCTCCGGGGGGCGTTTCTCGTCACCAAAGCCTTCAGCCGGGCGATGCTCAAGGCGCGGACGGGCCGCATCGTCAACATTTCCTCGGTTATCGGACTCATCGGCAATGCCGGGCAGTGCAATTACGCAGCGAGCAAGGCGGGGTTGATCGGCTTCACCCAATCCCTCGCCAAGGAATTCGCCTCCCGCGGCATCACCGCCAACTGCATCGCCCCGGGCTTCATTGACACGGACATGACCGCAGAATTGAACGAGGAGCTCAAAGCCTCCATTTTGAAGCAGATCCCCATGGGCAAACTGGGTGCTGCAGAGGACATTGCCAACGCCGCCCTGTTTCTGTCCGGAACCTCGGGACGCTACATCACCGGCCAAGTGCTGACGGTGGACGGCGGAATGGTGATGTGACGAAAAATACAAATATCTAATATTAAACGTTTTACATCAAAACCGGAAAAATATAAAAATCGGGACTTGAACGGTATTTTCATTCATGGCATAACACGGGACAAATTATGGCTGACAAACCAATTGACCAACGGGTAAAGGACATCATCGTCGAACAACTAGGCGTGAAGGCGGACCAAGTGACGCCGGAAGCCAAGTTCATCGAAGACCTCGGCGCCGACTCGCTCGATACCGTCGAGTTGATCATGGCTCTGGAAGAGGAATTCAGCATTGAAGTCCCTGACGAACAGGCTGAAAAGCTGCTGACAGTCAGCGACGTGACCAAATACATCGAAGACAACCAGAAATAATTGCGACTGTTGCACTTCGGGGCAGTTTGGCTAGACTAGCTGAAACTGCCCCGTTTGATTTATGGCAAGCCACTCCACAGACCGCCGCGTGGTCATCACCGGCCTCGGCGTCGTCACCCCGCTCGGACACCAACTGGACACGTTCTGGAACAACCTGATTGCCGGCCAGTGCGGCATCGACCGGATCACCGCCTTTGACGCTACCCCGTTCGACACCCAAATTGCCGGCCAGGTGAAGGAATTCGATCTCGCCCCCGCCTTTCCATCGCCCAAGGAGATCCGACGCACCGATCGCTATTCGCAGTTCGGCATCTACGCCGCCTGGAGTGCACTGCAGGATTCCGGGCTGGAACTCGACAAGGAAAACCGGGACGAAATCGGCGTGATCCTCGGCTCGGGCATCGGCGGTCTGGCCACCACCATCGAACAGCACAAAATCCTGCTGGACCGGGGGCCGGGACGGCTCTCGCCGTTCATGATCCCCATGCTCATCAGCAACATGGCCTCCGGCCTGTTCTCGATGTACAACAATTTGCGCGGCCCCAATTTCGCCACCTGCTCCGCCTGCGCCACCGCCAACCACGCCATCGGCGAGGCCTGGCGCGCCATCAAAATGGGCGATGCGCAGGTGATGTTCGCCGGCGGCGCTGAGGCCGCCATCGTGTCCGTCGGCATCGGCGGCTTTTGCGCCATGCGCGCAATGAGCACGCGCAACACCGATCCCCAGCACGCCTCGCGTCCGTTCGACAAGGACCGCGATGGCTTCGTCATGGGCGAAGGCGCGGGGGTCATCGTGCTCGAGGAATTAGAGCACGCCAAAAAGCGGGGCGCGAAAATTTATTGTGAGCTGGCCGGCTACGGCAACACGGCCGACGCCTATCACCTCACCTCACCGGCGCCCGACGGCGAAGGGGCGGCCCGCTGCATGCGGATGGCGCTCCGCACCGGCGGCCTCAATCGGGAGGACATTTCCTATATCAACGCCCACGGGACCTCCACGCCGCAGGGCGACGCGTGTGAAACGCAGGCGATCAAGACCGTTTTCGGCGACCACGCACGGAAATTGGCCGTCAGCTCCACCAAGGGGGCGACCGGCCACATGCTGGGGGCTGCGGGAGCCGTTGAAATGACCGCGTGCGCGCTCGCCCTTAAAAACGGCGTCGTACCGCCCACCATCAATTATCAGACGCCCGATCCCGAATGTGATCTGGATTACGTTCCCAACACCGCACGGGAACTGAAGGTCAACGCCATCATCAACAATTCATTCGGCTTCGGCGGACACAACGCCAGCATTGCAGCCAAAAAATTCGTCGGGTGAAATCCCAGACCGGACGGGGCTGATCCCGACTCCTGCGGCGAAAGGGACAAAGACCTCCGGGTTTTGAATGGCCGGGGGAGGGCGCGATGGCTATCTGCTAAAACCGTGAATTTTCTCTCCCTCATCGAATCAAAACGCGAAGGAGGCACCCTCGCATCGCCCCATATCCAGGCGTTCATCCGCGAATTCACCGCGGGCCGGATTCCCGATTACCAGATGGCCGCGATGCTCATGGCCATTTATTTCCGGGGTCTGGACACCGCCGAAACCACCGCGCTCACGCTGGCCATGCGCGACTCCGGCCGTGCACTCCAATTCCCCCGCGATCCCCGGCCGCTGGTGGACAAGCACTCCACTGGCGGTATTGGCGACAAGGTTTCACTCCCGCTTGCGCCGCTGCTCGCCTGCCTCGGCTTCCGCGTGCCGATGATTTCCGGCCGCGGACTGGGGATCACCGGCGGCACTCTCGACAAGCTCGACTCCATCCCGGGATTCCAGACCCTCCTCTCCCCGGGAAAAATCATCGCCCAGGTCCAGCGGATCGGCTGCGTCATCTGCGGCCAGACAGACACGATGGTTCCCGCCGACCGGAAGCTGTACGCCTTGCGCGATGCGAGCGGCACCGTGCCGAGCATGCCGCTCATCACCGCCTCGATCCTTTCCAAGAAACTCGCTGAAAACCTCGATACCCTCCTGCTCGACGTGAAATTCGGGTGCGCCGCTTTCATGCCGACCCGGGCGGCGGCGCGCCAGCTGGCAAAACGGATGGTTGCGCTCGGCAGAGAATGTGGCGTGAACACACGGGCCCTTTTAACCGGCATGGACTCGCCGGTCGGCCGGTCAGCCGGCAACTGGCTGGAAGTAAAGGAAGCCGTGGCCTGCCTGGAGGGCACCGGTCCGTCGGACCTCTTGGAACTGGTCATCGATTCCGCCGCCCATCTCCTGGCGCAAACCGGCGCCTCCCCCTCCCTCTCCGCCGCTCGGCGGCGGGCGAAAGAATGCCTGAACTCCGGCGCGCCCCGTCGGAAATGGGATGAGATGCTTACTGCCCAAGGCGCCGACTTGAAGGCGTTCCACCGCAAGCTCACTTTGGATTCCACGGCGACGACGGTCCTTGAAGTGCGGTCGGGGAAAACTGGCTACATTTCCAAATGCGACGCGCGCCTCCTCGGGGAGATCCTCCGCGAACTTGGCGCCGGACGGCTGACGAAAGAATCTTCCATCCACGTCGAGGTCGGCTTGGATTGCATCGCCAAACCGGGCGAATGGATGAAGCCCTCCTCCACTCTCTGCCGCATTCATGCCACCGGTGCAGCCCAGGCAGAGGCAATAGTCCGCCGGATAAAAGCCGCGTTTACAATCACCCCGCAAAGACCATCCCCAACGCCGCTCATCGCTGAGATTGTCCGGTGAGGAATACCCCGCCGGCAGGGGTTAGGAAAGGGATTCCAGGATTTTCTCGGCCGCGGCGCGCGGATTCTCTGCCGCGTAAATCGGCCGGCCGATCACCAGCCAACTGGCACCCGCCTCCATCGCTTCGCGCGGCGTGAGCGTGCGCTTTTGGTCATCGGCTTTTTCCGAGCCGGTGCGGATGCCGGGCGTGACCAGCTGGATTTCAGCCGGCAAAATCTTCCGCAGCGCCACAATTTCCAGCGGAGAGCAAACCAGCCCTCGCAGGCCCGAGGCCGCCGCCAGCCGCGCGAGCCGCAGCACCTGCTGCTCGGGATCCGCGTCGCAGCCGATCTCGGAAAGCGTTTCCCGATTGGAACTGGTCAGCACCGTCACCCCCAGCACGAGCGGCACTGGGCGGCCCAGCGTTTTCGCCGTATCCTGGGCGGCTTTTTCCGCCGCCCGCATCATCTCGCTGCCGCCACTGGCGTGAAGGGTGAGCATCTGCACATCGAGCCGCACGGCGGAGGCGACGGCTTTGGCCACCGTGTTGGGGATGTCATGAAATTTCAGGTCGAGAAAAACCGGGGCGCCGGTCGCGCGCACACGGCGCACAATGTCTGGGCCGGCGGCGACGAAGAGTTCCTTGCCGATCTTGAACGCGCCCACCGACGGGGCGATCTGCTCTGCCAGGGCCAGGGCCTGCTCCGCTGATGGGACATCGAGTGCGGCGATGATGGGGTTGCGCATGGCACGAATTTAAACGGAAAAAGCCCGCCGCCACAAGACCCGCCCGCTGTCTGTTTTGAGGGCCGACGGGCTTTTTCATGTCTTGGCCCCGCGGCCGCTTTGGCGTATCCGATGCACCGCGTTTTGACTTTGCCCCTCCTTTCCCCTAGCCTGCCGGGCATGAAGATTGTCCGTCACACCGACGCAAACTATTCTACGAAGGTCCGGGAAGCCGCTGCTGACTCCAGCCTGTTCGATGTCGAAATCGAGCAGCGCACCCGGGCGATTCTGGACGACGTGGCGGCGCGCGGGGACGCGGCAGTCCTGGACTTCACGGAAAAATTCGACGGCGCGAGACTGGCCCCCGATCAAATGGCGGTGACGCAGGCCGAATTCATGGCCGCCTCGCTCAAGGCGGATGAAGCCCTGCGCGCGGCGGTGGCGGAAGCCGGCGCGAACATCGCCGCCTTCGCCAGAAAATCCCGGCGCAAGGACTGGTCAGGCAGAAATTCCCACGGCGCCAGCGTGGGGGAAAAATTTGACCCCTTCCAGCGCGTCGGCGTTTACATTCCCGGCGGCACAGCCCCGCTCGTCTCAACCGCCCTCATGACCATCACCCTCGCGAAAGTCGCGGGCTGCCGGGAGATCGTTGTCACCACCCCGTGCGGCAGGGACGGCGCGGTCAATCCGGCGATCCTGTTTGCGGCGCGGGCGGCGGGGGCGACGGAGGTTTACCGGGTGGGCGGTGCGCAGGCGATTGCGGCGCTGGCTTACGGCACGAAGACGATCCGCCGCGTGCAGAAAATTTTCGGTCCCGGCAACGCCTATGTCAGCATGGCCAAGCGCCTGATCTTCGGGCGGGTCGCGATTGATCTGCTGGCCGGGCCTAGTGATTTGCTGGTGCTGGCCGACGACACGGCCCATCCCAAGTATGTGGCGGCGGACATGCTGGCGCAGGCGGAGCACGGCTCCGGCCATGAGCGCGTCTGGCTGCTGACGACTTCCGGAGCGATGCTCAAGGGAGTGGAACGGGAAATCGCGCTCCAACTGCGGACCTTGGATCGTCGCCCCCTTATCCAGCGCGTGCTGGACCGCAACACCTGGCTGATTCAAGTGGCGACCGTGGCCGACGGGGTGGCGCTGGCCAACCAACTGGCGCCGGAACACTGCGAAGTCATCACCCGTGCCGCGCGCCGGGTAAGCGGGGGCATTGTGACGGCCGGAGCCATTTTTCTGGGCAATTGGTCCCCGACCGCGCTGGGGGATTACGTTGCCGGCCCGAGCCATGTGCTGCCCACCGATGGCGCCGGCGCCTCATTTGCCGGCCTGACCGTGGATCAATTCCAGCGGCGCACCAGCGTGGTGGAGTATGGTTCCGCCTCGATCAAAAAGGCGCTCAAGACGGTGAAGAAATTTGCGGAGCTTGAGGGGCTTGGCGCGCACGGCAGAAGCGCGGAGCTGCGGGTAAAATAAATTGTCTGCTAATTCCTAGCGAGCTCGGCCCAACTCGCGCCGCCGCCCCCAGAGCTCCCGCGGCTTGAAAATGCCGACGGGCGTGATGATGCCCGTGATTAAATCCGCCGGTGTCACATCAAATCCGGGATTGCGCGCGCCGCTGGTCGGATTGGCCACGCGAATATAAGTCCGCTTCCCCTTCCGGCCCCCCGCCACCCCCCAGGCCCCCAACACTTCATCCTCATGCCGTTCCTCGATCGGGATGTCGAAACCGCGCCGGAGATCCCAGTCGATTGTGGACAGCGGGATCGCGACATAAAACGGGATTTTGTGGCGCGCGGCCAGGACAGCTTTGGCGTAGGTGCCAATTTTATTGGCAACCTCCCCGGTCCGACCGAGCGTGCGATCGCTGCCCACGATGACGAGGTCAATTTCGCCGCGCTGCATCAGATGCCCGGCGGCGTTGTCGGCGATGATCTGGTGCGGGATTTTTTGCTGTGCCAACTCCCAGGCGGTGAGCGTGGCGCCCTGGGAACGCGGACGGGTCTCGTCGCAGAAAACATGGAATTTCTTGCCCTGCGCTTGGGCCGCATACAGCGGCGCGGTGGCGGTGCCGATGTCCACGAACGCCAGCCAGCCGGCGTTGCAATGCGTGAGCACCCGCATGCCGTTGCGGATGAGCTTCGCCCCATGCTGTCCGATGGCCTCACAATGGAGCACATCTTCCCGGGCAAACTCCTCGGCGGCGGCCAGCGCCAGCGCCTGCTGCTCTGCAACCGTCGCGCCGGCAGCCATCGCCGCGAGCACACCGTCCATCGCATTGACGGGATCCACGGCGGTCGGCCGCGCGTTTTTCAGGACCTGATACACTGTCTCCATATGGACAGAAAACCGCTTCAGATCGCGTCCACGAAAGGCGAGAGCGCCCTGAGCCAGGCCATAGGCGGCGGTGGCGCCGATGGCGCCAGCGCCGCGCACGACCATGTCGGCGATGGCGGCGGCGGTGGCGCGAAAATCCGGAGTGCCGACAATTTTAAATTCATGCGGCAGCAGCCGCTGCTCAATGAGCCGAACGGCATTCTGTTTGCGATCAAAGGTGACGGTGCGATGAGGCTGGAGACGGCCGCGGAGGGTGACGTTCATAGGTAAAACTAACAAATGGATACTGAGGAACTACGAATGAGCGTTCAAGCTGAATTCGGACTCAATTCAGAAGCCATTGACCCAGTTCCCTGCCCAAGGGCTGGGGCGGCATCAAGAAGTGCGCCCACCAATATAGCAGTTCTTGGCGACTATGGGATAGGTGGGGCGCTCCGTGCGCGCCGCCGTGGTAAATCCGAACGCGTGGGTTGGCAATCGCGGCGGGCAGAGGACTGCCCGCCCTACCCGCCGATGTGCCAGGTTAATCCCGAACGCCGAAATGGGAATTGGGATGGCGCGCTGCACCGTCCCGATCCAGAGGCGACGGAACGAGTAAGGTGGCGGGTGAAATCGGGCACCATTGGTTCCGCCCGCTCCGCGCGGGCGGGGACAGCGCAGCAGCGCACTGTCCCTGCCATTTTCCGCAATGGCCCGCCTCGGGATTCGGGTTCCTATCAAACTCGATTCTGGAGTTGAGTTGGGAATGAAGCGGTGCCGTTCGACTGTCGACTCCCTCTCTTCCATGAAATGAGGTTGCTTTGATTTGACGGACGGTAAATTGGGTAGACAATCAAATGATTAAAACCAATAGCCAGAACATCGTTAAGACTCGTCAGAAGTTTGACCAAACCTTTGAGCGTGAAGTCGTCAACAACTGGCTGACCAGTGGCAAGTCGGCCAGTGTGGTGGCCAGGGCGCGGGGGATTTGGCCTACGCGAGACCCTGACCTACTTCAGAATTCGGGTTAAGTTGAGCTACCTTAACCGCGATTAATCCGGAAGAGGGTTCATTGCCGAGGATGGAACACGCCGGATGCCGCACCGGAATGGATCCTGCACCGGGGAACCGGTCTATCAATGGGCGCCAATAATACCCAAGGATTGCAGCAACTGATCGCGGATGAAAGAGTCGGGCAGACTATAAACCCAGGCCTGGGAGCCAGAGGCATTGTCCTGAGACCAAAGTTGGACGACGCCCACGACCGCGCGGTCCAACTCAGGACCGGGGGGGATGTTATTCACCGCAAAATTGACCGCAGCACCCCCATCCTGTTTTGCCAGAATGGTGGCGACAGAAGACACGGTCCGGTCCCGGAGCGAGCCCTCGGGGAGTGACAACGCCAGTTGAGCGGATTGCTCAGGATCGGCTGAGGCGTATTGAGCCATTGAATGAATCAGGAGTTCGCTGGCGTAATCACTGGCCGGCAACTGGGCGGCAATCTGCAGGGCATTCACCGAATCCACCCGCGCCACTTCATATCCCAGATCGGCCATCGCGCGGTCTTTTGCCGGGCCTTCCGGCAGCGATTGCACCCAGGTCAGCGCTCCCGGCAAATCTTTATCAGACCAGGCGATTGCCAGGACGTCCGTCAACTCGCGGCGAACGCCCGCGTCCCCCACTTGACTAAGCCAATTCACGGCGGCATTGGGATTCAATTCCGCCCAGCGGCGTAGAAGCAGGCGGCCCCTATTGCCGGTTAAATCTTGGTCCAGAAGGCTTCCCAAACCCTCGCGCACCTCAACCTCTCCCAGGGCGGCGATCAAAACCGCTATTTTTTCAGGGTCTTCACCCGGAGTCGCCAGTGGCTCCACTGGCTCAAGGGGGGACTCAACCGATACCAAGGAGGGCGAGGGCAATTCTAAAACAAGCGGCGGGGCGGGATGGAACACGGCAGGGACTGAATCCTCCTGGGCAACTTCGATGGCGACGGGGTCAGTCTGGCTGGGGATATTTCTCAAATGAGACCAAACCAACAATAAGGATATCGCCGTCAAAAGAGACGTCATCCAGAAATACTTTTGGTAGGTTTTCACTTTCAGATCACCCAAGGATCTTCCGTCCAAAACATCGCCTAGGGCACCGCCGTGATATTGGTAAATGCTCCGCTGTCCAACTGGTTGGTGTTGCCGGAGGTCACAAAAGGCCCAAAGATGACATTGGTCGACATGGCGATGGTATTGGTTGCGAACAACGTCCAGTTCAAACCGTTGGTTGAGATGAAGCTGGAAAAAAGGTTATTGCTCCTGGAAAGTTTCATCCAGCAATTCGTGAGGGTCGACCCGGAAACAGTAGTCAGCCCCACGAGATTGGTGCTGGAAGTCGACCCGCCGGTGCTGGCTCGAGTTCTGGCAACCATCGGTCCGTTCCCCTGCCGGGCCACAAACATGTATCGGGATCCAGTGGCGGTGCTTTCCCGGATCATAATACCCGCATATCCGGCCACATTCGTCCTGCTTTGACTGAGAACTTGAGTCTCCACCGACCCGTCCCCATTCATGAGCTGGTAGACAAAGCGGAACTGGTCAGGCGTTGCGCCGGTCAAACTGGCCCCTGAACCGTTCACGGTGTACAGGTTGGAAACACTGAAGGCACTGCCAATCAAACCCACAGCCCCAATGTCAGCCGATGTCCAAGGGGCATCTAGCACATAATCCGGGGAAGGAACCACATTCAGCGTCGCCACACTGCTCGTCACGGCTCCCCCCGCATTTCTTACAATCACATAATACGGACCTGCGTTCGTGGCCTGGGCTGAAAGAAGTGGGCAGTCGCTGTTGGTTGCCCCGGATTGAATGACCTTATTAAAGTACCATTGGTAGGTCATCGCATAACCGCTCTGCGCCACCACCGTAAACGTCGCGTTGCTCCCCAGATAATTCGTCTGGCTCAAAGGCTGGGTCACAATTAACGGCGCCGGCGGCAATTG
>Ga0114970_10003090_pt1 | contig 12311 bp, 9 predicted proteins | sample M_140205_XF_Meta_FD_87030 | JGI IMG/M metagenome (GOLD analysis project Ga0114970, IMG submission 87030) | Freshwater microbial communities from Lake Montjoie, Canada to study carbon cycling - M_140205_XF_MetaG | ecosystem: Environmental > Aquatic > Freshwater > Lake | place: Lake Montjoie... | reverse complement strand
TAGAATTCGGTCTTGAATTTATTCTTTCACTTGGATCGACTGGAGGAGCGTTAAATAAATCTTTTCCTAAATATTTATTACCTGCTGGTTTTTCTATTTCGTATGAAAGCTTCGATGGTCTAACAAATACAGTGGGAATGCCATCTTCATCGACTTCTGTATTTTGTTTGCGAGAGATAGATCTCGATTGTAGTGAATTTTGTAAAGTCGGTTTACTGACATTTGCAAATCCTCCTAAAGAAAATCCACAATTGGTGCAGAATTTAGAGCCTAGAGCATGTTTCGTTCCACAACTTGAACAGTAAATGTTACTCATGGTTATTATATCAATGGATGTTTGTTTTATCTAATCTCTTAAGCGTGTGAACAATATATTTAAGAATTTCACTACGCATGATATCTTCTTCATTGAATTCAAAACAATAAATACCCTTATCTTCGCTTTCTTTGTTATTAAACAAATCATAGACTTTCATGAAACCAGATTTGCTTCCAATGTCTGATTGCATAGCGTCTCCACAGATAAACATTTTAGTATTCTCGCCAATACGAGTGAGAAGAGTAATCAATTCCTTACTGCTATAGTTCTGAGATTCGTCTGCAATAATAATCTTCTCGTTCCATGTGGCACCTCGTAAGAAGTTGACAGGCAAAGCCTCTATAATACCACTAGTTTCAAGATATTTTGATTGACCCATAGGAATAAGCTCATCTAACTTATCATACAGCGGTATCATAAAAGGATTAAACTTTTCATCTACAGTTCCAGGTAAAGAGCCTAACCCTCTTTCTCCAGACTCGACGATTGTTCTAATGTATTTGATCTCGTACTTTGAATTCATATTTAACATATGCAATGCACAATAAACAGCCAAAAACGTTTTAGAACTTCCGGCAGGTCCATTAATAAAAACAATTTTAGTATTTTTATCAAAAGCTATTTGAGCAAAACTTTTTTGCTTGTCTGTTAAATTAAAATTCTTAATCGCTAATTTAGTCGATTTAAAACTATTATCTGCGATAATGTCGTTTAGATCGTGTTTCTGTTTTTGAATTTTTTTCTTTTTGATTGACATACTATAAATAAATTACACTATTATATATGATTTTTCACTGTTTGAGCGTTCCTTACTCGCCTACTAGAAAAGATGTTTCATTATGTACTTTTGTGCAAAAAGTTTATAAGTTTTGCGACGAAATGACTAAGAGGGGTCATACTGTTTATCATTATGGTCATGAAAACTCTATTGTTAATTGCACAGAACATATTAATGTTACTAATAATGATATATTAATTAATAGCTATGGCAACTTAAATGATTGGAAGGTTAAAGGTTTTGATCAAAACGTTAATACAAAAGCGGTTAATGTGTTTAATAACAATTGTGTTACAGAGTTAAACAAAAGAATAAAATCAAATAAAGAATTTATATTGTGCTGGTTTGGGTTCGCTCATGAACCATGTGTTAAACACTTTTATGATAAAGCTATAGTAGTAGAACCTAGTATAGGATATGATAGTATGTTTGCGCCAATTAAAATGTTTGAAACATATAGTCAAATGCATAAAATGCATGGATATTCTCAAACGCATGTCGAATTAGGATGCGAATATGTTGTTTATCCCGGTTTTGATCCTGACGACTTTATATACAAAAAAGAAAAATCAAATACAGCGTTATTTTTAGGCAGAATTATAGAAAATAAAGGCGCAAAACTTGCTTATGATATCTGCAATCACGTTGGACAAGATATTATCTTTGCAGGACCAAACATCTTAAACCTTAAAGAAACTAAAAACTGTAAATTTGCAGGATTTGTTGATCCTATACAAAGAAAACAATTACTTAGTGAAGCTAAGTTCTTATTTGCTCCCTCTTTATTCATTGAGCCTTGTAATTGGACTGTTATTGAAGCTCAATTTTCAGGAACGCCTAGTATCACAACAAACTTTGGCGGTTTTACTGAAACTGTATCACAAGGAGAAAGTGGATTAAGATATTCTAGCGTAAACGATATGGTTTACACTATTCAAAATATAGATAAGCTTATTAATCCTGAAAATTGTTATAAAAATGCAATGTCTAAATACACTGTTAAACAACAATGTGATTATTATGAATATATTTTTAAATCATTAATGCATTGATCTATTTTTTGCTTTGCCATATCAAAAGAAATTTCTGTAGTGCATTCAAAATTTTTATTTTCAGGACAAAACGTCCAATGTTTATCAGACAATTGAAAACCTTGTTTACAACAACAACCATGACAAACATTTGTATTTGAAACTCTATATGGCGTATAAAACTCCTTACCTTCTAAAGATATTCCAGTTATTAGTACTACTTTTTTTCTTAACGCCCACGCCAACCACGATAAACCACTACTTAGCCCTATAAAAAATTCACAATTTTTTATTTGTTCTATTCTATATTCTAATGGATAATCGCCAGTTTCATCAATTGCATCTGCTGGTATTTCATTCATTTTTTCATTCGATCCAAAATATTTATATTTATCTATACAAATAACATCATAACCTAAACTCTTTAGATATCTTATTGTTTTTCTCCATCCAACGGGATTATTCCAATATTTCATTTGAGAAGTTGACTGCGCGCTTATGCAAACATATTTTTTTCTTTTTTGAAGGTTATGATCATTAGTTGTTTTTATAAATGGAAAAATTTCTTTATAATCTATATTCAAATCTTCGCATATAGATTTTTGAATCGGACAATCACCATGTCTGTAATGAATATTTATTTTTTTATCCACTAATAAATTTTCATTTTTATCTATAAATTTTACGTTTGGATTTTCACTATAAAAGATTTTTGACCATTTGGAAGCCACTAACACATCGCCACCAAATTTTTGTTGATACAAGTCTGCATACGCAGAATGTGCAATATTGTCTCCTAAAGCGTCTGAAACAAAATTAATTAACGTAGTTTTCTTATCGAATAAAATATTCCAAACATACTCTAAAACTCTACCAGACACCTGAGAACTTAAGTTTTGAGCGTTTTTTCTTATTTTTAATCTATCATCGATATCTGTCGTTAAAAGCCAATTCAAGAGTCTTTGATAAAATTCTTTAGAGTATTTTCTAACAATTTCTTTTTTTACCAAGAATTGAGCGCCACATTTACCTTCTATTCTTTCTGGCATTTCAATTTGTCCAGCAAAAAGATCAGACCAAACATCTTCTACCCATAATTTATAACTCTTCCTATACTCACATTGCGACCAAGTTCTATGATAAAATTGATTTTGCACAACTTCTTGATCACCTTTAACTAATGGAAGAATATCAAAGTTATTAATATTAAAATAATATTTATTCCAATCTAATTTTTTAATTAATACATCAACATATCCATCTTGATGCCAAGATTCTCTATGCGCATGAAGAAAAATCATATTTTCAGGAAGATTATCGTAATTATCTATTATAAATTGTAAATAACCGCAAGACTCTACTCCTTTATCATGATTTATATTTATTACTTTATCTGAATCAGGTAAGTTTCTAGAATATACAACATAGTCATAAGAATGATCTAAATAATTAATCCAATTTAAATCTTCATTAAAATGATGGATTATTAATTTTATATTTTTTGTATTATTTATGTCGTTTATGCATAAATCTATTTTTTCTTTAACCATATCGAATGATATCTCTTTACTGCATTCAAAATTCTTATTTCTAGGACACCACATCCAGTCAGCTCTATCAAAATTACAATCTTTATCATTCCAACAACTATTGCATACGTTTTTATTATGAACTCTGTAAGGAGTGTAAAATTCTGATGCTGGATCTGAAAAACCAGATATCATAACCACAGGTTTACCACAAGCCCAAGCCAACCAAGATAAACCAGAACCTAAACCTATAAAAAATTCGCAACCCATTATTGTAGAAATTCTATCATCCAATGGCTTTTCTCCAGTATCGTCTATGCAATTATTTGGAATTCTATTTAAACTATTTGGTATTCCATATTCATTTTGTTTATCAATGCAAATGACATCGTAACCTAATGATTTTAAGTGTAAAACTGTATCATTCCATCCACTCGGATTATTCCAGTATTTACATTGAGAAGTGGATTGAGTTCCTATACAAACATATTTTTTATCATGAATTCTTTTTTGTTCATTAAAATTTTTAATCCTACAAGGCTCTTCTCTATAATTCAAACCTAAAATCATACAAGCTATTTCTTGTAAATTTTTACCTTTCCAAGCTCCATCACCAAAACATCCTATTCTAAAATCAATTTTTTTATCATGCACTTTATTTTCATTATAATCAAAGAAATTTAATTCTGGATAAGTTTTTTGCAATAATTGTTTGTATGGAGTGAAATAATTAATTTGTATATCTTTTTCTTTTGCATATCTAGCCACAACTGGAGTCCATGCAATAAAATCACCAAGACTAGCTGATTCGTTGGTTATATTAAGAGTTTTTTTTTGAAACTTATCGCTCAAATGCTGAACTGCAATTTTAGCAGCTTTTTCCCAAGTAAAATTTTCTCTTATAAAATCACTATCTCTTAATGCTTTTTGTTTGTAAAATTCATAACTGTTGTAAACCTCAAGCATTTTCTTTTTTAAATCGTTATAGTCTGGATCGTAATATCCAAACATAGGATCGTTTCCATCCATAACTTCTCCATGAATTTTTACTGGTATTCCAAGTCCTTTTGCGAACTCTAATTGCCCAGAACAGTCTGAATATATTGATGGTATACCGCAAGCCAAAGACTCTATAAGAGGAAGATTCCAGCCTTCTGATCTGGCGCAAGATAAAAATACATGACTACTTTTTACCATTTTAATTACTTCGTGTCTTTCTTGAAAATCAATTATTTTTATATTTTTGCAATTAACATTTATTTCTTTAAGTCTTTCTTCAGTTGACTTGTGTCCATCATCAGGAAAATTATTAGAACAAGAAAGTAATAATTCAACCTTATCATTGTCTCCAAACAATTCAGCAAAAGCTTTAACTAATTCTTTTGTGCTTTTCCTTTTTTCCCATTTCCCAAGTATTAAAAAAGTAAATTTATCGTTGTTTTGTAAATTTTCTGGAAATAATTCTTCTGGATTTATTCCTTCTGGAACTATTTTAACTTTTTCTCTTGATATTCCTTGTTTTAGTAAACAATTATTTTGCCAATGAGTAGGAACCCAAATTTGATCAGCGGTTTTTAATTTTTCAAAAAATTCATCTGAATATCTTATTTTTTCCCAAACATTATAAAATATCTTTTTCCCCGAATAGTTATCATTATAATATTGATGGTGGCAATCTATTAGAACTATATCATAATCATGATTAAAATTTTCTACGCCATCATAAATAGGCAAATCAACATACCCTTGTCCTGTGCTACATGTTTGTAAAGCTAGAATTTTCTTATCTGTTTCATCAACAGAATTTCCATGAACATCTTTTGAATCAACTCCTTGCCAATTTGAATCTATAGAAAAGTTTCTTATTTTTAGATCAGCTTCTTTTGATAAAGCTCTAAAAAAATTTCTAGAATGTATTGCGTATCCGGTTCTACCAATATAAGCACAATGCCCTAAGATTTTCATATCACTATGTAATTATGTCTAAAATATTTAAAAAATCTATAAGAAAAATCAGTTAACTGAGCTTCAATTTTTGTAAAATTCTCATTTAACGATTTATTTAATTCAGCGCTGTTATCAAAATAATTTTCTTCTATATAGTACAGAACTATTTTAGTCAAAACGTTATTTTGTTTTATTTTTGATACCGTTTCTTTTATAAAATTTGAATTTAAATAATAGTTACAAACTATTAAATAGATATCACTACTATAATTTAAATCGAAATCAATCTTACAATCAGAATATAAATTTCTGAATTTATTTTTTTGATCTGGATTTAAATTTTGTGAAATTATACATATAGATTTATTATGTAATTCATTAATACCTAATATAGATAAGCCTGAAGTCTCTTTGTGTATATCATTAAAAATATAATATGGATCATAACAATTATTTTTTAATTTATTGTAAGCTAAATCAAAATTTCCGTTAAAATTCGGTCTTGCTTCAGAATGAGATTCTGAATCAGGCCGCATCTTCCAATTATATAAACATCTAGGTATATGTAAACATTTACCCAAACTATTTAAGAACATAGCCCTATAAGAATCATCAGCGCAAGCAGTAAAATCATTTATTTCAAAATTAATTTCTTTTGTATTTTTAAAACATTTTAAATGACCATACGCTACATATGAAATATTTTTTAAATAATCTGGTTGCGGATGAAATGAGGGCAAGCTATCTAAAAAATTTTTATCATTTTTAATTAAAGAAAGAGAATGAAAATCATTATTTTGTGTTTTTATAAAATCGCTAGTTATAAACAAAACATCTGGATATGTTACTGTGTATTTATTATAAATATTTAAAAAATCAAGATCAAACTCATCATCACAATCAAACGCAGCTATATAATCAAATGAAGAATCAAAAAATTTATTTGGTTGCCAATACATTTCTTTTTTATGGGATTGTTCTACGTATTTTACATTTTTAAATGATTTTACTTTCTCAAGAAGTATTTGTTTAGTATTATCAGAGCTAAAATCATCAGTTATAATCCACTCAAAATTATCGTAATTAATTTTAGAAACTTGATCGAAAATAGAATCTACGAATCGCTCTGCATTATAAAAAGAAGTATAAATACCAAATTTTTGTTTTTTAAATGGATAAATATTATTCATTTTCATTATAGAAGGATTAATTTTTGGATACGCTTTTGATCTATCAATAGAATCGATGTCAATTTGTTTAAATTTTTCTAAAACTTGATTATAATCAGGATGGCATTTGAAATTATCATACCTCTCTAAACATTCAGGCAAATAAGGAATTGCATTTATAGTACCCCAATCTTTTACTGAGTATTTTACATCACTTGTGCAAAATATTTTACAATCTCCTCCAACAAATTTATATTTATAATCTCTTGATCCTTTTCTTACTGGATTAACGTATTTATAATCTGACGCGCTTCCTAATTGAATTATCCATGCATCTGTCGTTCCTGCTATATGAAGAGGACCAGAGTCCATAGTTATCAAACAAATAGAATGATTTATTAAATGCCACATATCACTAATGGAAGATCCGTCATTAGTATAATCAATAATATTGTTACCTTTTGGGACAAAACATTTTTTTTCAATAGCTCCTTTTGAACTTGATTCTGTATAATTTTTTCCAACTATTACTATATTATAACCTAGTTCACTTATTTTATCAGCAAGGCTTTGCCAATTTTCTTCAGCCCAAGTTCTATTTTTCCAATTAGAAGTTGTATGTAAGCAAACGTAGTTATTTAAATTTTTAATATCATATTTGCAGTATTCATCGGCAAAAAAATCTAATGTCAATTCTTCGTCTAACAAATCGAAACCCAAATCAAAAGCACAACTTCTTCTTCTATCACAAGCGTGTAGTTTTCTAAAAGATCTTATACTAGAATCTTTAAAAACGCTTTCCATTTCAAAACAAGAAAACATTTCAAATTTAGATTCGTCTATATCGTCTTCTAAAAGAAAATTACGGTCTACATATGGATTACTCTTAAAAAGAAATGGGTATTTTGATTTAATGTTTATTTTAACTCCATAAGCTTTTGATAATTTTCTTAAAGCTGGAGTAGCGCAAAGAGCATCTCCCATACCATAACCATGTATCTTTAATAATATGTCTTTCATGTGAAATGTTTAAATTCTAAAATATTGGAGTTATATTTATTATTTATTTCTGATTTTATTTTGAATCGCGCATCGTTATTTTTGTACACGCTTCTAGCTAATTCTATAAACTCAATATCAAATTGATTATTTTTTTCTTTTACTCTGATATTGTCTTCGATATCCCATAGCTTTCTATTAACAAGTTCAAGATTTATAAAATACTCTGTGTTTATATTGAAATCTTTTATTGCTTGCGTTATTAAAGATATTTCTTCATTTATTTTGGCGGCTGAAGATGGTATTTTTTCTTTTTTTATATTTAAGATCGTTATTTTATCAACAGCTTCTCCAATAGAAATTGCAATTTGTATTGTAGAGTAATTCATTTTTTGTTAATTATATAATCTTCAGTTACAATAAAATCCACAGAATTATCTAACAAATGCTTAATCACTTGATGAGGATAATTATTTATAGGTTCACCATGAGCATTAAAAGATGTATTTAAAACAATTGGTATATTAGATAATTTCATGTATTCAGAAATTAAATTATGAAAATGAGGATTAGAATCTTTTTTTACTATTTGTGGTCTAGAAGTTCCATCTACCTCATGAACAACCGCAGGAATTTTAGGTAACCATTCTGGATTAGTATCATAACAAAGAGTCATAAACTCTGCGGTATATTTAGATTTGCAATTCATGTAAACTTTATCAACATATTCGGATAAAATTGCTGGAGCAAAAGGCATTATTTCAGTTCTTTTTAATCTTTCGTTTAATTTTTTATGAGTTTCTTTATCAGTTGGTCTTACTATTATACTTCTATTACCTAAAGATCGAGGACCGTATTCGGTTCTTCCTATAAATAATCCAATTATAAAACCATCATGAATTAGTTTTGCTATTTTTTTAATATCATACTCTGATACGTATAGATTATTTGAGTGTTTTTTTAACTCTTGATCCCAATCGGATTTAGAATGAGATTCTCCAAAAAAACTATTTAATAACTTTTTTGGATACTTGTATTCACCTAGTTCGTTGGCGAGGCAAACAGCCGCTCCTAAAGCTAAACCTGCATCACTCATTGCAGGATGTATATATATTTCTTCGAATAGATTTAAATTATTTATGAACTGATTCATTTTTACATTTGCAAAAAGACCTCCAGAAAAACAAATCTTTTTGTATTCTGGATATTTATTTGATATGTCAATTAAATATTTTTCTATGCATTCTTCGGTAAAATATTCCAAAGTGAATGCAAAATCCGCACGATAAGTATTATCTTTAAATTTTTCAGAATTATTTGTATTGAAAGAGTAATCTAATAGATTTTCCCATTCTGGAGGTCCAAAATCAAAATTTTTATAATAAAAAACTTGATTTAATGTATCATAAATTTCTTTAGAAAATTTACCATGACCAGCCAGACCAACAACTTTACCTTCGTCTTTCAATTGCGTCCATCCAAGATAACGCGTTGAACATCCCCAGAGTCCAGCTAAAGTAGAAGAGCCTGATATATTTAAAGAATGAACTTGTTCATAATCGCCATCTTCACAAAGATAAATTTTTCCTCTACTTTGGTTACCTTTTCCATCAATACTTAATGAAATAACTTTTCCAGTAAATCCAGATGTAAAATAAGATCCTAAAGCGTGGCATTTATGATGAGAATAACAAAAAGTTTTTTCATTAAAACTTTCAATATTGTCTTTGACGTATTTTCTTATTATGGGATTTGAATAAGCTATATAATCGCAATTAGATAAAGTCACGCCTTCTTTATTTTTTAATATTTCTAAACATTTTATTGGAAGAGCGTTTCCATTATAACAAGACTTAATACCTGTTAATTTTTCTTCTTCTAAGACGTATTTTATTTCACCATCTTTTATGTAAGCTACGCATGTGTCATGACAGCTTACATTTAAACCTATTATTTTGCTCATATACCAATTATATTATTATAAATCTCTTCGTCATTCATTCCAATCCAATCTCTTTTATGATCCCAACTTTTAGCAATAAAACTGTGATTTAAAAAAATCGCATCACTTTCCCACCAATTACCTGTTTTAGTTAAAATTTCTTTTCTATCAATTATGTAACTTGCGTATATATTATAATCTTTTTCAAAACGTTCGAAATCTTCTATTTTTGAGTGTATAAAAACAGATGTATTTTTGAAATCATGTTTTAGTCTAGATGCGAATTTTGAAGTCACATGTAAAATAAAATTACAATCCGCACTTAATTTAATTGATTTTAATAACCATAATTTATGAACTTCATAGTTGTCGTGTCTAAAATGGATGCATATATTTTTATTTGTTTCGTCGTAGGTAGACTCAAAAACTTGAATTAAAGAATTATCCCATTTCCAAATTTTTATTTTCCATTTAGCTCTGAATCTAAAATTTGATTTGAAAAAATGAAATGGTTTAAAATTGCAATCTTGATGCAGAGCGCACCATTTGCCATTAATTAGTTGATTAATATTTACTGCGAAAGAACTACACGATGAATCTTGGATATCTATTTTGGGTCCACGGTTCCAATTAACGATTGCATTTATTGAAGAAAAATCTTTCATTTTTATGTATTTTTAATTTTATTTGTATCGGCGCATGAGCGGCGCGGCTTTTTTAACTTCTTTATTTATTATATGATTGGAAATAACATTTTTACTACAATGTCGTTTCATTTGATGAAATTATTTTTAGCAAAAATATTACCTAATTTATCTGCTTTTTTTATTAATTTATATTCAAAGTTATTTTTTTCAAAAAAACTAATTAAATTCTTATAATCACCGTGATATTCAAGAGCGATATTTTTAATATTATTCCTAATATAATAAGCATTTTTATCGGTGAAAATATAATGCTCCCCTCCTTCGCAATCGCATTTAAAATAGTCAACTGATTCTATATTATTTTTCTTTATAAAATCTAAAAACGAGTAACCTTGAATTTTTTGTTGAGGCTTATTTCTATCATGCCAATCAATACTTTCATTGTCAGCTATAAAGTTTTCACTACTTCTTTCGAGATTAGATAATAAGATTAAAGACTTTTCTTCTGTGTTATCTGATATTGCCGCATTATTTAATATTACTTGAGCGAAATGCCCAAAATATTTTTCAAGAATAGAGAAAGAACTAAAACAAGGTTCGCAAGCATAAATTTTAGAGCATTTTTTATTAATAGCTTTTACAATAAACGCTCCAACATGAGATCCTATATCTAAAACGACATCATTCTCTTTTAAAGAGAATAAATCACAATCATACTCTTTATGTAAAAAAATCTCCATAAAACTGCCTATACCTATCCCATCATTTATATATTTTAAAATTTCTGGAGCTTCTTTAAATAAATTTGAATATTTTATATTTGATGAAGCGAAAGTTTCTGAAAAGACTAAATCTTTATCATCAAAAATTTCTAATTTTATTGAATTAGAAAGTTTTTCAGTAGCAGGAGTTTCTATAAAATATATGTAATCTTTAGCGAAACACATTTGAGTATGATGATATGTATAATCAAAATAACCATCACATATTTTAACCAATAAATTTTTATTTTCATATTTTGAAGTGTTAGTTCTAAAACGAATAATACTGATTGGTGGGTTTTCTTTTATTTCTATCCCCGTTATTGTAAAAAGATCTTTATTCATTAAATTATGTTATTTATTTTGTCTGCTTTGATGTATGAATACTGATAAAACCGCCGCCACCAGTAATCAATATTCTCATATATGGTATTGTATATTATTTTGCGTGTTCAGATATTCTATAGCGTTATAGAGAATAGATATATCATCATTGAATCGCCCAATGCCTAAATTACAACTGTTGCATATATATCCGCGAAATGTATCGTCAAAATGACAATGATCTAATATCCAAGTTGTTGTGTGATTTTTGCAGATGGGACATGGCCCAGCAATAGGTGGGCGGTTCTGGGCGCGGAGGTTTCGGCGTAAGGAACTGAGTTCGTTATTACATGATTTACAAGTGTTTTTGCGGCCAGCATCGTTCGTAGAGAAAAAAGGGAATTCACTTATATCTTTTTCTTTTTTACATTTGCGACAGATCTTGATAGACATTTATTATATTATATCATACGTAGAAAGCATGGGTTTTTTTATTTTTTTGTTTATAGAAAACATGGGTTCGTATTTTTTTTGTTTTTTTTAAATAGGAGAATATAGCGTTTTTATGTTTTTTTATAGAAAAAGGGGGGAGGGGTATGGGTCTTGTTAAGATTGATATAATAAGAAGGAGATATAAATAATGATTATGATATTTTGTTTGGTTATGTTAAGGATTATAATGTTTAAGAATTTGGGGTTTGAGAGATTGAGAATAACCTCCCCCCGCCTATATCTCACAAAAGTCAAGAACTTTTTTTTTAAAAAAACGGGGGGGTTGGCATGGCAAATGCTGGGAGCATAACGCGTGCCAACCTACTGCGGCCAGGCCATCAAAAAAAAGTGAGAAAAAAAGCAGATTAAAATT